>PVMK01127496.1_pt1 | contig 32259 bp, 32 predicted proteins | sample 1853481 | NCBI WGS metagenome assembly PVMK01 (sample SAMN08533507, study PRJNA380276) | Marine sediment metagenome, whole genome shotgun sequencing project.
TAAAACCGTGTTACGGAAATAATGGAAACGTATCTGTCCCACCACCGGTAATACTTAAAATGATGTTATTGCTGGTTTTATACAATGTCCGGTCTGAGCGTGAATTAATAGAAACACTTCCTGTACGGTTAGACTGGCTGTGGTTTTTAGGTTTTGATATCGACAATGAGATACCAAACCACAGCGTGTTAAGTAAAGCCCGTTCCAGATGGGGAGTAGAAGTATTTAAGATATTATTTGAACGAATTGTCAGTCAGTGTGTACAGGAAGGTTTGGTAAATGGCAAAAAACTATTTGTCGATGGTAGTTTAATAGATGCCGATGCGTCAGAAAATTCAGTAATAAAAAGAGGGAGCTTAAAGAAATATTTTAAAAAGGGCTATAGGAAATTAGAAAAACGACTTGATGAATTAACAGAAGAAAAGGAAGGTAAGGCAAACAGAGAACACATCTCCACAACTGATCCTGATGCATCATTAACCAGGCATAGTGCAGGCAAATCAAAACTTCGATACAAAACTCATCGTGCAGTAGATAATAAAGCGGAAGTAATAACAGCGACTAAAATAACTCCGGGTTCAACAGATGAGGCTAAACTCCTTGGTGATTTAATAGATGATCACGAAACAAATACAGGCATCAGCGTGGAAACAGCTGTAGGAGACAGCGGTTATGGTACAAAGAGTAATTTCCTAATGTGTTCAGATCGAAATATTAAAGCCCACATGCCAAACTTAGAAAAATCCCAACGGGGCAGTGGAAGGAATGAAGGGATTTATCCAAAAGAAGAGTTTACCTATAATGCAGATACAGACACATTTACCTGCCCGGCAGGTCAGGTGCTGCGCAAACGTAATTTTAATAAAAACCGTCAGCACTATGAATATAAAGCATCAAAAAGTGTCTGTTTTGAGTGTCAACTTAGAGCTCAGTGTACCAAGGCAAAAGATGGACGGACATTGAAACGTCATATGCGACAGGATGATTTAGACAGGATGTTGTGTTTAGCAGAAAAACAGGAAGCAAAACAAAATATAAGGACGAGGCAGCATTTATCGGAACGATCTTTTGCAAGATCTACCAGGTATGGTTTTAAACGATCACGATGGCGAAGACTGTGGCGAGTACAGATTCAAGATTACCTGGTTGCAGCAATACAAAATATTCAAATTCTTGTAAAAGGAACAGAAAAGAGGATTGCCCGTGAGGCAGGGGCAGTAAAAGAAAGAACAAAACCAACCTTTGCGCAATTATCATTCGTTTTAGAACAATTTTTCAGCGCTCTATTTTGGAGCAGTAATAAAAAAGTAAAATTAGGTTTTACATTTTTAACATCGGTTTGAATTTATGGTTTGGGCAACAGCCCGTTTATAGGTAACCCCAGATAAAAAATACAATCTCCCTATTGAAAAAATATATTTTGTTGACTATATAGTTATTATAGATGCCAAATATAAACAAGGAGGAGAATATGAAAGAAATATTATTGACAACTTTGGCATTATTATCGGGAATATTTTTATTCTCAGCATCAATTGTATGGGCAACAACTGTGTATGTCGTTAATAGCTTTAGGCTGACTCAAGCCTATAACTAGGAGAGGGTTTCACCTCACATATTCTTCATTCATTTAATCGCCAATTAAATAATATTTGGTATTGTCAGGTTTACTTACAAACAGATGGTAATGAAAAGGTTAATCCTTGAATAAATATATACTCTCTTCTTATACTATAGCCCCCCTGCTTTTATTCTGAACAGCAAGTTTTATTTAACCAGACAGATACCCCATCATAATCGGCCACGCTGAATTTGTCAGGAAACAGGCCAGAAATTATTTTTGTTAATACCAGCCCTTTATAGGTAACCTCAGAAAAAAACAATCACCCTATTGAAAAAGTATATTTTAGTAGCTATATAGTATTAGAAATTTGACAAGAATGAAGGGGGGGTAATAATTCGTCATAAATTATATATAACAATTTAACATGATGTAATTTATTAAAAATTTATCAACAACAAAACGGAAAGAAAATGCAATGAACAAGAAAACAAGTGTTCACTGGATAGTTTTTTTAATTGCATTAGCTGTTATATTTATAGGAACTTCACAGCCGTCAGAAGCTGGACGCGATGAGGGGCCAGTTATATATGTTACAAGTCAAGATCTCTACTATGATTCCATCATTCTAACAGATTTACCTATTCGCGGCCCTTTTCAACTACTTGAGATGGAAGGACCGATGACAGGAACACAGACAGAATTCGGGCCGGGGGATAAGGATTATTCTGGTGGCCAGTGGTGGGTTGATGAAAACGATAATGGTGAAATGGATGACGAGGATATTTATTTCATGTGCCCATTATTAAAACCGGGCCGAGATGAGCCATAAGTTATATAGAAGGTTCACAAAATAATAATTCACTAGTCCTTGAAGATAAAGCAGATGAAACAGCAAAGAGCTGGGGCTTTGATATAGATAAATTTAGGAAGGTCTGTGGCCCAGCTACAGTTCAAAAATAATATGCCGTTTCTCTACCCTTAAAAATATCTTTATTTAATGCTCAAGGTCTTATCTGCTCGATTGACATAACCAGTTTTGTAAGCATTTTGTTAACCGGGGTTTCCACTCCGCACTGCTTCCCATAAGTGACTATTACGCCGTTTATCTGGTTTATTTCAGTCCTTCGTCCAGCCAGTATATCCTGAAACATCGATGAATTGTTTTGTGATGTATTTCTACATACTTGGATAACCTTTTCTAAGGGGTTATCATAGGGTATATTTATACCGATTTTGGTTGCTACCTTCAGGCTCTCTGCAAGCAGCTGTTTTATGATTTCAATCAGGTGAGGCAGCTCTACAATCCTTCCATTTTTAATCCTCATTATTGCAGTCAAAGGATTAATACTCACATTTATAAGAAGCTTCCCCCAAAGCAAGGAGGTTACATCATCTGAAACGGATGTATTAATTCCGGAATCATCTAAGAGTTCTTTTAACTTCCCGGTGTGATTTTCTGAATCAGCAGAAAGTGCACCAATAATTGTATCTCCAACCCCGGTATGCCGAACATGTCCATCATCAATTAATAAGGCGCCATGGGAGGTTATTCCTGCGATCACTCTTTCTTTTGCGATATACTTACTGATCAGCTCAATATTTCCCATGCCGTTTTGAAGAGTCAAGACTACTGTTTTTTCTGATATTGCAGGTAAAACCTGTTTTACCGCGTCTTCCGTATCAAAAGCCTTAACCATTATAATAACAGCATCGGCCTCCCTATTTCATTTGGATCTGAAGTAATTGTGGAAATTTTAAAACATTACTATCTTTCATTTTCCTCAAGACAAATACCATTTTCTTTTATTTTTGTTACCCGCTTATCATTTACTTCCAGAAGCCACACCTCATGACCTGCCATAGAAAGCCTGGCAGTAATAAAAGTTCCCATTGCACCTGCACCCACAACAACTGTCTTCATAACATTGATTCTTTATTAATAGATTTTGTTTGTTTGGTTTAAATCAGCTTTTCATTAGAGTAACAATAATTAAATAAGAATTATATATATTGCTCTAAACAAATTTAAAGACTAATAACAGTCCTGTCAATCTAAAATATGTACCTTGACATGAACTCTAATAACTGTAAAATTGTTGCGATTCAGAAAATTTTACGACCATAAAAATTCAAAGGGAAAAAACCATGGAATCATCCGTGTTGTTTGACATGCTCTTCACTGTAGTCGGTGGGCTAGGTATCTTCCTGCTCGGCATGAACAATATGTCAACCGGCATGCAGGCAGTTGCTGGAAATAAAATGAGGCAGCTGGTAAGCGCTGTTACAAACAACCGTTTTATGGCATTAACTGTCGGGTTCCTGGTAACTGCAATAATCCAGTCAAGTTCAGTAACCACGGTTATGGTCGTCGGTTTTGTTAATGCACAGCTATGACCCTGACCCAGGCAATAGGTGTAATTCTTGGCGCTAATATTGGAACAACCATTACCGGATGGATACTGGTATTAAAAATTGGTAAATATGGGCTACCGCTTCTTGGTTTTGCCGGACTATACTTTCTTTTCTCAAAACATGAAAGAAACAGGTTTATCGCAAGGATGGTAATGGGAGTTGGTATGATCTTTTTTGGACTGGAGCTGATGAAAAACGGATTCGCCCCGCTCCGCAGTGAACCTGAGTTTCTGGCGCTCATCCAGGCCGTCTCTCCTGAAACTATTAGCGGACTCATATTATGTGCGGCAACCGGTGCAATTATCACAGCCATTATCCAGTCATCATCAGCAACTGTGGGTATTGTAATGGGTATGGCATCAACCGGTGTAATCACCTTTTCAGCTGCGGTTGCCCTTGTACTCGGTATGAACATTGGTACCACAATAACCGCATTTTTAGCATCTCTGGGTACAAACACCAATGCCAAGAGGACTGCCTACGCCCATACATTTATTAATATACTGGGAGCTCTAATTGTCCTGCCCTTCTTTCCCCTGTACATGAAAATAATACCTGTAATCGCCGGCATTGACCCCAGTACCAGCATATTAAAAGACGGTGTTGAGACCTTTCCCCATATAATAAAAGGTATTGCAATTGCACATACAGCATTTAATATTTTCGCGGTGGTGATCTTTATCCCTTTTATCAGCATCATGTCAAAAGTACTATTAAAAATAGTCCCGGACAAACCTTTTAAGGAACAGCCTCGCCTGACTAAACTTGATGTAAGGATGCTTGAAACACCCATGATGGTAATAGAGCAGTCACGAAATGAAATACTTCATATGGGGCCAAACAGTTAAAAATATTCTTAACGACCTCCGCTCAATCATCATTACTAACCAGGATAAGGATAACAAGGTTAAAGAAATATTTTTTGAAGAAGAAAACCTCGATAACATACAGAAAGAAATAACCACTTTTTTAATGGACACAATTTCAGGAGAAGTTCCTCACAGCCTGGTACAGGAAGCCCATTCTCAGCTTCGTATGGCTGATGAATACGAGTCCATGAGTGATTATATTACAAATATCCTTAAACTTCAGCTCAAACTTCAAAACAACAACATCGTTCTCTCTATTGATGATAAAAATGATATTGTGTCTCTTCACGATAAAATTTATTCCTACTTCAACATGGTTCAGACAGCAGTTCTTGAACGCAATCCCCAGATAATTTCCGAAGTACACGCCAGCGGCAGTGCGATTGTATTTCTTTTCCGTGAAATAAGAACAAGACATTTGCATGATATGTCAGAGACAAAAAGTGATCCTCTCTTAAGTGTAACCTATATGAACATGTTAAATTCATACCGAAGGATCAAAGACCATGCTGAAAATGTTGCAGAAGCACTGGCAGGCGAAAAGTAATCAGTAAACTATTACCTGAGCTGTCTATAATTACTATCTTACTAAAATCCGCATCAACTCCCAGCAGAAATTGATATGAATGTTACAGTTTTAACAGACATGTTTTTTATGGTACTCGGCGGACTTGGTATTTTCCTGCTGGGAATGCACAACATGTCCAATGGAATACAGGCGATCGCCGGCAACAAGATGCGTCAACTCATAAACGCGGTTACAAACAACCGGATAATGGCTATAATTGTCGGGTTTTTTGTAACGGCTATCATTCAGTCAAGCTCTGTTACTTCGGTAATGGTGGTTGGATTTGTCAATGCGGAGCTGATGACCCTGACACAGGCGTTGGGTGTAATACTCGGGGCTGATATTGGAACAACCGTAACAGGCTGGATACTGGTATTAAAAATAGGTAAATATGGCCTTCCAATACTTGGCGCAGCAGGAATAGTCTATCTTTTTTCAAAAAACGACCGGACACATTATATTGCCATGATGTTCATGGGTATTGGAATGGTTTTTTTCGGCCTGGAACTGATGAAAAACGGGTTCAAACCTATTCGGAGCGAACCCGAATTTCTGGCGCTCTTTTCAGCATTTTCACCTGACACAATTGGAGGACTGTTGCTCTGCGCTGCTACAGGCGCGATCGTAACCGCCATTATCCAGTCATCTTCAGCTGCAGTGGGAATTGTAATGGGTATGGCCGTGACTGGTGTACTGACCTTTGACTCATCAGTCGCTCTGGTCCTTGGGATGAACATAGGTACTACTGTAACAGCCCTGCTTGCATGCCTGGGAACAACCACAAACGCGAAAAGAGCTGCTTACGGCCATACTATAATTAAAGTAATCGGTGTCATGTGGATCCTCCCGCTATTCCCCCTTTATTTAAAATTACTTCCTTTGCTTTCAGGAGTAGACCCTGCAACTGTTATTATAAAAGACGGTGTTGAAACATTCCCTCACATTTTAAGAGGAATTGCTGTTGCACATACAGTTTTTAATATTGCCAATGTTATAATAATTTTACCATTTGTTACTTTGCTTACAAAAGTACTCATAAAGATATCACCGGATAAACCCTTTAAAGAACTTCCCCACTTGACAAAACTGGACATACGTATGCTGGATACACCTATGATTGTAATAGAACAGTCACGAAATGAGATACTTCTCATAGGGAAGACAATTAATGAAATATTTGATGATTTAAAACATGTTATCAGCACAGATGAAACCGATGAGAACAGAACAAAAAATATTTTTAAGCAGGAAGAAAATATTGATGTATTTCAAAAGGAGATATCAACATTTCTTATAAATACCATTTCCGCTGAAATAACCAGAGATCTGGTAATTGAAGCACAGTCACACTTAAGGATAACTGATGAATATGAATCAATAAGTGATCAGATAACCAATATTCTTAAACTCAAATTAAAATTGAAAAACAACGGAATTTCTTTAACAGATAATGAGCACAATGATATTATTGACTGCACAACAATGTAAAAGATTATTTCAATTTAATTAATACTGCAATTATTGAAAAAAATAGAAATATAAGTGCGGAAGCAACCACAAACGGCAGTTATATAGCACACCTTTTTCGTGAAAAACGCTCACGCCATCTTGAAGATATTGCAAGGTCAAAGCCAGATCCCCCTTCTCAGTATCAGCTATATGAACATGCTAACTGCATACCGGAACATAAAAGACCATATCTTAAATGTAGCTGAAGTTCTGGCAGGTGAAAAATAGGTGCCGAACCCAACAAAACCCATATTGCCTATTTTTACAGACAAACATTAGTTCAAAAACATCTCATTGCCCTCAAAATCACTAAATACTCCCTAATAACAGGAGTTTACTGCAACTCACTCATTTAAATAATACTTGACTTTTTAATGCTTAAAAGTTACTTGACACTTTAACCGAACACTGGTTCAAGCCAGCATCAATAACCTGAAAATCACCTGTTCTTAATAAAAATAAGGAGAATAAAGTTGAGCAACAAAAACTTCAAACAGGAAAATGTCGGCTGCTATTTACTGGAAACAGACAAAGCCCAGCCTTACAAACCAGGAACAAAACCCGAACTCCGCCCTGTATGGGATAAGGATCTATGCGCCAGATGTGCACTCTGCTACATTTACTGCCCTGATGCTTCAATAACCAGACAGGAAGATGGTTATTTTGACGCGGATATCAAGACATGCAAGGGATGCGGGATCTGTCACAGAGAGTGCTGGTTCGGAGCAATAAGCATGCAGGAGGTGATATAATGGATAAATTCAATTTATATGCGGCACAGATGCTTTCATTCAATGAACAATTCGCCTCAAAAGGTCACAATGCCTGTAAAGGGCTGCGGAATCGCACTTTCCGTGCGCCAGGTTTACAAAGCGCTTGAAAATATCGTGACAAATATAGAAAACGCTAAATGGGATATCCCCTGGCATCAGAATGAGACTGTAGGCTCAAACAAAGATAAATCAAAATTATCTCTTCTAACTATTGAAAAAGAAAATGGCGAAACACTTAAGATCTGTTTTGATAATGAGTGTTCAGACAATAAAATTGATAATAATAACATCATAAAGCGTCAGCCTTCGATAGCAGCTGCCGTTGGTTGCAAATATGTAGCAACAGCAAGCCCAAGCCATCCATTTGACCTTATTGATAAAATAAGGAGTGCCTATAAATCGGCCGGATCTGCTTTTGTTCAGATACTCTGCCCCTGCCCTGTTGCCTGGGATTTTGATTCTGAAAACACAGTGAGACTTGCAAGAATAGCTGTTGAAGCAAGAGTTTTTCCGCTTTATGAAATAGCCGACGGATATTACCGTATATCAGCCCAGGAAAATAATCCCAGAACTGTAAACGACTACCTTAACCGGCAGGGAAGATTTTCCACCTGGAAAAAGAAAAAAATAGAGGCCTTACAGGAAGAAGTAAATACTTCCTATGATAATCTTAATTGAAAAAAGCAGCAAGGGCTTATAAACATTAAATGTCCTGCTTAACCTAACTCTAACAGGAAACATATTAAAAGGGAGTATTAAATGGCTGACTTAAAATGGACGCCTGACGGTGAAAGAAATATTTAATAAAGCTAACTGATGCAATTCCAGAGGCAATGCGTGAAGCAATCAAGCCAAAACTTTTGGAAATGCTTGCAGCAAGGGCCGCAGATAACCCTGTAACAGCAGAAGTAGTTACTGAAATGGTAAAACAGGATCTCCCCTGAACCTCAGAGAAGCGCACTTATGGCAGCGCTCGGAATAGAGGATAAAAAAGAAGGAAATCCGGACGAACCTGAAGCCCCAAAAATTGAATGGTCTGGTAAAAGCGAGCTAATGTTTGAAATAATGCTTGGCGAAGTCCCGGAAGCTATGAGAAATGTATTTCGCGGGAAACTATCGGGCGTTATCATAGAAAAATGCAAAGGTACTCCTGCCACAGAAGACCATGTAACTGAAGTTGTTAATCAGATCGTTCCTGATCCTTTCAAAAGCAATATCCTAATGAAATTCAAAGAACTCGGAGATTTTGATATAAACATCATCGATGAGATAATCGAACGTCACGGAACATCCGAAGAAAGCCTGATGTACATTCTCCATGATACCCAGGATGCCATCGGATATCTTCCAATCGAAGCAATTTCTGCAATAAGTAACAAGTGCGGAATCAAACTCAGTGCGATTCACAGTATTGTAACATTTTACAAAGCATTCAAACTTGAAAAACCAGGCAAACATCATATTAAAATCTGTAATGGAACTGCCTGTCACTTAAACGACACAGGGAAAATTGCTGAGATGGCTGAAAACAAATGTAAATGTTCGGACACAACTGTAGAAAAAACACTTTGTCTTGGCTGCTGTGACTGTGCACCTGCTTTTGAGATCGACGGTAAAATATATAAGGGTGATGAAGCAAAATCAGTTATCGATACACTTTAAGTCATAATGATTATAATGTGCTTTCAATAAAAGGAAGAATATAAAAATGAATAAAACTGCAGACTTAAAAACCGCTAAAGATAATGGTCAGGCACTGTTATTCCCGGACAATGTAAGAATCAACGTCGGATCATCCACCTGCAATATTGCTAAGGGCGCTGATTTAATCTATAATGCGATAGAATATGGGCTTAAATCAAAAAACATCAATGCCACGCTGGTAAAAGTCGGCTGCAAAGGTCTCTGTCATATGGAGCCTGTAGTTGAAATCCAGGCACCTGGAAAACCAAAAGTGATTTATACCAATGTAAAAGAAACAGACGTTCCAAAGATGCTTGAATCAGTCAAATCAGGAAAACCTGTCGTAGATCTTGCATTTGCCCGCGTAGATAATGAAGACCATGTCCTAACCGGAAAAATAAGCTACACAACTGACTCTGGCGATTACAATGATATAACTCCAATAGATCAGATTGAATCTTTAAGTAAACAACATAGACTCATACTTAGAAATGCAGGAAATATTGACCCTGAAAATATTAATGAATATATCGCATCAGGCGGTTATGAAGCACTTGAAAAAGCGCTGTCAATGAAACCTGATCAGATTATTGATGAAGTAACAAAATCTGCCCTTCGCGGACGTGGAGGTGGAGGTTTCCCTGCAGGACTCAAGTGGAAAAGCTGTAAAGATTCCAAAAGTGATGAAAAATATTTAATTTGTAACGTGAGTGAAGGTGAACCTGGAATCGGAATGCATAGAAGCTTCCTGGAATCGGATCCACATTCAGTACTTGAAGGCCTTATCATCGGCGGTTATGCTATGGGTGCTCAGACAGCATATGTATACATCAGAGACAATTACCGCATTGCCTTAAGCAGATTCAAGAAAGCGGTTGCTGATGCTGAAGAAGCAGGACTTCTCGGTGAAAATATTTTCGGAAGTAAATTCAGCATGACCATAAAGGTAAAAGAAGGCGGCGGTCGTTTTGTCTGCGGTGAGGAAACTTCATTAATCGCATGCTTAGAAGGTAAAATCGGAGAACCCAAACAGAGACCGCCATTTCCAACAGTTAAAGGTCTTTTCGGCAAACCCACCTGTATAAATAATGTTGAGTCATGGGCAAATATTCCATTAATCATCTTTAAAGGCAGCAGCTGGTACAAGAAAATCGGTTCCTCAAAATCAAGCGGAACAAAAGTTCTTTCTTTAACTGGTAACATTGCACATGCTGGAATGATCGAAGTTGATATGGGAACACCTATAAATGAAGTAATCAACAAAATTGGCGGCGGAGTAGCAAATGGTAAAAAACTTAAGGGAATCCAGACAGGTGGTCCGTCTGGCGGTGTTCTGCCTGCAAAAGATGCCAAACTAACCGTTGATTATGACGAGCTGACTGAAGCCGGTTCAATGCTGGGTTCAGGCGGAATGGTCATAATGGATGAAGATACGGATATGGCTGAAATAGCCAAGTATTTTACAGACTTCTTTGTAGAGGAATCCTGCGGCAAATGCACACCATGCAGAGAAGGCGTATGTCGAATGAGCGACATTCTTGAAAAGATACTAAAGGGTCTTGGCAAGAAGGCTGATCTAAAGGCTTTAGAGGAAATGGCAGATCCGATGACCAAACTTTCCGCATGTGCCCTTGGTAAAACAGCACCAATTCCGATCCTGTCCACGATGAAACATTTTAAGAAAGATTACTTAAAACATATTAATTAACTAAAACTAAATAAAACTTTAAAAGCTCCCTGTAAAGGGAGCTTTTTTATTATCTTTTTCTGGAACAATAGTATCTTCCAAAAGAAGACATTATTATTGTGAGATAATATTATTTGCTACCTTTTTTAAAGATTAGTATCATTTTTTTTATATTCCTCTACACACATTTCACTTCTTAGTAAAAGAATTTTATTAATATTAATAATAAAATTCTTTTACAAACCTTTCTATTCTAGATCTTCCTTAAATCTCATATTTGTCTAATTCCTTTATAAATATAATTTTAAATTTATAGCTTAAAAGAACAAGGGCCAATTAGTTAAAAATAAACAATAAGTGTAATTTCAACAGGTTACAGCAGAATTTAATCTTTGAAATTATTAAAATGACAGTTTTAAATATCAGAAGAATTAAAAACTCACAGTTAATTAATTTTGTTCAACTATTATTCAACTTCAAACACCCCTTGAATAATATCAAATTTTAATCATTTCATACCTCATGTCATGACATATAAACTATTTTTCATATTGGACTAAAGTCCAATAGAAAGTTCTTAATAGATATCTTAAAATATTTTTCAGATAATATCTGGCATATACTTTGCATTTAAATAATTTAAAAAATCTTGGGGTGTTCTGTATGATTAGAATAAAAAATATAAATTCACAATCGAACAATCATATATTAGGTAAAAAATACCCAACAGCTGAGAGAAACAGCAACTCTTCAGAAACTTCGATTGCCGCCCATGATACTGCCATAGAAAAACCATCAGAGACTAAAAAACAGTTAAGAGATAAAAGAAACAGTTCCCACAGTAAGGAAATTCCTAAAAATACAAAATCCAGAAAATTATTAAATAAAGATGTAAATGTAATATCCTCTTATTTAAAAGACGTCAGAAAATGGACTGTTTTCTGTAAAGAAGAAGAACAGTCATTTGCCAAAGCGCTGAATGAATCAGAATCTAAAAAAAGAATCATTGTCGAAAGATGGATGAATATTTATTCGAAACTAATTAACTGGAATAACCTAAACAAAGTAATCTCAAAGGATCTAAACATAATTTCAGATAAAGCGCTGCTGAAAATTATAAAAAAACTGGAACAATATAAGCATGACAGCAAGGCTGTAAAAGACATTAATAATAAATTAACAAGTGGTGATTTATCATATTATATGAAAAGAAAACTTAACAAAGACAAAGTATCTATTGTAAATAAAAGAAGAGAAACAGCTTCCAGTATTAATATTTTAAAGCTGTACGAAAAAAAGATTCCAATAAAACTAAAAGTATTTATTGGACAAAAAAACATTACCAGCAGAAAGAACAGGATAACAATCTACAGGTTGTTAAAGGAATTTAAATGCGTAGACAAAAGAGCCAAACATATAAAAGATGAACTCATAAGAGCAAACCTGAGACTTGTTGTGGGTATTTCAAAAAAATATATAAACAGAGGCCTTCCTTTATCCGATCTTATCCAGGAAGGAAATATCGGCCTCATGAGAGCAATAGAAAAATTTGATTATAAACTTGGTAACCGTATAAGCACTTATGCCAGCTGGTGGATAAGACAGACAATTACAAGAGCAATAGAAGACAAATCATTTTCAATAAGAATTCCTGTATATGTAAATGATAAGCTCAAGAAAATATCCAGAAAATCAAGACTGGCCGACTGCGAAAGTAATAATAATTTTGTGGAAGACAACAAAGTCTCGGATAACTTACTTTCAATACTCCAGTTAATTAAAGACCCGATATCTCTCGAAACACCTTTTGGTGAAAACGGAAGCAGTCTTCACGAATGTATACCCAGTAATAAAATCTCATCTCCAACTGATAATATTTTAAGGGGTCAGCTTTTTGATGAAACAGAAGAAATATTAAAAGAGCTTACCCCGCGTGAAGAGAAGATTCTTCGATTAAGATTCGGAATAGGCGTTCAGGCTGAACACACACTCAAAGAAATTGGAGGAATCCTTGGAGTTTCCAGAGAGAGGATAAGGCAACTTGAAGCAAATGCATTACACAAAATAAAGTCATCAAATAATGTTTGTACTTTAAGGAATTTTCTTAGTCCTTAAGAAATTGTATAAACAGGTATTTGTCTTTAAATTTAATAAGTCAATTAAGTCTTGAAAGCCTGTTTAATATCAGCCCAAAAAATCTTATTTCATCGTGTGCCATAAAGACCCATCCAAGATGCGTACCGCATCTGGCGCAACAGACAATTCTCCAGCTGTAACCTTTAAACCAGCACCACTGCTCAGTTGCTGAGCCTGATATTTTAGTTTCAAAAACTCTGTCAAAACATCCAATGTGAAAGATAATTCCACTGGGATTTATAAAAGTATGTTCATGTGCGCCATTGACTTCAATACGTTCAGAATCCCCAGTTATGCCCTGGGAACACTCAGCACATATTATATGCCATTTTTTATCAATAGTCTCTTCCTTGACCTCATCTTCAATAGAAGAATAAATTCTACCCGACACCTCCCCTTTTAAAAGATATTCTCTATCTCTTGTAGGATTAAATACTTGTTTAAAAATATATTTATTATGTATCAATAGATCCATCAAAGATGCCTAAAACATATTTATACCATCACACCATCCTCATTATAAAGAACCGCCTAATAAGCAAATAGTAGCAAATAAATAATGTGTATGATTTATTACCCTGAAAACTGTATTTCACATTAAGAAGCTCTAAATTTGCTGCAGAAGCTGATTATCTAATAACATATAATAGGGAATTTTCAATAATAAATAGGCAGAGTTTACAGATACTATACTCCAGAGGAGCTTATTAAATCTTTATCAAAATAGTTTGTTTCCATACCGGCATCAACAATTATCCGTTGAGCATTAATACCGCTTGACCGGGGACTCAGAAGAAAAAGTGCGGTATCAGCTACTTCCTGTGTCTTTAATGCTTTATGCCTCAGAGTGGCTTTTTCCGCATAAAGATAACTGTCTATATAACCGGGAATCCCGGCAGAAGCAGATGTTTTTAAAAGACCGGCACAGACCGCATTGAAACGGACTTCTGAAAAAGAGCTGAATGACTTTGCAAGAAAAGCCAGAGTTGATTCCAGCGCTGCTTTCACAGGGCCCATGTAACCATAGTTTTCCGAAGCCATTCTTGTTGTTGATATGGAAATAGTAACAACAGATGCAAGCGGATCCATCATGTCCTTAAATTCCTTGACAATACTAACCAGTGAAAAACAGGAGATATCTACTGCCTGGAGAAAATCTTTCTTTTCGGTCTCAAAAAAAGGCACCAGTCCGTTTGAAAAATTAGCGAACGCAACTGAATGGACAACACCGTTTAAAACAAGTTCATTTTGTCAGAAATAATCTTCTGGCGCAGTTTTTTAATATCATCTTCTTTTTCAAGATCGCAGGTATAAACAGTGACCCCGGGGAAAAGTTTTTCAATCTTTTGTTTTACCTCATCATTTAAAACAGAAAGTATTACCTCAGCCCCTAAAGAAATAAGGCTTTTGGAAATAAAGTATGCGACACTCTTTTTATTTGCGACTCCAAAAACCAGATATTTTTTGTCTTGAACATCAAAATAATCCATTTCAGCCCTCACTTACAAGCGCGCACATAAACTCACATGATGATGAGACCTTACCATCAACCATTGTTTTACCTTTAAAACAGTAAGCGGGTCCCATCTTTTCAGTAAACTCAACTGATATCGTTAAAACATCGCCGGGTTTAACCATTTTTTTGAACTTTATTTTATCTGCTCGAGTGACTACGGGCACACCGCCCAATGCAAGGTCTGCAATTGATGACATCAGAATAGCTCCGGCCTGAAACATTGCTTCACATAAAAGCACACCGGGAAATATCGGATTCCCGGGATAATGACCCTTAAAGTAAAACTCATCATCTTTCAACACACGTTCTGCTTTTATCGTGTTTTCAGACTGTTCAAGAACTCTGTCAACAAAAAGAAATGGCTCACGGTGGGGGAGCAGGTCTTTAAGGTCTTTCAATTATAGCCCTCCGTCAACGTCAAAGACCGAACCGGTTATATATGATGCCTCATCAGATGCAAGAAATTGAACAAGCGGAGAGACATCAGAGGCTGTGCCGAATCTTCTTAAAGGTATCATTTTAACATACTCTTTTTTTAGCTCGTCTGGAAGGCTGTTAATCAATTCTGTTTCTATAAAACCGGGAGAAACACAATTAACAGTGATTTTCCTTTTTGCCACCTCTTTAGAAAGACTTCTTGAAAGACCGACTATACCTGCTTTTGATGCAGAATAATTTGCCTGTCCCTCAAAACCGTAATTCCTGCCCGGCGAGGTAATATTTATTATTCTGCCAAATCGCTGTTTCATCATATTTAAAACTGCGAATTTGCACATATTGTATGTCCCGGTAAGATTTATATCAATAACCCTGCTCCAGTCATCCTCTTTCATCATCCCAAGTACTGAATCACGCCTGACACCCGCATTATTGATTAATACATCAACGGCAACCTTCTTTTCTTCAAGATCATTAAAAAAATTCTCAACCTCGGTATATGAAGACACGTCGCATTTAACAACCTCAAGGAGACCGGTGCTGTCAGACTCTTTAAAGTTTTGAGCAGCAATATCATCAGATGAATAAGTTACAATCACCCTTGCGCCGCATGAAGTAAAAGTCTCAGCCAGAGACTTCCCAATTCCTTTGGTACCGCCGGTGACAATTACAAGTTTTTCTAAAAAGTCATATTTAATATTCATCAGTTTGTTCTATGCTAAGGTTTAACTTTAGCCGGACAGAAACTTCTCTACGCTTTTAATTCAGGTACTTATCCACATTGTTTGCAGTTATCACACCGTAATTTGCCGCACCCAGCCAGCCTGACATGATAATACCTACTGATCCGGTATGAAAAAGTCCGCCCACCTGTTTATCTATTTCCATACTTACTTTTAGACCTTCAAACTTTGTTCCAAAAGAAGCTCCGCATAAATGCAAAGTATATCTTTCAAAGGTACGCGGCGTTGCAGCTTCAATGAAATCAATCTTATCCCTAACCCCGGGCAGAAACTTCTCCAGACAGTTAAGTGTCACCCTGCAGAGTTCATCCTTTTGTTTCTTATATTCTTCATCAGATAAATTATTCCAGTCATCATAATGAGCATTGGTTGATGATACAATTGCGTATCTGTTGCTTCCGGGTCTTGTTTTTGGATAGTATATCGAAAAAGTCCTGCTTTTGGTATCCTTGTCAAGAAGTGATGACGGAACAAAAGTGGGTTCCTCTGAGGTAAAAATCAGGTCCCCAATATCATCTATGGTTTCACCCTCTTTTATTCCCATATATACCTGACAGGAAGAATTATTAAGTTTAACTTTTTCAGCATCAGAAATATATTCTGCGGCAAAATGTTCTTTACCCACAAGTTCGTTTATGGTGCTCAACAAATTTCCATTTGAGATAACAGTCTTACAATTTATGGATCTGCCATTTACAGTTACCGAATCAACCTTATCATCCTTAACAGAGATATTTGTAACTTCAGAAGAAAGACCAATATCAACATTGTTTTTTAACAATTCATCCTGCATCTTGCCAATCAAAACATCTGTTCCGCCTTTAAAAGTATATACGCCTTTACTCATAAAGTTGGAAAAAACTACTCCGTATGTCATTGCGGGTTCATCAAGGGTTGAACCGTTTGCATAAGTTATCGGTTCCATCAGCAGGCGCACAACATCGTTTCTTCCAGGGAAAAACTTTTCAAAAAAATCTGCATTGGTCATGGAATTATCTTCAAAAAAATCCATATTCCTGGCAGCTTTGAAAAACTCATCAACAATACTTCTCTTAAGGCCAAAATGAGTCACAAGTTTATCAGTGAAATCTTCAATATCAAAGGTGGTTGAAAAGGAAAACTGAGGGTTTTTGAATCTGATATCCGATAGCTGCACAATACTGTCCGCAATTTCTTTTGACCAGTACCTTCTGCAGGTCTTAATCATTCCAACAGGGAAGCCGTGGAGTGACACATCAAAAACATGTCCTTTCCTTTTAAACCAGGTAGCCAGACCGCCAAGCTTAGAATGCTGCTCTAGAAGAACTACACTTCGTCCAAATTTTTTAGCCAAAATATTTGCGGCAGTCAGGCCGCCAAGCCCACCGCCAATAACTGCCACATCATAAGAATCTTTTAAATCATCAGAAGATCGATATAACATTTACAAAAAACCTTCCTCTATTCCTGCAGACAATGTACATTCGCCATTGAAACACCGCTCAGCATTGAACCCACGATTCCGAGAAAACCCTGATCAGTACCGCAAATATAAAGGTTTTTAACACTTGTCGCACCATCTTTAACTTTATGAGGCGACCCATAAACAGCGCCGTTTATATGGCCTGTAAATTTCCTTACCGTGGTCGGTGTAAACATGTCAACAAAATCAATATTTTCTTTTTTAATCGGCACCATCGAAGCAGCATTATCTATTATCCTGTCTAACCACTCATCCTTTTTTTTCTTATAATCTTCCCTGCTGCACTTATTCCATTTCTCATAATTTGCAATATTTGTAAGCCGCAGTATCGGCTGAGTCCTCTTATCATCACCATATTCAAAGTTATCAGGCGAACAGATTACTCCGCTATCAAGGGATACAAAATCATCGGACTTCCTGTATTTGAATTTTTCTGAATTATTGTAAAACATTATGGTACTTTTATAATCATCATCTGAAAGATAGTTCTTTAAACAGAGGATAACTTCAAAAAATGCCAGCTCACCGGGGAACGTACCTTCCTTGGTTATCTTCCGGCCCAAAAGTTTTTCAGTTTCATGCAGGCCCGCAGATGAAATTATCTTACCGCAAACAATCTCCTGTCCATCTCCAAGTTTAACCCCCACCGCCTCATCATTCTTAAGCATTATCTTTTTAATCTCACACCCAAACCTGAGATCTCCGTTACAGGCAAGATATTTTTCCTTTAAAAGGTCAATAATCCGGGTAACACCGTCTATAGGCCGTGCAAAGCCCTCAAGATAAATTGAACGGAACATAATACAGAATTGTGAAAAATCCATATCATTTTCCCAGGCACTGCCGTAATACATCAAAGGGCATAAAAGCATTTCAATAAGAAGCGGTTCATCAATAAACTCTGCCATCACCTTCCGTGCTGACCTGTAGCTGCTGTTACCAAGAGAAAGCGCATCATAATTATAGATATATTTTACCAGCCTGTTATATCCGTCAATCTGTGATGGAAACTTTTTCCGTATCTCTTCCATAAGCAGTTCAGGATCGTTTGAAAAAATGAGTTTTGAATCAGGGAAATGTATCACTGAATGATTCTGTGGAACAAGACAGAAATCTTCCCACTTTAACTTCAGCTGACGTACAAGCTTATTTAAAGGCGCCAAACGCTCTTTTTTTGAGACATAATTTGTCATGGCGTGGAGCCCAACATCAAGAATTCTTCCTGCCTTTTTATAATAAGAGTTCAGTCCTCCAAGAACACCGTGCTGCTCGCAGATCAGAACTTTTTTATCATAATAGGCCAGACGTATCCCCGCAGCAAGACCAGACATACCTGCACCGATAATAACCACATCATAATAATTATTTTGTTTTAACACATTGCCCCGCTTGGTTATAATTGACCTGCTAGTTTATAACAGTTCGGAATATTCACTGTTTTCTTATAAATTCTGCATATTTAAAAAGATTACCATGTATTATTTGATTATACAAGGTACATATTAAAGGATAAATCTGAGAGGAATTGCAGGGGCTATCTGTCTTTTAATGTGGGTTCCAAATAGTTCATACAACCTTCAAGGGTAATAAAATGGGGATAGTCATCCTCTGGAACATTAATGCCGAATCTTTTTCTAAGTTCCATTATTATGTCAAGAAAATCCATTGAATCCAGTTCTATCTGATCACGGATTTTTTCATTATCATCTATCTTTGAAAGGTCCTCGTCTGGTACCAGTTCCTCTATTATATCCAGTATTGCCTGCCTGACTTCAGCTCTAGTCATTATTCCTCCGGTAAAACAAATACTTAAAATAACACTGCTGTTAGAGTTTAGTTTATAATATTATCATAAAAGGTAAAGAATATCTATAATAAAATAAAGGATCATCAGAGGATATAAGTTGAAAGGTATGATAAAAGGGATTGTAACACTCCGAAGACAAAGCACGGCTTAAATAAAACACTCAGGTTACAGGCTATTTAGTCCTGATACTTTTTAATAATTAAGCAGGAGTTTATCCCCAGCATCCCGAAACTGTTATTCATAATATATGTAATATTTTCACGTTCGATTGGATCTTTAGCAACAATATTCTTTATTTCACATTCAGGGTCAAGGTTATCAAGGTTTAAAAACGGATGTATAATGTTATCATTAAACGCAGGCAAATTACCGGCAAGCTCCAACGCACCTGCAGCGCCCATGGCATGACCGATATAACCTTTTGTATTGTTAATAAAAGTACTATCAGAACCTGAAAATACCATATTAATTGCTTTTGCTTCCTGCTGATCGCCCATGGGAGTGGAAGTTGCATGTGAATTAATAATATCTATATCTTCCGGCTTAATACCGGCAAAATCAAGGGCCTTTTTCATGCACACTGCCTGGGTATCCGCATCTGGAAGAACAAAATCAATGGCATCTGAATTGTTCGCATATCCGACAATTTCACCATATATTTTATCAACACCTCTGTTTAAAGCATTTTCAAGTGTTTCAAGGACATAAAGACATCCCCCCTCTGATACCACGATCCCGTTTCGATCCTTATCAAACGGCCTGCTAACCTTGCCAGGATCTTCATTTGTACCGAGAGCGACCTGACTTTTAAAACCCGCAAAAATACCAAAAGTGTGTATGCTTTCTGATACACCTCCTGCAATGGCGTAATCAACCTCCTCCAGCTGAAGCATCTGATATCCCTGGACCAAACCAAGGTTTCCGGCAGCACAAGCAGCTCCGATACAGTAATGAGGCCCTTTTATTTTTAAGTTAAGAGTAACCTCACCTGCCGGATTATTTGAAACAGTCCTAGGGTTGTGATGATGTGACCAGAACTGGGTATCATAATCATACTGTGAAATATTATAGATCTCATTCTCTGTTTCAACATTTCCATGTTCAGTGGTACCGATATATACACCAATTCGAGAGGTGTCTTCAGAAGCACAGTCAAGGCGCGCATCATTTAAAGCCTCATTAGCGCAATAAATAGATATTGAACCGGCACGGGTACCCCTTCTCGCCTCTTTTTTCTTCTGGTATCTTAATGTATCAAAATCACAGATACCGGCAACAACCTTGCCCATATATCTTGTCTCAAAATCTTTCACTCCGGACTTACCCTCAAGAAGAGATGTCCTGTATTCATCGAGATTATTTCCAATCGGGGCGGTCAGGCCGACACCAGTTATTACAATTCTTTTTCTTTCAAACATTCAAATTCCTTATTAAGTGAAATTTTATTATTCAAAAACATTCATATAAAGTTAGGCTTAAACAAATCTTTTGAAGGTTCTGCCGAGCAGATTCAAGGCTTCATTTAGTCAATTTTAAATTTTACAATACCTTTAAAAGAAAACAAAGAAAATTAATTATTCTGCTTCAAGTATGAAAAGAGATTATCCAGACCTTCATCCATACTGACTTGTGGAATATAGCCAAGCTCATCTTTTGCCCTTGCGACAGAATAGGTATGCGTTGTGGCAAGCTGCGAAGCTAAAAACCGTGTCATAACCGGTTCTCTTGTTATCTTTAATAAAGAATAAACCCTTTCAATAGCTGCGCCCAGCATATAAGCAGACTTAAAAGACATACGCCTTTCAACTCCGCCAAGCCTTACTCCTTCGAGTATCCGGTTAATAAACTCCCACAATAAAACAGGCTCATCATTGGTTATAAAATAGGCCTTACCGCACACCAGTGACCCTTCAGTTAATGATTCAGATGCCTTCAACTGCGCAAGAGCGGCATTCTCAACATAAGTCAGATCCGCATAGTTATTACCATCACCAACCATAAAAAGTTTGCCTTTTGCTGCCTTTTCAAGGAGCCGGGGAATAAGATTTGTGTCCTCAGGCCCCCAGATAAGATGAGGTCGGAGACTAACAGTCAGAAGGCTGCCTTTAGTATTTTCATAAAGAACCATTTTTTCCGCTTCCGCCTTTGTCTCGGAATACGGGTTTAAAAACCTTTCCGGATACGGGGCTGACTCATCTGCCATTTCCTCACTTGTTCCATCATATACAACACTTGGAGAAGAGGTATAAATCAGTTTTTTGACATTGTTTTTCACACAGGCATCAATTACATTTCTGGTGCCTTCAACATTTATCCTGTAAAAAGGAAATTTAACAGTTGAGATGCCGGTTAAAGAAGCGATGTGATGTACTTCATCAAAACCATTAAACACATTTAATAAAAAAGTTCTATCGCAGATATCCCCCCTGATAACAGTAAAACCTTCATCAGCCAAAGAACTGTAATCACCCCGGCAAAGGATGGTTACATCATAACCGGCCTTTCGCATTACCCGGGCAGTTACCCTTCCTAAAAAACCGCTTCCACCTGTTATAAGGACTTTCATTTAAAGTCTTTCCTCTGCCCATAATGCAAGTTTTTCACGATATATCTTGGCATTATGTCTAATATCCACTGGGAATGATTTATGAAACAGCACCTCACTGATCAATTGACAGTGCGAATAAGCTGACGATAATTTGAGAAGTTCATTTTTAAACTTTTCTCTACTTTGTTTAGATGTAGGGAAAAATCCTTTTTCAGGCTCAATTATAATAACAGGCTTCTGTTTTCCTTTTTCACCTGTTCCAACCAGGGCGGAACGAAATACTTTTTCATGACAGTTAAAAACGGCTTCAACAGGTATGGTAAAGACAGTCTCTTTTTCTGTAATCACCCTGTGATCTTTACGTCCGCAAAACCAGATACGACCTAAACTGTCCATATAACCCACGTCACCAATCCTGTGCCAGAGAGCACCCTGATCAATTATTTTTGAATTTTTTGTTGCCTCTTCTTTCAAGTAATACGCTTTGGTAACAGATGGACCTTTAACAATTATTTCACCTACCTCCCCTGCAGAAACCAGCAAATCATCTGACAGTTTTGAAATAGCACCATCAACTATTTTAATTATCTTAACAATGACACCGGGCACAGGATGACCCACACAAATCCCCTTCCCTTTTCGGGTCTCTTCAAATGTTTTATTTAAAATTTCACTTCCTGAAATTGAAGACACCGGCAAAGACTCCGTCGCACCGTATGGGGTATGAACGTCGCCTTCCGGAATAATTTTCTTTGTTTCTCGAATTAATTCACCTGAGACAGGCGCTCCAGCCATCAGTATCCTTTTAACTGAAGGGAGCTTAATATTATTGTCATTGCAGTAGGTGCTGACCCTTTTCCATATCGCAGGAGAACCAAAGCTGGTGGTCACATTATAATCCTTAACAGCCTGAACAATTTTTTCAGGATTAACTTTTGCAGGACGTGCCGGATCCATATCAGGCACAACACATGTCATTGCAAAGGCAACATCAAAGAGCGCAAAAACAGGAAGTCCCGGCAGGTCTACCTCTCCAGGTTTAAAATCATAAACCTTTTTTAAAAGATCCACCTGTGCACCGAACATTCCATGCTCATACATGACACCCTTGGCTGGACCAGTACTTCCTGAGGTAAACAATATTGCCGCGGGAGAAGAGTAATGCGTATCAGCACACACATAAGGTTTATTAATTAAAGGAGAAATTTTTTCCAGGGACTTCCCCAGAAAAAACAGATCCGGCCCAACTACAATATTTATTTTTGCAGACTTAAAATAACCAGGCATAAGAATACGAACCATATGAGCAACAGGTATTCCTATAACCGCATCCGGCTGAACATCTTTAATACAGTCCAGCAACCTGTTAACACCCATGCCTGGATCAATCAGGACAGGCACTGCTCCTGTTTTAAACAGCGCAAAAGTCAAGGCAATAAATTCAGGAGATGGACGAACCATTAAAAGCACCTTCATCCCCATTTTAATTCCCGCACCGTTTAAACCATATGCATAACGGTCACATTCCCGGTTAAGTTCAGCAAATGTCAGGGAAGAAGATTTTTTTTTCGTACTTTTCTTTGCTGATGAAAAAATGACAGCTTTTTTATCCGCATATTTTTCTGCTGTTTCAGGAAGATATTTTGCAATATTAAAAAGGGATGATTGTGTCATACTATTCTTTAAGAAATTCAGAGATACGCTTTATTACTTCATCTTTTGCATCTTCAAGAACATAATGTCCTGCAGTTTTAAATAAAAAAGATTCTGCTTCAGGAAAAATCTCCTTCCACCTCTCTAGAAAATGCGTGGTAAAACAGAAATCCCTGCATCCCCAGATAAGTGCAATTTTCCTGTCATTAAGAAGATTAAGGTTATTTTCAATCTCTTTTAAAACCGGATAACTTACGTGGGCTGCTTTCATGGGAATATCCTTTACAAATCCGTAGATCGCGACCCGGTCTTCATAAGAGCGGTAAGGAAAAAGAAAGCCCTTTAAAACTTCACCAGTCAGACCAAATGTTTTTGAGGTTACCATAAACCTCGCTGCCTGCACAAAAAGGTTAAATCGTCTTACTGCAATTTCTCCAATAAAAGGAATCCTGCAGGCAGCTATTCTTAAAGGAATAAAAGAATCAGTAAATGCTGCGGAATTCAAAATAACAATCCTGTTTATAAGATCAGGCCTCCTGACAGCAAGCCCCATTCCAATTGAACCTCCCCAGTCATGCACCACAAGATTTAACTTTTCTATCTTAAGCTTGTCCACAAGTCTTGAAACATTATTGATATGGGTATCAAGAATATAATTATAATTCTGTGGTTTATCCGAAAAACCACACCCAATATGGTCAGGAACAATACACCGGTATTTCCCTAAAAATGCTTTCACAACATTTCTATAATAAAAAGACCAGGTGGGGTTACCATGGAGCATTAAAACCGGAAAACCATTACCTTCGTCAAGGTAATGCATCTTAGACCCGTCTAAATCAATAAAATTTGATTTAAATGGATATTCTTCTGATGTAAATTCGTTATCTTTAGCTGTCACCACCTCACCCCGAGCATCATACAGTTAATACCGCTTCCAATACCAAGAAGTGCCACAAGATCATTTTTATTCAGCAGGCCCTTTTCCTCGCCAATGGATAAGGTCGCAGGAAGTGAAACAGAACCCATATTACCCAGGTAATGAAAGGTTGACATATCCTTGTCCACATCTATCTCCAGCGTCTTAAAAAGAAGGTTCCTGTGAGCACTTCCAACCTGATGACAAAAAAAACGTTTCACATCATCATTTTCTATTTGAAGAAGCTGCTTTGTGTTCTCCCAGGTCTTTTTTGCAAGGCTGCAACCTGCGTTAAGAAGTGCTTCAGAATCAGTATTCATTAGAAGCTTATCCCTGTCATTTACACCGCTGTCCCTTCCACCAAGATCACCCTGACACAGGTTGTTGTATTTAGATTCAACAAGGTACCCACCACCCAAAAGGAAATGGCCTGTTTTTGAGATGGAAGAGTGTACCAGAACGGCAGCTGCTGCCCCTGATCCAATTGTAAGTGACGCAAATGAATTTTTAATACTTTTCCGGGTAAGAGATTTGTCTTCAAGGAGAAACTTTATTGTGGATTCAACCAGAGGCCTGCCGTTCTCTCCAGCCACAACTAGGGCAGCGTCTATGACTCTTCTTTCAATCATATTTGCAACAACCATCATTGCGTTCATAAAGCCAAGACAGGCATTTGAAACATCAAATATCATGGTGCATTCAGATAGGCCGACTTTTTCATGAACAACAGAAGCAGTTGCCGGCTCAAGAAAATCACGACATACAGAGGCATTAATCAAACATCCTATATCCTCTTTTGAGATACCGGCATTTTTAAGTGCTTTAAGCCCGGCCTGAGCAGCAATATCACTGGGAACGGTTCCGGGCTTACAGAACCGTCGCTCTTTTATTCCGGAAAAGAGCTCTAATCTACCGTAAGGAAGTTTAAGACGGTCATAAACAGGAGAAAGCCACTCTTCAATCAGTTCAGAAGTAACTATTACCTCCGGCAACACATTAACTACTGATTCTATGCAAACATCATTAAAAACCATCTTTAGGGTCCTGAATCAAATAAAATTAAATTTTAAACAATATAAACGACATACTAATTTTTCAGAGTACTAACTAAAAAAACATCAATTGAAATGGATACATGATTTTACTTGCGTTCGTCAATCAAAACTTTTTAAAATAGAGCAACGAGTAAAAGACTCCATTTTTGCAGAGATCAGGTTAATGACAATTCAAAAAAACTAATTATTAATTGAGTTCAACATTGAAATTCCCACAAATTTTACAATTGTACCATATCCCTGTCTTTAAGAAAGAAGTTAAACAATTTACTTGACAAAAAGTTAAAAATAAACTAATTTTACATATTTACTTCTTTGACGTGCAAAAAACTATTCTTAACAAATAATTAACGTGCCTCAAAAATACTAAATCAAATACAACACTTTGATTTAACATCATATTTATAAAATAAACACTTATCGGCTTTAGGAGCAAAAAATATGTACGCGATAGTAAAAACAGGTGGGAAGCAGTATAAATGTATCCCTGGCGAAAAAATGACTATTGACAAAATCGAAGGCGAAGCAGGAAATGACATCCAGCTTAATGACGTCCTGATGACAGTAGACGATAATAATAAAGTCGAAATCGGAAGACCGGTAATTGAAAATGCATGCGTTTCCGCGGTAATAACCAAACAGACAAAAGGTAAAAAGATTGTGGTCTTCAAGTCAAAAAGAAGAAAAGGTTATCGCAAAAAAACAGGGCATAGACAGTTACTAACCGAAATAACAGTAAAAGAAATAGCATTATAAACTGTATTAACCCAGCAGCATCAAAAACTATACGTTTTTTAGCTTAAGACCATTATCAGGAGGTAATTACTTTGAGAGGATATGAACTCTGTTTAATCTTTCAGCATGAAACTACTGAAGAAAGCATAGACCAGAAAATCAAAAATCTTCAGGAAAAAGCAGCATCAAAAGGCGGAGAAATAATTAAAATTGAAAAATGGGGAAAACGAAGCCTTAAGTACGCTATCAAAAAACAGCAAAAAGGCTATTACTGCTTTGTTACAGTTACTGGAGACAATAATACCCTGCATGAAATAGAACGAATGTTTAAATATGACGAATCTGTCTTAAGATACAGTTATCTACGTTTAGATGAAGCTGCAGTAACAGCAATTCAGAACAGTCAGGATCAAACAAAAACTGCTGACGATGAGCCGGAAGCAAAAACCGAGTCAACACCTGCAGAAACAGATGCAGCGGCTGCAGATGAAGCCTCTGACAGCACCGAAACAGATAAACCGCTTGCAGATGAAGCCTCTGACAGCACTGAAACAGCTGATATAGAAATATAACATTAATATAAAACTGTTATACTGGTTAAATAAGTTTTTTATACAACGGGAGGTAATTACTTGAAGAGACCAACACGCAAAAGAAGACAGGTATACCAAAAACAGAAAATGTGCCGTTTCTGTTCAGACACCAATCTACAGATAGAATACAAGGACTATTCAACACTCCGACACTTTGTGACAGAACGAGGAAAAATAATACCCAGAAGAATTTCAGGTAGTTGCGCCAAACACCAGAGAGAGATAACCAGAGCAATAAAAAGAGCCCGCTCGATCGCAATAATACCTTTTACAGTTAGTGCTGCGTAAGTTCTAAATAAAAAAACAGTAAAATAAGGAATACAGACATCATGAAGGTTATTCTAACTGAAGAAATCAAATCTATTGGTCAACCAGGCGACCTCCTCACTGTTAAAGACGGTTATGCCAGGAACTATCTTTTACCAAATAATAAAGCTGTTCAGGCAACTACCCAGAACATGAAACAGTTTGAGCATCAGAAAAGACTAATCGGCGAAAAGCTCGACAAAATAAAAAGCGTAGCTGAAAAACTTGCTAAAAAACTTGGGAAGATATCATGCACAATTACAAAGCCTGCTGGAGAAGAAGACAAACTGTTTGGTTCAGTAACAACAGCTGACATTTGTGAAAGCCTTAAAAATGAAGGCATTGAAATTGATAAAAAGAAAATATCACTGGATGAACCACTAAAAGAACTTGGCATTTTCAATATTATGGTTAAACTACATCCAGAAATAACAGCAACACTTAAAGTCTGGGTAGTTAAAGAATAATTATCAAATTTTACTAAATAAATGGGAAACAATACACCTCCGAACGTCCCTCCCCAGAACATCGAAGCTGAACAGTCAGTAATAGGAGCCATTCTCCTTGAAAACGAGTCGCTTACACAGGCCCTCGAAATCTTAAAACCTGATGATTTTTATCATGAAGCGCATCGCCAGATATACATCTGCATTTCTGAGCTGTTCGAAAAAAATGAGCCTGCTGACCTGATAACAATCACAGAAATCCTCAAAAAAAAGAATAAGCTTGATGAAATTGGCGGAGCATCATACCTGGCTGACATATCAGACAAGATCCCCACAGCCGCGCATATTGAATATTACGCAAAAATTGTTAAAGAAAAATCCATAAGAAGAAACCTGATAAGAGCAGCAACAAAAATTATTGGGTCAGCATCCGGTGGTCAGGAAGAAATTGATAGTATCCTTGATTTTTCTGAAAAAACAATATTTGAAATAGCTGAAAATCAGATTAAGCGTTCTTTTTACCCATTAAAGGACATTATTAAGTCTACCTTCAAAGATATTGAAAAACTTTACGAAAATAAAGAACATATTACAGGAGTTGCCAGCGGATTTACAGAACTTGACAACATGACTTCAGGTTTTCAGCGTTCCGATCTTGTTATCATAGCAGGCAGACCCAGTATGGGAAAAACAGCTTTTGCTTTAAATGTGGGCCAGTATGCTGCTTGTGAAAACGGCATCCCAACTGCTATTTTCTCCCTTGAAATGTCTAAAGAACAGCTTGCACAGCGAATGCTCTGCTGTGAAGCAAGGATAGATAACGCAAAACTGAGAAGCGGTTTTATTGCTGAATCCGAATGGGGCAAACTGGCAATAGGCGCAGGAAAACTGTCAGAAGCAAAGCTTTTTATAGATGACACCCCTGGAAATACAGTCTTTGAGATGAGAGCGAAAGCTCGCCGCCTTAAAGCTGAACACGGCCTTGGCCTGGTAATAATCGACTATTTACAGCTGATGAGCGGTTCAAAAGGCAGATCAGACAGCAGAGAGCAGGAAATATCAGAGATTTCAAGATCACTTAAAGCCCTTGCAAAAGAGCTTAATATACCCGTTTTAGCACTTTCTCAGCTTAACCGAAAAGTAGACGACCGTACTGACAGACGCCCACACATGGCAGATCTGAGAGAATCAGGCGCTATAGAACAGGATGCGGATCTGATTCTTTTCATTTATCGCGACGAAGTCTATCACCCTGATTCAGAAGAATCCAAAGGAAAAGCTGAGATAATAATTGGTAAACAGCGAAACGGCCCTACTGGTGTAGCAACACTTGCTTTTTTAAATGCATTTACCCGCTTCGAAAATTTCTCCTCGAGAGAATACTAGTCCTAAAACTGCCTGTCCAATCTCTATTTTCATATTTTATTTACAAAAAAATCATGCCCCTGCCATTGACTCAGCCGCTAATAATGCTTATCTTTTTCTTAACAAAACGCACGAAATCAAAATTTATAACTAATTTCAACATATTACACAGATGCCTTAAAATTATGCGGCATGACAAAGGAGGAAAACAATGGGTAAGTCAATAGGAATCGATCTAGGAACAACAAATTCTGTAGTAGCTGTGATGGAAGGTGGAGACGCAACTATAATAGTTAATGAAGAAGGAAACAGGATTACCCCTTCTTGCGTTGCTTTTACAAAAGAGGGTGATATTCTGGTGGGTCAGGTCGCAAAACGACAGGCAATAACCAACCCTGAAAACACCATCTACTCAATTAAAAGATTTATGGGTAGAAAATTCAAGGAAGTATCTGAAGAAATGAAAATGGTGCCCTACAAGGTACTGGAAGGCGCAAACGGTGCCGTTCACATAGAAATATCAGGAAAAGATTACACACCTCAGGAAATATCAGCAAAGACACTTCAAAAACTTAAACAGTCTGCTGAAGCTTATACCGGAAGTGCTGTAAATGACGCAGTAATAACTGTACCTGCATATTTCAATGACAGCCAGCGACAGGCAACCAAAGATGCTGGAACAATAGCAGGCCTTAATGTGCTTCGTATTATAAATGAGCCGACTGCATCCGCACTTGCATACGGCGTTGATAAAAATACGGATGAGATCGTTGCCGTATACGATTTTGGCGGCGGTACCTTTGATATCTCTATCCTTGAGGTAGGAGATAACGTAATTGAAGTTAAGGCAACAAACGGGGACGGACATCTTGGCGGTGACAACCTCGACCAGAGAGTCATAGACTGGCTGATTGCTGAATTTAAAAAAGATCAGGGTATTGACCTTAGCCAGGATAAAATGGCGCTTCAGCGACTAAAAGAATCTGCGGAAAAAGCAAAAATAGAGCTTTCTTCAACCATGGAAACAGAGATCAACCTGCCTTTCATAACAGCTGATGCAGCCGGCCCTAAACACATGAACTACAAGCTGACACGGGCAAAATTTGAACAAATGGTTGACGATCTTATTGAGCGTACCCGTATTCCATGCGAAACAGCCATGAAAGATGCAGGCCTTCAGATCAGCGATATTAAGGAAGCAATACTTGTGGGCGGTTCAACAAGAGTTCCAAAAGTTCAGGAACTTGTAAAAAAACAATTCGGCAGAGATCCCCACCAAGGTGTAAACCCGGATGAAGTTGTTGCTCTCGGAGCTGCTATTCAGGCCGGTGTACTGGCAGGAGAGGTTAAGGATGTACTGCTTCTGGATGTTACCCCTCTAACCCTTGGAATCGAGACCCTTGGCGGCGTTACCACAAAATTAATTGAAAGAAACACCACTATTCCCACAAGAAAAAGTGAGATTTTTACCACTGCAGCTGACAATCAGACCAGTGTTGAGATTCACGTACTGCAGGGAGAACGTGAGTTTTCCAAAGACAACAGAACCCTGGGCAGATTTCAGCTGGTTGGAGTACCTGCAGCGCCAAGAGGTGTTCCTCAGGTTGAAGTTACCTTTGATATCGACGCAAATGGAATTGTTAATGTTTCTGCCAAGGATCTTGGAACCGGAAAAGAGCAGAAGATCACCATCACGGCTTCAAGCGGCTTAAGTAAAGAAGACATAGACAGTATGGTCAATGACGCTGAATCACATGCAGATGACGATAAGAAGCGACGCGAAAACATTGATATTAGAAACCAGGCAGACACTCTTGTCTACAACACTGAAAAAGTTCTTAATGAAAACAAGGACAAGCTTGCTGAAGAGGATATAAAAACTGTTGAAGAAGCATTAAAAGAGACCAAAGACGCCATTGAAAAAGGCGACACTGAGGATATAAAAACAAAAATGGAAACATTAAATAATGCATCTCATAAGCTTGCTGAAGCAATGTATAAAAATACAAATGCAGAGCAGCCGGGAGCAGACCCAACCGGAGGACAGCAGCAAAATTCTGAACCGGGTTCTGAACCTAAGCAGGAATCTCAGGACAATGTGGTAGATGCTGAATTTGAAGAAACTGATAAATAGTAAAGCATAAAAGTTGTCATAAAAAACTTGACAAATAAGCATTAAAAAGGGGAATAGATATAAAGTCTAATCCCCTTTTTTTATTCACTAAATCTGGAGATAACAATGAACGATCAGAATAAAAATGACAAAAGTACAGTCACAGGTCTTCCCAAAATATCATTCTCATCCTTTATTCTCTCACTCAGTTCTTCAGCACTCTTTCATTTTGGAGAAATCCCGGACCCGGTAACAAATAAGAAACAGAAAAATATTGAGCTTGCTAAACAGACTATTGATATCCTTGAGCTATTGGAAAAAAAGACTGTTAATAATCTTGAAAAAGATGAAGCTGTTTTACTTGAAAACCTTCTTTATGACCTCAGAATGCGCTACGTCAATGAGACAAAAAACATGGATAAGGTTAAGGAGGATTAAACCCAATTGCAAAGTCTTAATCTCCTTTCACCTGCAAAAATAAATCTAAGACTTGAAATACTTTCAAAAAGACCTGACAACTACCATGAAATCAAAACAATTTTTCATAAAATAAGTATTTTTGACAAAATAGGTCTTGAGAAAATCCCCGGAAATGAAGTCCAGCTTACTGTAGATGACCCTGCCATACCCACAGACAACACCAATCTGGCAGTTAAAGCTGCTAATTTACTCTTCAGTTATGCTGACATAAAACCTGGCATTAAAATAGACATTAAGAAGATATCCCAGCAGGTGCCGGGCTCGGAGGCGGGAGCAGTAATGCGGCAGTTACTTTAAAAGGCCTTAACCGCACTGCTAAAGCTTAATATCTCTGAACAAATTATCGCAGAATTTGCCGTCAAATTGGGGGCAGATGTACCCTTTTTCCTGACAGGTGCATCAACAGCCTATGCCACTGGAATTGGTGAAAAGATTAAAAGTATTGAAACTCACAATAAATTATGGTTTTTAGTGATTTTTCCTGGTTTTACAGTTTCAACTGCATGGGCTTACAAGTCAATCAAAAAATATAATTTATTGACAAAAAGCACGAAAAATAATAATATTAAAAATTATTCACTAGACATAAACACTGTAAAATCATCGCTTTATAATGATTTCGAGTCAGTAGTGAATAAAAGACACACGGAAATACCAAAGATCAAAGAACAGCTCATAAAATCAGGTGCGCAGGAGCAATGCTGTCAGGAAGCGGATCTTCAGTTTTTGGAATATTTCCGGACAAAGCATCAGCAGAAAACGCAAGCTTAAATTTCAAAACAGATTCAAAACAAAAAGTATTTATTGCACAAAGCCTGTAACTTAAACAACTCGCAAAATGGAGAATTCAATCTTGCAAGATCTAAAGATCTTTTCTGG
>PVMK01125624.1_pt1 | contig 32221 bp, 30 predicted proteins | sample 1853481 | NCBI WGS metagenome assembly PVMK01 (sample SAMN08533507, study PRJNA380276) | Marine sediment metagenome, whole genome shotgun sequencing project.
CACAACGACACCATCCTTGTCATAGCAGACGCCGCTTTCCTCCTTCCAATCGAACTCGGTGACCTCGATCTCGAAACCGTCGCCGATGGGACAGGAGTCAAAATTCTCTTCATGCCAGCGATTCATCGCTCGCATGTTCTTGATCATTTCCTTGGTCCCCAACTCGGGTGTCCGGCCAGAAGGCCCGTACACGCGCAAAGCCTGAAAACCTCCGGAGAAGGCCCGGAATGGATACATGTAGGGAAGGTCAGCAAAATGGTCGGCGTGAAGGTGGCTGAGGAAGATGTCGTTGATGAACGGTGCAGGCACCTGCAGGGCGATCGCATGACCGACGCTGCCGTTGCCCAGGTCAAAGAAGAATCGGCGCGGTTGCGCCTCTCCGGTGCCGAGTTCAACCAGGATTGATGTGCCTTTCTGCAGCCGGGTCGGCGGCCAGGGCGAGCTGCCCAGGAAGGTGATCCGCATCTCGTTCTTTGGCAGTATTTCAGTGCCCGGGAGATACATGTTGCGATTCTTGATCGCCGGCCAGGGCTTGTAGTAGTCCGGCAGGCTGATGCCGCCGCCCGGTCGGGCCCCATAGGGGTTCTCCATTTGACTTTCAGCCGCCGAAGCGGTCGATGCCCCAGCGACCGCGCTCGCGGCCAATCCGCCTGCGACAGCCCCACTGCCTTTCAAGAAATTGCGTCGTCCTTGACCGACGTGCTCCTGATCTAACGATTGTCCGTCCTTTTCGTGTTCAGCCATCACGCTCTCCCTGATCTGCGGTCGAATCACCTCTACGGCGAAAGATTAGGCGAGAGGATATGAGGCACATTGACATAGCGCAAATTAAGTTTTGCTCAGAGATTTCCGCAAGCGGTTGAACCAGCTCATCTTGCCTGACAAGCGCCATAGGCGATGAACAAGATATGAAGCGCCGATGCCCGCTTTGGGTCAACTTGAGACATTCGCCGGGGGTGCCGCCCGCGTCCGGGGCTGGGGGTAAAGCGGACGAAATCGGCACGAAAACGGACATCGGCCAGAGAATGTCGCCTGTTGGGGGATAAGCGGACGTGGCGCGGAGGTGGTTGGAACTTCCGCTCCTAGCTGAGGGTGTTAAAAAAGTCGGGGGACACAGCTCAAGACTCGCATTGCCGCAACAATCGAAGCTAGGCGGCTCAATGTTTGAATCATTGTTGCGCCGTTCCGTTCGCTGGCGAATCAATCTTTCGCCTCGGACACCTCGAAATACTTCTTCGACAGCCTCAACCAGAACCGGACATCTAGAGGGCCGAATTTCCGAGTCTGGTCGCAAACGGGCTTCCAAGTTTTTTCGATTACACGGACGTGCGATTTGGCATATTGGTAGGCCAGCCGGCGGACGGGAGATGCGTAAGTGATGATCAGAAGATTGTGGGGTATCTCTCTATATACTGCATTTCTATTGCTTCTGTGTGAGGGTTTTCTCTGGCTCGTTGCGTCTTTTTCTGATTCCACCGACCTGTTGTTGTCCAATCAATATGGTAATCCGCGGAATATTGATGACCTGCTTCTTGGTCACCGGCCCAATCCAGACTTTGCGGAACACGACGAATGGGGTTATCGCAACGCATTAATCGGCCAACTCGGCCTGAGATCAAGGCGGGTCCCAGACCGGGTAAGCATCGTCGCTCTTGGAGATTCTCAAACATACGGCATTAACGCGCCGGCAGACCAATCCTGGCCCGCGCAGCTAACCGAGGAAACATGCCAAAGCGTATACAACATGGGAGTTGGAGCGACGGGACCGCCGCACTATCTGTACAACCTCGATCAGGCCCTTGCGCTCAATCCGAAGCTCGTAATTGTCGGATTTTATTTTGGCAACGACATTTGGGATTCGGCAGCTTTTGTATACCGCCGCGAGGAAGTTCCGAAAAAAATGGGCGCTTGGCGAAAAGCGTTTCTGGATAAGAACCCTACCTTTAAGGCATTCCTCAAGCAGCAATTACCGGAGGCCAAAAGAAAGTGGCGGGAAGCTGCCAGGATACTTGAACCCGGCTTCAGCAAGGTCCCAAATGCTGATGGGCGAGAGGAAACAAAAACGGTTAGCAATGAGGCCAATATCGTTGAATTCCTTAGGGAGAATTCTAAGCTCTACGGGTTCTTCCGTCTTGCCAAATCGATGTTGACCAACTCGGTCGTTCGGAAAGGTCGCCACGACGCCAGGACTCGCGCGGATCCCGAGTTTTGGGATGAGCTTTGCGATTACGCAGCCAATACCCCTGGCGTCGTTTGTCATGAGACGGCCGATTTGCAGACCGTATTAGACACACGGCTTCGTATTCTGGACGAACGCACACTCGGGGCTGGAATGGAAATAGCTCTCGACGTGCTGGTTGAAATTCGAGACCGCTTGCATGAGACAAAAACTGACTATTTGGTCGGTCTTATTCCCTCGAAGGAGTATATCTTCACTCAAGCATTGCCGGGCAGGTTCGAGGATATTGATTCATCCTTCGTGGAGCTCAGGAACCAAGAGGGACGAATCCGTGATCAGGTTATGCGGGAATTAGAGGGGCTCGGAATCCCCTATCTCGACTTGCTTCCGGCTTTGATCAGAGAAGTTCGGCAAAATCGCGCTATTTACCCTGCGTCTAGTCAAAGTCACCCCAATACGCACGGGTATGGAATAATCGCTCAATCAATTGCTCAATACCTGCGAGAGGCGGGCTGGGGACATGTCGGATGTTGAGCAGGTCGGGCACTTCCGTCAATGGGATGGACCGACCGTGCTTCTAAGAGGCGCCCTGGGATATTGGGCGCAGTTCACAGTAAGGAACATGGAGCATGATCGGCAGAGCGGCGAGCAGTGTGATGACAATCGGCGCCGACATCCGCAAGAACGACTTTTGTATCATCGGCCTCGATGTCCGGGTTGGGTCCAGGCTGTGCGAAAACGATTTTCTGGAGACCGAGACAAAATATTGATTCATGCAGTTGGCCTTTGCCGCAAGAATGATTCGCTTGGGCCGGCTTCACGATTCACTTATTGCGCGGAAGCTCTCGGCGTCCGAGTTTTCACACGACCTGGGTCATAACTGCCCGTCGTCGCACCAGAGAGATTACGTCCGGACTTGGGGGCCAAGCGGACATAATCAGCTCGAAAGCGGACGTCCAGGGCAAAGGTTCGGCAGGATTTCAGCCTGAGACACTACCCCCGCGGCCGCTTTGTAACATGCCCTGGGTAACATGCCCTGGGTAACAAGCCCCAGACACCATGCCGTGGCGCCATGGCATCTTGCGGATTGGCGAATTCGGCGCTCGGCTGGCATAGTCCGCTGCCGCCAGGCCAGGACCAAGCCTCGGCCGGCTCCAGGGTCTGCTATGGACAAGCCCCACCCAATGAACACCGCTGCGGATACCGCTGCCCCCATCGCAGTCCACCTTCATGCGGCGCGCCTGTCCTACCGCGGCGTCGTGATCTTCGAGGATCTCGATCTGGACCTGCCCGCCGGCCGGATCACCTGTCTCTTGGGGCCGTCGGGGGTTGGCAAGACGAGCTTGCTGCGGCTGATTGCCGGGCTGACCGGCAATGATGGCGGCGATGCTGGCGATGGTGGCAATGGTGGCGGCACTGTGCTGCCGGGAACCGCCGTCGACCAGGCCGGCCGCGCGGTTCAGGACCGGGTCGCCTATATGGCTCAGCAGGATCTGCTGCTGCCTTGGGCAAGCGTGCTGGGCAACGTGCTGTTGGGGCCGCGCCTGCGCGGCGAAGACCGCGACCCGGACATCGTCCGGCGCGCCCGCGGTCTCATTACCCAGGTCGGTCTGAAGGGGCGCGAGGAGGTTCTGCCGGCGCGCCTCTCCGGCGGCATGCGCCAACGGGTGGCGCTCGCCCGGACGCTGGTCGAGAACCGGCCCATCGTGCTGATGGACGAACCCTTTTCGGCGCTCGACGCCATCACCCGCTTTGCCTTGCAGGAGCTCGCCGCCCGGCTGCTGGCGGAGCACACCGTGCTGCTGGTCACCCATGACCCGCTGGAGGCGCTCAGGCTGGGGCACCGGATCTACGTGATGGCCGGATCGCCGGCCCGGCTGGAGACGGCGCTGGATGTGCTCGACGATGTGGGCGGCGCGGACGAATTGCCGGCGCCGCCGCGAGATCCCGGGAACGCCGATGTCCTCGCCCGCCAGGCCGATCTCTTGAAGCGTCTCGCCCGTGCCCGCGAGAACGTATTGGATCTGACATGAACCTGCTGCGCGGCGCCGTGATCTTCCTCGGCATGCTGGTGGCCTGGCAGGCGCTGGTCTCACTGACCGGGGTCGAGTCCTTCATTCTGCCGGGACCGCTGGCGGTGGCCAAAGCGCTGGTGGCGCGCTGGAGCCAGTTGGCCGAGCACGGCGGCGTCACGATCCTGGAGATCCTGCTCGGCCTGGCCTTCGGCTCTCTGCTGGGCGCGTCCAGCGCGCTTCTGATCGCCGCCTTCCGCCCGGCCCGCGATTGGCTGCTGCCGATCCTGGTGGTGAGCCAGGCAATCCCGGTTTTCGCGCTGGCGCCGCTTCTCGTGCTCTGGCTCGGCTACGGTCTCGCGTCCAAGGTCGCCATGGCGACCTTGATCATCTATTTCCCGGTGACCGCCGCCTTCTACGATGGTCTGAAACGCACCGATCCCGGCTGGCTTGACCTGGCCCGGACCATGGGCGGGAGCCGCCTTGCGGTGCTGCGGGTGATCCGCATCCCCGCCGCCCTGCCCGCCCTCGCCTCGGGCCTGCGGGTGGCGACGGCGGTCGCGCCGATCGGCGCCGTGGTCGGCGAATGGGTCGGCTCCAGCGCCGGCCTCGGTTACATGATGCTGCACGCCAACGCCCGCTTGCAGATCGACGTCATGTTCGCCGCCCTCTTCGTCCTGGCGGTCTTCGCCGTCCTGCTCTATTTCGCCGTCGACCGCGCCTTGCGTCTCGCCCTACCCTGGCAGTCGGAGCGGTCATGAGCGACCAGACATGAGCAATCGGACCCGCGCCACAGCCGATCAGTTCTCGCGCCAGGCCGCGGCTTATGCCGACAGCCCGACCCATGCCCATGGCGACGACCTCGATCTGGTCCTGGACTTCGCCGCGCCGGCGCCGGGCGAGGCCTATCTCGATCTCGCCACCGGCCCCGGTCACACCGCCGCGCGCCTATCCCCCCTGGCGAAGTTTGTCGTCGGCCTGGACATCGCCCCCGGGATGATCGGGGTGGCGCGCGAGAGGGCCGCCGAAATGGGCTTGGCGAACCTCGCCTATCTGATCGGCGACGTGCACGCCCTGCCGCTCCCCTCGGCCTCCCTCGATCTCGTCACCTGCCGCATCGCGCCGCATCACTTCCACGACGTCGGCGGTTTCCTCTGCGAGGCGGCGCGGGTCCTGAAGCCGGGCGGCCGCCTGGTGGTCGAGGACAGCCTGGCGCCCGACGAACCGGCGGTCGCCAGCTTTCTGGAAGACTTGGAGAAACGCCGCGATCCCACCCATGTCCATTCCTTGACCCGGGCCGAATGGAGGACGGCCTGCGCCGCCGCGAGGCTTCGGATCGTGCGCGAGACCGTCACCCGCAAGCGCCACCCCTTCGATCTCTGGATCCGCCGGACGGGCTTGAGCGAAAGCGAGATCGCGGGCCTGGTCGCGCACATTCTGGCTGCCCCCAATGCCATCACGAGCAGTCTGTTCGAGATCGCTGACGGCGAGGTCACGGCCCTCCTGGACCACAAGCTGATCTTCCGGGCCGAACCGGCGACGGCCCGCTAGTCGCGTTCGTCAAAAGCTGGCGAGCGAGATCACCAGATAGCCCGCCAGCATGGCGACCACCCAGAAGACCATGCTGCCTGAGCCGACCGAGCGAGCGAGCGCCCCCTCCGGTCCGTGGTGACGGTAGATATGGTTCACGATGGTGCGGTACAGCCCCAGCATCGCGCGGCGCGCGCCCTGATCGATCGGTCCGAACGTCCTGGCGAAGGCCGCGATCAGAAGCGGTAGACCCTTACGATAGGTGACATCGAAGTCTAGGTTGACCGAACGCATTTCAGGCGGGTAGAGGCCGGTGCGCATGAGCCAAGCGAACGCCAGCGCGGAAAACAATAGGAGCTGGTATTGGTTGATCACGTGCTCGGTCGTATAGGGCTGGTAGTCAACGGGGTACGGCAGGAATTCGTATAACTGCGACGGCCACAGCCCGATGGCCACGCAAAGCACCGCCGTGATCGCCATGGCAGCCAGCATGTTCCACGGCGCTTCCTTCACCCGGATCCCACTATCGTGAGCGAAGAAGGCAAAGAACGGGATCTTGATGCCCGCGTGATGGAAAACGCCGGCGGACGCAAACAGCAGCAGCAGCCATGGGATCAGATAGCCCTCCTCGGAGAGCGCGGTGAGGATCAGCGACTTGGAGATAAAACCGCTGAACAGCGGAAAGGCCGAGATCGAGGCGGCGCCGACCATGCAGAAGCCGGCCGACCAGGGCATGGACTTGTACAGGCCGCCCAGCTCCGATCCCTTGACGGTGCCGGTGCGAAACAGCACCGCGCCCATCGTCATGAACAGCAGCCCCTCGAACAGGATATTGCAGAAGGCATAGGCCACCGCCCCGTTGAGGGCAAGCTGGCTGCCGACGCCGATGCCCACGACCATGAACCCCAACTGGTTGTTGAGGCTGTAAGCGAGAACTCGCCGGAGGTCGTTCTCGATCACGGCGAAGAAAATCGGGAAGACGGCCATGATGGCGCCGATCCAGATCAGGATCTCGGTGCCAGGAAAGCCGCGGGCAAGCGCGTAGATCGCCAGCTTGGTGGTGAACACGCTGAGCCAGACGGTGCCGCCGACGGTGGCCTCGGGATAGGCGTCCTGCAGCCAGTTGTGCAGCAGCGGAAACGCGCACTTGATGCCGAAGCCGATAAATATCAAGGTCGTTCCCAGGCTTCCGAGTTCGAATTGATCGAAGGTGATCGAGCCGGTCTCGGCGACCTGGAACAGGGCGCCGGCCAGCAGGAACACCCCAGAGCCGACCTGGATGATCAGATAGCGCATGCCGGCCCGGTAGGCGCGCTCGGTCCGGCGCGCCCAGATCAGGAATACCGAGGCAACCGCCGATATCTCCCAAAACACGAACAGCGTGATGAGATCGCCGGCGTAGACCGCGCTGACGGCGCTGCCGGAATAGATCAGCGCCGCCACCTGCTGCAGCGGGTCCCGGTCATGGAGCGCGTAGAGCACCGTCAAGGCCGCGGTGGCGAAGAAGATGATCCCGAAGATGTTGGCCAACCGGTCGACGCGCATCGTTGTAAGCTCGAAACCGAGCAAGGGTATCTTCGCGTAAGCGCCAGGCTCGAGCGTGAAGACCAAGATCAGGCCGATCAAAGGCAGCGCCAGCATGAAGACGCTGCGCGCCTTCCCGTGCAGGAAGGGTACCAGCGCGGCGCCGAAAATCAGGATAAGGCCGGGGCTGAAATCAATCATCGGGCTCGTAGTAGTCCTCGGGGCGCATCAGGAAAGTGCGCATCCACTTGGCGATAAGCACCAGGCAAACGCACATGACGAAGCCGAACAGGGCGTAGAACGCGAACAAATGCTCGACCGAAAAGAGTCCGTGCTTGGCGTAAAAGCCGTCGGCGAAGAACAACCCGAAACAGACGACGACCAAGGCCCATACGACCTTCTTCACGTTCCGCGGGTCGTCGAGCCAGTAGCGCCTTTCGCCGCTGTTCCGCCCGTTATCGTGTTCAGTCATCCCCCTCCTCCGATCGGTTGCAGGAACGCGTACAAGTCATCGGCTAAGAAAAAAAGAACGATGCAGGCGAGCGCCGTGAAGCACAGCGGCAGCAGGCAGAACAACGGCGCCTCCTTGATCTGCCAGCGCTCGCCGGAGCCGGGATTGCCGGCACCTCCGGCCGGCAGGAATCCGCGCACCGCCACGGGAATCAGGTAAGCCACGTTGAGCAAAGAGGAGACCATCAGCACGCCAACGAGAATCGCCTGCCCGCTCTCGGCCGCACCCAACGCAATTTCCCACTTGCTCCAGGCTCCGCCCATCGGCGGCAGCCCGATGATGCTGAGCGAGCCCAGGAAGAAGGCCGCGAAGGTGAAGGGCATTCGCCGGCCCAGGCCCCGCATCTCGCTGACCTCGGTCTTGTGGGTAGCGACCAGAATGGCGCCGGCACAGAAGAACAGAGTGATCTTGCCGAAGGCGTGCATGGCGATGTGCATGGCGCCGCCCAGCACCCCGGTCGAGGTCGCCAGCATGGCGCCGAGAACCACGTAGGACAGTTGGCTCACCGTCGAATAGGCGAGCCGGGCCTTGAGGTTGTCCTTCGTCATCGCCACCAGCGAGGCGACGATAATGGTCCCGGCGGCGACGTAAGCGAGCCAAAGGCTGGCCCCGGTCGTGGTCAATAGATCCAGGCCGAAGATATAGATCACGACCTTGAGAACCGTGAACACCCCGGCCTTGACGACCGCGACTGCATGCAAAAGCGCGCTCACCGGGGTCGGCGCCACCATGGCCGCCGGCAGCCAGCGGTGGAGCGGCATGACCGCGGCCTTGCCGATGCCGAACAAATAGAGCGTCATCAAGAGGGCGACCAGGCCGTCCGAGGCGTTGCCGGCGAGGATGCCGCCCTCGGTAAAATCGAGGGTGCCGGCCGTCGCCCAGGTCAAGCCGACGGCAAACAGCAGGAAGCCGATCGAGGTGCCGAGCAGAATGCCGAGGTAGACCCGCCCGGCGCGCCTCGCCTCGGGCGTGCCGCTGTGAGTCACCAGCGGGTAGGTACTGATGCTGAGCGCCTCGTAGAAGATGAAGAGCGTCAGCATGTTGCCGGCCAGCGCAACGCCCATGGTGCTGGCCAGCGCCAAGGCGAAGAAGGCGTAGAAGCGGGTCTGATACGCCTCGTGGTGGCCGCGCATATAGCCGATGGAATAGAGCGAGGTGACGATCCAGAGGAAACTGGCGAGCGTGGCGAAGGACGCGCCAAGCGGCTCGACGGTGAAGGTCAGATCAAAGCCGGGGTATATCTCCACCAGCTTGACGCTGGGCCGCGCGCCATCAATGACCGGCACGAGAATGGTCAGCACGAGCCCAAACAAGACGAGCGCGGTGCCGAGGGTGATGCCCTCGCGCAGGTTCGGCCGCGACTTGGCGAGCCAGATAAGTAACGAGCCTGCGACCGGCACGGCGAGCGTCAGCGGCAAGGTCGTCTCGGCAATCATGGCCTTGCTCCGATGAGCGATTCCGCCGCGGCCAGCGCCAGATCCATGGGCCAGGTCACGCCGATGCCGAAGACGACGCAGGCGCCGGCCAAGATCACCAGCGGGATCAACATGCCGAGGGGCGCCTCGCGCACCTCCTCGCGGCCTTCGGGCAGTGGGCGGAAGTAGGCGGCCTCGACGATCCGCCAGGTATAGATCGCGGCGAACAGTCCGCTCGCCAAGACGACGATCACCGCCAGCCAAGCACCGTCCTGGAGGGCGGCCTGAATCAGGTACCACTTGGTCACGAAGCCAACCGTCAGGGGCAGACCGATCAGGCTGAGCGCACCGACGACGAGGGCCCCCATGGTGATCGGCATCTGCCGGCCAAGCCCCGCCAGATCGTCGAACGATACGGCGCGCACCCGCTGGGTCGCGCAACCGAGCGCCATGAACAGGGCCGCCTTCATGATGGCGTGATTGAACAGGTGGACGATGCCGGCTGCCAGACCCAGGACACTGCCAAAACTCAGACCCAGCACCATATAGCCGATCTGCGAGATGCTCGAATAGGCGAGCAAGCGCTTCACGTTGCTCTGGTAGATCGCGACCAGCCCGGCGGCGACCATCGACAGCATGCCGAGCCCCATCAAGGCCTCGTTGAAAACCCCCTCTTGAAAGATCGGCGAGCCGCCGTAGACCGTGTAGATGATCCGGATGATCATATAGACCGAGACCTTGGTCGCCGTGGCGGCGAGGAAAATCGTCACGGTGGTGGGCGCAAAGGCATAGGCGTTGGGGAGCCAGAGGTGCAGGGGAAACAGCGCCAGCTTGAGGCTGATACCGACGATCAGGAACGCCAAGGCCGCCTCGATCGTCCGCAAGTGCAGGAGATCAGGCACCCGTTGGGCCAGGTCCGCCATGTTGAGCGTGCCCGTCATCATGTAGAGCAGGCCGATGCCGATCACGTAGAAGGTGGCGCCGAGGGTGCCCATGATCAGATACCGCAAGGCCGCGGTAAGCGCGCGGCGGTCGTGGCCGAGGCTGATCAGCACGTAGGACGACAGGGACGAGATTTCCAAGAACACGAAGAGGTTGAAGGCATCTCCGGTGATTGCGATGCCCAACAGCCCGGTCAGGCACAGAAGGTACATCACATAAAACAGGTAGATGCGCTCGGCCGGAATCTCGCGTTCGACGTTGATGCGGGCGAAGGGCATGACCAGCGAGCCGATCCCCGAGACGATCACCAGGACAAAGGCGCTGAACAGGTCGACCCGGTATTCGATGCCCCAGGGCGGCGCCCAGTCGCCAATGGCATAGGAGATGGTGCCCTGGTCGACGACCTGAGCGAGCAGCCCCAGCGCAATGATGAAGGTCGCCCAGGTGACCACGGCGGCGAGCAGCCAGGCGGCGTGGCGGTTGCGCAACAGCAAGCAGACCGGCGCCGCCACCAGCGGCACCACAACCTGCAAAGCCGGCAGATGGGCGCTGATCACGGCAGGTCGCCCTCCAGCTGTTCGATCTCTTCTTCCTCGATCGTCCCGTAGGCTTCGCGGATGCGGACCACCAGAGCCAGCCCCAGCGCCATGGTGGCGACGCCGACGACGATCGCGGTCAGGATCAAAACGTGCGGCAAGGGATTGCTGTAGACTTGGTAGCGGTCGTCGAGAATCGGCGCGGTGCCGTCGTCCACCTTGCTCATGGAGATGTAGAGGACGAACACCGAGACCTGGAAGATATTGAGGCCGAAGATCTTCTTCACCAGGTTGCCCTGGGCGATGACGACATAGAAGCCGATCATCATCAGCACCACGACGATCCAGTAGTTATAGACGCCGGCGAACGCCATGCTTCACTCGCCCCTCTCGTCGCGGGTCTCGCCCGGCGAAGATGAAGAAGACGGTGATCATCGCCGAGGCCACCGTCATGCCGACGCCGAACTCGATGATCAGGATTCCCAGGTGCTGTCCTCGCAACCTGGTCGTCGGGCCAGGACGGAATAGTTGAGGTAGTTGCCGCCGAGCAACAGCCCTGCCACCCCGCGCCGGCGTAGAGCAAAACCCCCAAGGCCAAGGTGGCGCGGACGACGCCGGCGGGCGCCACCCGGCGCGCCTGGGCTAACTCCGAACAAGAGGGCGTAGAGGATGAAGGCCGAGGCAAAGATGACGCCGGCCTGGAAACCGCCGCCGGGCCCGAAGTCGCCATGGAACTGGACGTAAAGGGCGAACAGCATGATGGGCGGCATCAGCAGCTTCGAGCTGACGCGCAGCACCGCCTTGTCCTTCATTCCGCCGCCTCCCTGTCCCCGGCGGCCGTCTCGTCGGTCACCCGCTTCCCGGCCACCGTTCCCACCCTCGGGCTTGCGCCGCCGCGCCCGGCCGAGCAGCACCAGGACGCCGCAGGCCGCCGTGAAGATCACCGTCACCTCGCCCAGCGTGTCGTAACCGCGGTAGCTCGCCAGGATCGATGTGACGATATTAGACGCCGACCTCGCGCCCGGACTCCTCGATATAGCGGGGCGCGACGTGGTGATGGATCGGCGCGTTGGGATCGCCGAAATCCGGCATGTCGAGGGTGGCGGTGATCAGGATGGCGCCGGTGATGAGGACAACCAGGAAGGGCCCCAGGAAACTGCGCTTGGACGGCTTCTCGATCGTTACCCCGATCAATCCGAGGGTCGCCAGGCCCAGGACGGTGGCGATGCCGGCACCGACGGCGGCTTCGGTGAAGGCCACGTCGACCGCGTCCATGACGACATAGAGAACGGCCGCGGTGAGGCTGAACATGCCCGACAGCATCACCACGGCGAAGAGGTTGCGCAGGAATATGTATGCCAACCCGATGACGCCATGAAAGACAGCAGAACGATGTCGATCAGGGCCTCGATGGTGGCTCTCCGTTGCTGTCTTTGCGGGCAGCGCGCGGTTCGATGCCGCCATTGAGGCAGGCGCGCGCGAGGGCATGCGTGGTCGTCGGGCTGGTGTACAGGACGAAGCCGATAATCAGGAGCAGCTTTGACCGTGATCAACGACAAGCCGGCCTGGAACATCAGCCCGGCCAGGATCAAGGCGAGGCCCAGGGTGTCGATCATCCGGCGCCGTGCATCCGGGCGAAGACGTCCGGCAGGCGCAGCAGCCCGAGGCCGCCGATCAGCGCCAAAGCGCCGCCGGCGAGGATGAAGGCCCAGCTGAGCACGTCCGCCAGCAACGCCATCACACGTCCTCCCAATCTCGTTCTTCGCCGGGGGCCGCCCAGGTGGGCTGTACTTCACGTACTTGGTCACCGCGACGGTGCCGATGAAGTTGATCAGGGCGTAGACGAGCGAGATGTCGAGGAACTCGGGCCGGTCCGTGAGAAAGCCGAACACCGCAATCAGCGCGACCGTCAGCGTGCCGAAGGTGTTGACCGCCAGGATACGGTCGTAGACCGTCGGGCCCCATGACGGCCCGCGCGAGCGCCATGGCCATGACCGCGAGAATGGCGAGGCTGGCCGCGCTGAACATCACGCGCCCCCCTCGAGCCAGGCGATCCGGCGATCCATCTCGCCGCTCTCCACCCCCTCGCGCCCGGCCCTGGTCAGCGCGTGCACGGTGAGCTGGTCGTCTTCGAGCGCGATCGTGACCGTGCCCGGCGTCAGGGTGATGGAATTTGCGTAGATGACCCGCCCGAGCTCGCTTTTGCTGCGAGCCCGTCACCGTAAAAACGGTCGGCTCGATGGCCATCGGGCGAACGAAGGACGGCCTTGGCGACATCGATATTGGCCATGACGATTTCCTTCAGCAACCAAGGCCAATAAACCAGCGCCCGCGGGATCAGATGAACCGGATGCCCCTCCGGGTCCAATGCCCCCATGCGGTAGGTGATGAAGACGACCGAGAGCACCGAGGCGACACCCAAGCCAAGCAGCAGCGGTTCGGTAAAATACCCCGAAAGCAACAACCACAGCAGCGAGAGGAAGATAGCAAGACTGGCAGCGCGAAGCACTCGACGACGACCCCGATCGGAATTTCTTCGTTCTACTTTTCCCGCTCTAAGCGAGCTTGGCCGCCGAGTATGCCGTAGCCGACGGATCAGGCCAAGGGTCAAGGGTTTGTCCCGCCCGACGGTGCAAGATGATAACGCAAAAGTAGCAAGCTTGCAGCCCTCCGGGGCGATGGATAGGCTCTCCGGCAGGCATGCCACCGACCGGAACCGAAAAAGCCAAACCATGACCGACCAACCCGACGCGCCGAAGGACACAGCAGCGAACGCGTCGCCCCGGGAGGAGGAGGTTACACGCGCCTTGCCACCCGCCGTCTGGATCACTGGGCTGATCGTGCTTATGCTTCTGCTCCTGGCCGTTTTCGGGCTGAACTAATACCAAATCTCGATGATAATCACCCATCTCATGGGGCGAAGCGGTCCGCCGGGTAGGCGCGGCATGCAGCGCGATGTGGGGCCCAATGTGAATGTTCAGGGGGCAAGTGCCGCCCCGCATGTCCAATTTGGGCCCTCCGGCGCACCGATCCGCCCCACCGAAGGCCGGGACCTCTAGCCCGCTCGCCCGTGTCGAGGGCGCCTTGTGGTGCCCCCACACCACGGCGCCACCCGCTCCTAGCGAGCGGGCTAGAGACCCCGGTGAGATAGGTGATTATCATCGAGACTTGGTATAAGCCGCGCAGGCGGTGGACGGTGCGCCATGGACGAGTCCTAATGGGCGAATTCCGCTTAGCGCGACGGGGACCGTTCGGACCCTCTTTTGCCGCCCGAAAGGAAATCATGGCGCGCCGCCTCGTCCTCGTTACCCCTGGCCGTTGCAACGGTCCTTGCCGTGGCGATCGGCGCACTTCTCATCTGGCGCGTCCCCATCGCTCAGTCCCTCCTCGACTGGGCGGTAAAGCATCTCGAAATTCCGGGGGCGCGGGCGACGGTCGAGCGCGTTGCCATCGACGGGATCGGTGTGGCCGATCTTGCCGCCGGCGACCAGGCGGAACTCTCGGTCGACAGCATCGAGATCGAATTCCAAACACCCGATATAGCCAAAGGCGAGATCGACGGCGTCGACATCACTGGCCTGACGCTCAACCTGGACCTGCGTGAAGGGGCCGAGCCCCTTGGAAGCCTGCAGCCGCTGATAGATCGTCTCCGGGACAGCAGCCCGAAGGACGACGACGCCGAACCGCTCGCCGCCATCCTACCGGACGTGCGGATTCGCGCGGGCCGCATCGAGGCCCAGACCCCCTATGGTCCGACCAGCATCGCCTTCGACGGCGCGCTCTCCGGCAGCAAAGAGGGGGACCCGGTGCTCCGGCTCCAGGGCGATCTCACCAGCGCGCTCGCCAGCCTCACCGCCGAGCTATCGGCCAGCGGCGACCCGCGAAAGAAAGCCGAGGTTCGGCTCGCCATTTCCGACGGCGCGGTCGAACTTCCAGATGACCTCCTGCACCTCCGCACCCTCGAGGGGGATTTGAGCCTCAATATCGAAGCGGGACGGCCGTACTCGGGCCACGGCGAGCTTGCGGCACGCGGCCTCGCCGTGGCCGGTACGCCGTTCGACAAAGCTCAGGCGAATTTCGATCTGAGCCGGGAACGGGCAAACTTGGCGGCCCGTCTCAGCAGCGACGACGGCAGTTTCGACCTCGCCCTGGAGGGGCAAGCCGAGACGCTCGACGCCTTGCCGCGCCTATCGCTCTCACTGCGGTCGGAAATCGGTCGCGATGCCCCCATATGGGCGTTCAGCCGGGGCCCTTTTCCGGTGAGCGGCGAAGGCCATATCGAGCTTACGGCCGTCGGTGAATTTTCAGCTCTGCCGCAACTGCCGCAGCCTCCGGTGGGCCGGGCGGCCCTGCGTGGCTGGCTCGCCGGGGGTGGCATTTCCGGCAAGGCCGCTGGCACATTCTCGCGACTGATGCTGCCAGACTCCGAGGCCGAGGCCGCGGCCTTCGTCGACTTCGCCGCCGTCTGGGCGGGCGGCGAGCTCAGTCTCGCCACCCGGCAGGAAAACCGCGTGTCTGCGACGGGACTCTCTGCCGAGGATCTCGCCGACTTCGACCTGCCGGCCGGCCTGGCCGACGAGCTAATCCGCATCACCGGCGGGGACCTCTCGATCTCTCTCCCCGCGCCATCACACAAACCGGCCGTGCTCCTTTGGCGCCCGGACGAGCCGGCCCGTGGCGCCTGGTTCGACGGCTCGCTCCTGGCCACCGCCGGTCCTCTCACCGCGACCCTGATTGGCGAGGTCGAGGCGACGCTGGGGCCGGTTCCGGCCCTCACGCACGCCAATCTTCGCGAGGTCGCGATCTCCGCAACCGGCGTCGCACTAGATGGAACCACCATCGATGACCTCGAAGTGACCGGCAGCTTCACGGGCGATCCCCTGTCTTTCGAGGCGGTGGGCGGAGTTCTTGGACGGTTCGCGGTTCCGGGCTTGAACGGTCTGTCCGTGGAGCAACTGTCACTCAACTTGCCCTTCAAGGTGTCTCGCGATGCCGAGACCTTCGACTTTGTGCTCGCGCAGCCCGGCCGGCTCACGGTGAACGGCCTCGAAGTGCCGGACCTGCTCAGGACCGAGGGCCCGGTCGAGATCGCCCTCGCCAGCAGTGAAGCCAGGCTTGTCCTTGACGACGAGAATGGTTCCTTCGCCCTCGGCCATGAGACCCGCGTCGGCCTCGGCGAGACCCGGTTGATTGTGCAGCCCGAAGGCGGTGAGCCGATTTCCCTTCAGCTTCGCGCACCCAGCATAGCGCTCACCGGCAAGCTGGGCGAAGACGGCCTCTATAGCGGCACGGCGGCCATCCGGGAGGCCGCGTTCACCCTACCGGCGTTCGACCTGGCGTTCGAAGAAATGTCCGTGGACTTGGAGCTGCCCGGGAACCTGACACACGCCGCCGCCGACTTCGAGATCGCGGCCCTGCGCCACCTGGCAAGTCCGGCGGTCTTCGCGCCCCTGCAAATTTCCGGGCAAATTTCCGGGCAGATTTTGGGGCGGATTTTGGGCCGGACCCAGCGCGGCGGCGAGACGATCGAGTTGACGGCGCTGGTCCATGGCGCGGGCGGACAAGAGCTGGTGGAGGTCGCCGCGACACACGATCTGGCCTCTGGGTCCGGACAGGCGGACGTAATCTTGCGACCCCTGCGGTTCATGCCCGGCGGCCTGCAGCCGGCGGCGCTGTCGCCCCTATTCGCGGAGCTTTCCGAGGCGCACGGCCGGGTAGAGGGCTCCGCTGCCTTAACCTGGAACCGCGAGGGTCTCGCCGGCAAAGCGCAATTCGTCATCGAGGATCTGGCTTTTACCGTTGAGGGGCTGGCGGTTTCGGGCCTCGATCTGCGCCTCGAGCTCGACAGCCTGCAGCCGCCGGCCAGCCCGCCGCATCAGATTTTACGCGCCGACGTCATCGACCTGGGGGTGCCCATCAGGGGCCTCGAGGTTCGGTTTCGTTTGCCGCCGGACGCGCCCGGCCAAATCCTCATCGAGGACGCTAGCTTCGCGACGGTCGGCAGCCGATTCGCCATACGCGACACCCTGTTCGATCCGACCGGCGAACGGATCGAAACACAGTTGCAGGTCGACCAGATGGACGTCGCCGTCCTTTTCGATTTGTTGGCGGTCGAAGGCCTGTCGGGCAGCGGCCAGCTGACCGGAACGATCCCGATCCAGCGCGACGGCGATCTCGTCATCATCGAAGGCGCGCGCCTGGCGGCCCTCGCGCCTGGCGTGTTGCGGTTTCGCTCGGACGCGGCGGAACGGGCCCTGGCAGGCGGTGGGGAATACGTCGATCTCGTGATTCAGGCCCTAAAGGACTTCCGCTACGAGACGCTGATATTGACCGGAAATCTGGACCGCGACGGCGAAGCGAGATTGCGGTTGGAGATCCTCGGCAATAATCCCGACGTGCTCGATGGCCATCCCTTCCAACTCAACATCAACCTGAGCGGCAATTCCACTCCTATTCTGGAGGCTATGCTGCTGAGCCGAACGCTGATCGGAGTAATAATGGAGCGTGCGAGGAGATTGTCGCAGTAAGCTGCGTATCACCAGGGTATAGGCCGCATCACGTGGCGACCCAGCGCCGGTCCACCTGGGCCCAGCGGGCTCTTGCCACAGCCCAGCGGATTGCGCAGCATAGGCGCCGCGGCCGCGTCGCTGAACGGGGCGGCTCAAGGAATAGGTCAAGGCTCATGCCGTCAAGATCGCCCCCCAACGTTGCCATCCTGCTATCGGCCATGGTCCTGGCCAGCGGGCTCATCGTCGCCTGCCAGCCCACGGTCAAGGTCGAAGCGCCTAAGGAGCCCATCACCATCAACCTCAATATCAAGCTGGACGCCGAGGTGCGCCTGAAGATCGAGGAACAGGCCCAGGAAGATATTCAATCCAACCCGGATATCTTCTGAGCGAGCGGCAGGATAGGCTTCGCGCCTGGAATGGAGATGAGGACATGAAACGCAGATTTGTTTGGGGGGGCCTCTCGGCTGAGCGAACTGATACTAGTCCTGGGCCTGCTGTTGGCGGTCATCGCGCCGGCCGCCATGGCACAGTCGCTCGACGAGCTGCGGGCCTCCGGAGCGATCGGCGAGCGTTACGATGGTTATGTAGCGGTGCGGGACTCGGGCGCCGCCGGCGCCAAGAGCAGAGCAAAAAAGGTGAACGCGGAACGGCGCAGCATCTATGAAGAGCGGGCGGCCGCGCAGGGGGTGACTCCCGAGAAAATCGGGCGCCTCTACGCCGGCCAGATTATGCAAAAGGCGCCGGGCGGCACCTGGTTTCTCGACGAAAACGGAAATTGGCGACAGAAATAACACGGCTGAGCCCTGGAACACGGCGGCGGCGCGCTCTCGGGCGCGGAAGGTGTGTCGTGCGTCTGATTACGGCGAGCCTGTGCCTTTGGCTGTTCGCCGGGATGGCAGCCGCGGCCGAACTCTCCGCAGCCGAACTCTCCAGTGAGGACACGCGTGAGCTGGAAGAGCTTCTGGTCCGTCTCGGCTTCGACCCCGGCCCCGTAGACGGCGTCGCCGACGCACAAACTGCGGCCGCCATCGAAGGCTATCAGTCCTTTGCTGCGCTTCGCGTCGACGGCATGGCGAGCGCGGCTCTGTTGGAAGAGCTGCGCGGCGTGACGGACTCTCTGGGGACGAATGCGGAAAGCGCCCCCTCTGAGGCCACGCCACCAAGCGCCACCGCCGTCACTGCAGCCATCACTGCAACGGATGACGGGAGCGGTACGACGAGCCAATCGGGCGGATCTGCCGCGCCACCGCCTACCGTCCTCATCACCGGCGCGCCGTGGGACATGGCCATTCATCTCGCTTCGTTCAAGCAAGAATCCAAGGCCCACGAGGAATGGCAGCGCCTGCGACAGCGTCTGCCCGATTTGCTGGGCGACATGGACTCCATGATCAACGCGTTCGATCTCGGCGACGAGGGGATCTTCTTCCGCCTCTACGCGGGCCCCTTTCCCAACCTCGCCACGGCCCAGGATTTCTGCATCACGATGAGCCTCGAAGGCTTTCGCTGCGGCGTCGCGCGAGGTGGCACCATGCAAGTCGCCGCAACAAGCCCGGTGGCGCCGGAAGTTCCGGACGGACCCGAAGAGCAAGAGGCCCAGCCAGAAACGGAGGCCCAGCCAGAAACGGAGGCCCAGCCAAAAGCGGAGACCGAAGCGCCAGCCGTGACCGAGGAGCAGCCGAGCGAGCCGCTGGTGTCGGACGAGTCCGGCGAGACGATCGCCACGCCGGACGCCTCCGTCGGGTCCGATGCCCCCGAACCATCGCCCACCATCGAAGAGTCAACCGCCCTAGAGCCACCGGACGCGACCGAGAGCGCCGCAACGGACGAAGCGGTGGCCGTCGCCCAGATCCCGGAAGACGACGTCGAGTCAATACCGCCGGCCCAGGCCCTCGCCGAGCCGACGGCGGAGGACGAGTCCAGCGCCGTGGTGGGAGCGCCGTCTGTTCTGGTGACGGCCGAGCAGATCGGCGCGGCGACACCGGACGAGGCTCCTGAGGACGCGACTGAGGACGCGACTGAGGACGCGGTGGAGAATGTGACAGGGTCCTCGACTGCGGACGTGGCCGAGGAGGGTCCGTCCGAGACCGAAGTGGGCGCACCCACCCTCCTGATCGCGGCGGCACAGTTCGGCGAGGCGGCGCCAGCCACGAACCTCGGGGAAGCGGCTGAGAAAAGCCCGGCCGAAACAGCGATAGGCGCCCCCACCCTCTTAGTCACGGCGATTGACTTCGGCGATGAGGCCGAGGACGCAAACGCTGAGCCTGATCCCGAAACAGAGGGTTCGGCGGAAGGACGACCCGAGACGGACGAGCCGGCCGAAGTCGAGACCGCCGCGCCAGAGTCCTCGGCCGGCGAGCCCTCGGAGTCAGAGAACGCTGAAATCGAAATTACGGCGACGGATGGTGTGACCGCAGACGCCGCAGACCCCGCAGACGCCGCACCAGCGGACGAGACAGAGCCCGAGGCAACGCAAACGGCGGCGCTCGTCGCAACCGGCGCCGAGGACTACGCAACGGCCACGGCGGCTTTCGAAATCGGCGACTGCCCCACCGCCCTTCGCTACTACGAACAGGCTTTCGAAAAGGGCGGCCTGCCCTGGCGGGCTCTCGCCTCCGGCTACAACAACCGCGGCCGCTGCCTTTACGATAGCGCCCAATACGACGGAGCCCTCGCCGACTTCGACAGGGCCATCGGGCTCGATCGAGAATTCGCCGCCGCCTACTACAATCGTGGCCGGGCCCATAACGCCATGGGCAAAAGCTCCGAAGCGAGGGCCGACCTCAAGTCCGCCTACGATTTCGGGTTCGGGCGCCTGCTGCCGCTACAATAACCGGGGCAGCAGCCGGGACAGTGAACGGGGCCTGGACGGCCAGGTTTACGGGGCCGCCCGGCGGCTATTCCGCCGTCGTCTCACCCTCCAGCGCAGATTCGCGACCCGGCGCCTGTTCGCGCACGAAGGCCATGACGGCGCTTATGACCTCGGGATGATTGAAGAGACCGTTGTGGTCCGCGCCGGGCGCGAACAGCGCCTGCTTCGGTTCCGGCGCCAGTTCGAACAGCTTGCGGCCGAATCGGACAGGCACGATGCGGTCGTCCTCGCCGTGGATGATCAACAGCGGCGCGCGGAGGTCGGCAATGCGTCCCGCATTGTCCCACGTGTCGAGCACCAGCCAGCGCGCGGGAAGATACCAATAGTGTGCCTGGGCCACGTCGCCGATCGAGGTGAAGGGCGATTCCAGCACCAGGCCCGCCACGTCGAATTCCACCGCCATCTTGACCGCCGGCCCGCCGCCAAGGGACTCGCCGAAGACGATCAGGCGGTCGCCCGATAGCCCCTCGCTCGCCAGATAAGTCAGCACGGCGCGAGCGTCGGCGGTGAGACCGGCTTCGTCGGGTTTGCCCGCGTTGCCGCCATAGCCGCGGTATTCGGCGAGGAAGAGACCGACGCCGGCGTCTAGCAGGGGGCGGTACTTGGGTACCCGGTGGCCGATATGGCCGGCGTTGCCATGGAAGACCACGAGCACCGGGCCGTCCTCCGCGGCCGCCGGCCGATACCAATGCTCGACCTCGAGGCCGGGCTCGCTCTCCAGCCGCACCGCCATGAAACCTTCGACACCCGCGTCGCCGATGTCCGGGGTCGATTTGTCCGGAAAATAGAGGAAGCTGCGCTGACACCCGAACATCAAGAGCGCCAGCAGCAGATATAGACCGAGCGCGACGGCCAAGGTCGTGGATATGCCGGACATGCCTTGCCTCCGCCTGCCACCTTATAGCAAGGATCAGTGATAAAGACCCATAGAGATCGTGACCGCTTTTCGCCGGGTAGGCCCGGGTAGGGCCGGGTAGGAAGGAAGCCGCGGGCGATGCGGCGCATCGTCAAGGCTTTCTGACGCCCTCCGGCGAAAAGCGGACGCGACCGATCCGGCGGCTGGGGCGGCGGTCGGGGCAACGGTCGCGCCAGCCGCTCGAAAGCCGCCCATGAGGGGCCTACCCGGCCGCGAAGCCAGATGATTTGACTCGGGCTGCAACCGCCGCGGTTCTCTAGTCCGCGTAGCTCGGGTCCACCCGGTCGAGCAGCCGCCGGAGCGCGGCGAAATGTTTGGCGGGCTCTTGCGTCACCGGCGATTCTTGAAAACTGGCGGCGGTCGCGACCGCAACATTGGCGCCAATGCGTTTGAAGGGCCGCCCGGTCGAGTGGGCGAGGATCTGAACCTGGCAGGCGCGCTCCAGATAATAAAGGTCGTCAAAGGCTTCGGCGATGGTCTCCCCGATCACCAGGACGCCGTGGTTCGACATGAACAGGACCCGCTTGTCGCCGAGCGCGGATGCCAGTCGCTCGCCTTCGTCCCGCGCTAGTGCGAGCCCGGTATAACCGGAATCGTAGGCGACATCGTCATAGAACCGCAGGGCGTTCTGTTCGACGGGCTCGAGGGCCGTGTCTTCGAGCAGGCTGAGCGCCGTCGCGTAGGGCATATGAGTGTGCATGACGCAACGTGCCCGAGGGCACGCCTGGTGGACGCGCGAGTGGATGACGAAAGCGGAGCGCTCCACCTCGCCGTCGCCTTCGAGCGCGGTGCCGTCGCCGTCAACGATGAGAATGTCGCTCGCCCGCACCTCGGACCAATGCAACCCGAAAGCGTGCAACAGGAAACGTTCGCCCGTCTCGTCCAGGGCATAGCTGAAGTGGTTGCTGATGCCCTCGCTCAACCCGAAGCGGTCAGCCAGCCGCACGGCCGCGGCCAAATCCACTTTGTGCTGCCACGTGTTCTCGTCCAAGGCTCCCTCCCAGTCGTCGCCTAGCCCCGCAACGTACCATGACCTCCGGTGCGGCTTCCATCGTTCGTGCCCTTGTCAAGCGAAGCGAGGGTTGCCAGGATCGGACCCCTTAGGCCAGGGGTTTGAATTCAATCGTGGGAGGCGAGGACCATGGACGTGCGTTCGCCGGTAGCAGTTGAAGCGGGCAAGCCGCTATCTGTCGAGTCGGTGCATGTGGACGGGCCCCAGGAGGGCGGGGGCTTGGTCGAGTTCATGGCGACCGGGATGTGCCACACCGACGGGTTCACCCGCTCGGGCGCCGTTCCCGAGGGCCTCTTCCCGGCCATCCTCGGCCACGAGGGCGCCGGTGTGGTGGTCGATACCGGCCCCGGCGTCAGCTCGGTGAAGAAGGGCGACCATGTCATTCCGCTCTATACGCCCGAGTGCCGCCAGTGCGACTACTGCCTCAACCCCAAGACCAACCTCTGCCAGGCGATCCGCTCGACCCAGGGCCAGGGCTTGATGCCCGACGGCAGCAGCCGCTTTTCCCTCGGCGGCGACAAGCTGTTCCACTACATGGGCACCTCGACCTTCGCCAACTTCACCGTGCTGCCCGAGATCGCCTTGGCAAAAGTGCGCGAGGATGCGCCGTTCGACAAGATCTGCTACATCGGCTGCGGCGACCACGGGCCTCGGCGCGGTCATGAACACCGCCAAGGTCGAGCCGGGCTCGAACGTGGTGATCTTCGGCCTCGGCGGCATCGGCCTCAATGTGATCCAGGGCGCCCGTCTGGTCGGCGCCAACATGATCGTCGGCGTCGACCTCAACGCCGACAAGAAGGCCATCGCCGAACGCTTCGGCATGACCCACTTCGTCAATCCGAAGGAGGTCGAGGGCGACCTGGTGGCCTATCTGGTGGACCTCACGGGCGGCGGCGCCGATTACAGCTTCGAGTGCATCGGCAACGTCACCACCATGCGCCAGGCGCTGGAATGCGCCCACAAGGGCTGGGGCGAATCGGTGATCATCGGCGTCGCCGGCGCCGGCCAGGAGATCTCAACCCGGCCGTTCCAGCTGGTGACCGGCCGGGTGTGGCGCGGCACCGCCTTCGGCGGCGCGCGCGGCCGCACCGACGTGCCGAAGATCGTCGACTGGTACATGGACGGCAAGATCGAGATCGACCCGATGATCACCCACACCATGCCGCTCGACGACATCAACAATGGCTTCGATCTCATGCACGCCGGCGAATCCATCCGCAGCGTGGTGACCTACTGAATCGCTACCCCTGAACTGTTCCCGGGTGTTAGGTTTTCGGAGCCGGCCACGGAGGCATCCAAAGCCGGCCCCTATCTTTTCGGAGCCGATGCGATGAGCGACATCACGGTCCTGGGCGAGCAGAAGTGTTTCGAGGGGCTGCAGGGCGTCTACAGTCATGCTTCGCCCGCCTGCGGCGTGGACATGCGCTTCGCCGTCTTCCAACCGCCCCAGGCTCTCGCTGGCCAGAGGGTGCCGGTCGTGACCTATCTCTCGGGCCTCACCTGCACCGAGGAGAACGTCACCGTGAAGGCCGGCGCGCAACGCTGGGCGGCGGAGCTGGGTCTGTTGCTGGTCTGCCCCGATACCTCGCCGCGCGGGCCCGAGGTGGCGGACGACGAGTCCTACGACCTCGGCACCGGCGCCGGGTTCTATGTCGACGCCACCGAGCCGCCCTGGTCGCGCCACTACCGCATGTACAGCTATGTGACCGAGGACCTGGCCGCCGCGGTGGCCGCCAATTTTCCGGCCGACACCACCGCGCGTCAGGGCATCTTCGGCCATTCCATGGGCGGTCACGGGGCGCTGACCATCCATCTGAGGAACCCGGAGGTCTATCGTTCGGTCTCCGCCTTCGCGCCCATCGCGGCCCCCATGTATTGCCCCTGGGGCGAGAAGGCCCTCACCGCCTATCTGGGGAGCGAGCGGGAGGCCTGGCGCGACTACGACGCTTGCGAGCTGGTGCGCCGCCGCCCCAGCCAGGCCAAGATCTTCATCGACCAGGGCGCGGCCGACGACTTTCTGGAGACCCAGCTGAAGCCGGACCTGCTGGCCGAGGCCTGCGAGGCGGCCGGCCAGCCTTTCGAGCTGCGCCTGCAGCCGGGCTACGACCACAGCTATTTCTTCATCCAGACCTTCATGGAAGACCACCTGCGCCATCACGCCGCGGCACTGGGGGCCTGAGGCCGCTCGGTTCTCGCCGCGTTAAGCTCTCGCCGCTCTGTCTCGCCGTGCAGCCTCGCGGCGGCGCACGGGCCGGCGGCATGCGGTATAATAGCCCCATGGACGAGGTCTTCGACACCAGCGGCGCGATCGACAAGCCGGCGCTCAAGGCGCTGTCGGAGCGGTCGAACCGCCGCGGGCTCGCGCGCCTGGCCGGCCATCTCGCGGCGCTCCTCGGGTCCGGCACCCTGCTGGCCGGCGCCTGGGGCTCGGCCTGGCTGCTGCCCGCCCTCGCGCTGCACGGCGTGGTCCTGGTCTTTCTGTTCGCGCCGCTGCACGAAACGATCCACGCCACGGCGTTCCGCAGCCGGGCCCTCAACCGGGCGGTGGCCTTCTTCTGCGGCCTGGTGCTGTTCCTACCGTCGGAATACTTTCGCGCCTTTCATTTCGCCCATCACCGCTACTACCCAGGACGAAGGCCGCGACCCGGAGCTGGCCCGGCCCAAGCCGGAGAGCCTGGGCGAGTATCTCTTGACGCTCTCGGGGTTTCCCCTATTGGAACGAGCAGGCCCAGCTATTCGCCCGCCTGGCCGCTGGCCGGGTCGAAGAGCCCTTCATACCGGAGCGACGGCACAAGACCGTGGTCCGCGAAGCGCGCATCCTGCTCTGTCTCTACGCCGTCATTGCCTTGGTTTCGGTCGATCTCGGAAGCGCCGCGGTGTTTCATTATTGGCTTCTGCCGCTCGCCTTGGGTCAGCCGGCGCTCAGGGCCTTCCTGCTGGCCGAGCACACGGGCTGTCCCCTGGTGCCCGATATGCTGCGGAACTCGCGCACCACCAAGTCCAACCCCCTGCTGCGCTGGCTCGTCTGGAACATGAACTATCACGCCGAGCATCACGCCTATCCGGCACTGCCGTTCCATGCCCTGCCCAAGGCCCACAAGCTGATGCGCGACAAGATCGCCGTCCGGGCCTCCGGCTATCTCGCCGTACACTGGCGCCTGGTGCGCCGGCTGCTCAGCGACCCTGTCTAAAGCATTTCCGCTTCGCTGGGCCTCGGCACCGGCCCGCTCCCCCTCCCGTCCACCCAATGCCATTGTATGCTGTGGGCGCGCGAAGCGCGGGTGCGGCGCATCGGGAGGGGGAGCGGGCCGGTGCCGGAATAACAGAGCTGGTTTAGGGACTCATGACCTCGTCGCCGAAGACTTTCTCCGCGAAGTGACCGGCCAGGCGTTCGACATCCCCGGCAAGCCCTCGCGGGGCGGTCAGCGGCGGGCAGAGCGCCCGCACTTCGTCCAGCAACGGCGCGAGGCGCGGCGGCGCGGCGCGGTCCGTCACATGGAACGCCTGGCTGGCCACTGCCGCGAGTAGCGCCAGGTTCGCGTCCAGGCAGCGCCCGGCCTCGGCCTCGCTTCGCCACGCCAGGAAGGTCGGCAGGGCCACGTCGTTCTGGCCGAAGCCGCCGCCTTCGCTGCCCGGCAGGAAATGACGCGTCGCCGCGAGGCGCGCCTGCTCGGCATAGCCCACGGCAGAAAAGCCGAGGCAGCCGATATAGCCCTCGCCGGTGCCCATATGCCCTTCGCCCGAAGGCGACAGATAGGCCGGCAGGTGCGATGTCCGGGCATCCAGCAGTTTGGTGACGTGGCGGTCGCACAGCAGGGCGAGGTCGGCCCAGGCGGCGGCCAGATTGTCCATGGCCGGATAGGCGCGGCCGTTGTGAAAGCCGCCGTTCGACAGGACCCGGCCCTTGGGATTGGTATCGTCGGGCAGCACGAACAGCGGATTGTCGGACACCGCCCGCAGGCCGACGGCGGCGACCTCTTCCGCCTGGTCCGTGGCCCGCCACGCCTGGCCCAGCACCCGGGGCAGGATGCGCCAGGACACCGGCGCCTGATAGGCCCGGCGCTCGGCTTGCGCCCCGTCGAGCCAGGCGCGCAAGAGGCGCAGAACGGCGACCTCGCCGGGATCTTCCCACAGCTCCTCGAAGACCGCATCGTAATGGTCCAGCGGCGCCTTCAAGGCTTCGATCGAGAGGGCGAAGACCGCGATGGCGAGCGACAGCCGCCGCCGAGCGGCGAGCGCCGCGTCGGCCGCGAGCGCCGTCGCGCAGGGGCTGCCATTCACCAGGGCCAGGGATTCCTTCTCTGCCAGATCGTCCAGTTCGCCCAGCTCGCCCAGCTCGCCGTGCGCGAGGTCCTCGAAGAGGCCGGAAAAGAGATGGGCCAGCGCCTGGATCTCGCCGGGACAGCCGTTGCCGAGCGCCGGCACCGGCGGCAGGGGGTCGCCGTCGAGCAGGCCCGCCACCGCTCGCGCCAGGGCCGGCGATACGGCGGCATGGCCCTCGATAACGTTGGTCAGACGGGCCAGCACCATGCCCCGCGCCACCCTATCGGGCAGCGGTTCGCCGAACGAGGTCATGGGCGCGATCGGCGGCCGCCGTGCGTGCTCCTTGCGCGCCGCCGGCCTGTAGCGCAGACGGGCCACCTGCCCGTATCCGGAGGTCACCCCGTAGACCACCAAATCCGGGTCGCTCTCCAACAGCGCCAGGAAGGCGTGGCGCGCCCGATCGATCGCGTCCAAGGCGCGCTCGTGAAGGCGCACCGCCTCGCCCCGCCAGGCAACCCGGCGAAACGCCTCGATGGTGATATCCCGGCGGGATTCGAGAACCAGGGTCATGGGAAGCCTCTCTCGCGAAGGTGTGCCGATCCACTCGTCGGAACCCCGCGCTTAGCCGCCCGCCGCCGGCCCGTCAACTGTATGGCTGTTTTAGGTGGTCCCCTTAGGTACCCGGGGAGTCTTCGCCTTCGCCGCCGTCTTCACCGGGATCTTCGCCCGTTTCGGCCTCTTCGCCCGCCCCATTTTCTGCATCGTCGTCTGCGCCGTGACGCAGGCGCTCGGCCGGGAAGGTGGCGCGCACGGTGGTTCCGGCGCCCGGCGCGCTCTCGATCGTCAGGCTGCCGCCGTGCAGCTCGACCAGGTGCTTGCTCAGCGGTAAGCCAAGACCGGTGCCTTCCTGCTCGCGCGTGAGGTCGCTCTCGGCTTGGCCGAACGGCGTGAGGGCCTGTTCCAGGTCCGCCGCCGACATGCCGACGCCGCTGTCGACGACCGTCAATACGAGATCGCCGCCGGGTCCCAGATCCGCCCCGATCGTCACCCGGCCGTCCAGCGGCGTGAACTTGACCGCATTGGTCAGGAGGTTGAGCAACACCTGTTTCAAGGCGCGGCCATCGGCATAGAGCCGCGGCAGATGCGGCGCCACGGCGCGCACCAGCTCGACCCCCGCCTTCTCGGCGCGCTGGTCGACCAGGCGCAGCGCCGCCTCGATCGTGTCGGACACCGTCACGGTTTCCTCGTGCAGCTCGAACTTGCCGGCTTCGATCTTCGACAGGTCCAGAATGTCGTTTATGAGGCTCAGCAGATGGTGACCGCTGTCGTGAATGTCCGAGGCATATTCCTGGTAATGGCTGTCGCCGATCGGGCCGAACATCTCGTTCTGCATCACCTCGGAAAAGCCGATGATGGCGTTCAAGGGGGTGCGCAGCTCGTGGCTGACGCCGGCGAGGAAATCCGATTTGGCGCGAGAGGCGACCTCCGCCTCATCCTTGGCGGCGCGCAGCTCCACTTCGGCCTGGTAATTCTCGGTCACGTCCTCGTAGGTGGCAATCGAGCCCCCGGCGGCGAGCGGCTGGTGGAAGATGTCGATCACCCGGCCGTTCGACAGCATCTCGCGCCAGCGGCTGCCTTCCGGCTTGCCGGCGATCGTCATGCGCTCCTCGATCAGCCGCGCCGTCGCCTCTTCATCGAGGCCCTGCAGACGCGCGCTGACCTCCATGATCCGCCGCAACGGAACCCCCGGCTGGCCGAGATCGGCCGGCAGGTCGTAGAGATCGAGATAGCGCCGGTTGCAGATGATCAGGCAGTGATCCACGTCGAACATGGCGAGGCCCTGGGACATGTTGGCCAGCGCCGCGTCCAGCAGCAGGTTGTTATCGCGAAGGTCCTGGCCGATCTCCCGCAATTCGCTTTCGCGCTGTCGCGTGTCGGTGATGTCGGCGCTGACCACCACCAGGCCGCCATCGGCGGTCGTGCGCTCGGCGAGGCGCATCCAACGGCCGCCCCTCAACCTCAGCTCCACCGGACCGACCGGGTGGCGAAACTGGGCAAGCCGTTCGGCCACCCAGGCCGCTTCGCGGCCGACGGCATCGAGGATGCCGCCGCCCGCCGCGGCGCGCTGGAGCAAAACCTCGTAGCGCGCGCCCGGCACGGTCTCGGCCTCCACACCGGGAAACAGCTCGGCGTAGTCGGCATTGCAGAAGGCGAGCCGGCCTTGCCCATCGAACAGGGCGAAACCGCCGGAGATCAGCCCGATCGACTCGCGCAACTGCTGTTGGGCGGCGGCCCGCTTGGCCTCGGCGCGCTGATGGCGCACCACGAACAGCAGGATTGCCAGAACCAGTAGACTGCCGAAAGCAAACACCGAGGCCAGGACATCGCGCAACGTGACGAGATCGCCGGCCTCCGCCTCGAGCAGGCTCACGGCTTCGTCGCCGGAGCGCCCCTGCAGGGAATCGAATTGCCGCTGGGTATCCGCCAGGCGCTCGATTGCCAGGGCCAGCACCTCCGGCGAGTCCGGCGCACGGCCGTGGAGCCCGCGGTCGAGCCAGCGGTCGATATCGGCCAAGGCAGGCTGTAGGATCTCGAGCATGGCGGAGGTGCTCGCCAGGACGAATACCTCGTGGGCGTCGCGGGTGACGCGCAGCCGCCGGGCCGCCGTGTCGAGGCTCCGGCGCGCCGCCGCCAAATTATCCTCCGAGGGGTCGGCCCGTAGGCCTTCGACCGCACGCATGAGGCCGTTGATGTCCTTGCTCAGCCCGGCGACGTCGCGCTGCTGCTGCAGCACCTCCATCGGCAGATCCTGGTGGATCCGGTTCAGACTGGATCGCGCGAAGAGAGTGAGCGCCACGGCGCCGATCACCACGGTCGCGATCAACAGCAGCGTGGCCGGTGGGATGCCCCAGACCGGCCGCGGTTCGGCCGTGTCATTCATCCCAATCGGCTCCGTGAAGACTGGCGAGGGTCTGTTCCCATCCGCTCGACCTTAAAGAGCTGTCTCTGCCCGCGAAAGCTCATGGCAGCAATCCGCGCTCGCGGTAAAAGCGCTCGGCCCCGGGGTGCAGCGGCACCTCGAGCCCTTCGAGCGCCCCGTCGATCGCAATCTCGAAGCCCAGCGGATGAGCCGCGCGCAAACGCCGCCCCGTGTCCGCGGCCCAGAGGCGAGCCGTGATGGCGTAGACGAGATCCTCTCCCAAGCCTTCGTCGACCAGAAGCTGCTCGGACATGGCGAGGGTTTCCACCTCCGGGAGCCCGGCATAGGCGCCGGCCGGCAGGGTGAGAGCCACCATCATCTCGGTCGCCTCGGCCATCTCCTGGTCCCTCGCGAGCCGCTCCGCGCTCACCGGGAGCAAGCGGATCTCGGCGATCTCGTTCACCCGCGAGACCGCCTCCAGGGGCACGCCGCCCAGGGCGAAAAAGGCGTCCAGCCGGCCGGCGGCCAGGCGCTCCAAGGCGATCCCCGGTTCCAGGGCGCGCCCCTCGATGTCCCCCTCGCCCAGCCCATAGGCGGCCAGGACCCGGAGGGCCAGCGGGTGGGTTCCCGATCCCTGCCCGTCCAGCGATACCCGCCGGCCGCGCAGATCGCCGATCCGGCGGATGCCGCTGCGCTCCAGGGTAACGACCTGCAGCAGGACGGGATAGAGCGTGGCCACCGCCCGCAACTGCCGCAGCGGGCCGCTGGCCTCGAACGGCCCCTGGCCGCGATAGGCCCAACCGGCGATGGGCGCCTCGACCAAGGCCGCTTCCAGCCGGCCGTCCCGCAAGTCCCGCAGATTGGCGAGCGACCCGTTGGAGAGCTGCGCGGCGACCAGCTTCGGGGCGGTCGAACAGTCCGGAAGCCCGCAGTTTTCCGCCGCAAAGGTCTGCTGCAGCACGTCCGCCAAGACCTGGCCGATGACGAATTCACTGCCCGCCTCGCTGCCCGTCCCGATACGGAAAAACGGCCCGGCCTCGGCGGCACGCAGCCCCGCGGTCGCGGCCAGCCACAAGGCAGCCGCAAGCAGCGCGACGGGTGCCCCGCGGCGCAGCGCGCAGACCAAGAGATCGAACCGGGCGTTCAACATGTTTGTTCCTGAGAAACCTTATACTTAACCGTCCTTAACAGAGTACTGACCGAGCGCGCGGCGGCGCGTGTTTCTGGGCCCGCCAATGAGCCCCCCTCCCCGCATGCCATTGGGACCGGCGGCCTGCACCGGACCGTGAAACCGGCTCCTATGGGCCGGCTCCTATGGGCCGGCTTCTGTGGGCTGGCTCCTGCGGGCCGCCTCCTGCGGACCGGTCTAGGATGGTTCGGTCTGGGGCCGGCCGCCGCGGCGGGATGTCACCCCGGAACAGGGCGCCGGGAGGAGACTCGCTCGTGGACCTGAGCAAGATTCCGGTGGGCCGCAACCCGCCTTACGAGATCAACGTGGTGATCGAGGTTCCGCTCGGCGGCGACCCCGTCAAATACGAGCTGGACAAGGCGTCGGGCGCCATGTTCCGTCGATCGCTTCCTGCACACCGCCATGACCTATCCCTGCAACTACGGCTTCATCCCGCATACCTTGGCCGCCGACGGCGACCCGACGGACGTGCTGGTCGCCGGCCGGGTGCCCGTGGTGCCGGGGGCGGTGGTGCGCGCCCGGCCGGTCGGCGTTCTCTTGATGGAGGACGAAAGCGGGTCCGACGAGAAGATCATGGCGGTGCCGACCGACGACCTCCACCCGTTCTACACCGACATCGGTTCCTACCGCGGCCTGCCCAAGATCCTGCTCGATCAGATTTCGCATTTCTTCGCCCATTACTAAGGACCTGGAGCCGGACAAGTGGGTGCGGGTGGATCGCTGGGGCGAGCCCGAGCAAGCCCACAAACTCATCGAGGCGGCGATCAAGAAAGAGCTGGAATAAAACCGGTTTCCAGAGCGGCCGCACGTCATCCCGCAGCGCGGCAACTGTGCTACCATCGACAATCCCAGCGGTGACGAAGCCCGCATGACGAAGCCTGCATGACGAAGCCCGCATGACGAAACCCGGGGAAGAGGACCTGAGAGGTGCCGGAAGACAACGAGAAATCACTGGGCGGGATCGAGCTCTTCAAGAGCCTGGACGAGGCCGAGATCCGGCGCCTCGAGACGCGCTGCCGCTGGCGCCGCTACCGGGACGGCGAGCGGGTCCTGGACAGCGGCAGCGCCAGCCGCGATGTCTATTTCGTCGCCAGCGGCGCGGTCAGCATCGTCAATTTCTCGCTCTCCGGCAAAGAAGTGACCCTGGCGACGGCGAAGGCCGGCAGTTATTTCGGCGAGCTGGCCGCCATCGACAACCAGCCGCGCTCGGCCAGCGTGGTCTCGGTGGAGGATTCGCTGATCGCGATCATGCCGGGCGGGACCTTCATCGACCTGCTGAACAGCCACGCCGAAGTCACCTTCCATGTGGCCAAGCGCCTGGCGGAGATCGTGCGCCTCAGCGACCAGCGCATCATGGAGCTGTCCACCCTCGCCGCCACCCAGCGGGTCTACGCCGAGCTGTTGCGCATGGCCGAGCCGGATACCGCCGTCCCCGGCCTTTGGGTGATCCGCCCGCTGCCGCCGGTGCGCGAGATCGCCAGCCGGGTCAGCACCACGCGGGAGACCGCGGCCCGGGCCTTGGGCCAGCTCTATCCCACCGGCCTCATCCGGCGGAAAGGACGCAGCCTCTATCTGATGGACCGCGAAGGCCTGCAGAAAGCGATCAACACCCTGCAGATGGAAAAGGCCCCGAAAGCGCCGGGCTGAACCGGCGTTAGCGCCGGTCCGCCACATAACCCGACAAATTTGACGAAAACTCACCCTTCTGTGATGGCCGTCACATTGCCGTGGCGCGATCCACCCCAAATGATCAGTCAGAGCGAAACGAAGCGTCGAACAAGAAGGAAACCTAGCTCATGTATTGGAACAAGATCGCCACATACGCCGCTGATTCAATAGCATTGGCCAGTGCTATGATCATCGCAATACCCTTCGCGTTGGTGATCTCGGCACC
>PVMK01127836.1_pt1 | contig 32186 bp, 32 predicted proteins | sample 1853481 | NCBI WGS metagenome assembly PVMK01 (sample SAMN08533507, study PRJNA380276) | Marine sediment metagenome, whole genome shotgun sequencing project.
GAATATGAATTCTACTGGAGCCGGCATCTGTTACCTTCTGATTTTGCAAAAGCGATCCCCCCCCAGAAAACAGGATTCATAAAAGTACCCGGATATTGGAAAGACTATACATTTAACGGGAAGAAGTTCCCCGGAAAGGGCTACGTCACTTACCGTCTGAACATTCTTCTTAACGAACAAAAAGAACCCCTAGCCCTAAGATTGCTGGAAATCTCTACGGCTTATAACATCTATGTAAACGGGCAAAAAGTGAGCTCTTTGGGAATTCCCGGAAATAATCTTGAAACAACAGTTCCCCTTCAATTTCCTCAGCTCGTTGATTTTGAGCTTAACACAAACAAAATGGAGATCATTTTCCAAGTTTCCAATTTCCACCACCGACGCGGCGGGCTCTGGGAAGTTATTCAGCTGGGGAGAAAAAAAGATATACTGAAAGTCCAGCAGAAAAGGCTTAGTTTTGATCTATTTCTTTGCGGCAGCATTTTAATAATGACCCTCTATCATCTGGGTCTTTTTAGTGTCAGAAAAAAGGACCGTTCCCCACTTTACTTCAGCATCTTCTGCTTTCTGATTGCTCTGAGGCTGCTGACCACCGGTGGAAGATATCTCATTCTCTTTTTTCCAAATATAAGCTATGAGCTTATGCTCAAGCTCGAATATCTTTCTTTTTATCTGGCCGTTCCTGCTTTTGCTTTATTTCTGCAATCGATTTTTCAGAAATTTTCAGAGCGACTTCTCCACCTCCTCGCGTTACTGGGAGTCGCGTTTTCTTGTATCGTACTCTTTACCCCGGCAAGATTTTTCTCCCATACCCTCAATGTGTACGAAATCATCACCCTTATAACCTTTATATACGGACTGTACGTGATCTTTGCTTCTTTGAACCAAAGGAGAATCGAAGCATTTGTCTTTCTCCTTGGTTTTTTTATTTTTTTACTAACAGTGATAAACGATATGCTGCACGTTGAGGGTCTCATCCAGACCGGTTTTTTTGTACCCTTCGGTCTGTTTGCTTTTATTCTTTCTCAAGCCTTTCTTCTCTCCTATCGTTTCTCAACAGCCCTGGCAACAGTTGAAGCCCAACACAAGGAATTAAGAGACACCCTTGAATCATACAAATCAGAGGTCATCGAACGGGTGCAGGCTGAAGAAGCTTTGAGCGAAAGTGAAGAAAAATACCGAACCATCCTTCACAGCATCGAGGAAGGGGTATTACGAGGTCGATCTGGCCGGCAACCTGACCTTCTTCAATGATTCGTTGTGCAGGCATCTGGGGTATTCAAGGGATGAGTTGATGGGAATGAACAACCAGCAGTTTGCAAGCAAAGAAACTCTCAAGCGGGTATATAAAACATATAACTCGGTCTTCAAAACCGGAAAGGCCGCAACCGCATTTGACTGGGAGATGATCGCAAAAGACGGGAGCAAAGAATTTGTGGAGCTGTCTGTATCCTTAATGCGGGATTCAGAAGGCCGGCCGGTGGGGTTCCGGGGGGTTGTACGCGATATTTCCGAACGCAAAAAAGCAGAGGAACAGGCCAAACTCCATCAACAGCAGCTCATGCACGCCAGCAAGATGGTGGCATTGGGTACCCTGGTTTCCGGTGTTGCCCACGAGGTTAATAATCCCAACAATTTTATTATGTTAAATTCCCCCATTTTAAAAGAAGCCTGGGACAATGCCATACCGATCCTGGAAAAATATTATGAAAAAAATGGTGATTTTATACTGGGCGGTATGAAATACACCGAGATGCGCGAAAATATTCCCACCCTGTTTTCCGGTATATCCGACGGTGCCAAACGGATTAAACAAATCGTCAATGACCTGAAAAATTATGTCAGAGACGACACCGCCGATCTAACCCAATCGGTAGATATCAATGAAGTATTAAAGTCGACCGTTTCACTGCTTTCCAATATGATCAAAAAGTCCACCAGCCATTTTTCAATTGAATATGGCGAGAATTTACCGCACTTAAAAGGAAATTTCCAGCGGCTCGAACAAGTCATGATAAACTTAGTTCAAAATGCCTGCCAGGCTCTGCCGAATTCCCAAAAAGGCATTTTCATTTCTATAACATTTGACAAACATAAATCGCATATTGAGATTAATGTTGGCGATGAAGGCACGGGTATTCCTCCCGAGACACTGAATCATATTACCGATCCGTTTTTTACGACCAAAACACGATTCCGGTGGTGTCGGACTGGGCCTGTCTATTTCTTCAAAGATCGTTGAAGAGCATGGCGGTACCCTGAACTTCAAATCAGAAATAGGTGCCGGCACAACTGTAGAGATCACCCTGCCTGTTGAACCACAAAAACAAACCGTGAAAGGGAAACCAGAATGACTGAATCAACCTATCCGCATTTCCCCGTCATGATGGTCGATGATGAAGCCCAGGCGATAACCAGCTTTGAAATGACGCTGCGCTCGGCAAATATGAATAACTTCATTCGCTGTCATGACAGCCGTGATGTCATGCCGCTGCTTTCCGGCCAGGAGATTGAAGTTATGCTGCTGGACTTGAGAATGCCGCATATATCGGGTGAAGAACTGCTTCCGATGATAACCGCTGAATATCCGGAAATCCCCGTTGTCGTGGTAACCGGCTCAAACGATGTCGATACTGCTGTAAAATGCATGCAATACGGTGCCTTTGACTACATACTCAAGCCGGTGGAAAAAAGCCGTCTGATTAGCGGGGTAAAGCGGGCGGTTGAACTGCGAGAATTACAGCGCGAAAATCAATTGCTCAAAGCCCATGTATTGTCCGACAAACTGGAAAGGCCTGAGGCCTTCTCGGAAATTATTACGGTCAGCACCAGCATGCGGTCCATTTTTCAATATATCGAGGCCATCGCCAACAGCCCGCGGCCGGTGTTGATAACGGGAGAAACCGGGTGTCGGCAAAGAATTGGTCGCTAAAGCCGTCCATACGTTAAGCAATCGTAAGGGCGATTTCGTACCGGTGAACGTGGCCGGCCTGGACGATCACGTTTTTGCGGATACACTCTTTGGTCACAAAAAAGGCGCTTTTACGGACGCCCGGGAGGCGCGCAGCGGCCTGATTGAGCGGGCAGCAGGGGGGACCCTTTTCTTAGATGAAATCGGAGATCTGAGCACGACTTCCCAGGTAAAGCTTTTGCGTCTTTTACAGGAGGGGGAATTTTTTCCTTTAGGATCTGACGTGGCCAAACGTTCCGATGCTAGAATTTTGGTGGCGACAAATCAGGATCTGGATGCATTGCAGTCAACCGGAAAGTTTCGCAAAGATCTTTATTACCGGCTATGTGATCATAACATCCACATACCGCGGCTGCGGAGGCGACGGGAGGATTTGCCGGTTCTGGTCGAGCATTTTTTGCAAAAGGCGTCTAAAACTTTAGATAAAAAGAAACCGACCCCGCCGGTGGAGCTGATCACACTGCTATCAACCTATCATTTCCCCGGAAATATCAGAGAACTTGAATCCATGATCTTTGATGCGGTCAGCAGCCATACATCCGGCAAGCTGTCCATGGACGCGTTCAAAATCCACATCTCTAAAAAACATCCGATCTCCCCGGCTGATCCGGCAGATTCACCCCCCGAAAAGGGAACCCTGATCGGGTTCTCGCATCAATTACCCACTCTCAAACAAATCGAACAATTGTTAATTGATGAGGCTCTGAAAAGATCCAACGGCAATCAGTCCATTGCGGCGCTGAGTTTGGGAATCTCGCGCCAGGCATTGAATAAACGCCTCAAAAAGTCCCAGCACCCGACGCATGATCCCGCTTAAATGGGTTTTTCTTGACATTTAGATGAGTTTCAAAATATTAAAATACCAGTAGGATGCTTGCTTGGAGTTCATTCGCACACCTATAATCCGTTCTCATTATCGAATCTCTTTTGTATTCATCTTCTCCTGCTGATGCGTTTCTCAACTTTTGGTTTTCTCTCATCTTGTGAAATCTATATAGGTTTCTATTTACGTTAACCCAAAGTTTGGAATTGGAGAAAAGAGATTGATTGAATATCGGGTATCTGGAAAAGCGGGATTTAGCCTCTCATGGGCAGATGATGGCTGGCCATTTTCAACCAGATTTCGCGATATTTTTCACCGCCGACCTGATAAAGATCACTATGCCCACCTTCAGGAATCAAATAAAATGTCTTGGGCTCATTTGCGCGATCATAAAGGCGCTGGGCCATATCCACGGGAACAATATGGTCCTTGTCTCCCTGAAAAAAGACCACAGGGTGTTGTAAGTTTTTCAATTTTATTAATATTATCAAATTTGGCACGAATTGACCACCAGCCTATCAATGCATATGTGATCGGCGCCGTGTGCCAGGCAATCTCTGACATAGAAGTGAAAGGGGCTTCCATAACAACGACGGCCGGAGGAGATTCGAGTCCCATCTGCAGCGAAACCGCTGCGCCCAATGAGCGGCCGTAATAAATCATCTGTGAAGATGACCACCCTCTGGTCTTTAAATAGTCGAGTGCACTTCTGGCGTCTAGGTAGAGATCTTCTTCGGAATTCGCTTGGCCATTGCTTTTTCCGAAGCCTCTGTAATCGAAAATAAATACCGAGAAACCCATTTCGTTAAAATATTGGAGAATGTCCACACGGTGTGAGATATTCGCCGCATTGCCGTGGAAAAAAACCACGATTGGCTTATGGGGATCTCCTAGAACGAGCCATGCATGTAGGTTTATATCGTCTTGTGTGGTGAACCAGACGTCTTCATAAACAAGTCCAACCTTATCAGGTGTTGAAATTATATCATCGCTGCCTTTAAATATGAATCGGGTTCCATTGCAACCGAATGCAGACAATGCCATAAAGATTAACAGGTATTTCAAACCAATTTGCCAAATTTTGGGATATGTTCTATAAGAATTCATATTTTAATTAATAAGTCTGCTGGCAATTGTTGTCCAGTAAATTAAGGCAATTTAAGATATTCATATTTTTAATTCACTGAAAAATGAAAATTTGATAGCGATTGGATGCCTTTAATTAACATAATTCACGGCAATAATAAATGCAGGTAGATCTATGCTTACTCGCAGGGAGTTTTTTACTTTAACCGGCGGCTGTGTCAGCGCCGCTATGTTATCCGGGTGTGCGGCATCTAATCTTCCCCTAAAATCACCTGATTTTCAAAATCAGGATTATAAACAGTTTCCCGCCTTAGCTTTAGCAACTTCCGTTACGAACGAATATAATTATGAAGCTGTTGTTGAGGGTAGAATTCCTTCAGAATTGCGAGGCACGCTTTACCGAAACGGCCCTGGACTTTTCGAAAGAGCCGGCTTTCGCAAGCGGTGTCTATTAGATGGTGACGGCATGATTCAGGCATTTCGAATCGCCGATAGTAAAGTTTACTTTCAAAACAAATTTGTGCGAACTAAAGAATATGTCGAGGAATCTCGAGCCGGCAGGTATTTATATTCAACCTGGACGACCCAGGCACCGGGTGGGGTTTTGGGAAACTTCTTGGGGGGCAGGCTTAAAAGCCAAGCCGGGGTAAGAGCAGTAGCGCGAAATGGCAAACTGTATGCCTTTGATGATGCTATGCCTGCCTACGAATTAGACGCCGCCACGTTAAGCACAAAGGGGAAAACCAGTTTGGGTATGCCGCATAACACAACGATATTATACGCTCACTCTAAAATTGACGGTAGGACCGGAGAATGGCTCTTTTTTGGTCTTGAATTTGGAATGAAGGTAATATTGCATATTACAATTTTTGAGAAAAATGGTCAGCTAAAAAGACATCAAAAATTCAAATTACCTCGTGCAGTCTATATGCACGATTTCTTTGTAACCAACCGACATATTATCTTTAATCTGCCATCCATGGATATAAACTTTTTTGAATACCTCTCAGGCCAGAAGAGTTTTCTGGGCGCAATGCGTTGGAAACCCGGAATCGGCAACCTCATCCTGGTTTTCGATAGATTGGGCGAAAAAGCGCCTTTTCAACTGGGTGCAGATGCGTGTTGGATGTGGCATGTTTTAAATGCATATGAAGCGGGTGATGAAATAATAGCAGACTACATCGGATATCAGAATCCGGATCATATTTTAGGAGAGGATCCCGCTCTTTGTGCCATCATGGAGGGCCGCAAAGGTCACTACAACTATCCGGGTGAAATCCGAAGATATGTGATAAATACGGCAAAGAAGAACATTCGGTTAGAGATTTTGGACAAAGGGGATTATGAATTTCCGTTTGTCAATCCTCAATTTGTTTGTCATAAACACCGTTTCGGATATTTTGCGAAACGGCATAAAGATCAGGTTTTTTTTACCGAAATTGCAAGAATCGACATGAAAACATTAAAGTCGGAAAGTTATAATTTCGGAAAAGGGGTATTCTGCAGCGAACCGGTTTTTGTTCCGAAACCGAACCATATCTATCCTCCAGAGGTTTCTGCTGAACCAGGCTGGTTATTGACCGAAGTCTACCACAGTGGTAAACAGAAAACATTATTGGCCATTTTTAGAGCCAATCACGTTTCTGAAGGCCCAGTTGCGGAAGCATATCTCAACCATGCCATGCCTCTTGGTTTGCATGGATTTTGGCACCCACATCGCTAATATATTAAAAGCAAGGAGTGTGAACACTAACGGGTACCCATTGAAGACTTTTGGAAAACAATTGGGTGTGTTGATTTCCAAAGAGGAGGTTTTCGAAAAACTCCATGTGGCTTATAATTCTGGTTTAGTGAAAGGAGGAAATTATGTTTAAATTTAAAAATTTGGCTTATTTGGGAGTTGTTTTTACATTAATTACCGCTTTCGGATGTACTAAAACGTTTTACATCAAGGAACCCGCACCATCTTCTGTGGTTTACGCTCAAGAATCTCAAGAAAAGTCAATTTTAAGTATTACCGACCAACGAAGTGGGGAAGATAAAAAATTATCTACCGGCACATTGCCCGTTGTTCTGGTAAATATGGAAGATGAAATTTTCTTTCTGGGAACAAATCTTGAAGCGGCCCTAATCTCCCGGGGCATAAACCTTCATTATTCCAGCGATGCTGATGGAGGATTAGTGTTAGATGTAGATAAATATCGAATTCGGAATCTTCGCACAACCGGTTTTTCCCCCTACTGGACATTTACCACTTTTGCGGGGGACCTGAAACAAAATGGTGATTCGCGTCGCGTTGTATTTTATTTTAAAAGAGGAAAAGTTCCAGTTTGGGCATTTAGAGAAGTAGAAGATCCCTGTTACAATGTGCCTGTTTCTTTGATGGTTAAGGAAATCGCTTCAAAAATTAACCGCTATTATTTTGGCTTACAAGCCTCTGATGATAAAATCAAATCATTGGTAGATGATATAAACAATCAGTTTGACGAGTTTTCTTTTTTAAAAGTTCTTGAGTTGGGATACACCAATAATCCGGCAGCGATTGAGTCTTTGGTTGCTTTGACCCATCACCAAGACAGCATGGTGAGAGTTTGTGCAACCTGCTCGTTGGGTGTTTTAGGTGCTGTTGATCAGTTTGATTATTTGAAAGAACTTTATAACACCAAGAAAAATATCGAAAAAACCATGGCATTAAAAGCTATCGGAGACCTGGGTACGCCGGAGGCGCTAGATTTCATCCAATCGGTCAAAGTATCATCGGATTACAAAGATAACATGATACGTGAAGTGGTTGATCTGTTTATTTAAGGCTTTGATACAGAGGAACCGGGTTTTCCAGAATCAGGAATTTGCTGGGGGATTCAAGAAAGCAAAGAACCGCTTCAAAAAAACCGCCCCAGCACCAGTACAACTGAGTTAACCCCCCGGTTGTCCTCATCAAGGCCGGCGTTGGATATATGATGAAGTCGCAGTGCCGCAAAAAAAGGAGGGCCTGACCCGAAGGCGAGCTCCGATCCGACTCCGATTTGCGGGTTGAAATTGACTTTGGAGCCCTGGTCTTCAACTCGCCATTGTGTAAAAATACCGCCGATCCCTCCTTCTATATAAGGCCGCAAACCACGTCCGGCCAAACCATCCAGATAATAAAGCGCCAGAAATCCTATCGATGCGATCATACCTTTTTCATTTTTCAATGTCGTTCCAACACTAACCTCCACTTTAAAACGAAGGTCTTCGGGAGCGGCATGAGGCCATATCTTGTCGTAATCATATAAGGCAAATCCTGAAAGCAATCCGAAAACGATATTTTCGGACGGGTCGTAATTGTACCCGATTATTGCGGCTGCCCCATAGCGATCAGGGACTTCTTCTGTATTGTCCTCTTCAGCGGAAATAGCCTGCGGAAAAATCATCAGACAGAGAAAACATAGAAAAAGCGGCCGGCGATTTGGTAACATATACTTAACAATGGATTTTCTCATTTGCATGGACTTCACGGTTTCTCTATATTTGTAGCAATCTGGCAGTCTTATGTTGCGCTCATCGTAATCATCGCGAATTCACCTTTGCAGCTGAATTTGAGACAACAGATTTGTTCAGACTCGAGACGCTGTTCATCCCTAAAAATTTTCAGCCCGGGATTGTCGCCGGCACGCTCGGGCGTTGCATAAATCGTGCGTTCTTGAATGCTTAAGCCGGCGATCGCCATATCAAATGCAAAACCGGCCGGAAAGCTACCGTAATGTGGTGTATAGACCGCGGAGGGTGTATCTTGCTGGATACACAGAGCATAGTGAATACCGGAGGATTTTTGTCCATCAGCACCCAGAAACAAAAAGGCATCTTCAGGGGCATGTGGTTTATGCTTTCTGACATGGCCAATTTGAATATCTCTTATAAAACCGTATTTGGGTTTTTCCCCGTCGTCGCGGGTTAAAAGAAAAAAGGCGGATCCTTCCCCGGTGATGGCGCTATCGGAATTCCATTCCAACGGCTTCATTTGAATCTCCGGGTCCGGCCCGAAAAATCGCTGCCAGCAGTAACCCAGCACACCACAGTATTCATCGACTCCCCCAAAGAGCACCGCTTCAACGGTCTTATCCTCCAGCCATTGGCGGGCAGCCAAAAATGCTGAAGGTACCGACATTTCAAATTGACTGACGGTTAAATTTGGGCCTCGTGCTTTGAGTAAAATTGAAACGTGGGCTGCGGCCGCATTATGAACCGAGTTGGAAAAATGGGTTGGCGAAGCGCAGGCATCCCCGTAATCAAAGGCCGTATCGAGAAATGAGAATGTTGTTTTACTAGCACCGTATCCGGTGGCAATAATGACCGCCAAATTTTCATGATCATTTTGAAGCCTATTCGCATCTTCTAACGCCAGAAAAGACCCCAGCACAGCTAACTTGGAATAATGATCGACCCGCCTTAAGGCTCTTTTGTTAACGAACCGCTCCACGGGAAAGGTATTGCAAAGATGAACCGGCATCTCAATCGTCTGATTATTAATTGATAGCGAAGTCATCTGGGGTGTGCTTTTGCCGGAAATGAGAGCTCTTTTGAGTTCGCCAATTCCGCATCCGAATCCGCCGACTATGCCGATGCCTCTGACAGCTATTCGCATATTAAGAATCACCTTTCCCGAAAACAACAACCGCATTGTTGCCGCCAAAAGCAAGTGATTGGGTAATGGCAATCGAGCCATTCACAGCCGTCTGATGTTTAACCGGTGTTGTCAGCAGTTTTGGATCAGGGGTTTCAAAACCGGCAGAGGCAGGAATCTCTCCTGCTTCCAGGCAGGCAACCGTGAATGCGGCTTCTATTGCACCGGCGGCACCGAGGGTATGACCCGTATAGCCCTTTGTAGACAGATACGGTATTTGAGGTAACAGTTCGTTGAGAACCAAACTTTCAACCCGGTCATTATCGGGGGTGCCCGTTCCATGGGCGTTAACAAAAGCAACATGTTCAACGGTTTTGTCGCACGCAGTCATTGCCGCTGCAATGGCTTGCTTCAATCCTCTTCCATCCGGTGCGGGGGCTGTGAGATGATAGGCGTCGCATCCTGAGCCAAAACTTAATACCGAGGCTCGTGCGGGCTGTTTTCTTGAGCGACATAAATCTGAAGACTCTAGAACCAGAACGGCCGAACCTTCGCCCAGGTTCAAACCTTTGCGGCTATCATCAAATGGCTTGCAAGGCGAGGTATCACAGATCATTAAGGAAATGAAACCATTATAGGTAACCCGACATAATTCATCCGCTCCTCCGGCGAGGACTACGTCACATATACCAGAACGGATCCATGAAGCTCCCAATCCTATGGCATCAGTCCCAGAAGAACATGCATTAACCACTGTTTGGCAGGGTCCTGTTAAACCAAATTCTGCGGCGATAACCTGAGCCGGATTGCTGTTTAAAAAGCGGGTAATCGCTGCCATGCTCGGATTGCCTCCGCTACGGTATGAACGATAAAATTCTTCATTATTCATTGCACTGCCAACGGTGGTACCGATACAGACACCTACCTGTCTGTTTTTGAGCACTTCAGGGTTCCATCCTGCATTTTCTATCGCCTCCTTTGCTGCGACCAGAGCCAGTTCAGCGGTAAACAGTATATCAGACCGTTGATTGGAGCTATCGGCAGGAAAAGCTCTGGTAATTTCAAAGACTGGATAAGCTACCTGATGGTCGCTTGAAAATCGGGTTGGTGGTAACGGTTTCCGCTTGCCGGCGAATAGGGAATCCATGCATTCGTTCAGATTTGCACCGGCAGCACACAAACAGCCAATACCGGTTACTGGAACAGGGGAGATGGAACTCATGCGCTCCTGCGCTCCTCTATGAAATTGCTGAGTGAGTTTATGGACTGGAAAGCTACCCGACCCTCATCCATATCCTTTATTTCCACTCCAAAATACTTTTGGACTTGTACTACAAGCTCTACAGCATCAAGGGAATCCAATCCCAACCCATTGCCGAACAATGGAGCATCATCATCAATGTCTGCTGGGGTCATATCTTCCAGATTCAGTTCTTCAATAATTATGATTTTTAGCTTTTCATTCAGCGCCATTATCCGTGATTCCTTTTACCGCTTCTTTTTTGCCGGTATTAGAGTTTCGGAAGCATTATCTTTCAGAGAAACCAACGATACCGAGCGGACAAATCATTTTATCGGTTAGGGTCAGGTTCCATTTGATGCCACATGTTGTAAAAGTTAAAAAATTGATATGGATAATTCTGAACAAACATTTCCAGCTCTTTGATAAACTGAGCGACATAAGGACGATAGGCTTCCCCTGATCTGCCCAGATTTTCAGGGACTTGAATGATCTTAGAGACGTTCAATGCGTAAGTGCCATAACCTGTTTTATATGAAAAAAAAACGACAACCGGGACTCGTGCGGCTGATGCAATCTGAAAAGCACTAAAAGGAAACGGTGCCTTTTCACCAAGAAACTCGGCTTTCAGGTAGTTCTTTTCGCTGCCTAGAACTCTATCTCCCATCATACAAAGCACTTCTCCTTTTTTCAGGACACCCAACATCTCTAAGGTGCCTCCGAGGTTGTCACTCGGATCAATGATTCGAAGGGGGAAATCGATCTGGGCCTGTTCGAGGTAGTGTCGATCGATATTGCCCTCTTCCTGCTCCAAAAGCAGGTTTACCGGAACCTTGAGAAAACGAAGTGCTGAAAGTGCCACTTGCCAGCAACCTGCATGAGACATCAATAGTATAAAGCCGCAGCGCTCATTCACAAGTTTTAATAATTCTTGCCGACCGTAAATGGTTAGCTCCATTTTTTTAGGCCCCAGAATGCCGACCATTGCCTGGTCGATCAAAATTTTACCCATTTGCAAAAAAAGGCGATAACAGTCTAAATAACGTTTCAGCCAACTGTTATTTGGAAATCTGTGGTGGAGATAGTAATCCGATCTCCGACGGATAGAAGGCCTACAGAGAACATAGTAAAACACCACCCAATAGAGCGCAAAATAGGCCAGTCGTCTTCCTCCAATTCGAATGAGGCCGTAAAAAATGCTGCGCCCAAGGCGCGTTCCAACGCTACGGCTGGACCATCGCCGCTTTTGGATTGAGTGGCCGGTGTCTTTAATTTGTTGCACGAACTGTCCTTTTTAAACAAAAAGCCATCATGTAAATGATTCCACCCATCATCGCAGCCATCAGCGGGGCAAGTAGCAGTGATCCAAGCACCCACTCATAAAAGCGTTCAAGCGCCTGATAGCCAAGGGTTTCCAAAGAAATCTCTGTCAAAAATTTTCCGTGACGCATAAAGTATCCTGTTTCAATACATAACGCCGGGACCAGCGGCGGCATACACAATTGGCTGGTACTCAGGGCTGCAATTTTGTTTAACCGAAAAAAACCTGCCATGAAAAGAATGGTAATCGTGTGGATGCCTATTAACGGCAAGGTTCCTATGAATACACCCAAAGCTCCTGCGGCAGCCAATTTTCCAGGAGACATTCTTTGGCTTAGTAATTTTTTTATCGAACGAATAGGATGCCGAATGGTGATTTTTTCTTCGTTTCTATGTTCGTCTAAAATCTGGCGATGAGGTATTGGAAACAAAGACCGCATGGTTAATTTTGTGTTGAGTAAACTAATTTGTAAATTGTCCCCGAAGACTCGAAAATGTGAGATTCTTTTATCAGCAGTCGGATAAAATACATTAATATCAACTTCTTGAAGTTTCACACCGGCCCAGGCAGCCTTAACTAAAATTTCGACCTCGAAGGCAAATCGCTTTTCGCGCAGTCTTAAATTTTCCAAAACAACAAGTGGATAGACACGAAAGCCACTTTGAGTATCGCCCAGAGCTTGTCCGGTTTGGAGGCGGAACCAGAAATTTGAAAAATGCCTGCCGAATTTGGTCAATCCAGGGACGTCACGGGTCTTTAAATCGCGCTTACCAACAATAACGGAAAAAGGTTCGGAATGTACTTTAGGGATAAAGCTTCGGATTTCAACAGGATCATGTTGTCCATCAGCATCGATGGTTGCGATATGCGTCATACCCAATTGGCGGCATGCTTTGGCGGCCGTTAAGATAGCGGCCCCTTTGCCACGATTACTCCCATGTTGAACGATATGCACATCGAGTCCTGCTAATGTATCAATACCGCCGTCGGTGCTGCCATCATCAACCACCATGACGGCATCATGAACCTCAAGGGAACGGAAGACTATATCTCGCAGTGTTTGAGCATGATTGTATACTGGTATTACGACAATAAGTTTGACATCTGTTAATTGATTATCAAGCATTTCCAACCACAAAGAATTAAGGGGGGTTACTTACAGGAAATTGTCCTTTCTTCATTGTCAAAACAAACTTCAAAATGCCTAAATTTATTTTGCCAATAGAGCCACACATTTCTCTGGAGACTACTTGTTCTGTGCTCTGGAGGTCGTCCATATGTAATCAGTACTGCTTCTTTACTCATTCCATCTACAATGGCACCATTTTTTATAGCTTGAATCTCTCTTTCGCTCACACCTGCGGCTAATTCTTCGAAGGCTTTCGTAGTAAACATATAATTTTTATAATCCTCGATTGTATTCCCAGGGTGCCATCTACTCGTGAAATAGATATTGTAACGGCGTTCATCATGAATCGTAACAAACGAAATTACCGGTCTCCCATTTTGATCCTTACTAATTTTTGGATCGCGAACTTTCGTCCCCGCAGGGATGAAATTATTGCCATATTTATAATTAATACATCTCATTAGCCAGGGATTTCTTAGTTTCCAAATGTTGTAAGCCGTATAAAGCGGCGGCCCCTGGAAAACTTCTTCTTTCTGTATGTCCTTGCCAGTCTCTGCACAGCCCAGTGCAAACAGAAGGGTAAAGACTGCAATCAGAGTAAAGAATGGTTTCATCTTTTTCTGCTCCTTTGATTTGGGGTCATTTATTAAATGGAAGCCTTCCCCTTTCGTTTATTCGTCTTTGCGAATCGAATAAAACCTCTGACATTGCGTACAAACCGGATCCAGCTGTCAGGCGATTTCCAAAGCATTGTAACATATCCCCAGAGCACTTTGAGGCGCAAAAAATGAGTTTTATAAAATTGCGTAAAGAGTTCTTCCAGGCGGTCCCTGCTCATTCCATGGGGAATGAACAAAAAATGCATACAGTCCATCTTTTCCCAATCTTCGTTAAACGTGCCATATTCATGAATATCTTCATAAAGGGGAGAACCGGGAAACGGTGTAAATTTAGATAAGTTGAAATCGTCCAGTGGCAACGAAAAAACATAATCCATACTTCTTTTAATGCTGTCTCCTGTCTCCCCCGGCAACCCCATCATCAAAAGCCCTTTGGCACGAATGCCCGCTTCCTTGATCAGGTGAGTTTTTTCTGTCAGCATCTTAAGGTCGGCATTTTGTCGATGCCGGGCTAAAAGATTTTCATCCCCTGTTTCGATGCCAAGACTAATCATCCAACAACCGGCTGCTTTCATTTGCTTCAGCAATTCACGATCGATGTGTTCAGCTCTGACAGCACAATTAAAGGTCATTCCCAGAGGTTTACCACTCATCATTCGCGCAAAATCTTCAACTCGTTTCCGGTTCAAGGTGAACTGGTCATCGTAAAAATTAATGTGTCTTATGCCAAAGCGCCTCTTCAGATAACGGAGATGCTCGTACAGGTATTCGGCGGAATTATACCGGTAGGTGCTCCGGAATACCGACCGGTCACAATAAGTACATTTATATGGGCAACCACGGCTCGATATACAGCTGGTATTGGGAGCTTTCGGATAGTTAAAAATCGGCAAACTATAAGCCTGGGGGTAGCCTTCAAGTTTTTCATACGCTGGAAAGGAAAGCGTATCAAGGTCAATGCCTTTTTCCCGATAGCCTGTGAATTCTAATTCTCCATCCGTTTTCCGATAAATCACACCCTTAATCGTATTCGAAACCGTTCGGCCGTTTTTGATCAACTCGGCAATAGTTTCCTCACCTTCCCCGACAACAGCGAAATCGACTTCTAAAAAGGCCTTGAGAACTTTTTGTTTCAAAGCAGAAACATGGGGGCCACCGAATACCGTCTGGATATCAGGAAGAATTCCTTTGGCCAGTTTGGCGATCCTGATCCCATCCAAAAAACTTGAGGTCGTGCAGCTCAGGCCGATAAAGGCCGGCTTTTCCATTAATATATAGTCTTTTATCAAACGATCCGAATCCGGCCGTGCAAAACAGTCAATAATTGCGCAATCAATATTTTGATTTTGCAGGTATGCCGCAATACTTGCCAATCCCAGTGGCGGCATGATGTTCGCCATGCGTGAAATATCCGTCTCCGCTGCTGCGGCGTGGTAACCTAAAGGATGGACAAGAAGAATTTTGCTGTAATTCAAGACTGTCATTCTTTACTGATTTTGATTATATATGAAGTGCGTTTTTACATCCTATTTTTAACGTCACAGGGTATGTTTGTGGATGCATTCAATGTATCGAAAGACACGATTTCAACACCTCTGCTCACATGCAATCAGTATATTTCATTTATTACGGTTTTTAAAGGAAACCAGCTTGTCCCACAGCAACCCACGGTAGCCGAAACGGTTCATGGTGGCCATACGAATCAGACCCTCGGATGGAGGAAAAATCCGGTCTCGGCGACCATGAAAAGCTGATGCGATGTTCTCATTCATAGTTGCTTGATCCAGGTTTGGAGAAAAATAATAAACAGGTTTTAGTAAAGAGTCTTTTTGATTCAGAACCCCCTCTTGTATGGCCCGAGCATGTATCTGGGTGGCGGGGTGGATACGGATTCCACCAAACGCAAAAACAACACACCGTTCAAGCCTTTGTATATTTTTCAATCCTTCTTTGACCGTCGCTATTGTTTCATCCGGACCGCCGAACATGATGAAATGTGCGGTTGGAATCTCTTCTTTTACACAAGCCCTGTTAAATTCGATGACGTCCGCAAATGTAAACTGCTTGTTAATGCCGGCTAATGTCGCACCGCATGCGGCATCTGTTCCCACCTCCATAGCGCTTAATCCTGAACGTTTTAGCAAATTCAACTCTTTCGCACGGATGCCTTGAGGCCGGAAAAAACCGTACCAGCGTAAATATAGCTCCTGTTTCAGAAATTCTTCGGCGAGTGTCAGGTAGTGGTCGGATTTGTCATTAAATATCGAATCAGTAAAAAAGATGGTGTCTATGCCGAACATTTCTTGTGCCTGTTTAATTTCCTCTACCACCATTTCAGGTTCTTTTGTCCGCAGGCGCCTCCCCTCCAGTGTCGGATAGGTGCAGTAATTGCAATTATGGGGACAGCCGCGTTTAGTCTGCAGATTAACCATTCCGCTGCGTTCAATATAAAAATTAACCAGATCTTTATCCCAGCGCGGAGATGCCATATCCGTTCCGCTGAGAAGGTCCTTGTTGTTTTTGATAATTCGCGGCGCAAAGCGCCCCTCTTCTAATTCTGTAATGAGGTCGCAGAGGGCACGCTCGCCTTCGCCCACAACACCGTAATCGGCTGCGATGTAGTCGAGAATTTCTTCCGGCAAGACTGAAAAACCGGGACCTCCCACGATAACAGGAACTGCGGTCTCCTGCCGGATTATTTCAACAAGCAGCTTAATTTCTGCCAGATACCATTCATGTTCATCTGAAAACGAGTCGACATTGTCGATATTACGAAGTGAAATACCCACAAAATCTGGAGCGAATTGCTTTAGTGATTTTCGTAGCCGTTGTTCTGAGCAGCCGGCGGCAAGATGATCATACTGATATATCCGGTGACCCGCTGTTATGAGGGCGGATGCCACGACGGCCATGCCCAGTGGATAGACCGGATAAGGGTCGGTGTTAACGTTTGATGAAAGAAGAAAAAATTTACTCATTCAACGGATGCTTTCTTGTTAAAACTTTTTTGTTTTCTTGGATTGTAACGGCGATAGGTGCCGTCTTTCATTTCTTTTTTAACAACTTTCAAAAAAAGGTCGGCCATTTTGAGCTGGTAGCCGCTATTGGCATAGAAAGTTTCCCAGGCATAATGGTAAAGTTCCTGAAGTTTAGCGCTGGTCATGTGTTTGGGCTGAAAAACCACTTTATCACACGTGTAGTCCCTCCAGCTGTTACTCAGTATTCGGCCCTCTTTTTCAAATTTGGCTCGTATCGGTGTATGTGGGAAAGGGGTCAAAATTGTAAATTCGGCCATATCGAGCTCGTTTTCGATCAGAAAATCAACCAATCGTTTAAGATCGTCTTCATCTTGATCATCGGTACCGATAATAATGGTTCCTTCAATGCCGATACCATTGTTTTTTAGCATTTTTATCCGGTCGCGAATGACACTCGAGGTGTCAAATATTGCCTGATATACGTACCAGCATCCGGCCTCCGCGGCTAATTTTAGAACTTTTTCATCATATATGACAGGATGAGAAACCCATTTTTTTTGGAGGGGGATCATTGCCTTAAACAGGTCCATTAGCCATCGTCGGTCTTGAGCCAGAGAATTATCCACAATGAACAACCGGTTGTTGGGAATCGATTCCATTTCTTCGATAACCTTTTTAATCGGACGCGGGCGGAATTTCCGACCACCCAGATAACCAACACAGCAAGGGAAACAATCGAACTTACAACCCCTTGACGCATGAATTAGATCAAACATCTGAACGCCCCGATAATTGTAGAACTCCCGGCAGAGAATATCCCGCCTGGCCGTACCGACGAGATGGATATCCGGAGGATCGTTCAGAAAATCATATTTGCTTTTCATCTGTCCGGCTTTCAAATCTTCAATCACAGTAACAAATCGGCCTTCCACTTCACCGAGGAAAACACTATCTGCATGCTGACTTACTTCCTCGGCGTGCAGCGAGGTTGCTATCCCACCGAAAATTACCGGTATGTTCATTTTGCGGTAATTGTCTGCGATTTCAAATGCATGCGGCAACTGGCAGGTCAACAATACTGAAAGAGCAACCAGGTCGACTGAATCGTCATATTTAATCGGCTGCAGATTGGCATCGATAAATTCAAGCTCAACATCATCCGGCACTTCGGCAGCAAATACCACCGGTCCGTGAGGGGGAAGATGGAACTCTGTCTGATGTTCCAACTTGGACCAGGTTGGAAAAATTAATTTAATTTTCATTAATATGTCCTTTGGGCTCACCGACTTTTTAAATTTCGGCTATAGTGTTCCACTGAGCTGTACTTTTTTTGGATGGTTAAAATTACGTGAGTGCTAATTAAGTTTTACACTTCAGGTGTATTTTCATCTCTCGCCGCAAAAGCGGTTAGGCATTTTTGGGCCAACATAGGCAAACTCTTTATCTCTTTACTGTTGAACATTAAAGCCCCGTGTTTGTCGAGGCAAAGATCTCCGTAAACCAAATGAGCATGGCGGGGAGTTTTTTCAATAACTAAAAACAATGCGCCGCAAGGCGTTTTATCGGATTCCGTAAAAGGCGGCAAATGATCTAAATCACACATACCGCAAACGACCTTTTCAAATTGCCCTCCGGCTATCCCGATTAAAGACATCCGCAAACACCAAAGGCCTGATGCAGACGGCTCACTGATAATAAAACCTGTCCCGGTTAGGCCGAAACGAATAGAAGCTTCTCCTAAATAACTGTTTGGCAGGGTATAGGCAAATAGATGAGGGCTTGCCATACGCCCCTCTTCAATCATCACGGTGTCAAAATAATCAATATCCGTATCCAGACAGCCGTTCAGCGTTGATGCAATGATGCCGATATCACGTTTCTGAGTCCACCTATTTAGTCCCGCGTCCTTCAATGCGAATGCAATGGCAGAAAGTCCCAGACGAGAATATCTGTCCAACCGACCAAAATGCGGGTAAGGCTCTTCAAAGACAGCTTTGCGAGTGATTTCAGGTAATTTGCCCCACCGCCATTCAAAACTGTCATGGTTTCTCCCATACCCCATCGTTGTGGGAGTAACCCAACCAGATCCTGTAATAACAGCTTTCACGGCAAACTTCCTTTGCCTAAAATTATCGCAGCGTTGATGCCTCCGAATCCAGAATTGGTTGTCAGCAAATAATCTCCGGAAATATTTACCGGCTCAGGCATAACCCGTTCTTCGGCCCCTCTTTCCGGGTTTGAAAAACCCACTGTAGGAGGAGCTGTCTGCTCAGATAGCGTCTGGATTCCCACAGCCACCTCAATCCCACCGGCTGCACCCAGCGTGTGCCCTAAGGCTCCTTTTATAGAATAAATGGGAATTGGATAATCAACAAAAATATGATTGAAGACTTTTAATTCCATCAGATCGTTATAGACCGTACCGGTTCCATGGGCACTAATACCGGCAATATCTGAGGCTCCGCATTTGGCCATCTGCATTGCCTGATTGATAGCTTGGTGCAAGCCGCATCCTTCGCGATCCGGAGCAGTAATGTGACTGGCATCGTTAGCCGCACCCCAGCCAAGGATCGTTGCCAGGTGAGGTCGGGCTTCTTGCTCAGCACGCTCCTCGCTCATTAACAGCAGAGCTGCAGCGCCTTCTCCTAAGGACAGGCCGCTGCGGTCCCGATCAAACGGCCGACAGGGTACAGCAGACAAAGCTTGTAGCGCTGAAAAGCCTGAGAAAACAAACTCGGTGACCAGATCCATACAACAGACCAACACTGCATCTGCCCATCTTGAAGCGATCAACTCAGCACCTTGCGCAATGGCTACCGTAGAAGAAGCACAAGCTGCGCTGATATTCACACCCTCGGCGGTTAAGTTGAGTTTCCGGTGAATTTCTTCATATATGGCTAAAATCATTACGTCCCGGGGTTCAGCCGGATACCCCCTACGCACTCTTTCGAGGTTATCAATTCCAGACTTTGTGGTCGCGGTAATCAAAAGCGTATCTTGCGAGACCGGGTCAAGCTGTTGCAGGAGTCGCTGCAAAAGGACATGTCCCATGGATCGATCTCCGGAGGCAGTCAGATCCTCGATATATGATGCAATACCGGCATGATAGTTTTTAACCGGAAACCGCCAAACAGGTCTTATCGCTGACTTTGCGGCTAAAAGCGCCTGCCATAACTGCGCAAGACCCTCCCCAAAAGGGGTTACGGTTACTGCATCCGTAATCCAAACCTCTCTCATTTTAATACCCCTGCCTTCCATTTATTCAAAAATTTTTCATAAAACGGAGGCAGAACTACAAGAATATTTTCATTGAGATCCAGCATCATCTGGATGGTGTAGCCTGTTGTCGATAATTCACCGTTGCCGTTTCGTAAAGTGAACTCAAAATTCATACGAGCTGCTTCAGACCAGTGCAAGACGGCCTCAATCGTCATTTTGTCTCCGAATCTCAGCGGCTGATGATAATCAAAGTGCATTTGTTTAATTGGAGCGACCACTCCATTCGCATAAAAAACCATGTAACCGATACCGTATTTTTCACCGAATGCCACTCTGGCATCTTCAAAATAACTCGCATAGCGTCCGTGCCAGACGATACCAAGAGAGTCAACTTCTTCAAAGCGCACCGTCTGTTCGATGCTAATACGCAGCGGCGATGGTTGTCCTTCACTTGTCTTAAAGTAAGGTTTAATCATTGGCCATCTTCCTTTACGGAAAAGAAAATCCGAAATGAAGCCGCTAATCCTTCGGAAACCGATAGACGCGCATCACAGCCTGACAGTTCACCTGCCGTCCGCTGGCGACACGCTACTTCGATTTCCTGGTCAGGTTGAAGCGGAATGCGGAATTTGGCTTTCTCAACGCTGGCCGCTTTCAAACGGCAACCTTTGTGCTTTTCGGTCAGCGTCAAAGCCATCAGTATTTGAACAAAGGCCGGCAGAATCGGGTTGCCGGGGAAATGACCGGCAAAACCGATGAAATCAGGACTGAATCGATAGCGCTGTTTAATCGTATCCGCCTCTGATTTTTCTATTCTGCTAACGGCCGATGAGATGATTTCTTTTTTTATTTTATTCATCGCTAATTTTCATTCTTTTTGCGGTACATCGCTGGGATGACCAGCAATGCCGACGGTATGGCTGCGCTGATGCCCACTAACACCGAAAGTCCTATAGAATGTAGGGCCGGATGGCGAGCCAAAACAAGGGCTCCGAATCCGGCCAAGGTCGTTAACCCGGATACAAAAACAGCCCTTTCGGTGGCAGCGTCCAGGCCCTGCGAAATTTTAGAGACCATGAAAATGCCGTAATCAACCCCTAATCCGATAATTAAAATTGCGGCCACAATATTGAACAAATTGAAGGCAATACCCAACCCGCCCATCACACCGACCATAAAGAGCATTCCGGTAACAACCGGTATGAGCGCAAGTAAAACCTTTTTTAGATTCCGAAAAAACAATCCTAATAAAAGAATAACCACCACAGATGCCTTTAAAATAAAATGGATAAAATCATCTGCGATTGCTTTGCTGATTGTCTGCCGAAATTGATTTTGAGATGCAAATTGTATCCCGGAGCGGTTGAAATCACTATGATTCAATAAGGCAGCAATTTCCGGTGTATCCGGCACCAGCGTCAACACTTTCACATTTTTAGCTGCACGTATAATCAAAGTATCGACTATTTCTGCCAACCCGATTGTCTGTAAGTTTTCCACCGTTAGGGGGGGTGAGGGCCCGGTAATAAATTTAAAAAAGGGTTCAAAAGCCGTGGACTTAAAACCGATTAATTTCCCTTCAGTAGTTAAAAGTTGGTTGATGTACTCTTTTCTTTCATCTGACCAAAAGGCTATCCAGCGTTGGCGATTTGACTGCTGGGTTTTCAGAGATGGTAGTATGGGTGCTAAACTTACGATTGGACTCGAGTTGAGGTTGCGGGTTAAATGCCTGAAGATGCGATCGTTGGTTTCCAAGGCGGTTTGAAGATCCGGTCCTTCGGCGAAAATAACCGCCGTGCCCCTAAAATTTCCCCAGGTCCGCTGCAGGGTACTCTCAACGTTGCGGATTTCATCCGGGACCAGGTTTAAGGAGCGCAAGTCCCCATCAAAATGAAGTTTGGTGCCCTGCCAGACACAAATGACGAGAATTGCCAGCCAGCCGTAAACCAACCATTTTCGGGCCAATCGCAATTCTTTTTTAATGTAAGTTTTCTCATTTTTTTTTGGCATTTGCGGGAGGCGCACCACGTGGGGCAAAGTAGTCAGCGACAAGATTAAGGATACACAGACGCCAATGATGGAGAACACTGCAAGTTCGCGTTGAACAGGCAAGCTGGAAAAGGACAGCACGCCAAAAGCGCCAAGCGTTGTCAATGCGCAAAATGAAATTGGGCGCGACACCTGAGCGATAGCTGCCGCGGGATTGCTTGGATCGGAACGCATTGCAAAATATACGTGTATGGCAAAATCGACCGATATGCCAAGTAGAACGGCGCCGAACCCTATCGTGACAGCTGATACGGTTCTGTAAAACACCGAAACGCCGGCAGCAGCGATGCACAGCACACAAATTGGAGTTAAAAAAACAAAAATCCCTCCGAATGATCGAAAAAATAATAAAAACAAAATGAAGATCCCAAGAGACGAGCAGATTAGGATAATTACAATGTCCTTTTTAATGGCATCGATGTTCGCTAATGTGTAACGGTGGCCGCTGATCATCGATACGGTAATATTATCGGGAACGGCATTGACAAGGAGATCTTGAAAGTGAGTTAGCATTTCTCTACCGTGCTCGACATCTGTTATTTCATATGGCGTCTCTGCTATGATGAGGGCATTCTTTCCATCGCGACTGATAAAGTGACCGTTTTCAAGACGCATCCTGGGGATGATATTTAAAAACCGCAGTTTCTCTAAAACTTTGAGCCTAAATCCCAGCGGGTCAACCTGAAAAAGGTTTTTCATTGCCGAACCTTCAGGATCCAAAAGTTTTGCGTACATTTCGTTGAGCTTTTGGCGGACCTCTTCTGCGGTCAATTTCTGCTTTAGTCTATTGATATCTTCATCTGTGATTAGGCTTGGATAAACATGGACTAACCACGAGAAAAAATCCAAATTCAGAGACTCCCCGGGCCCGGTTACAACTCGTGTAAAAAAGGGAGGGGTCATGGCTTCTGCAAGACGGTCGGTTATTTCCACCAATTCATTGCCATGGATATTGGACTGTTTATTCAGGTTGATGATGACCTTGCGTGAAAACGGCGCCTGTTGCAAAAGCCTGAAATTCATTATTGTATCGCTTTTGCGGTCAGGTAGCATGGACTCAATATTTTCGTTTAAATTTAAATTAACAAAGGCGATGGCGGATATTACGATGACCGCCAGGGTTGCAACAAAGACCATTGGCCTGCGGTGTGAAAAAAAAAGGTACAGATCAGCTACAATAGAAGACATGATCAATTAAACAGACTGTCATTCAAGGGGTGGTTAATTACGGTATTTAAAAAATGAATTCGGGTGAAATCGCCGTCCGGCTCATGTACTTCAACCGCACTGACATAACTGGCGTCGGCAGCGAAGGAAATTCGAAAGTTGTCCAAATATTTTTTTTCCTGTGGAGAAATCGGCAATAGCATCAGCTTTATCGGCTTGTCGCTTAGCACCTTGATATGATACCGTTTCTTCAACCGCTTGAAATCAGCTCTGGCCCATGAAAATACCTGCTCTGTAAAAACCTTGATAAACGGAACCCGGTTGACTTTAAACGTCTGTGTGCGCCCGGAGTCGCCCTCCCAGCGTTTCGCTTGATCACCGTTTACGGCAAATCCAGAAGTTACCGGATGATTTATTTCCCACCGCAATCGGTTATTGCGCTTATAATAAAGCCGGCCTTTTGATATAAGGACATTATCCAACATGCTCATGTATTTTTCCTGTAAAAAATCACATGAAAATGTCTCGACCTGAGATGCCGCGCTGGCAATTTCTGAAAAAATTCTGTTTAGGTCATCCGCTTTTTCAATCCCCGTTTGACCCAGAACAAAAGCAGGTAAAGACAAAATCAGAGCGATAATAATTACCGGTTTCATTTACGTTTTGTTTCCAATTGATTTTCAGATTGAATCCACAATTTTATTTCCCCTTCGGCGATGACTTCCTGATTGCGAGTAACCTGACCCTTAACCACTGCAAATCCAGAAATAGCGCCCACCGTATCGACGTTAATTCGTAAAAGATCACCGACAAATACCAATTTCAAAAACTGAATTTTTCGTATGCCTACCAGAAATCCCTGTTTTACCGGCTTGCCGGAAAGACGAACGTCATATCCTTTTACCGCTGCATATGTTTGGGCAATCATTTCCGCTGCGGCTAAAGGATCAAGCTGTCCATTCTCATCCAGCATGACATTATCAGATGTGACTTCAGCCTCGGCCGTTCCGCCATGATCTTTAACGTCGATCAACCGGTCGATCATGCACAGGGGTTTTCGATGTGGGATTAGGTCTTCCACAGGTGAAGGCAATGTCGGTTCTGTTTCCATCTTTAGACTACCTTAATTTATGCATTAAGCTTGAATGGCCGTTTGTTGGACGAATTTTTGAATTTATAAGCTGCATTCCGATCCTGCAACATCGGTGTTGCCAGCGCGGTCTAAAGCCATTTCCGTCAAGCTCTGACGCATCATATTTTTAACTGTTTTTCGGATCAAACGATGAGAAGAGGAATCCGCAAGGGATTTGGGACTTACAGGCTCGAGTGCTTTTATAGTGACCTTGGCGGGGCTAAGCCACCAACGGCCGGGCGGCAAAACTTCGTTGGTTCCCTTAATACAAAGCGGCACAATTGGGGCACCCGTTTCGACCGCCAGCTTAAAAGCGCCGGAATAAAACCGTTGCAATTCTCCATTACGGCTGCGGTGACCTTCGGGGAAGAACAGGAGTGCTCCTCCGTTTGATAATATGCGCGCAGCTGGTTCAAAGATTTCTTCCCACTTTTTATTTTCGACATTGATGTACCCGGCCATATGCATGAACGGCGCGTACCAGTACATTTTAAAGGGCCAGTTCCGAATGGCAATACTGACATTGAAAGAGGGAAGGAAAGCCAGACAGTAGATATCAAAGAAAGAGAGGTGATTTGCCACATAAATACAGGGTGGCTTTATCTTATCCTGTTTTATTCCGATCAGCTCAAATCGAATAAATGGCAGCATAATAGCCAGCCACCCGCGACCGTAAACCCAGATTAACCGACGCGTTATCTGCTCAGCGTCCCAGCGGGTGGTGGTTTTCAATATGAAAAAAAGCGCAGGAAAAAGAAAAATTCCCACCGCCGTCCACAACAGCATCAATGGCAGAGCGGTTAGGTTCATTAACGGTATGAGCAGAAAGTTTACCGGCCGCTTTGTGCGGATTGATTGGGGCCATGCCATGTCTTATTGTTTGTTAAGTTCCTTTTTTTGTTGATTACAAATCGATGAATATCCTCAAGGGTTCGAATCTCCTGGATAGAATCTTCCTCCCGGATTTTAAACTGAAAAGCATTTTCCAGTACGACCACCAGATCCACGATATCCAGACTGTCCAATTCCAGATCAATAAAAAGCAAAGCTTCTGGCTTCATATGCGCTTCGTCGAGCTCGAATTCTTCCGCGATGGATTTATCAATTAACTCGATGATCTCGCGGTCAGTCATCTTTATATCTCCGTATCACCAGTGATGAATTTATCCCACCCAGAGCAAAATTATTTTTAATCGCGGTCCTAATGCTTGATCTTTCAAACTTGCAGATATGCCGAATATTCGCGCAGGCGTCATCAATATTTTCCAGATTCAACGTGGGGATCAGACAACCGCGGTTGATCATTTCTACCAGAGCAATTGACTCCAGTGCTCCGCTTGCAGCCATTGTATGGCCCAGATGTCCTTTAAGAGAACTTACCGGCGTATCATCTCCGAATAATTCCGAAATAGCCTCGCTTTCTGCGATATCACCCTGTTTAGTGGATGTGGCATGTGCATTGACATAGTCGATTTCTTCCGGTTTAATGTTTGCATCGTTCAATGCAAGTTGCATACATCTTTTGATGGAAGCCATATCCGGATTGGCGATATTGGACGGATCAGAAACGGTTTCAAATCCGATGATTTCGCAAAGAATATTCGCTTCGCGTCTCCGGGCTGTATCCAGAGATTCCAATAGAAGAATACCGCTGCCCTCGGAGCAAACCACCCCATCCCGGTCACGATCGAATGGGCGTGGGGTTCGATAGGGTTGATCATTGAACTTAACTGAGGCAGCATTCAAGATGTCAAAGGTGCCTGTCGACAGTGGATGGTACTCGTCGGTTCCTCCACAAAGCATAAAATCCTGTTTCCCAAAGGCGATCATTTCATATCCATAACCAATAGCCTGGCAGCTGGTTGAGCAAGCCGCCGAAGGAGAGAGGGTCCTGCCGGTTATGCCCAGGAATTGCGATACATTGGCGGCACAGGAGTGATTCATGATTTTAAAAAAAACCGTGGATTTCATTTGTTCAAGACCCCCGGTGGACAGAAACTTATCAAAAAATTCTTGGGATGCCTGGGTGCTGCCGATTGTTGATCCAATGGCCACACCCATCTGGCCGCTGGCGCATTGTTCTGCATTCAAGCGAGCCTGATCCAGAGCTTCCCGGCAGGCCAGTGTCGCATAGATCGACATGTTGGACATCGAACGCCGATATTTTCGGGGGATTTCTTTTGGATCAATGTCCTTGACCAAACCGGCCACCTTACTTCTGAGCCCCTTTATATCAGCCAAATTTGCGACTGCGGAAATAGCACTTTTACCATCGATTAAGGACTCGATAAAGGTATCCACACCTTTGCCATAGGGCGAAACGGCTCCCATTCCTGTTATTACGACTCGTCTCATTTATATTTCTGAAGTTGCTTTATAAGTTGTTGATGCCCCAAGATAAATCCACAGACCAGAAAAGCTGAAATGACAGTACCCAGAATTCCCGGTGCCACCGTGGCCTGGCCAGCCAGAAACAGGCCTTTTACTTTTGTTAAAGGTATGGGGTTGTATTGACCGACCTTATGTTTAACGCCGTAAACACTGCCAAACGGATTATTTGCAAAATCTCTTAAAGTTAATGGAGTAGAACACTCGTTAAATAGGATGTTTCCTGCAATTTCCGGAATACACTGTTCAATGTGACGTTGAAGTCTATTGCCGGTGTTTTCTTTAAATTGGATATAATTTTTCGGACGTTTCCCTATCTCTGAATCCGACCAACGATCCACTTGTCCGCTGAGTGCAGGAACGATACCGATTAATCCCTTGTTTGAAGTTTTGCCATCTGGTTGATGCGCCTGGCAAACATATAAAGGTTGATTTTCCAACGGATCTTTTTGTCGGAGCCCGGTTAAGTCCCAATTGGATGTGAGTATTAAGTTATGGTGAGCTATTGATTGCGGCAAGGTACTGCAACCGGCAAAGAGAATAAAGGCCGAACATGTCTCCTCCAGTTGCTGCAAGCGTTTTCGATAGGCGGGTCGGAAGATGGTGTCCGGTAAAAGGTTTAGGAAGCTTCTTGGATGAATTGTTGAGATACAACCGTGGCAATTTAGCTCAGTTCCATCTTTTAAGCGGACTCCTGAAGGAGAGAGGTCTGGTGACATGCAAATTTCATTTGCTTCCTGGCCGCAATAGACATCGACGCCGAGTTCTTCTAACCGGCCGTCGTAGGATTTGGCCAGGTGCCTTCCGCCCCCTTTGATGCGGTGTACGGATTCATAATATGAGCCGACGACGCAAGCATGGTAGGCAAAAGGAGCCTCTTCAGGGGGGACACCGTGAAGCAAGCAGTGAAGTGAAAGTACCCATTTTAATTGTTGGTTGTCGGTTAAGCGGTCTAAAAATTCCTTCAGGCTCGGTCCCTGGACGCTTTTTTGGATGCTTATATCCAGCCCATCAGGATCTAGCTTAATATAAGGAAAAGAATCGAAGGTCTCCTTGACAATTGTCAGGTATTCTTTAACGGCTCTTGCTTCACCGGGGAATTTTTCGAGCAGGCGTTCCTGGATTCTTTCATAGCCATATGGAAACCGAAATTCAAAGCCGGTTTGCATGCAACGAAGAAGATCAAATCCTTCCGGGTCGAAAGGCTCTTTTTCCAGTCTGTCGGAAAGACCTAAATAATGAAATAAAATATCTAATATTTCATTTTTCCCCAGGCTGCCCGTGTGATGAAAACCGGTGTCGAAATAAACGCCGTTGCGCACGAATCCTCTAATTAATGGCGCAGTCTTTTTAGATTTTTCGACTAAAGCGACATCAAAGCCGTTTTTGGCAAGGATGATCGCCGTTGTCATTCCAGAAGCACCGGCTCCAATTACAACGTAATCGTATTTCATTCACCGCACCTTAAAATGATGCAGGAGTTGGTGCCACCAAATCCTGCTGAATTACATAAAATGGTTTCAGGTGACTTGTTGATGGTTTCAGTAACAATATTGAGGTTTTTGGAATTTTCATCCGGTTCTTCAAAGTTCAGGTTTTTAGCGATGAATCCTTCCTGCGCCATGATTATCGAGTACACCACGCTGGATGCGCCTGCCATCCAGAGTTCATGGCCGACCATGGACTTCAAAGACGATACCCACGGCGTTTTTTGTCCGAAAATCGTGGAGATACTTTGTGCCTCTACTGAATCACCCACAGGAGTCGAGGTCGCATGCGCACTAATATAGTCTATTTCAGAAGGCTTTAAATTGGCGCGATCTAACGTTTTTTGCATAGCTGTTGTGAGGCCTTCATGACTCGGCACAGAAATATGAGTGCCGTCTGAAGAAAAGTCATAAGCTTTGATTTCACCTAAGATTTTTGCACGTCTTTTTTTTGCAGAGTCGTATCGTTCTAAAACGAGTGCAGCAGCACCTCCGCTGGGAACAAGACCATCTCTTTGGGAGTCAAATGGACGGCAGGCTGCTTCCGGTTCTTCAACCCGCATCGAGAATGCCCCGAGTGCATCAAAGCTGCACATGGATTCCCAATTGATTTCCTGAGCCCCTCCGCAAATAATCCGATCCTGTCGATCGAGAGCGATCAGGTCCGCTGCCTGACCGACAGCATGACCCCCGCTGGAACATGCTGAGCTGATTGTCCAACAGGCGCCTCGTGTTTTCAAAATAGTGTTCAAATTCATGGTAATATTTGACGTCATCGAACGGAAAACATAACCGCTTCCGATACACTTGGTTTCCGCATGCTTGCGCAGCAGCTCAACCTGTTTTACAGCAGCGAAGCAGCTGGAATCGCATCCAAATACCAATCCAGTCTCCGGATTCTGTATTTCTTCATCATTTAGCCCGGACATGTCCAGCGCTTCTCTAACCGCGGCATAGGCCTGGATGGTTGGATCGTTCATCGTTTTGCGTTGCTTGCGCGTTAAAAAGTCGGTGAGTTTAAAATCTCGTATAATGCCTGTGAGAGGACTGCGAAAACCCATTTCTTTTCGTTTTTCATCGACCCCAATGCCGGATTTGCCCAGCCGCAGTGACTCGGTTGTCTTTTGGACATTATTTCCAAGACAGGAGACGATGCCTATGCCTGTGATGGCTACGCGGTGCATAAATCCTTTCTAAAACCGATGAGATGATTATCCAAAACGCAGGCTGTTTCCGCGCCAATTTTTATAAATTTGGTGAAAATTCCAAATCTGAAAAATGCCAGAAAAATAGGCCAGCAGGATCTTACATGTAAACGCCGCCATTCACTGCGATAACTTGCCCGGTAATATAAGATGCTTGGTCGGAGCATAAAAATCTAACAACTGCAGCGACTTCTTCGGGGGTGCCAAACCGTTGCATGGGGATCATGGGCAATACTTTTTCTTTTGGAATATCTTTTATCATTTCAGTCTCAATGAATCCTGGAGATACCGCATTTACCAATACATTGCGTTTTGCAACCTCAGCGGCCAATGCTTTTGTGGCGCCAATCAACCCCGCTTTGGCGGCAGAATAGTTTACCTGACCGGCCATACCGCTTTGACCGGAAGTGGAAACAATGTTGATGATTCGACCCCTGCGTTGTGTCAACATGCCTTTGATCACTGCGCGGGTTACCTGGAAAAACCCATCTAACGTGACGGACAAAACATCCTTCCAGTCATTTTCATTCATCCATATCATCAGCATGTCCCTGGTAAAACCAGCATTGTTTACCAGTACATACGGCGTTTCTTTCTCAATTAAGGGATCCAATACGGACAGCGTCGCTTCGGAGTCAGAAACATCAAAAGGCAACAGCCGGCACTGTGCGTTGGTTTGCTCGATCTCATTCTTAACCCTTTCGGCCGCTTCATGGTTGCTTCTGTAATTAAGCCAGAGATCAAAGCCATCTTGTGCCAGAACTGCGGCAATGGCAGCTCCGATACCCCTGCTTGCTCCGGTTACCAGTGCGATTCGTTTGCCCATCCTTTGCCTCTGTCAAAATCGGATCATTTTTACTTTGCCATCAGTGTCGAATTCGATCACTTTCGTTCTAAATCTATTGCGCCAATAGATCCAGGAGTTGCTTTTCAAAGACAGTGTTCGGTGAGCTGCGGGATAGCCCAGGGCAATTCTAACGCCCTTTTTTGACATTCCAACTAAAGCTTTTCCGCTGTTGATACCTTTTTGATCGATTTCTGATAATTCTTTCAAGTTTACTTTTTTCGAAGATGTAATCAAGCTGATATATTGTTCAGCACTCATACCCATGTTTTTGCTATTATACTCAAAATAAATAAATCTTCCATCATTTAGGTTTTTTATTGTAAATCCCCTGCGGTATCCTCCGATTTCCACTGGAGTATTCACGGGGATGATAATATGACCGGCGCCAGGATCCGTCCAATTGGCATAACTCGCTTTCGTATCACGCGAACCGGCCTGGGCATGAATATTATTCTGGAGAAATAAGGTGTTTTCCTGAGAAGTCGGGTTTATTTTGGGAGACGAGCCGCCACAACCAACTGAAATTATTAATATGAATAAACATGCGAAAATTATGGAAACTAGGTGTCGCGAAAACATAACCCTCAACCCTGATCCGGTTGTTTCGAAAAAGGGCTTCCAGATAGACAATTTTAGTTGGAATTTGGATTATTTACAATTAAACGGGCCCGCTTCCCGCAAAATATTAGGTTTTCGACAATCAAGAATTGGGTGGTTAAATAAGTTGTAATGAACCTTATTGATAACATTAAAAAAATTAGCCCTAATGTCCAATACTAACCTAATATTACGCGAATTGTCAAATATTGTGTTTTGTCTCCGGTCAGCACCCGATAATTCCCTGCCCACTTTTTTCTCGTCTGTGCTATAATAGTGCTATACGCAGTGGATTATTTTCGGGCCCCTGTCTTAAAGCAGAATGAGGAGGCAATATGAAGGTATTGAAATTTATTTTTATCGTTCTTTGTATTGGTTTGGCACTTACCGGTTGCGCATCGAAATATATGCAACCGGTCGATCCTGAAATAGAACTGTCATATGTACCGTCAGAAAGTGAAGCGGTTATTATATTCATGAGGCCATCGGCCTTTGGTGGTGCAGTTCAATCATCTGTGTTCGATACTACCACCGGAGAAAATGTCCTCGTCGGTATCGTATCATCAAAGGCAAAAGTTGCATACAAGACGGCCCCGGGTGAGCATATCTTCATGGTTGTTGGAGAGAACGCGGACTTCATGGGAGCGGAAGTTGAAGCAGGCAAGAAGTATTACGCCCTTGTAACACCAAGAGTGGGGTTCTGGAAAGCCCGGTTTTCTCTGAAACCGATCCACAGGGATGAATTGGCATCAGAAAAATTCAAAACTTGGTACAGCAGTTGCAATTTTGTTGAAAACACCAACAGTTCATATCAGTGGGCACAGGAAAACGCATCCAGCATCCAGTCAAAGCGGGTGACCTATTTTCAGAAATGGATGTCAAAACCCGAAATGGATCGTCCCGTGCTATACAAAGAAGACGGTATGTGATCCTGCTTGTTGAGGACCCCAAATATAAAAGCTGCCCTTTGGGGACATCTGGATTTTATCAACACGATTTATTATCTCTCAATTCCAAAATCACTGATATGCATCCCCCGAACCCGCGTAAAAGAAGTCAGAACCTGATTGTAACGGTCGATGAGGATTTGACTGGATAAAATACTGACATGATCTTCATCAAAGCCGATAATTCTTTGCGCCTCTTTCTGAACCCGGTAATCCAGCTCACTGGCCAGCTCGACAGCGCCGTCATTATTTCCCATAAGCATTTTACAGTCTCCTCGGAAACTGAAAAAGAGGTGGAATTTTATTTTGGATGGTAATTTCCTTTCATAAATGGATTGGATCAATTCATCTGCCGGGACCATATCATGCCAGCTGGG
>PVMK01176645.1_pt1 | contig 32183 bp, 26 predicted proteins | sample 1853481 | NCBI WGS metagenome assembly PVMK01 (sample SAMN08533507, study PRJNA380276) | Marine sediment metagenome, whole genome shotgun sequencing project.
CGGATGAAGGGTCTGGCGGCGACTGACAAAATCTGACGGGAACGCACTGATCCAGTGTGTAAAGTAGCTATCAATTGCCCGGCTATTAAGCCGGGCTTTTTTTTGCTCAGGCTTTACAAACTGGCCAGAAAATCAGTTGTGTATGTAACAACCAACTGATGCTGCGAGTCGATATCCAGTTCGGGTGGTTCATCAGTCTGGAATCGTGCTGCCGGAATAAACCTGCCAAAGTTAATATGGATAGCACCCGGCATCGGCCGGTATTCCATGTCAGCGGGTAGCAGGGGTTTGTATTCTGCATAATAATCAGGGGGCTCGCCGGTCTCGTCGGAGCGATGAATCAGCCGCACAGCAACGTCACGCTCAGAGATGTCATCGGTCTTTGGCGGGTAGGCATCCCAGAACAGTAGTCCGTCCATAATGCCTGGGTGTTTGTAGACGAAGCGTGCCGCCATGGCGCCACCCAGTGAATGGCCGCCTATGGCCCAGGACTCTATTTCAGGGAATGCTGCAATTACATCTTCTGCTTTGTTGGGCGCCAGTACTGCCAGTTGCAAGGGCATGGGTACAAGCACGACCAGGTAGCCTCTGGCTGCAATGGCATGCATCAGTTCCGCGTAGCCGCGTTCATCGCATTCGCCACCTGGATAGAAAATGAAACCGGTGGTCGGCGTCTGGTTGATGGGTTTAAAAACAAACCATTCTTCCTCGGTGACACGAACCTGGTCACTGGAGTTCAGGCCAGCCAGAGCTGCCGGGTCCGCCGGGCTTAGTCGTCCCTGGCGCTCATACATCCAGTGCGTGACGTAGCCGCCCGTGCTGAGCAGCAGAATGAGTATGCTGATTCCAGCGATTTTCTTGAGTTTCATATTCTAATGACTGTTTTGGTTGATGATCAACGGTACTGGTAGTGAAATCTCAAACCCGCTGTCCGCGGTGGTGGCAGGAATGCTGTGGAGAAAGTAGGTGGAACCAGTGCCGGTGCGGCGCCGGCATAACCTGCTGCGACATCCGTGTTGCCGCCGGAGGAGCTGATGGTGTCATCGTCGAACAGGTTATTGACATACAGCATGATGTTCCAATTTTGATTTGTCAGTCCGACACGCGCGTCTGCCAGCCAGAATTCATCGAGTACCGAGTAGTTTTCAGAGCTTGTGTATCTTTCGCTTTGATAAGAAGCATTACCTTCGATGAACCACTGCATACCGGTGTCAAAAAGACTGTTTTCATATCTCCCGGTTACAACCGTCGCGTGCTCCGGCATGCGTTCGAGTTTGTTACCGCTTAAATCTAGAACGCAGTGGATGGATCCGTCGCCCTCAGGTATCAGTACATACTCTGAGCATTCGCCCACCGCGGCTATGCGGCCCGCTGATCGTGTCGGATCCGTAAAGTCACTGTACTCAGAATCCAGCCAGGTGTAGCCAAACCCGAATGACAAACCATCCAGCGGCGTGACCCAGCTGGTTTCGATCTCCAGGCCTTTTACCCACGCGGCGCTCGCATTCGTAACAGCGCCCACGGTCCGGCAGACTTCTGTGCCTCCTTGATTCAGGCCACAGAACTCCTGCTGTGTATTCGTTTGTTTATCACTGTAGTCCTGATAAAAAACCGCGCCGTTCAATACCAGTAATCCAGCAGAGCCAGACCACTGGGACTTTGCACCAATTTCATAGGACCACATTTTTTCGGGGTCATAGCGATAGGTGTCTTCCGGTTGTACAGCAATTTTTACTGGAACCCGGACGAGGCTGATTCCGGCGGGCTTCACTCCTTTGCCCGCCAGACCATAGAGCATGGCGTTGTCGGTCATTTGCCATTCAAGCGTCACTTTCGGTGTCTGATAGCTGCTCGATACACTGTCGGAGGTCATTTCGCCCATCGCGCAGTGCGGACGAAACTCGAAGCTCAGGCTGGCGTTATTTGGAAAAGGGTTAAGGCACGAGGCCCAAACGGGTAGCGTTACGTCGAAGTCCTCTTTTACGAAACGATCTTCCAGTGTCAGGGAAACGGTGTCGGTGATAGCCCATTCCAGCATCAGGTAGGCAGAGCGATGATCCGTTTCAGCATATACAGGCGCGCGGAAATCTGGTGAATTTTCCTCCACTGCAGCGTAAAGATCCTGCCAGCTCTGGTAGGGTTGAAGCGTTTGGTCTGGTCCGCAAAAATCCAGATTCCAGCAGGTCACCGCGATGCTGCGGCTAAAGTCATCACGTTCTTCATTCCAGTACTGCAGGCCCAACGTCATTTGTACCGGGGAATTTTCCCAGTTGCTGGCCAGTCGGAGCTCCTGACTTATTTGCCGAGTATTGCCGAAAGTATCGATGTCACCATGTCCCAGGATTTCATCCGGTCTTCCCTCGGCCTGGCGGTCCAGGTCATATCGCTGACTCATGTCCGCGTCGGTATAACCGGTGAACGAGTTGAGCGTGTAATCACCAATCTCCCAGGACGCGATTAAAGACGCACGAAAAACTTCCAGGGTATTACCGGGGTACTCGCCACCGGTAAGGGGGTCTTCGCTTGAATAGACTTTCAGGCCGTCCGCATCTCCGACGAACGGTAGCAGTTCCTGGGTAGCGTCGCGGGGCCGAACGACACCCTGATCTATAGCGTCCTGCGGCACTTCGACCTCGACCTTGCGGTCGTTAATGCCTGCTATAGCACTAGGCGTGTATTCATCATCGGTGTAAGTTAATCGGGTTTTTAGACTGAAGGTGTCGACCGGTTCCCAGAGTAATGTGCCGGCAATTCCGGTTCCTTCACCACCTCCGAAGCCCTCACCCGAGACGATATTCTCGTAGTACCCGTCATCGCTCCAGGCAAGCCCGGTAACCCTGAAGCCCAGTGTGTCCGTGATCGGCCCGGAAATGCCGACAAATATTTCTTCCTTGTCATGTTGGGCAATGTCTACCTGCATATTGAAGTCGAATTCATCGGTTGGGTTTTTGCTGATGTAGTTGATGGCGCCGGCAAATGCGGCACGGCCGTAAAGTGCGCTTTGTGGCCCGCGAACTACCTCAATTCGTTCGACATCAGTCAGCATGCGCTGGTTTATGAGCATGGGGGAGCCGGCGTTGGTGCCGGTAGTTTCCGACGAAACGTCGATGCCGTCTACGAGGAATGCAACGTTAGCGCGTCCCCTTGTGTTGCTGAGTCCGCGGATAGTTACGCGGACCGAGTTTTGCGAATAAGATTTATCGAACTGTAAGCTTGGTGAAAGTTTGGTGATATCCGCCAGGTCGCGGATGCCATTGCGCAGTATATCGTCGCTGTTAAATACGCCGATAGATATGGGCACTTCCTGCAGGTTTTCTTCCCGTTTTCTGGTGGTGACCACTATCTCTTCGATAGTAGTTGTGTCGGCGGCTATAATATCCTGACTGTGCGCAGGTCCTGTTGTAGCAGACAAAAAACTAATAGTTGCTGAAAGCTGTAAAAAAAATACTGAGGATAGCCGTATTCGTGAACGCATAAGAACACCAGGTATATGGACTCAGCCTAAAGATAGGGCAGATTTGCGGCATGATCATCCACCAAATGGTGGAGTTGGTTGATACGTCTGCTGAGTGAATTTAGCAACGGTATTCTGAGATTGAACAATATTGCGGTGTCGGCACAATGCCGCGTAATTTTGTTATTCGATAACCGGAGGTTATTAGAACAATATGCAAAAAACTGATAGCGGCCTGATGCTGAGAACCATCGAAGGTTTATATGAATGGGTTAATTCAGACGCAACACAAAATGATGTTCTGCAGGTAACGGGGTTGCTGGTAGACAGCCCAAAGGCGGTGTTGCTGCAACTGCCACTGGTCGGCAATAGTCATATTGTGGTTGCCGAGACGGGGCTTGGGCCAGATGTCGCCGATATCCTGTTGGGGGCAATTAACGAAAATGGGAATTTTCTTGCTCATTATCGTGGCTGGGATCAGGGTAATGTATATGATTCTGCGCGATTGCAATTAGATGATGAATTTTCATCATCAGATTATTCTGAAAATATTGTTTTACCCAATGATCTGAATTATTCAATAGCTGGGGTAGTTGCTCGGGAACGTACCAGTTGTATAGTCGTCTGTTACTACCGGAGCCTGAATGATCAGCCTTTTACCGATAATGAGTTGCAAAATCTAATTGCGTTATTGCCGCATTGGCGCCGGGCGATAAAAATTAAGAACCGTCTAAACCAGCTTGATATGCACTCACAAGCAACGCATCGAATTCTGGATCATGCGCCATTCTCAATTATGTTAGTGGACTCAGCCGCCTATGTTTTATATCGAAATTACATGGCGAATATTGGTAGCCGGAATGAAGATGGCCTTGCGGTGCGTGATGGACGATTACGATTTGGTAATCTCGAGACGCGTAAGGAGTTTATGCGATTACTAAGATCGGCTGATGACGCACGAGAAGATGAGGCAGTAGCCAGTCCAATAATGATGGCGGTTGAGCGTCCATCGGGTTCCAAGTCATACCAGCTAATGATTTTGCCAGTGCAAAGTGCTGCAGAGACGGGGTTGGCGACTGGCCCGACCTATGCCGTATTTATATATGATCCGATGATTAATCTGCCGGTTGATGCAAATTCTTTATGTGCTCTGGAAGGGCTTACACTGGCCGAGGCTAACCTATGTGAATCGTTGTACAGAACCAAAAACCTTGGTGAAACAGCTGACCAGCTTGAGGTATCTATCAGTACTGCCAAGACTCACTTACTGAATACATTTCGTAAGCTTGAAATTAATTCGCAATCGGAACTAATGAAGTACCTGGCACATATGCCCAAAATTTCACGCGATACCAGGCATTAAATTTGATATTTGCTTGGATAAAAGTGAGTCGCTGTTACGGCAAACTTAATTGCGTGTTCAAATCACGCCTTCCGCCTGAAGGCGGTACTCTTCGAGTATGGGAAGGTGCTAATGCGCCTGATTACTTGCGTGCTCAAATGCACGCTTTCCGCCTAAAGGCGGTACTCTTCGAGTAGCAGAGCCGCTAACGCGGCGTCTCTATTTGCGTGTGTAATCACACGCAAGATTGGTGGGCCCGGGAGGACTCGAACCTCCGACCAAGGGATTATGAGTCCCCTGCTCTAACCAACTGAGCTACAGGCCCTTTACCCTGAAAGGGAACGCGCCAGAGCTGGCGCGGCCGCGAATTGTAGCATCTCACAGCCCTGTTGGGACTACAAAGTGACCTGTACGGAAAACGCTCCGAAAGGCGCTTAACTGCTAGAATCTTCCGCAAAGCTCAGAGGGAAATTCTTATGGGACGCACGTCAGACTTGCCCGAATTATCCGGGTTGCCACACATCATTCGCGAGATTCGATATCACGAGTTTTCTCGCCAGACCCTCGGTATCGTGCTGATCGCGGTTTACGCGTATTGGTCAGCACCACGGCCTAATTTGTTCTGGGCGGGTGCCATTGTTGCCGTTATCGGCATATTGTTTCGCTTGTGGGCTTCCGGCTTTGTTATGAAGAATAAGGAGCTGGCTACTACGGGCCCGTATGCGCTGGTCCGACATCCGCTCTATACGGGTAATATCATCATGCTGGTTGGTTACTGCCTGGCTAATGGTCAGGTCTGGCCCTGGGTGGTTGGCGCACTATTCCTGTGGTTGTGGTATCCGCCGGCTATGTCCTACGAGGATAAAAAGCTGCACAGAATATTTGGTGACAGCTGGCTGGTCTGGAGCAGTAAAACACCAGCACTGATGCCGAAGAACCTGGCATTTAAGTCTGATGCCGGCACCAGCTGGTCGTTTGCCAAGAGCATGAAGCAAAACTGGGAGCCGGTTATCGTTGCCTACTCAATTTTCTGGCTGTGGTGGATTTGGGAACAACTGCCGGCTTATTACCGGGAAGGATTCTTCAGTTAGCAGAGACACGGGCGTAACTGCGGACTATGGATGAATCTCTACAACAGTCTCTGCGTCATTTTTTAAATGATGAGCAACGCAGAAAATCTGCGTTGCTCAGTTCCGGCTACCAGGGCTCGGCTTATCTGTATGAGTCCGGGGATACCAAACTCGTAATCAAGCAAGCTGCCGGTGGATTATTCACCGGCTGGTTCCATCGCCGCATACTGCGCCGCGAGGCGCACGCCTATCAGTTAATGCGCGATGTGGCCGGGGTGCCGCATTCGTCAGGCATGCTTGACAATACCTTTCTCATATTGGAGTACATAGACGGCCGATCATTACAGGTGGCCCGGCATGAGCTACGCGGGAATACTGAATTTTATGCCCGGCTGAAGAAGATTATCAGTGATTTTCATGCGGTTGGCGTTGCCCATGGTGATCTGAAACGCAAGGATAATATGCTGGTGATGGCGGGCGACCTGCCTGTCATTATCGATTTCGGCACAGCGGTAACCCGCAACGGTAATCTGTTTGACCGGCTAATGTTCCGGCTGGTCAGGCGTTTTGATAACAATGCGTGGATCAAGCTCAAATATAATCGTGATTACGCTGCAATTACGCAAGAAGACCGGCAGTGGTATCGACCTACAATAGTTGAGGAAACCGTCCGCGTAATACAGCGGGTCTGGCGTGTTGTGACATTTCGGCAGGCACGGAAACGCCGGCAACGTTCGCGGCAAAAGCCTGGCTAGAAAACGGACTAGAAAACGGGCAGGAAAATGAGCTGGGTATCCTGCAGGAAGCTAGCAAGGGAAGCTAACAGGGGAAGATCACAAAGGAAGATCACCAGGGAAGTTCACAATGGAAGCTAACCAGAACAGCTTAGTCATCGAAGCAGGATAAAAAAGCTCCGGCCGGATCAGCGTATAGCACCGGTTTCGGCCGTAGGTTCACAGATCAACCCGCGGCCGCCACTAATACGTACATCATAAGTTGTACCCTTATATTCGAGCATGATCTTGTGTCCGGGTGTTACGACCTGCATATAGGCCATGCCCGGTTTTGGGCAACCGAGGCTGGAGTCGCTAAAGTCGACCGCTGCTTCAGAAATGAGCGTCAACTGCTCCGGTGTAGCACCCGTCTGCTCAGCGACCAGTTTAATTGCCTTACTGGTGGGTGTATTTGCTGCGGGTGCCATCGTGTCTGCAGTCTTGGTATCCGCGGAACCTGAACTGGAGCATGCCGCCAGAATCAGAGTAGCGGATACACCTATTAAGCGGTGAGTTCTCATAGAATTAAGATTACGCTCTGTAGTACATGCAAGCCAGCTTTTTGGTAAGTATGCCGCAGATGTAGCTTGGCTACGGGCACTAAACGGTTACAGTGTGGTCTACAGAAATCAGCTTTGTAGCTGCGATTCGACAGGGTGAAGCTCATGACATTGCTAGCGGACATTTTTGCTCTTTTTGCTTACCTGTTTGTATTTTTGATTGGCATTGGCGCTCTTTGGGTGGTGATGCTTTACATCATCGATGTCACTCAGACCAAGCACGCAATACGACGTAATTTCCCTGTGGTGGGCAGATTTCGTTATGCATTCGAGCATCTGGGTGAATTTTTTCGCCAGTATTTCTTTGCGCAAGATCGTGAGGAGATGCCTTTTAATCGTGCCGAACGATCATGGGTATACCGGGCGGCCAAGGGTGTAGATACCACCGTCGCATTTGGTTCTACCCGCGATCTGCGCCGGATTGGAACCATTATTTTTGCTAATACGGCGTACCCGACGTTGGAGGAGGACAGCGAAATACAGAAGGTTTACACCATCGGCCCGCATTGCCAGCATCCTTACAGTACGGACCGGATGTTTCATATTTCGGGTACAAGTTTTGGTGCCATTTCCAAACCGGCTGTACTTGCATTATCCAGTGGTGCGAAGAAAGCGGGGTGCTGGATGAATACGGGGGAGGGGGGCTTATCTCCTTATCATCTTGAAGGCGGTGGTGACCTTGTGTTCCAGATAGGTACTGCCAAGTACGGTGTACGCAATGCCGATGGAACGCTGAGTGAGGAGAAGCTGGCCGCAGTTGCTGCGCATGAGCAGGTAAAGATGTTTGAGATCAAACTGAGTCAGGGCGCTAAGCCTGGCAAGGGCGGTATCCTGCCAGCTATCAAGGTGACTGAAGAGATTGCGGCTATTCGGGGCATACCCGTCGGTGAGGCATCGATCAGCCCGAACCGTCACCCTGAAATTGCCGATGCAGGCGGGTTGCTGGATATGGTTGAAAATGTCAGGCGTATTACCGGTAAGCCGGTCGGTTTTAAAGCGGTGTTTGGTGGCTATGACTGGTTTGAAGAATTTTTGCAGCTGGTCATCCTGAAGGGGGCCGAAAGCGCACCTGATTTTATTACCGTGGATTCCGGTGACGGGGGTACGGGTGCTGCACCACAGGCACTGATTGATAATGTGGGTTTGCCGATACGTGAGAGTTTGCCCATTGTGGTAGATTTGTTGAGTAAATATGGCCTGAAGCGGCGAATCCATGTTGTCGCCAGCGGCAAACTGGTGAACCCCGAGTCCGTTGCTGCTGCATTTTGTGCTGGCGCTGATTTTGTGGTGTCAGCGAGGGGGTTTATGTTTGCGCTCGGGTGTATCCAGGCAATGCAATGTAATAAGAACACCTGTCCTACGGGAGTTACGACGCATGATCCGAAATTGCAGCGTGGCCTGGTGCCAGCAGACAAGGCGGAGCGTGTGTATCGTTATCAGAAAACAATAGAAAAAGAGCTTGCAGCAATCGCCCACTCCTGTGGCGTTCCCCGGCCACGGTTATTAAGGCGCGAGCATGCCCGGATTGTTCAGGCCAACGGCTTGTCAGTGCCGATGGACGAGCTGTATCCGGAACCGGAAGCTGTAGCGGCTCGGGCTGAACCAGCCTGATTGGGTTGATGGGATCAGACGCGTGCCTGTCCCTATTTACCCCGCCCTGATTAATACCAACAAAAAAAGCCGCTCATTGAGCGGCTTGTTGTTGAGCAATTATTGCTGAATCTAATCTTCCAGCAGGAAACTACGTAACTGATCACTGCGCGATGGGTGGCGCAGTTTCCTTAAGGCCTTTGCCTCGATCTGCCGAATCCGCTCACGGGTGACATCGAACTGCTTGCCCACTTCTTCCAGTGTGTGGTCGGTGTTCATCTCGATACCGAAACGCATGCGCAGCACTTTGGCTTCGCGAGGCGTCAGGCCAGCCAGCACGTTGCCGGTGGTTTCTTTCAGGCCAGAGCCCGTTGCAGAATCGATCGGTGAAGCTGCGGTGGCATCTTCGATGAAGTCGCCGAGGTGTGAATCTTCATCATCACCAATCGGGGTTTCCATCGAAATTGGTTCTTTGGCAATCTTCAGAACCTTGCGTACTTTGTCTTCCGACATTTCCATGCGCTCTGCCAGTTCTTCCGGCAGTGGTTCGCGGCCCATCTCCTGGAGCATCTGCCGTGATATACGATTGAGTTTGTTGATGGTTTCAATCATATGTACCGGGATACGAATGGTGCGGGCCTGGTCAGCGATAGACCGGGTAATGGCCTGGCGAATCCACCAGGTTGCGTAGGTAGAGAATTTGTAACCGCGGCGATATTCAAATTTGTCGACCGCTTTCATCAGGCCTATGTTGCCTTCCTGGATAAGGTCGAGGAATTGCAGGCCGCGGTTGGTGTATTTCTTGGCGATGGAAATCACGAGACGCAGGTTAGCTTCAACCATTTCTTTCTTCGCGCGCCGTGCTTTGGCTTCACCAATCGACATCTTGCGATTAATGTCTTTAATTTCGGCGATACTTAAAAATGTTTTCTCTTCTACAGCAATCAGCTTTTTCTGAGCACGAATAATGTCAGGCTGCATCTTCGCCAGAATTGAAGAGTATTTGCGTTTGGCGCGAATGTGCTTATCAAGCCACTTTAGGTTTGTTTCATTTTTTGGAAAGCTGGCGATAAAGTCTTTACGCTGCATCCCGGCTGTTCTTATACAGATAAGCATTATCTGCTTTTCTGCTTCACGAATTTTCTTGATGGTGCCGCGCAAGACGTTACAGAGTGCATCGAACAGCTTCGGCGCAAGCAGAATTTCTGCCAGTTCAGCCGTTAGTTTTTCGCGTGCCGCAACAGTTTTCTTTGCTTGCGAGCCTTCATTTTGAATCAGCTCGACTACGCGCTTGTGGCGGCGGGCAATTGACGCCATGCGCTTTTTAGCTTCAGCTGGATCGGGCCCGGTATCCTCTTCTTTTTCATCATCATCATCATCGGCTGTCTTTACGCCTGGTTGGGCAATCACATCCGGTGCATTAGGGTCGATGTACTTGGTCAGTATGTCGGTCAGCCTGCCTTCGCCCGCCTTAACCGGCGCATAGACTACTGCAAGGTGGTCGAAGGTCGGGGGGAACAATGTCACTGCAGCCTTAACCGCGTTGAGGCCTGCCTCAATACGTTTCGCGATCCGGATTTCGCCTTCGCGGGTCAGCAATTCGACGGTGCCCATTTCGCGCATATACATACGCACGGGGTCTGTCGTGCGGCCAAATTCTGAATCAACAGTTACTATGGCCTCCGCTGCTTCTTCCTGTTCTTCGTCATTGGTAACGGCTGCATCAGACAATACCAGCGAGTCGGCTTCCGGTGCTTTCTCATAGACAGTAATGCCCATGTCATTGATCATGTTTACGATTTCTTCGATTTGTTCCGGATCGACGATATCGTTAGGCAGGTGGTCGTTGACCTCTGCGTAGGTCAGATAACCCTGTTCTTTGCCGCGGCCAATCAGGGCCTTTAACTGGGAGGTTTGTTCGTTAGAACGAGGGGTAGGAGTTGCAGGCTGCTGTTTCACGCGGGGCTGACCTCAGTGGAAAACGTAAACCAACCATTATACAAAACAGGCGAAAATATGGCTATATCCATGAGTTTCCGGAGGTCTGGATGGTTATATAACTAGTTGAAATATAAAATAAAAAGTAATTATTATTGAATTAATGAAATGCGCAACTTCTGCGTCGTCTGGTCAGAGTCCGCAAATGGCTGTAACCATTGCCGTAATTTCGGACTCTACAGGGCATGTTGACCAGACAGAAGTGCCTGAAGTTCCCGTTTTTCCTCACTGCTCAGGCCCGCGTTGGCCTTACTGGTCAATTCGATGATGCGGTGTTCACGCTCCTCATGCATGATCGCCTTTAGAGTCGCCTGCAGCTGTGTGGTCCAGTCCGACTCATCGCCCAGCGGTATGTCCTGCATAAGCAGCGTCTGTAAATGCTGCCCGCCATCCGGATGCTCGCCGAGCATTTCGGCGAGGCGTGCGGCCTTGATATCCGGTTTCTCAGCAGCGGTTTTTAGCAATGCCATAAGTAGCCCTATGCCGGGTTTGCGAGCATTGGCCAGACCCTCGGGTAAAATGATTCCGGTTGCGGCCGAAGGTTTATGCAGTGTAAGTTTTATTGCCTGCCGTATATGTCCGGGACGGCTGCGGCTCCCTGAGTGTGCGGGCATATTGCCGGCCGCCAGCGGCGCTGCTTCGGTAGTATTTGGATCTTCAAGTAGCTGACCCAGTCGACGTGGTGCAAGGCCTACTTCCTGTGCCAATCGGTCCAGCAACAATTCACGATAAATGCCTTCAGGGATACGGTTTACCAGGGGACGTGCCAGTTCGGCCAGGCGTGCCTGACCATCCATGCTGCTCAGGTCGGTGTCGGTTTTAAGATGATCAAGCAGATACTCCGACAATGGCAGGCTGTTATCCAGCTGTTGCCGGAAAGCCTCGGCGCCCTGGTCGCGCACGACCGAATCGGGGTCCTGTCCTTCGGCCAGAAACAGGAACCTGACCTGCCGGCCTTCGCGCAGCTCCGGCAAGGTCACCTGCAAGGCGCGCCATGCAGCATCGCGACCAGCCCGGTCACCGTCGAAGCAGAATATGATTTCGTTCGTCGTTCGGAAGAGTCGTTGCAGATGTTCGGGTGTGGTTGCGGTGCCTAGTGTGGCAACAGCGTTATTGATACCGTGACAGGCGAGTGCGACTACATCCATGTAGCCCTCGACCACAATCAGATTATCCAGCTTACGGTTGGCCTTGCGCGCCTCGTAAAGACCGTAGAGCTCCCGCCCCTTATGAAACACGGGTGTTTCGGGCGAGTTCAGGTATTTGGGTTCACCCTGGCCGAGCACGCGTCCACCGAAGCCAACCATGCGGCCGCGACTGTCGCGGATGGGGAACATGATGCGTTCGCGAAAACGGTCGTAGACTCTGCCATCCTCGTTGCGCAGTACCAGCCCGGTTTTCAGCAGTCGATCGTGACCATCAGCATCTGATCCGAAACGTTTGAGCAGAAAGTCCCAGCCGGAAGGGGCATAGCCGATCAGAAAGCGGGCTGCAGTTTCGCCATCAAGGCCACGCTTTTTCAGGTATTCAACAGCAGCAGGGTTTTCACGCAGCTGTTCGCGAAATAATCTGGCGGCTTTATCGAGTAAATCATAGAGCGGTGCCGTTGGTGATACCGGTCCGGCACTTTCCTCTCGTGGCACATCGACACCGTTGAGCGAGGCGAGTTCTTCAACGGCTTCAACAAATTCAAGTTGATCGTGTTCCATCAGAAAGCCAATGGCTGTTCCGTGTGCGCCACACCCAAAGCAGTGATAAAAGCCTTTTTCGGGGCTAACGGTAAATGACGGTGTTTTTTCGCCATGGAACGGGCAGCAGGCTTTATATTCACGGCCTGCTTTTTTCAGTGGTATGCGGCTGCTGACGATTTCAACAATGTCTGACCGGTCGACCAGGTCGTTGATGAAATCCTGAGGAATGCGTCCTGCCATGGCAATAGTGAATATTTCGCGTTCTGGTTATTTAGTGAACCCCGAAGGGTTGAAAGCAAAGTCTGGTACAGAGAATAAAGTATTTTTGTTGGAGCCGCGGCTTTCAATTGAACGGTTGGCACGTGGCTTCATCAGTCTGTGCTGGGATCAGGTGTCGAGGTCCGTGGTTCCTTGATATGACTAGTCTGCCGGCAGTGCGGTTCGGTACAGCCGAAAACTGTTGCCTGGATAGCTCGAACGCGATGGAGCAGGACAGCTGGAATAATCTGGGGTGCCAGGAAAATAAACCAGGGTAATCAGGGAGCCTGAAAAAATCTTACCAGGCCTTGGGAACTCTACGAGGAACCCTATATTAGGAACCTTATAAGAGGCGACTTTTGACGAGTGCGCTTAAAGCGCCCATATCTGCCTTGCCCTGGGCCTGTGCCCGCATCTCCGCCATCACTTTGCCCATATCTTTCATGCTTGCAGCACCTGTGGACTTAATAATGTCATCGACCAGCGCTTCGAGTTCTGCTGTGCTCAACTGTTCCGGGAGGTAGCCTTGCAGAATTTCGGCTTCGCCAAGTTCTGCTGTTTCGCGTTCCGGGCGGCCCGCATCCGCGAACTGTCGGGCTGAATCTTTGCGTTGCTTGATCAGCTTTTCCACGACCTGCATAACATCTGCATCGCTGAGTTCGCTGCGTTCTTCAATTTCGCGAGTCTGTATGGCCGCAAGTAACATGCGTATAACACTCAGCCGTTCTTTTTCTCCACCTTTGAGGGCGGCTATCATGTCAGACTTAATCTGTGCTTTAAGAGCCAATGTGGATCCAGTTTGGACTAACAGCTTCAGGTGCTCGTGAATGGGTGATGCAGCGGGCGCAATAGTAGCGGGATTCTGAGCAGAAAATCCGTGTTGCCAGCTAACCGTGTCGGGGCACTGAACCCCTGGACTATTTCAGGGTATTCGATTTCAAGCAGGTGCTAAAACGTCGGCACTAAAATTAGTACAAACGTACGCGCCGGTTTGTGTCACGGGCAGTTTTCTTCATCTGGCGTTTTATGGCAGCTGCTTTTTTACGTTTGCGCTCTTGCGTTGGTTTTTCGTAATACTCACGTCGGCGTAATTCCGACAGGATGCCGGCCTTCTCGCAGGCGCGCTTGAAACGACGCAGGGCGGCGTCAAAATGTTCGTTTTCTCTGACTCTTACGCTTGGCAAAACAGTGTTCCTTCTCCGCCATATTTATGGCATTTGGAGCAAAAAAACCGGCATCTGTGCCGGTAGGGGGCGCAAATATACCGTCCAAGACGTGGAATTGCAAAGGTTTGATGGGGTTTCCGGGCTGACTTTCAGGCATTATGGGGGCTGGCCGAGTGTCGGAAAGCAAAATGAAAGTTCTAGGTATCGAGACCAGCTGTGATGAAACCGGCGTGGCTATTTACGATGCCGCCGCCGGCTTGCTGGCACACCGGCTGTACAGCCAGATTCCTCTGCACGCACGCTACGGTGGGGTAGTCCCGGAACTGGCATCACGTGACCATATACGGAAACTCCTGCCGCTGGTTCAGGAGACCCTGGACGAGGCTGATATTCACGGTAAAGACCTGGATGGGGTTGCCTATACCGCTGGCCCGGGCCTGATTGGCGCGCTGCTGGTTGGCGGTACCATTGCTGAAGGCCTCGCACTTGGCTGGGGTGTCCCCGCAATACCCGTGCATCATATGGAAGCCCATTTGCTTGCTGTCATGCTTGAAGACCGGGTGCCGGAATTTCCGTTTGTGGCATTACTGGTTTCCGGTGGCCACAGCATGCTCGTCGATGTTGCCGGTCCGGGCGATTATAAGGTGCTGGGCCAGACGCTGGATGATGCCGCGGGTGAGGCGTTTGATAAGACTGCGAAATTGCTGGGTTTGCCTTATCCGGGCGGCCCGATACTGGCAGAATTGGCAACAAGAGGTCGATCGGGTCGCTTCAGGTTTCCCCGGCCGATGCTTAAAAAGCCTGGTTTAGAGTTTAGTTTCAGCGGGCTAAAGACGGCTGTCATGCTGGCAGTGCGTGAACTTGAAGAAAACGGGCCGCTAACTGAATCTGATCGGGCAGATATTGCGAAATCATTTGAAGAAGCGGTCGTCGAAACACTGGTGGTTAAATCTGCCAGGGCAATTACTGCTACCGGTTATAAATCACTGGTAGTCGCGGGGGGTGTGGGTGCGAACCGCAGCCTGCGCACGGAACTCGGGAGTGCTTTGCGTGAGCAGGGTGCGGAAGTTTATTACCCGTGTCCGGAGTTATGCACTGATAACGGGGCAATGATTGCTCACCTGGGGCTGTTGCGCTTGCAGGCAGGTCACATATCCTCCGGGGAGATCATGGCCCGGCCGCGCTGGGAGCTCGAAGAGCTGCAGACGATGAGCATGGTTGCGGCTTAAATAATTAGGACGGTTGATGGATGTCGTAGTTGTTAAAGATTTGCGCTTCAAGACGATTATCGGTCTGTGGGACTGGGAACGGCAAATGCAGCAAATTGTCAGCATTGATCTGGAGATGGCGTGGGACATGGCCCGTGCCGCAAAAAGTGAAGACCTGAGCGATGCGCTGGATTACAAGAGTGTCTCGCAACGGGTAGAAAAGTTCGTGCAGGAGAAACAATTCAAGCTGGTCGAGGCCGCAGCAGATGGAATCGCGGCCATGATAATGAGTGATTTTGGTGTGCCCTGGATAAAAGTAGCCATACACAAGCCGCATGCGGTAACCGGATCACAGTCAGTCGGGGTGATTGTGGAGCGAGGGAATTATGCTTGATGCACGTAATGCGCCTGTCAATGTTTACCTGAGTGCCGGTAGCAATATAGCGCCCGAGCGCTACCTGAAAATGGCCTGCCAGCAGCTGGAGTCGGAATACGGTGAGCTGATGCTTTCATCGGTATATCAGAATGCGGCCGTGGGATTTGCAGGTGATGATTTCCTTAACATGGTTATTGGTTTCAGCACGAACGAAAAGCCGGAACTGATAGTTAAAAGACTCGAGTCTTTACATGACAAGGCAAAACGCAAACGAAACTCAGATCCATTCAGTTCCCGAACGCTGGATGTAGATTTACTGCTCTATGGTGATCTGGTCCGTGGGGGTACTCCCAAACTGCCGCGGGAAGATATCGAAAAATATGGGTTTGTTCTGGGTCCTTTGGCGGAGGTTGCGCCCGAGCTCAGGCACCCGGTTAGTGGTATGACCATGAGTGAAATCTGGGATGGTTTTGATCGCGCGAGTCACACCATGCAAAAGGTCGAGATTGGTATCGCCTGATCGTTATCTTTCAGGGTTATCTTTTAAGAGTTATCTTTTCAGGGTGGCCTTTCCCGGCTGGTTACCATCCTATACTGCGGCCGCCGTCCACGGCGATGATCTGCCCGGTGATGTAATCCGCATCCTTAACCAGAAAAAGCACTGTTTTTGCGATATCGGCCGGTTCGCCGGTACGCTTTAGTGGAACCTGTTTAATGATCGACTGCTCCACTTTTTTTGGCATGCCATCTTCAGGCCAGAGTATCGCGCCGGGTGAGACTCCGTTGACTCGGACAGCCGGTGCAAGATCTTTGGCGAGCGAGCGCGTTAGCATCGCCAGCCCTGCCTTGGCAGGCCCGTATACCGGGTGATTGCGCAGCGGCCGCTGCGCATGTATATCAATAATATTAATAATATTTCCCCGACTCTTTTTTAGATGTGGTGCTGCTGCTTTAGCCAGAAATAAAGGTGCCTTGAGGTTGGTGCCCAGCAAATCATCCCAGTTCTCTTCCGTTACTTCGTCCAGCGGAGTTGGGTAGAAAGATGAAGCGTTGTTCAGCAGAAGATCGAGTCGGCCGGTTTGTGCAACCACTTCTTCAACCAATCCTGACAATCGCCCGGTATCGAGTAGATCAGCCTGTACTGTAATGGCCGACCCGGTGCGAGTGCTGTTTAGTTCGGCGGCCAGCTGATCGGCATCCTGTGCTGACCCCCGGTAGTGAATCGCGATATTCATTCCGTGCGTATGCAGGGTGCGGGCAATGCACGCGCCTATACGTCTGCCGGCTCCGGTGATGAGTGCCCACTGACCGTCAAAAGGCAGGGAAGATTTGCTGGATGAATTCACTTTTGTTTTGCCTGTGTGAGCTAACGCCTACAAATAAATAATGCCGTGCACCCTTATGACAAACTCCCTCTGGCTGATCCTCGAGCTGGCAGATTAACTTTCAGGAGCGGGTGTGGCTGGAAGCCGTGTAAGATTACATCAGCATGCCTTATTCACCAATCATTACAGCTATCCTTCTGGCAAACATTTTCATTGTTAACGAGAAAGCCCGGTCATATGCAGCTTGATCTTCCGACGCCCTCGCCCGAAGCGCTGGCTCACAGTGAAACAGTCCGCGCTCATGTGGCTGAGCACATTCAGGCGGCGGGTGGCTGGATAAGCTTCGCGGAATACATGCATCTGGTGCTGTATGCGCCGGGGCTGGGTTATTACAGTGCCGGCGCCCATAAATTTGGCGAATCAGGTGATTTTGTTACCGCACCCGTTATTTCTCCGGTTTTTTCGCAATGTCTGGCAGGTCAGTGTGCTGAGGTACTGGATTCACTGGGTGGCGGTACCATCCTGGAGCCGGGTGCAGGCACCGGGATTATGGCGACAGATATGTTGCTCGAACTGGAGCGCCTGCAAGTATTGCCGGATGAATACCTGATCCTGGAGACAAGTGCAGATTTACGCGAACGTCAGTTGCAAACCATCATGCATCGCGCGCCGCGTTTGCGCGACCGTGTGCGCTGGCTCGACAGCGCACCTGATAAAGCTTTCCGTGGTGTTGTGGTGGCTAATGAAGTCCTTGATGCAATACCCGTGCGACGTTTTGTACTGAGGGGTGAGGATACAGACGAACTGGGTGTCGCACTCGATGGCACTCAACTCGTGGCCCGAAGCCGACCTGCTGATGCGGAATTATTAGCGGCGGTTGAGTTGCTTCGGCGTTTGCCCGGATTCAGTCCGGCGGATGGATATGAGTCCGAAATATGCATGCAGTTGCCTGCATGGATTCAGGCTGTGGCGGAATGGCTGGATGAAGGTGTAGCCCTGTTCCTTGATTATGGTTTCCCGCGCCACGAGTATTACTTCTCCGAGCGCAGTTCTGGCACGCTGCGCTGTTACTATAGGCATCGGGCACATGAAGACCCGTTTATCTGGCCGGGGTTGCAGGATATTACGGCCTGGGTAGATTTTAGTTTTCTGGCAGAAACAGCAATGGAAGCGGGCTTTGTGTTAACTGGTTTTACGACACAGGCAAATTTCCTGTTAGCGTCAGGTATTGATGATCGGGTTACCACCCTTACAGGCGGGCAACGCGCGCAGGTAGAACTGGCGAGTGGTTTGCGGCAGCTTTTATTGCCCGGTGAGATGGGTGAATCGGTAAAAGTGATGGCACTCAGTCGTGGTGGAGCCACTGCTCCCAGTGGCATGTACGGACGCGATATGCGTTCCAGACTCCGTATACCAAATATATAAGACGTGCTAGCGCGCGTGGGTTTGATTGAATTTTAGGAACTAAATGAGTTATCTGGAAACAATTGTATTGGCAATAGTGCAGGGGCTGACCGAGTTCCTGCCGATATCCAGTTCTGCACACCTGATTCTGGTCCCGGCTTTCCTGGGCTGGGATGATCAGGGGCTGGCTTTTGATGTGGCGGTTCACCTGGGCAGCCTGGCGGCGGTCTGTACCTATTTTCGTGCTGAAATAGCTGCGGTTTTTACGTCCTGGTCGCAGTCCGTTATTAAGCGTACCCCGCCTGATGCTGAGGCCAGGTTTGGCTGGTACATCATAATGGCAACTATTCCCGGCGGTCTTGCAGGCCTGCTTTTGCATGACTTTATAGATGCGAACCTGCGCAGTCCGGTCGTCATCGCTTCGACCACGGCCATTTTTGGTGTATTGCTCTGGGCGGTTGACCGCCGCGGTGGTGCTGGTGAGGATGAACATACCCTTAGTTGGAAGAAAGCACTACTGATTGGCTGTGCTCAGGCACTGGCATTGATTCCGGGCACCTCGCGTTCGGGTATTACGATTACCGCGGGGCTCATGATGGGGTTGTCGCGTCAGGCGGCCGCACGTTTTTCCTTCATGATGGCGGTGCCCATCATAGCAATGGCGTCGTTGCTGGAGATCACCAAGCTGATTGAACTGGACAGTCCCGTGCAGTGGAACATGATTGCACTGGGTGCGGTTATTTCCGGGCTGGCTGCCTATTTGTGTATTCGTATATTCCTGAAATTGCTGGCACGACTGAGTATGTTGCCGTTTGCCATTTATCGTTTGGTACTCGCGGCTGTTATTTTTGCTCTAATTCTCTGATCTCCGGGCGGCGTGTTGGCTAAACTTTTGCCCCCCTCCGATGCTTAGAACCCTGGTCGTCAGCCTATACGCATGACGAGAAACAAGCCGATCATTGCAAATGCGATAGCAAATTTAGCGACGGCCCCCAGTAATAACCCCACTGTTGCGCCGATGCCTGATAGCCCTGCGGCCAGCAGCTTACGCTGCTGAGTAAGTTCGCCGATAAGTGCGCCGATGAAGGGCCCCAGCAGGATGCCCGCAATACCAAAAAATATTCCAATCACTGCGCCTATACCTGCACCGATCATCGCCTGTTTCGAGGCGCCGAATTTTTTGGCGCCGAGTGCGCCCGCAAGTAAGTCGACGGGGTAGGTCAGCAGGGCGAGTATCGCCAGCATGACAATGGTTCCGGTTCCGATGTAAGCAAAGTCTTCTGCCCAGGCGGCGACAATAAGTCCGGAAAATAATAAGGGTGCGCCCGGTAATGCGGGCAGGGCCAGCCCGGCGATGCCCGCGAGCACCAGCAGGATGGCTAATGCCCAAAGACCTGCGGTGACGAGTGAGGCCGGATCCATGGTTTATAAATCATTCAGCACTTCGGGCTTCGGTCTGCATGCGTTCAATGGCAGCTAAACGTGCCGCGCGCTGTGCATCACCGAAGGCCGGACCACTAACCCCCAGCGCATGAATAGCTGCTTTATCAATATTGCAGGCAGCAGTTAGAGCGGCACGCAATATTGTTGCTTGCGGATAGGCCTTTTCTTCCAGGCCGGTGCGGCCACGAGCATCAGCTTCACAGCTAAGCAGAAGCTCTTCGAAACGTTCGCGGCGGCGAAATGCATCTGTTGCTTCAAACATGCGCAATATCGTATCGGGCCGCAATTCTGCCGCCCGGTGACAAAGTGTGTGATAGCGTGCCACATGCAGTGCCAGGTCGCGGCAGCGGTTGGGCACAGCAAGACGGTCGCAAACAGCTTCTATTAGACTGAGGCCACGTTTTTCATGACCATGATGGCTGGGCCAGTATTTTTTGTCGGTTGTGCCTTTGCCCAGGTCGTGCACCATGGCCGCAAAACGGACCGCCAGTGAATCAGACAACCGGGCGGCCATGCGCGTGACCATAAGTGTGTGCACCCCGGTATCAATTTCGGGGTGCCATTTTTCCGGTTGTGGTACACCGAACAGCCGATCTATTTCGGGAAAAATAACGGCCAGAGCACCGCATTCGCGCAGTGTTTCCAGGTAAATATCCGGGCGTTGTTCACCCAGTGCCTTCTCGGTTTCTTTCCAGATGCGTTCCGGGACCAGCGCATCTATTTCTCCGCTGTCAGTAATCTCCTGCATCAATTGCAGGGTTTCCGGGGCGACCCGGAACCCGAGGTCATGGAAGCGTGCAGCAAAGCGAGCAACCCGCAGGACGCGTACCGGGTCCTCCCGAAAGGCTGCGGATACATGCCGCAGCAGCCGTGCATCCAGATCAGCCTGGCCGTTGTAGGGGTCGATGAGCAGTCCGTTGGTGTCTTCGGCTATTGCATTGATGGTCAGATCGCGGCGCTTCAGATCATCTTCCAGCGTTACATCTGTCCCCGAATAGACATCAAAACCATAATATCCGGGTCCGGTCTTGGTTTCGGTGCGAGCTAATGCGTATTCTTCATGTGTTTCGGGGTGTAGAAATACAGGAAAGCTTTTACCTACTTTTCTATAACCTTGCGCTTCGAGTACCTCAGGGGTGCCACCAACAACTACCCAGTCTTTTTCATGGACCGGCCGATTGAGTAATTTGTCACGTACAGCACCGCCAACGAGATAGATATCCATGTTTACATTGTACCCGTATCAAACTGTCTAATTGGCGATCGCACAAATATGCAACGAGCTGCCCGATATTTCATTCTGCCCCTGTTGCTTGCCCAACTGACCGGTTGTGCTGTCGGGTACTACTGGCAGGCAGGTACCGGCCAGATGCGCATAGTCAGAGGCCAGGAAGCTGTTGAGAAACTGCTGGATGAAGCGGAGCTCTCGGCCGACGAGCGCCGGCGGCTGGAGATCTCGCAGGAGGCATTAACTTTTGCGCATGAAGAGATGTTGTTGCCTGACAATGGCAGTTACCGCAAATACTACGATACGGGTCAGCCCTACGTAGTCTGGAATGTTTTTGCTGCACCCGAGTTTTCGCTCGACCCGCAAACCTGGTGTTTCCCGGTGGCGGGCTGTATTGCCTATCGGGGCTATTTCAAGGAAGCAAACGCACACAAATATGCGGATAAACTGGGTGCCAAGGGTACGGATGTATTTGTTGGCGGAGTAACAGCCTACTCAACTCTCGGCCGGTTAAAGGACCCGTTGCTGAATACAATGCTGGCAATGGCCGAAGAGGATTTTATCGGGCTGTTGTTCCATGAGCTTGCGCATCAGCTTTTGTATATAAAAGATGACAGCGCGTTCAACGAGGGGTTTGCTACCGTGGTTGAACGTGAAGGAATGCGTCGCTGGCAGGCCGGTCGTAATGAGCTGGTTCAGTCACAGCCGCGTTCCACAAGTGGCCAGCGGTTGCTGGTGCTGGAGTTGCTCAGGGATGTGCGGGGTCGTTTGACTGCGTTATATGCAGCAGACCTGGATGATGCCGCTAAACGCGCTGAAAAAGCCCGGATACTGACAGGCATGGGCGCTGAATATCAGGACCTGGTGACAGCGTGGCAGGCGGAGGGGCTGGACGGGCGGCCTTACTCAGCAATGTTTGCAAAAGGGTTCAATAATGCATCGTTGTCCGCTATCGCTACTTATGATGATTATGTGCCAGCTTTTGAAGTGGTGCTGCGTAATTGTGCATACGACATTGAGTGTTTTTATTCCCGTGCGGGCGCTATAGGTGCGCTGGCGCCGGAGCAACGGTCTGCAAAGATGCAGGATTTGCTAACCCCTTTGGTTTCTGAGTGACACAAAAAACCCCGGCAGCGATTCACGTTACCGGGGATATATATATGTAAGTATCAGCATCATTGTTTGCCTGTGATATTACTTGTGCTAATGAATAGCCGTTAAAAATATTCCTTTACGAATTATTCTTCCAAAAACTTTTTGATGATTTCTCTTTATTTGTGCGCTCATCGAATTGTTCGTAGTAGCGTCCGGTTGCCGCGATGGATTTTTAATACCAGCAGGCTCTGGTCGGCCGCCAGTTTTTGCAGATCACTGACATTTTTGATTGGTTGTTGATTAACCAGCGTGATGACATCGTTGGTCTGCAGCCCTCTGAACTCCGCGGGGCTGCCTGATGCTACCGAGGTGATCAATACGCCTGGACCACTGTAGGCTTGCGAACTGCCGTCATAGCTCGAAAATTCTGCGCCTGCCAAGCCGGGGTGGATGTCACCGGCTACCAGCTCCGGTTCCGTATTAAGCTCACCGAGGGTGGCGGTGAATCGCAGCGACTTGGCATTACGATTGACGGTAATGCGGACCTTATCGCCACTGCGTTTGAGTCCAATCGTTGTCCGCAGGTCACCCGCACCGGAAATTTTCTGTCCATCGACGGCGACAATGATGTCGCCTACTTCTATGCCAGCTTTTTCTGCAGGTGAATCGGGGAAAACTTCTTCAACCAGGGCGCCCTGGAAGTTGTCGGTTTCTATACCCAGTGCTTCAGCTGTTTCTGCACTGAAGTCCCGGATGCTCACGCCGAGCAGGCCGCGTTTTACTTCGCCAAATTCAAGAATCTGCGCCATGATGGATTCGGCAATGTTGACGGGGATGGCGAATCCGATGCCTATATTGCCGCCATTCTGGCTGTATATCGCCGAGTTTATGCCGATCAGTTCGCCTTTCAGATTAATCAGCGCACCACCGGAGTTGCCGGGATTGATCGATGCATCGGTCTGGATAAAATCTTCGTAGCCATCACGATGAATACCACGGCGACCCAGTGCACTGACAATACCCGATGTAACGGTGTGCTGCAGTCCGAACGGGTTGCCTATAGCAACAACAAAATCTCCGACCCGGAGTTTTTCGGAATCACCAAGGCTCATGGCAACAAGGTTCTCGGGGTTCTCTATCTGGATGACGGCAATATCTGTGCCTGGATCTGAACCGATCACGATTGCATCCAGTGCCCGATCATCGTTCAGAAAAACCCTGATCTCATCAGCACTTTCGATGACGTGATGATTCGTCAGTATGTAGCCATTTTTTGCATCAATGATGACACCCGAACCGGCTGCGCTGACTTCGCGTTGCCGTGGCTGTTGCCCTTCCGGTACACCAAAAAATCGCCTGAAAAACGGATCGTCCATTAGCGGGTTACGGGGTGCACTTACGGTGCCTTTAGTGCGGATATTAACCACCGCCGGGGCTGTCTGCTCCACCAGTGGCGCAAGACTGGGTAAGCCTTCACCATTTATGGACGCCGGCATGGCAGCGAAGGTGCTGGCAGAAATAAACAGCAGGCTTAGTACTGACCAGAGCGGTAGTCGGGTGGGGCGTGACGGCATCATTGAACGCTTTCCTATTAGGGTATTGCTAAGGCGTCCAGTATACCTATACGCCGCTTATTTGAGAGTTCTGTATGTGCAGCAATGTGCTGTTCAGGTAGTACGGACAACACCGACAGGCAGAATGTTCCGCTCATCGATGTTGCCGCTCGTCACTCAGCCCTGTTTTATCAGGCAGATTTGACGTCTATTTTGCGTGCCTGCAACCTGGCCTGCTTGGGAATACTGACGGTCAGTACACCCTGTTTTGTCGTAGCAGAAATTTCCTCACCATTGGCTGTATCCGGCAATGTGAAACGCCGTAAGAACTTGCCCGAAACGCGCTCATAACGCTGGTAGCCATCTGTTTCGTCAGTTACCTGGGCATCGCGACTGCCCTCAATACTTAGCACACTGTCTTCCATGGTGACCGTAATATTCTCCGGATCTACCCCGGGCAGGTCAGCGCTAAGCTCAAAGTGATCGTCTTCTTCCCGTATATCAACTGCCGGCAACCAGTCTGTTACCAGTTCTGGCTCATTGCTGTTTATCACTGCCGGATTCAGCAGGCCCTCAAGCGCCTGATCCTGTAGCAGCCTGCTCAGTAGGCCCAGTGATCGGGCGGGGCGATAGCGAGGTTCGTAGTGCATCAGGTTCATAATAATTCTCCAGTCGTAAATTTTGGGATCAAGTCTTAAAATCCCTGATGCTCAGATAATGGGGTTGGAGGTATTACTTTCAAGGCTGATGCGGCTTATTTGGGCCTGATTCGGGCTGATTTCTGTGGATAAGTTGTGGAAACAGGCTGGAATAGCTGGGGGCACCTAAACACAATATCTTGTGTTTTCGCAGTGCAAAAAAAAATTAATATTTTCAGCTATTTTCTCCTCGGCTGATTGGTTAAAAATATTGTAAGTATTTGTTTAATAATAAGTTGTATAATAATTTACCAGCTAAAAAAGTGCTTGACAGACACCAATCCCGGGCATAATCTAATCACCGGTCAACACTACATCTAGTGTTAACGGGTTTGATGGGTGAGTTGCTGCAAGTCGTCAGAACCAGAATATCTGGTTATTTATGGTCTTTGATGAACATATGCAATTAGTGTCGCATTTTATGGGTTAGATTTTGGGTTTTCGTGTTGTTCAGCATGTAGTCCGGAAGGGGTGGAAGCACATCTGCACCGACTGGATACAGGCTTGTTTGTCCCCGGCTTTGGATGGGTGATTGATGAGTTTGTTTAACACGCAGGCAACCTTGAGTGTGTATTTGGGGTCTTAAGGGACTACCAGGGGGAGTAAAAGGAAACAATGAAAACTGCAGTGCAAATGGAACCTGCCTCAGGATCAGCAATCGAATTTCAGGAAGCTTCTATCGATATCTGGGACAAGAAGTACCGTCTCAAATCAAAACATGGCCAGATTATCGATGAAACCATGGATGATACATACCGGCGTGTAGCACATGCACTGGCCGAAGTAGAGAACGAAGCTGACCGTGATAAATGGTACGAAGCTTTTGTCTGGGCTTTGCGTCATGGTGCTATTCCTGCCGGGCGCATTATTTCTAATGCCGGTGCCCAGGAGCATAAGCCTGCGACTTCAACCATCAACTGTACCGTATCAGGCAGCATACGTGACTCCATGCACGACATACTCAAAAAGGTGTATGAGGCTGGCCTGACGCTAAAAGCCGGTTGCGGTATCGGTTACGAGTTTTCAACCCTGCGGCCTAAAGGTGCGTATGTCTCGGGTGCCGGTGCCTATACCTCTGGCCCGTTATCCTTCATGGATATCTACGACAAGATGTGTTTTACCGTTTCATCTGCAGGGGGTCGTCGCGGTGCCCAGATGGGTACTTTTGATGTGGGCCATCCTGACGTCATGGATTTTGTTCGTGCCAAGCGTGAAGACGGTCGACTGCGTCAGTTCAACCTGTCCCTGCTGATCACTGATGATTTTATGCAGGCCGTAAAAAATGAAGCCGACTGGACACTGTCATTCCCTATCGATGAGAAACAGAAACTGCAGGAAAATATAGATTTTAATGATCCTGCTGAAGTTGTGTGGCGTGACTGGCCGATTACCGACGGTTATATCTGTAATGAAAGTGGTCAGGTGGCCTGCAAGATCGAAAAAACACTGCCGGCGCGTCGTGTCTGGGACATGATCATGACGTCGACATACGATTTTGCAGAACCTGGTTTTGTTCTTATCGACAGCGTTAACGAAATGAACAACAACTGGTTCGATGAGAATATCCGTGCGACTAACCCGTGTGGTGAGCAGCCGTTGCCGCCCTATGGGTCGTGCCTGCTGGGTTCGGTTAACCTGACGCGCTTTGTGCGTGACCCGTTTACTGATAAAGCGCAGTTCGACTGGGAAGAGTTCCGCGAAGTCGTGGGGGTCTTTACGCGCATGCTCGACAATGTTGTAGAGATCAACGGCTTGCCGCTCGGTGAGCAGCGTGATGAGATCCTGCGCAAACGTCGCCACGGTATGGGCTTTCTTGGGTTGGGTTCGGCCATAACCATGCTGCGTATGAGCTACGGCTCAGAAGCCTCAATTGAATTTACCGATCGGGTGGCACGTGAACTGGCCACTACCGGTTGGCATGCAGCACTGGAATTAGCACGGGAGAAAGGTCCGGCACCCATCATGCTGGAAGAATTTACGGTTACCCCAAAGATGCTCAGGCAGCGCCCGGAAATGGCAGAAGACGGCTGGAAAGAGGGTGACACCATCATGGGGCGCGAGCTGCATGGTCGCTATAGCCGCTATATGCAGCGTATTGCCCAGGTCGAACCGGCGTTGGTGGAGCAACTGATCAGTGAGGGCGGGCGCTTTACTCATCATAGCTCGATTGCGCCGACCGGCACTATCTCATTGTCGCTGGCGAATAATGTCAGCAATGGCATTGAGCCCAGTTTTGCGCACCACTATTTCCGCAACGTGATTCGGGAAAACCGCAAAACGAAAGAGAAGATCAATGTCTTTTCATATGAGCTGTTGGCATACCGGCAATTGATCAATCCGGGTGCGATGCCCTTATCTGAAGATGAAGGTACTGCTTTACCGGAATACTTCACCGCGGCAGATGAAGTTTCACCTGTCCAGCACGTTGATATTCAGGCGGCTGCACAGAAGTGGGTGGACAGCTCAATCTCGAAGACGGCCAATGTTCCTACTGATTTCCCGTACGAGGAATTCAAGGACATCTATATGTATGCCTACGAGAAAGGCCTGAAGGGTTGCACGACCTTCCGTTTCAATCCGGAAGCATTCCAGGGCGTGTTGGTGAAGGAGTCTGATCTGAAGAACACCAAATACACCTTCGTGCTGGAAGATGGTTCGGAAGTGACACTCGCTGGTGATGAGGAAGTTGAGTACGACGGTGAAACCCATACCGCTGCCAATCTCTTCGACGCCATCAAGGAAGGCTATTACGGCAAGTTCTGAGGTAGCTCTAAGTCATCGAATTAAGCCGTCGAGAGCCGGCGAAGTATCAGGATAAGAACAGTACTATGAAAATTGAATCCAAAATTGTTGATTACCGTATCGAGCAGCCGCAGGTAGAAAAGGATGCGGCCGCCGAGGCAAATGTAAAGGTATCGGACTTTGCGACCAGCGCCGACGGCAAGATCGTGCATATGCACGAAAAGCTTGATCGCCCGGAAATGCTGCGGGGCTCAACCTACAAGGTAAAAACCCCGGTAGATGATCATGCCATGTACGTCACGATTAATGATGTCGTACTAAATGAAGGCACCGAGCACGAAAGCCAGCGGCCGTTCGAGATTTTCGTTAACTCCAAAAACCTCGATCACTATCAGTGGATTGTTGCACTGACACGCATCATGTCCGCCGTGTTCCGCAAGGGCGGCGATGTTACTTTTATAGTGGATGAACTCAAGGCGGTGTTTGATCCTCGCGGTGGTTACTGGCAACCCGGCGGCAAGTACATGCCTTCAATCATTGCCGAGTTAGGCTATATCGTAGAAAAACATCTGCAGTACATCGGCATGCTGCCAAAGGACACGCTGGATGATCATCAGCGTGAGTTGATTGAGGCCAAGCGTAAGGAATATGAAGAGTCCAAAAAACAGACCGATGCTTTTGCAAAAGATATGCCTGCAGGCGCAAAGATGTGCGGCAAGTGTTTCGACAAGGCGGTCATCATGATGGATGGCTGCATGACGTGTTTGACCTGTGGTGATTCTAAATGTGGTTGATCGGTTATGGATTGTCCGGGTAGCAGACAGATTGAGTATGATGATTAAACATTGAAAAAACCCCGCTAAGGCGGGGTTTTTTATTTATCTAAACTATGGTGCTGCTTTGTGTGGTAGCTGTCATCGGCCAGCATGGTTCAGGTAAGTAGCCGATCATATCGTCCAGTACGTGTGCTATGTAATCTGGTCGGGTGTGCATTCTGTTAAACCCTGAACTCAGCGTAAGCTGATCTCTAAAGCCTGATGCGGTTATTGTTAGGCCCGGAACCAGTAAGCTGGGGCCCAACAGGCATGCATTTACAACCTTGGCTGACCCAAAGTTGAGCCGTATATCATCTATAACCCCCGTGTTGATTAACAGTGGATTGCCCATGCTGGTTGCAAGGCTCTCTCTAAATAGCCTTCTCATCGTCTTTTCGGTTCGCTGGAATCCAAGTTTAAAGACAAGTTCCAGAATAATTGCTGCTCCAATGCCTGGGTACTTTTTTTTGATATCTGCCAGGACACGGTGTGTTCTACACAATGTTTGCACGAAGCACTCTGCAGGATTTTTTTTCAGCCAGACATGCGCTGAACTCGACAGGTTTGCTACCTGTGCCTGACGCCCCGGCCAGAGATGGCGGCGCAGATCAATTGTAAATTGCACAGGTAATCTTTCGCCGGGAGTACTTTCGTGCAGATCATGCAGGGAACTGAACAGTGCTGCGATAAGAATGTCATTGATCGTTGCCGCGTATGGCTCACAGTATGCTTTCAGGTGAGAAATGCTTTTGGCAGGCAGGTTTCGAATCATATAGGTTGATTCACTGTTACTGTCTGTGTCTCCTGTGGGGAAATGCCAGCGTCCCCTCACGGCACGCCATTTGCCAACGGCCATTAACTTGCGAAAGCTGCTGATCTCGGCACAGACTTCTTTCAGGCCACGTGGCGGCGGAGGTTGTTGCAGTGGCTGCGGTCGAATACCACGTTCAAGCTGGCTGTAGTAGGCGGCCAGGGTGTAGACGATTTCTTTAGTGCCTGCCATGTCTGCAACCGTGTGGTCAACGGTAATGTATAAAGTGTCATCCTGCGTGCCGCGCATAATCCTTACTGCTATTGGCGTGTGTCTAGCCTGATCGAGCGAGCTGAAATCAGGTATGGCGTGTTGCTCCGGGGTATTAATAACGAGCAGGAATATATGGGCTGCTGTGTCTGAAGCATGCTGCCATGTAGGCCAACCGCTATGGGTGTAAAGCTGATAGTCCAGAATAGGGTGGTGTACGAGGGTGAGGCTCAGGGCTTTTTGCATTTGCTCCGTATCAATACGCCCGGCTATCTCTATTCTCAATGTCAGCTTCTGGTCCGATACGGACTTAAGTGCCAGTGACACCAGATCAAGTGGTGCCGCCGGAATATCCATATGATTTACTGGCACGGCTTCAGATAAGTGTCGGCAAAACCTGCTTACCGATCAGCTTGATAGAATCAGCAGGGTCTTCGTGAATGCGTAAAGCAATTTCTGTAAACCCGGCATCACTGAATTGCTTTAGTCTGTCGATGTGTCGGTCTAGATCATCCAGGTCGCCCGCCAGAGTGAGTTTTTCAACGAGCTTTGTGATGATGCGTGGCGGAACGTCCTCGATGTTGCCATGCCTTTCAATCCAGGCTTTCAGGAAGGGCCACCGGTTTTTCAATACCAATTCGGTTTCGGTTTTCGTCAGGTAGGGCTCCAGCCAGTCTCGCTCCAGCCAGCCACGAATGATCAACTCTCGGCGTGCTTCGGCATATGAGCGTTCCCGGTCCTCACGGATATGCCAGGCGATAAAATTACTAATCCGGAAGCTGTCATATTTTTTGCCGGTTTCCGGTGATGAGTTCGAAACTGACTTTTGCACTGATTCGCGGGCTGCTCTCAGGATGGGCAGTCGTTTGGCGAACATGGCAGGCATGACATCGCTCATCATGATGCCATCAGCTGTTGCGGCGCCGGTTTCGATCATCCTGGGCCCGCAGGCACCGTGATATATAAGCGGTGGGGACTCTTTGTGCCATGCGGTTGAGAACCTGACTGCGCTATACGCTTGCCCCTCATAGCTGATCGTTTTGTCTGCAATTGATTTTTTTACAATTTCGAGAGCTTCTTTGACGTTGGTACGACGCTTGTTGTAGCTGGAGTGAAATATTCTGGAACGCATGACTTCCGGCCACTCGCCACCTGATCCAATCACTACCATGCCCCTGCCGCCTGCATACTCATTGAGTGAAAGTGTTGCATTGGTAATTTTCATCGGATGCATTTCATAAGGGCAAACAATGACGACACCAATTTTGATTCGTTTTGATGCTCTGGCCAGTGGCACCAGGCTCATAAAGGCATCTCGTGCTGATGAATAGTTCTGTGCCCAAATGCCACGAAAATTCAGGCTTTCTGCGAGCAGCCCCAGCTCTTTGATTGCATCAGGAGGCAGGTCGGGTTCGAGTATCAGGTCGAGATCCATGGATTTATTCCATTACGACATGGGTGTTGTAATTTCTGTCTGTGTATCGCTCAGGTGCTGGCGCACTATGTTGTGTTGGGGTGAAGTAACTGTTTCTGGCAGGCTGGTAGAGAAACCGAGTTCCTGTGCCGCAACCCGAACCGCCTGATCAAAATCCGGCAGTTCCCAGATGAAACCGTCATTGGCCAGGCGCCCGGGCCGCACTTCGGCTGAAGTCATGAAATTATCTGCAAGCTCACCGAAAAGGCGCCTGAGTACGCCATTGGGAAGGCGCAGAAACACCTGGCGGCTAACACTTCGCGCTATGCCTGTACTTAAACCAGCGGACGTAATGGTTTGTGGCGAGACTATATTAAATACACCATCCAGATGCCGATTGACTAACAGGTGTTCCAATGCACGTGCAAGATCCCGGTGCGATACCCAGCTGACTTTTTGCTTGCCACTACCCAGCACAGTACCCATAAAAAAGCGCGATGCACGCAGCATGGAGCGCATCATTTCGTGTGGGCCTATCACTACGCCCATACGTGCCACAACTGTCCTGACCTTCGGAACCTGCAGGCCATTTATCAGGCTCTCAAGCTGATGCCAGACTTGTGACTGAAAAAAGTTGTGATCCATATCAGGAACAACCAACTCATCCACGGGTATCTGACGATTTGAATAGATGGCAATGGATGATGCATTGATGAAGCATTCGGGCCGTAATGCTGCGGGCAGGCTCCGTAGCAGTTGATACAGTTTGCGGGTTGTCTGTATGCGGCTGGTCAGGATCTCTGCTTTTGCATCATGGCTCCAGCGCTGGATCATGGGTGCCCCGGCAAAATTTACAATAGCGGAGACTTCCGTGGTTGCGATCAGGCCAGGAGACAATTGTTGCCATGACACCAGTGATATTCGCGGGTCCAGCTGTTTTGCAGCCCTGACGGGGTCGCGACTTACACCCAGTACCTGGTGCCCCTGCATCAGCAGGTGTTGGGCCAGTGTATTGGCCACGACACCTGTGATGCCCGTGATCAATACTTTTAGTTTTTTCTTTTGTGGCGCAAAGAACCCATTTCTGGCTAATTGTTTTCGAGTGACAACCTGCATTTAACTGACCTCAGTTCCGGAATAATTTGCAGGTATTACTTCATCGCATCGGTACAGTAGAAACCAGTCGACAATTTGTGCTGTTTTGCATGATTTGTCTTTTATCTATGCTCTTTGGTGTCAGGCGGAGGGTGGAAAGTAGATCAGCCTGTATACCCAGCGGGCAGCTCACCAGCTCATGCTACATGTGTGTGGTGCGGGGGCCGAGCAGCAGACGAAGAATCTGCATGTAGGTGGTTTGTTGCCGCCTCCGGCAACTAAATCAGTATTGCTAAATTTGGTGGGGTGAGAAGATTCGAAGTCCCGGCCCCTGCCTGAGTATGACAGGGTCGAATGGCCCCTTTCGGCCACAAGCGGACGTTCACCAGCAATAAAAAACCCCGCTCAAGGCGGGGCTATCTGAATCGGGATTAAATCAGGCTGTCTGTCTGCGGCTTTTCCAATTTTTAACGTTTAGTCCGCCTGTCCTGTTTGCCCCAGACACCAGTCTCGCCGTTAAAATTCAGGTAGCGCTTGTTAGTTGTTACGAACGCTGAATAGTCTTCTACGTAAAATGATTTAATTTTCTCTCCCGCCCGCCTACACCGTAGCCGATGATCCTCTGATTGGTGAGGATCAGGATCACCTGTTTGCCCACGGCCTGCTCGCGGATTTTTTCCTGGGCATTGAGATCGAGTAAATCGAAACGACTGAAGCGACTGTTGGATGCGACCAGCTCCGAGCCGTTGATGATCAGGCTGACTTCCTTGGGAACCGCATCATCGGCAAGCAACCCGGGCGGTGTGAGCAGCAGCCATGCGAGGATGCAGTATCGGGTCAACGCGATCTTGCTCGATGAGTCCA
>PVMK01120568.1_pt1 | contig 32179 bp, 28 predicted proteins | sample 1853481 | NCBI WGS metagenome assembly PVMK01 (sample SAMN08533507, study PRJNA380276) | Marine sediment metagenome, whole genome shotgun sequencing project.
ATCTCGTTGCCGCTGCAGACCAATTAAAACCACAGGGCACGGTCATAGACATCCATGAATATGGGAATGGCAATATCAATGACACCTTCCTGGTAACCCTGGATTCCAAAGCAGAAAAGCACTTCATCCTGCAACGGATCAACACCCAGGTGTTTCGTCAGCCGGAACTTGTCATGCTGAACATGCGCACCTTCACCGAGCATGTTCGCAAGCGGTTGCAGAGTGCTCCCCTCAGCCCGGGCCGTCGCTGGGAGGTGGTGCGCGTGCTGTTGGCACAGGACGGACAGGACCACTGGATTGACCCCGGTGGCTCGTTCTGGCGCGCTATCAGCTTTATTGACGGGGCGCAGTCCTTTGACACCATCGAAGATATCGAGCACGCCAGAGAAGTCGGCTATGCCCTCGGCATGTTCCACAACCTTCTGAGCGACCTACCCACCGAAAGACTGTCCGACACCCTGGAGGGCTTTCACATTACGCCGCGATACCTTCTGCACTATGATGAGGTTCTGGCAAAAAAACGGACGAGCAAATCCCCCGAAGTGGCTTATGGCTTACAGTTTGTGAGCGAGCGCAGAGATTGGGCCCACGTACTCGAGAATGCCAGAGCAAAAGGCAGGCTGCGTCTTCGCCCTATTCACGGCGATCCAAAGGTCAACAACGTCATGATAGACACCGATACCGGGCAGGCCATCAGCATTGTTGACCTGGACACTGTCAAGCCCGGCCTGGTTCATTATGATATTGGCGACTGCCTCCGCTCGGGCTGCAATCTCCTGGGTGAAGATACCGAGCAGTCGGAGATGGTTCGCTTCGATCCCGAACTTTGCCAGGCCATCTTGCAGGGCTATCTCTCATTGGCAAAAGACTTTCTCACCGACAACGATTATGACTACCTGTACGATGCCATTCGCTTGATAGCTTTTGAGCTGGGACTAAGATACTTTACCGACTATTTGGAAGGCAATGTCTACTTCAAGGCCAACCACCAGGAACACAATCTTGCCAGGGCCCTCATCCAATTCAAGCTGACCGAGAGTATTGAATCCCAGGAGACAACCATTCGCCTCATCATCCAGGAGACTGGCGGCAAAAGAATTTGTAGAGAGTGATCAAGAGACCATATTCAAAATCATGCTGGAAAAACAGTTTTCCAACTTTAAATAACTGCAATGAATGAATAATTTCTTGTAGTGAAGAGGATATTAGATATGCTCTTCATATCGAAACTTCTGGGGAATTTAATATATCGGCAAGATATGTTTAGTCCCTACCTAGTGAGTTTTACCCCAGCATTTTGTGCCGAGTCCTCAAAAGTTGAAAGTGTAAATTAAGGGATGTAATATTTACTTCGATAGCGATCGAATTGCGTTTACGTATCCTACCACCAAGAAAAGTCACATCTCCTTCTCATACCTTCAATCCTGGCCGATTTTAGGTCTTGGCAAGAGAGTGCGCCACGAGTGCGCCTTTAAATAGGTAGTTATTTAAAGGTGTGCGTAACTGCACAGAAGATGAAGGAGGGCCCTTCGGAGTCGGCTTGCAGGAGCAGACTGCCGCCTAGGGCTAATTCTCCTTCAGGCAGCCTTTAAATTGATTGCAGCGAAACACAGATTGTTTGTTTGTTGATTTACAAGAGACTTTTTCCTATACTTAAGCTGCCAGATAGTATAGTAAGTTCCGTCAAATAGTGAAATATTTGAGAGGCAGCTGGTATGGCATCTGTTATTCAGTCTTATGAGGGAATCGGTTCGGTTGCCGTAATCGGCAACTATTTACCCCGCCAGTGCGGTATTGCAACATTCACTACTGATCTTGTTGAGGCCTTATTGACAGAAGCGCCCCACATAAACTGCTGGGCGCTTGCCATGAATGACAAACCCGAGGGATATCCATATCCTGAAAGAGTGCGATTTGAGATCAATCAAAACAAACTTACCGATTACAGGGTGGCCTCGGAGTTTCTCAACATCAGCCAGGTTGATATTGTCTGCGTGCAGCATGAATACGGAATTTTCGGCGGCCCGGCCGGCAGCCATCTCCTGAGACTTCTCGGAGAGCTTCGCATGCCGGTCGTAACAACGCTGCATACGGTTCTGAGAGATCCCGCCCCGGAATATCTTGAAGTCATGCGCAAGCTGTCCGACCTGTCCGACAAACTGATCGTGATGAGCTGGAAGGCCTTTGATTTCCTCAGAGATATCTATGGACTTCCGGAGGAGAAAATTGCCTTTATCCATCACGGCATACCGGATACGCCTTTTATTGATCCCAGCTTCTACAAAGATAAGTTCGGCGTGGAAGGCAAAAAGGTGCTGCTCACATTCGGCCTGCTTGCCCCCAATAAGGGCATTGAAAATGTGCTGCAGGCGCTTCCGTCAGTCACGAAAAAACACCCTGATGTCACCTATATTATCCTGGGAGCAACACATCCGCATATTCTAAGGACGCATGGGGAGGAATACCGTATCAGCCTGCAGCAGCTCGTGCACAAACTCAATATCAGCGATCATGTCATTTTTCAAAACCGTTTTGTCGAGCTGAAAGAATTATGTGAGTTTCTCGGCACTGCTGATATATATATAACCCCCTATCTTGAAGAAGCCCAGATTACTTCCGGGACTCTCGCCTATGCCATGGGGACTGGCAAGGCCGTCATTTCAACTCCGTACTGGTATGCGACCGAGATGCTTGCCGAAGAAAGGGGAAGAATTGTTCCATTCAAAAACCCTGATGCCATGGCGGAACAAATCATCGACCTTCTGGACAACGATGTCAACCGGCATGCGATACGCAAAAAAGCCTATACATTCTGTCGCGAGGCGATCTGGGAGGAGGTATCCCGAAGATATCTAGAGGTTTTCAGCGAGGTTCAGCTCAGGCGTTCCCTGCACCCCCGCCCCCGATACTTATATATTGAAAACATCAAATCCATCACAAATTTCGAGCTCCCGGAAATGAAGCTTGATCACCTGAAAATCCTTACCGATGATACTGGCATTTTGCAACATGCCAACCATACCATCCCCAATCGCGACCATGGCTACTGCACCGATGATAATGCCAGGGCGCTGATGGTTGCTGCCATGGGCCGGAAATATTCGCTTTCAGACAGCATGTACTTCGATTCCCTAAGCAGCCAGTATCTCAGCTTTCTACTGTATGCCTTCAATGACGAAAAGGGGCGGTTTCGTAATTTTATGACCTATGCACGGCAATGGACTGAGGAGGTGGGATCCGAAGATGCTCACGGCAGAGCGCTCTGGGGCCTTGGCAAGGCCGTGGCTTTCCTTGACCATCCCGGGCAGATGGCAATGAGCACGACGCTCTTCAGCCAGGCGATAAAAGCTGTCGAGCACTTTAATTCGCCCCGAGCCATCGCTTTTGCCCTGGTGGGCATTCATGCCTACCTGCATAAATTTTCAGGCGACAGTGAAGTGCGCAGGGTTCGAGAAATCATTGCAAATAGGCTTTTCAATCAGTTCGAGAACAGTGAAACAGAAAGCTGGCCCTGGCCTGAAAACACCTTAAGCTATGCCAACGGCAAGCTGCCCCATGCCCTGCTCCTATCCGGCCAATGGTTGCAGCGCAGCGACATGATCGATATGGGACTCAGATCCCTCGAGTGGCTGCTCACCATCCAGACCGAAAAAGGCCACTTTGTGCCGATCGGCAATGACGGATGGTATGAAAAAGGCGGCCCCAAGGCCCGTTTCGACCAGCAGCCAATCGAGGCTAATGCCATGATCGAAGCCTGTGTCGAAGCCTTTAACATCACCCGGGACAAAACATGGATCGACAGTGCGGTGATGTGCTTTAACTGGTTTCTCGGACAGAACGACCTGAACATGCCGCTCTATGATCCCAAAACCGGCGGCTGCCGCGATGGACTGATGGCGGACGGCATCAACCAGAATGAAGGCGCTGAGTCGACGCTTGAATGGCTGATTTCGCTTATGACATTGCAAAAGCTTTATGCCGACGAGATTTTAAAACAGCCATCGTCCCAATCAACCGAATAGCTAAAGGATTAGCTATGCGTATTGCAATGCTCTCACCAGTTGCCTGGCGCACGCCGCCGCGACACTACGGCCCCTGGGAAAGCGTTGTCTCCCTTCTGACCGAGGGGTTGGTATCTCGCAGCTGTGATGTTACCCTTTTTGCGACCGGTGATTCGGAAACAAGTGCTACGCTGCATGCCGTTTGCGCGCGGGGCTATGAAGAAGACCGCTCTATGATGCCGAAAGTATGGGAGTGCCTGCACATTGCGGAACTCTTTGAGCATGCCGAAGATTTTGATCTTATCCATAATAATTTTGACTTTCTGCCCCTGACCTATACCGGCCTTATTGCCACCCCGGTCGTTACCACCATTCACGGCTTTTCATCGCCCGGGATTCTGCCGGTTTACAAAAAATACAACAGCAAAGTATTCTATGTTTCCATCAGCGATGCCGACCGGTCACCGGATCTTGACTATATCAAGACCATCCATCACGGCATAGATATTAAGCAGTTCGATTTTCAGCCTGAGCCGGATGATTATTTGCTCTTTTTCGGCCGTATTCACCATGATAAGGGTGCCAAAGAGGCCCTTGAAATTGCCCGGGCCAGCAATAAAAAGCTGATATTGGCGGGAATCATCCAGGATGAAGCATACTACCAGCAGCACGTCGAACCGCACCTGGATGACGACAAGGCGGTTTATGTCGGCAGCGCCGGCCCGGCTCAGCGCAACCAGTTGCTTGGCAAGGCATGCGCGCTTTTGCACCCCATAAATTTTAATGAGCCTTTTGGCTTGGCCGTTATAGAGTCCATGGCCTGCGGCACCCCAGCGATCGCCTTTAACAAGGGCAGCATGCCAGAGCTGATCGAACATGGCAAAAACGGCTTCTTGGTTTCGGACTGTGAAGAGGCTGTTGAACATGTAGCCAGAATAAAAGATATTGACAGATCGGACTGTCGCCGGACGGTCGAAGACCGCTTTACCGTAGACCGAATGGTCGAAAAATATTTAGAGGTCTACACCCAGGTGCTTGAAGAAGCAAATAAGGATTTGCGAACAGCCAAACCACTCAGAACCAAGCATCAATAATGATGAGACTGTAGGGAATGAAAAGCAAAGCCCCCCTTGTAAAACGATATGAAGGGAATCCCATCCTTACCAGGGATGACGTCCCCTACCCGGTAGCCACGGTTCACAATGCCGGGGTTATTAAGCACAATGACCGGTATATAATGCTTTTCAGGTCTCATCTCCACAACGGCCGCTCTGTAATCGGCCGGGCTGAAAGCACAGACGGTTTTTCCTTTTCTGTTCATCCCGAGCCGTTCCTCGTGCCGTCACACGATGGCATATTTGCCGAATACGAAGAGTTCGGGGTGGAGGACCTCCGCATAAACCCCGTGGAGGGCGCATATCTTCTAACCTACAGTGCATACTCCCGGCATGGAGTGCGCGTAGCACTTGCCCGGACAAAGGACTTTAAAAGCATTGAACGCGTCGCGCTGGTCAGCCAGGCCGACCTGCGCAATGCAGTTATGTTCCCTCAGAAATTCCAGGGCAGATACGCGCGTCTTGACCGGCCGCATTCGGAAATTTCACCCTGGTCGATCTGGATTTCCTATTCCCCGGACTTGGTTCACTGGGGCGATTCACGGGTGATTATGAAGCCGGTTCCGTATCACTGGGATGAAATGAAAATCGGGCCCGGCGCACCACCCTTCAAAAACGATAAGGGCTGGCTGCATATTTATCATGGCGTCTTTGGGACCATGGCCGGTGCCGTGTATCGTCTGGGGGTTGCCCTTCACGACCTGGAGGACCCGTCTGAAGTGATCGGCGTTTCCGATCAGTGGATACTGCAGCCCGAGGATCCCTGGGAGGTGAGCGGCTACGTGCCCAATGTTGTTTTTACCTGCGGCGCTGTTCCAGAAAATGATGGGACAGTAAAGATATATTGGGGTGGTGCCGATACGGTTATGTGTGTTGGCACGGCAGTGATCGATGACTTGGTCGAGCTTTGTTTATCGGTTTCCCGGCCGCCGCTGTAGCTTATAGTCAGATATCATAAGCGGTTGATTGCAAATCAGGAAATCCACAATAAATCTCATGAATTGATCGAAACAGGTTTTCGAGGATATGCCGGAATCAAGAATGAACTCTGCCAGACAGATTTGCGATGCAAGGCACACAATCTCAAATTTCATTAGGGATACAGTGATATGGACACAAAAGAGTATCTGAAGCCCAAAGTTAAAAGAAAAAAGAAGAAGATTGTAGGGGACGCTTCACGCGTTATAACCCGCCCTCATATTCCCGACGGCGAGCATCGCATACCCAAAATCATTCAACGCATAGTGGACTTGCCTGACAGGGCGGCCGAAGGTCTTCTTGAAGAAATCATGCTTGATTTTTCCGAGCGGCACAAAGACATCAAAAGTGTTTTCGAACATCACCTGAATGTGGTGAAAGATTATGTTCCTCCGAATGTTGTGCTCAGTGAGACCAAAAAGGCTCTCATCGGGGCCTATTTTACCATGGAGTACTCCATTGAATCGGCTGCCCTTTTCAACCCTTCAATCGTCCTCCATCCTGATCAAAGCCGTCTGGACAAAAGCAGGTTGCGTTTTATCATGAGCCTGCGGGCAACCGGCGAAGGCCATGTTTCTTCTATTGTATTTCGCAGCGGCATCCTTGACGAGCACAATACGTTTCTCTTCGACCCGCTCAGCGATTATGTCGAAACGCCGGACATCCAACTAAATCCGGTTTACGAGCGGCATCTCTTCCAGCTGAAGCTCCACGAAATGGAGGCCTGCAATGAGGTGACGGCCCATCTTTTTGACCAGTTGCCGGAAGAGTTCACCTATAATGAATTAAAAGAAAGAATTGAAGCGCTTCGCGCAGAACCCGTTTTCTCTGGGGCGCGCAAAAACGAAACCTTCGACATCATGTACTGGCTTGCCAATTCCAATTATGAGCTGAATTTCCGACCGGAGCACCAAATATCCGAACGGGTTATTTTTCCCGTTTCGGAAAACGAAAGCAGAGGTATTGAAGACGCCCGGTTCGTGCAATTTTTTGATGACAACGGCGAATTTACCTATTATGCAACCTATACGGCTTATAACGGCTTTAGAATCCTGCCGCAGCTGATTGAAACAAAGGATTTTGTCAAATTCAGAATAATAACCCTCAACGGCCAAGCCGTACAAAACAAGGGCATGGCTCTTTTTCCGCGTAAAATTGACGGTCGCTACGTCATGCTCTCACGCCAGGATGGTGAAAACAACCATATCATGTTCTCAGAGAATATCCATTTCTGGCAGGAGTCCGAAATCGTCCAGGAGCCCACACGTCCCTGGGAGTTCATTCAGATCGGCAACTGCGGTTCACCCCTAGAAACCGATGAAGGATGGATAGTTCTCACTCACGGTGTTGGGCCCATGCGTGAATATTGCATTGGTGCCATGCTGCTTGATCTTGAAAACCCGGCAAAAATAATCGCCCGCCTGGACGAGCCGTTACTTACCCCGCGTGAGGAAGAGCGCGAGGGGTATGTTCCCAATGTCGTTTACACCTGCGGCGCGATTATCCATAATGGCGATCTGGTCATTCCCTATGCCATGTCTGATCTCATATCCGGCATAGCAAGCGTTGGAGTAAGTGAATTAATCAGCTGCATGCACTAACCCCAACATGTTATATTTGATAAATTCGACTCTGGCTTGTTGTTTCTGCTATGTATGTTAACACTTCAATATCCCCGAATATTCTACATATGCTCATCATATGTTCACTCGGTTGGCAATTCTCCAAGATTGGAAATAGCTGGAGTCTTTACTGTTCCCCTCCGGACTTTGCATTACTTTAATCTACACTTTTCCCCTGAATAACCTACTACAATAATTTGTGCTAGATTCACTAGGAGCAGAAGTGTGAATTAAGGGATGTAATATAAAGTTTTGTGGTGATCTAGGTGAGTTTTTAGATTTCTCATTATTATCTATGCTTTTTTCAGAGAACACTGCGGAGTCACTGGCTCCGCTTCTTTCTTACAAGGCTTTATTTCTTAGGCGGAAATGCCCTTCCAAGAGCCTTATTAACTAAAACGTACGCGGTTTGATTCCTCTCTTCAGGATGCTTTGCCAGATACTGTGTAACCGCCTCGAATATTTGCTTCTTCGTGACTTTTGGGGGTATGGTCCATTGTACAGGTAGGTGCCACACTCTGTTGAGAGAATGCGTAGTATCCATAACTCCAAGAATATAGCCCTCTCCCACGAACCGGCTGTAAGGACTTTTAGAAACAAGAAGCTCGTAAAGCTCATTACCACTCTCCGCTTCCCACGCGGAGGCCGTCCCCGCGAATAGAACCACGAGGATAGTCACCGTTGCAACAGTAGCTGTGAGTCTCATTTCCTCATCTCCCTTTCTCCCTGGTTTTCCGAGGGCAGGAGCATGATACCATAGACGGGCAAGCGTTGACAGAGAACCAAACCTTGTGCCAGATTAGCTTGTAGCAGAGTGTGAATTAAGGGATGCTATCTACACTAGAAAAAGCAAAAAAGAATAGGAAGGCCTTCTACTTCAGAAAGGGTGATCCCATGCCGTCTGATGTCGCGATAGTCAGAGGGGACGACCGAAGACAAAATATTTACCAGGCTCTGGAACTCGTCAGTGATCAAATCCGTCTGCGGAACCGCATCGTCATCAAACCGAACATGGTTTCAATAACGAAGCCGTTGTCTGCGACTCATGCTGAAGCCCTGGACGCAGTGTTGAGGTTTATCAGTGAACGTACCGATAGCAAGATTACGGTCGCTGAGGGGTGTGCTGTGGCTGACACCATGAAGGGCTTCGAGATCTACGGCCTTCGGGAGATCGCCAGACGTTACGGTGCGCGACTGGTAGACCTCAATCGTGACGAGTGGGTCGAAGTTGAGGTGGTAGATCGCGACCTGCGTCCCATGAGCCTTCGTTTTGCGCGAACCGTTGCTGAAAGCGATTGCCGTATCTCGCTAACGCCGATGAAGACCCACGATGCGGTCATCGTCACCTTGTCGCTGAAGAATCTGGTGATGGGAAGTTTGATCAGCAAAGGCCTGCGAGGTTTGGACCAGCTCGCGCACGTTCTGAGCCATTGGGTGCGCCCACGCGACGCCCTCTTTCGGCGGGGTTCTGGCTGGGTAGTACGACATCTCCTGCGCAGCGACAAGGTGGCAATGCACCAGACCTACCCGACCATGAATTACAATCTCTTCCTCATCGCCAAGGCCTACCCTGTCCACCTGGCCATCTTGGATGGCTTCACCGCTATGGAAGGCCGCGGGCCGACCCTGGGCCAGCCTGTGGACTTACGCCTTGCCGTAGTTTCCACCGATTTCATTGCAGCTGATAGCGTCGGTGCGCGGATCATGGGGTTTGACCCGAAAGAGATAGGATATCTCCATCATGCAATCGCTGACGGTCTAGGGGAAGGTTCTCTCGATAGAATACGGATCCTCGGAGATCACTTGGAAGACTGTGTTCGGCCTTTCGAACCGCACCCAAACTACCAGCGGCAGCGGGATTGGAAGAAAGTAGAGGTCGAGGAGCTACGGGCCTCTCGAATGTGAGTACGTCATATGTCTATTTTGGCAAAGGCAAGATTGACCAGACCTTGCGGGGAGTGCGCTTCAAGGGTGAGTTTGATACCAACTATTTGTTTTTCATAGCTGCTCTCTCAAACACAGGGTCTAAAATGTACGAAAAGTTGTGTGTCACCGGCCTGACCGAGGAACTTTGTTAACTGCTATAACTGGCAACATTTGGAAAGACCAAAATTCTTAACGTCTCCAAAACATATCTATATCAAAGCCAGCTCTTATCCGACTAGCGATGTTGGCAAGAGATCGAAACTTTTGCTCACCATTGATCTACCCCAGCATTTTGTGCTAAGTGTCCTAGATGGTAAGATTTACAGACGGAATGTAAACTTTCGCAGCAATCAAGATGAGTTTACATTTCTCATCATATTGCTGGAGAGCCTATTGGGAGGATCTGCTTATGGAATGCCCATTTTGCGGAAAGATTGAAACTGGGGTTATCGACTCAAGACTTACCAAGGAAAGAACTGCCATTAGGCGTCGCCGACAATGTTCGGGTTGTGCGGGCAGGTTCACCACCTACGAATCGACTCCAGAGCATTTTCTGTTTCTTCTGATGCAACAACATACGCCCAAAGGCTCGAGCATGAAGCGTCCAGAGACGATGCTCGCATTTATGTCAAATGTATTCAAAGGACTATCTGAAGGGATTGAAAAGCTGGTCGTGAAAGTAGATAAACCTAAGGCGGCAAAGGTAGTAAAGAAACCCAGGAGAAAGGTCGCTGCCAAGGCTAAGCCCAAGAAAAGGGCCCCTGTGAGAAAAAAAATCGTTGTGCCCAGGCCAAAGAAAGTGACAGCCACCGACGAGGTTCTCCAGATTATCAAACGTCACAAACGGGGTATTAATATCACCAAATTAAAGAACAAAACGGGCTTTGCAGACAGCAAGCTTAGGATGATTGTTTCAAAGGCGTACAAGCAAGGCAAAATTAAGAGAAAAGCTAGAGGGGTCTACGTGTCAGCATAGTACAGGTGGTGTGGGGGTTTTGTTTCCAGTCGATTCCATTATCTTGTGCCAGATTAAATTTCAGTAGAGTGTGGATTAAGGGATGTAATTCACAGTCTGCATCTTCCCCTTTAAGCCAGCCGGTTAATCTCAAGAATGGTGGTTTTTCGTATTGAAAATAGTGTCCCTGGGCTTACTCTTTTATAATAATGTGCACATACCTTTGCACCACACACTCACAGGCTAATAACAAGACTCCAAGGAGAACATCATGCTCAATGAAGCAACCATAGAGGAATTCAAGGTGAGCCTGCGCGGTGAACTTATCCAACCCAACGATGAGGCCTATGATGCCTCCCGTAAGGTCTGGAACGGCATGTTCGACCGGAAACCGGTAATCATCGTACGCTGTGTGAGTACAAGCGACGTCATCAACGCCGTGAATTTCGCCCGGGATAAAACCCTGCTCATCTCAGTGAGAGGCGGCGGCCACCACGTAGCCGGCACTGCTGTATGCGACGACGGCATGATGATCGACCTGTCGCTCATGCGACGGGTCACCGTGGATAGGCGAAATAAGACAGCCCGGGTCGACGGCGGTGCACTATTGGGTGACGTTGACCACGAGACCCAGCTGCACGGTCTGGCGGTTTCAGCGGGTATCGTCTCCCACACGGGCGTAGGCGGCCTGGCCCTGGGTGGAGGGTTCGGTTGGATCAGCCGCAAGTACGGCCTTTCTGTCGACAATCTAATCTCGGCCGAGGTCGTCACAGCAGACGGCAGGCTGATCACAGCCAGCGCTGAGGAGAATCCGGACCTTTTCTGGGGCGTCCGCGGCGGCGGTGGCAACTTCGGTGTTGTCACGTCATTCGAGTTCAAGTGCGCGGAGATAGGCACCGAAGTTTATTCGGGCCTGATCATCAAAAAGTTCGAGGACGCTAAGAAGTACATGCAGTTCCACCGTGAATACGTCCGGAAGCTGCCGGACGAGATGACGGTGTGGATGGTGGTGCGTCACGCTCCCCCGCTACCTTTCCTGCCGAAGGACGTGCATGGGAAGATGATAGTGGTGGTCCCGTTCGTGTGGCTCGGCGGGCAACCGGACGGTGACAAGCTCCTCAAGCCGATCCGCGAGATCACAGAGCCTCATGGTGAGGCCATTGGCATGAACTCGTGGGTGGGCTGGCAGTCCGGTTTCGATGGGCTTGTGGATCATGGCGCTCGGAACTACTGGAAGTCGCATCACCTCGAGGAACTCTCCGACGGTTGCATCGACAAGATTATCGGGTTCGCCGGGAAGATGCCGACCGACGAGTGTGAGGTGTTCATCCCGCACATGGAGGGTGCTCCAAGCCGGGTGCCGAAAAACGAGACGGCCTTCGCGCACCGCAAGACACCGTTCGTCCTGAACATTCACACACGGTGGCGGAACGCCTCGGACGACGAGAGATGCCTCGCTTGGGCCAGGGATTTCCACAGTTCCACCCAGGAGTACGCCCAGGGTGTCTACGTGAACTTTATCAGCGATATGGGAGAGGATCGGGCCAAGGAGGCCTACACGCCTGAGGTCTGGAATCGCCTCGTGGAGCTCAAGAACAAGTACGACCCACAAAACATGTTCCGACTGAATCAGAACATTCCACCGAGCGTTTGAGCCGTCGACTGTGAGCAGTCAACTCTTACATGGCCACCCGCAGTGTGGATTACTTTAATGCACACTTTTGCCCTTTCTGACCCGCCCCCATGTGTAGTAGTATCTTTCCTAGAGCTAAAACTGTAAATTAAGGGATGTAATCTACACTTTGCCCTCTCAGCTTGAACTCTCCGATTCATCGCAAAATGGTGGTTTTTCGTATTTACACGAAACGACCTTTCACCTTATTCTGAAATTAGCGAAATCTCCCGCTCTGTTTCTTCCTCAAAACGGTCACACCTTTCGTTCTGCATTGCTTCGGCCGTTTGAAAATCACTAGTTGGAGTCGTAGGTTAACATCTTCCGGGAAAAAGAAAATGAACCTGGAAATGTGCCAGCCTATCTCCTGACAGAACGCTTTCTGTTCTGTTGGGAGGGCATTATCGAAATATTAAGTTTAAGATTTACAGGTCTTCGCTAAAGGGACGTTCCACAGCCCTCTTTTAAAGCCTATGCCAGACGAAAATTGCAAACTACGACCTTGCCCATACCTGAGTTGTGTTAATCATACCTGGTGGCTCTGGTTCTGCGAGCAGGGTCGCCCGGAGCGTCAGGGCATGATGTTTGCGAAAATGACAGATACCCAAATAATCGAGTTTGTAGAGAACCTGCCCGAAACGTGTATCATTGACGTAATCCAGGAAAATACCACTTATGGCGGTAGAGGCGCGACTCTCAACGTAATCGCAGGAATAATGGGCGTTACCCGCGAACGGGTGCGCCAGGTCGAGGAAAAGGCACTCAATAAGCTCCGCAACTGGCGCAGGAGAAGTCTTTTGCAACACCACGCAAAAGATGTGTACGGTGTCGAGAAAGACCCGTATTTGACGATGCTTCCGTGGGCGGCGGGTCATAGAGAATGACGTGAGGTGAATTGAGCGAAAGCCAGAGTCAGCAGAGGCTCTGCCTTTTGCTATTCATTTCTCAAAGAACACCGCGGAGCTTCGGCTCCGTTTTTTTGTCATGAAAAGAGGAAGACAGCAGCAAAAGCTAACAACACCATCATACTATAGTGTTTTCTACTCATCTCTCCTTCTCCTTCTCTTCCAAACAGCCTTTGAGCAATTCTTTTGGCGCCTGGCTTGCTTCAGCCTATTCAACTCATCCTAAGCTTTCGCCACAAACATTCTGATAACAGTGCTGCCAATGTCAAATCTCATCTTCGCTTTATTGCTTGATTCATTCAACTGTAGAATCCTTACCACTAGCCAAGCGAAAATGAAAATAAGAATGAACCAAAGTAGGAATTTCTTTGTTGTTGTCATATCCAAGAATCACGATTGGACAAATAAACTATCAGCCCCGCAGGAAAGCAGAAGTGCTATTCCGATGTTCGGGAGTGTAGGAGTATTCGCTTCTGAGAGTAGATTACAAAAAGGAAAGGAAAAATGGCAAGAAGAAACTTCTAGCCTCACAGGCAGGGGAGCGGGGGGGCAAATCATGGCAACCTGGAAAATGCACCGGCAGCCACAGGTGAAAAAGACGGATCCCTTTGAGACCGCCCGACAAGCCTCCGAATGACATTATCGGGAAGCTTCTCTATACTTTTCTAGAAACTTTGCGGAAGTGGTATCCGAAGATCATTAATGTTACAGCATCAGGTAATAACTTTCGATGGAATAGTAAAGATTTACATAACATTTTCCAAAAGTACCATTGGGATATGCCATTTCCCATGATACCTAAATAGAAAACAGACTTGAGGAAAGCTTTGATAGTATAGTCCTGCATTTGCGATTTCCTGCGGGGCTGATAGTGTTCTAAGAATTTGCAGGCCCGGCGGTAAAAGAATCGAGGGCTGTAAATGGTTCGGACGAGCTTGCGGTAGCCTTTGATAAGGGTTTCCTTGTCCATTTTTGGGATGAAATTAATGGTTCCGTCGGTGTTGTCACCCGAGACATCAACCTGGAGCCGGTTTTCCGCCTGTAGTCTCTGCCAGAGCCTGGTCTTCGGCATCGCATTCAATAGCCCAACCATTGCTGTTACCACGCCGGATTCTTGGATGAATTTGATTTGCCGATGGAAGATTTCCTCATCATCATTGTCAAATCCGACAATGTAACCACCGAGAACCTGGATGCCTGCCGCCTGGAGCTTCTTGATGGCGCCAATCATGTTGCGACCACGATTCTGGTGCTTGGAACACTCCTCTAGGCTTTCCTCGTTTGGTGTTTCGAGGCCGATGAAAACCCTGTTGAAGCCTGCCTCGGCCATCAACTCTATGAGTTCATCGTCATCGGCAAGGTTAATAGATGCTTCAGTAATGAATTGAAAAGGATAATGATGCGTCTGCATCCAGTCTATTAGCCGGGGAAGCATCTTTTTGATCTTCCCTTTGTTACCGATGAAGTTGTCATCAACAATGAACACACTGTCTCGCCAACCCAAATTGTAGATTGCTTCCAGTTCGTTAATCAATTGATCCGCATTCTTTACCCGGGCTCTGCGGCCATAGAGGGCAGTGATGTCACAGAATTCGCAATCAAACGGACAACCCCGCGAGCACTGAATCATTAGGGTGGCATATTTCTCTATTTTGATCAGATCCCAGCGCGGGATGGGTGTCAAATTCATCTCAGGGAAACCGTCAGTGCGATAGACTTTCTTGGGCTTTCCAGCTCTGAGGTCTGCCAAAAATGGTGGCAGGGTAAGCTCTGCCTCATTCAGGATCAAATGATCCACAAGATCAACATATTCGTCAGGCGTGCTATTGAAAAGAGGTCCACCGGCAATGACCCTTGTTCCCAGAGAGCGACATCTTTGGAGAATATTGGAAACCGATTTCTTCTGAATCAACATTGCACTGAGCATTACATAATCAGCCCATTCCAGATCAGCGTCTTTGAGCTTCTCGACGTTCACATCCACCAACCGAGCCTCCCAGTCGTCCGGGAGCATGGCCGCGACTGTGAGAAGCCCCAAGGGGGGGTAGGCGGCTTTTTTGGAGATAAACTTAAGGGCGTGGTCAAAGCTCCAAAAGGTAACGGGGTATTCCGGGTATACCAAGAGCACCTTCATCATACTATCCCATCCGAAAGAGGTATTCGAGATAGAACAACGCTGGAGCTGGAAGTCCGTTAGAGCTTGGAGTTCGCTGGAACCAGAGAGCGGGGAGTAGAGTATCCAAAGAATCCATCTGAAAAAGACTAGACTAGAATAAACCACGAGAGCTCTACAATTGTCAAGTAAACCTACTAGATGGGTATTCTTTTCCTTGCGACGAGTCACGGTTTAAGATCACAACGTGGCGCCGCGCAAACCTTCCTCACTCAGCCGCAACTTCTTGTGAGGCGGAATCAAAAACTAACGCATACTAAAATAATCCTTCCTTCCTTTTGACAAACACCAACTCGTTGTCGTATTTTGAGAGCAGATCACGCTGACAAACTACCATATTTGGTGACAGATCAAATTCCAGCAGAGTGTGAATCAAGGGATGTAATATTAACTTCGATAGTGATCGAAGTGCCTTTACGTATCTCATCACTACGAAACTCTCTGACCCCTTTTAACTTGAGGCTTGACTGAGCGACCCATAGAGATTAATGTGCACGTACTAAGGGGTCCAGTCATATTAAAAAGGTCGGTTTCGCTCTAAAGGATTGTTTCCTTTGCCAAAGCGGTGACCTGAGATTTGGGACCATAACAGAAACTTTTTGAAGGAGGTCAGCACAGTGGCAGAAGGAACTGTAAAGTGGTTTAGTGAGAGTAAGGGGTATGGCTTTATTGAGCAGGAGGATGGTGAGGATTTATTTGTTCATCACTCCGCTATCAACATGGAAGGTTTCAAAACTCTTAATGAAGGTGACCGGGTGAGCTTTGACGTAGGGCAGGGCCAAAAAGGTCCTGCAGCCGAGAACGTCACGAAGATTTAGTTGGCGGTAACACGCTTATTAAGGGCATCTCGCCGAGATTAGACGAGATGCCCTTTCGTTTTGTTGTATGGGAAAGTGAACCAGATGATGCGTAGTTAGGGGTATTGAGTATCGAAATATTAGTGGAGAGAGGGATGTAATCGCCACTTTAGAGGCTCACATATTATCCCACCAAGGAACAAGCCATTGGCCCTTTTTTCAAAAATCTGTTAGGGCATTCCAGGGTGTGATGAGAGCGGATGTTGGTTTCAGTATTTCTCGCTTTCAATATCGTGAGTGCCATGCGATAAGTAGCTGTCGTCTTTCGCAATTTACGGTTGGGTTAAGAGATTTTCCGCATTATAAAGCGGATAATACGCTGTATAAGCTAAGGTTATGCGGCAATAACTCCGGCGGCTCACGGCGGTCGGACTTGCTGCCTTGTGTATGCCTGAGGTTCCTGTCGAAAAAGGGGAGAATGATGAGCTTGATTGAGAATAGCAATTTCGGTATGGGCCCTGAGGAATTCGGAGCCGATATCCCAATTGCACCGCAAGAGAACTTCGTCAACGGCGTGTATTCTTCAGTGGATGAAGCGACTGCATGCGGACTGGATCGGCTGCGTAGCGAAGATGGCATCATTCCAACTTGTAAATTGGGCTGTTGTCACTGTTGCCGGTATCATATCCTTACGAACATTGCAGAGGCCCACACCTTGGCGCAATATGTCAAGCGGGAATTGTCAGTAGACCAGATAAACGGCCTTCGGATGCGAACGCAACAATGGCATGAATGGGACAATTCCAGGCCGGGCAGATATCCGTCGGCCAACATCGACAAGCAGACAGATCTTTCCAACTATGACCATTGCTGCCCTCTGCTGGTAAATGGCGCATGCAGCGCCTATCCCGTGAGGCCAGTCATGTGTCGAACGCATTTTGTCTGTTCGCATCCCCTATCCTGCTGCGCAGCAAACGATCCGGAATCTACAGAAGACGCTCTGGTGGTGCTCACGTCCGTTGTGACGGCGACAAGTCCGTTTTCAATGGCAATAAGGGATCATATCGAAAACGAAGGCTTGGATTTCTCTCGGTCAATAATGCTTCTTCCGCATTGGTTGGCGATTGAAATGGGTTGGGATTTCGCCATATCGCTGTGATTTATCGCAGATGTTCGGCAGGGATACAATCCACCGCATAACCACTCGCTGCAGTCGGACTGGGCATACAGCTTCGTTGGGTTTCTGGACTGAGTGAACATTACATACTTTAATGCACACTTTTTCGTTAGAGACACTGATACCATATATGGTAGTTATATCATGAGAGTATGATGTAAAAGGTTCTGCTATAGATGTGAAGTCGTGGAAGTCTCCAAAAACTTGCCATACGCATATCATACGTAAACTTTCATAGGATTTCACATCTTGGCAAGTAATGTTTAGGTGCAGCGCTGAAAGGTTCTACCCCAATATTTTGAGCCATGGAAATGGAACGCCGATTCTGCAATTCAACACTTTGAAAAGGGCAGGCTTGCTTATGACTCCCTTCATACAGATCCTGAGTAAGCTGTTGATCACTATTTGTCCTGGTTCGTAGACGGGGAAGGTATCGAAAGGGATTCGTAGGCACAAATTTCCACGAATTGACTAAGCTCATAGGAGGCGGACACCCTCCTTACCAAAGCCCTATACCTATGAATCCCGGAGCAATCAGAAAACCATCAAACCGGTATATGTACCGAAGATGAACGTTTGACACACAACGCTCTTTAATCCTATACTCTTCCCATCTAAAGGGAGTTCTTATCAGACGCTCTAGCCTTCTCTGGAGTGTATTTTTCTGGCCGGATACGACCCCAGGAATAGGGGAGGAAGGGTGCCGTACGAATGAAGGTTGTCATTGTGGGCGCGGGCCAAGTGGGCTACCAGATTGCCGACCGGTTGTCCCGGGAGGGGCATGACATCGCCCTCATCGAACGCAGCGCCGAGAAGGTCAGGGCGCTGGAGAGTAAGCTGAATGCACTCGTGGTGGAGGGGATCGCGTCTAGCGCGAAGGTGCTCGAGGAGGTGGAGGTCCAAGACGCGGACCTCTTCATCGCGGTCACCGACGTGGACGAGGTGAACCTGGTCTCCTGCATGCTGGCGAACGAGTACGGGGTCCCCACCATTATCAGCCGTGTCCGGAACATCGAGTACGCTGGCGCCGAGTGGGCGGCCAACGCGAAAAAGCTGGGCATTGACCTTCTAATCAACCCGCAGATGGTCGTGGCCAAGGAGATCGTGAGGGTGATCACATACCCCGTGGCCACCTCGGTGGCGGAGTTCGCCGACGGGCGGATCGTTTTTCTTGGCTACCGCATCGGGAGCGATAACCCGCTGGCCGGGATCACCCTCAAGGAGCTGGGCGACCTGTGCGGGATGTACCGCCTCGTCGTCGCGGCACTATCCCGGCAACAGAAAACGGTCGTGCCTCACGGGCAGGACGTGATCCTCAGAGGCGACATTCTCTACTTCCTGTGCCGGAAGAAGGAGCTGCCGGCGATCAATTACCTCTTTGGCTTTGGGGAGCGGCGCACGAAAAACATCATGATCCTCGGCGGCGGCTATGTAGGAGAAGGAGTGGCCCAGGAGCTGGCTCAGCGGAAACTCCGGGTGAAGATCCTAGACCGAAACCGCGACCGTTGCGAGCATCTGGCTCAACGTCTAGACGGCGTGGCGGTGATCCACGCTGAGGGCACCGACGTAGACACGCTGCACGATGAAGGGATTGAGGACACCGACGTCTTCGTCGCCGTCACCCAGGAGGATGAGGGGAACATCCTCTGCTCACTGCTCGCGAAGAGGCGCGGGGCGAAGAGGGCCATTGCCTTAGTAAGCCAGCCGCAGTACGTCTCCCTGGCCCCCTCCATCGGGGTGGATGCCTGTATCAGTCCCCGGCTCTCTACCGCCAGCGCCATTTTGAAGTATGTCCGTCGGGGCGAGGTGCTCTCAATGGCCATGGTGGAGGAGTGCCAGGCCGAGGTGATGGAGTTCCTGCTCCCCGCGGGAAGCAAGATCCTTGGCAAACCCCTGAAGGAGATCCAGGTCCCCCGCGGCGCCATCATCGGGGCTGTCTTGCGGGGGGAAGAGGTGATCATACCGGACGGGGACAACCAACTTGCCGCCGGCGACCGGGCGGTCGTCTTCACGCTCCCCGAGGCCGTGGCACGGCTAGACAAGCTCTTCTCCTGACATGAACCTAAGACTCACGCTTCGGATCCAGGGTGGTCTTCTGCTCTTTCTCGCGGGCATGCTCCTCGTGCCCCTGCCCTTCTCCTTCTGGTACCGAGACGGGGCTTGGCCTTGGTTCGTGCTTACCGCGACCCTCTCCGCCGCCATCGGACTCCTGTTATTGCAAGTCTTCCCCACCCGGGAGGAGTTGACGGTCCGCGAGGGTTTCGGGGTCGTCACCCTCGCTTGGGTCCTCTTCGCCGCCTTCGGCGCGCTGCCCTTTCTCTTCACTGGGACCATCGCGAGCCCGATCCAGGCCTACTTCGAGTCCATGTCGGGCTTCACCACCACCGGCTCCACGGTGATCACTAACCTGAACATGGTGGCAGAGAGCGTCCTCGTCTGGCGCTCTCTGACCCAGTGGCTTGGCGGCATGGGCATCATCGTCCTCTCCCTTGCCATTCTGCCGATCCTGGGCGTAGGGGGGATGCAGCTCTTCGAGGCGGAGGTGCCTGGACCCACTTCGGACCGCCTCCGACCCCGCATTCAGGACACTGCCAGGCTCCTGTGGGGCGTCTACTTCCTCATTACCGCGGCCGAGGTTGCGGCCCTCATGCTCGGCGGGGTGAGCTTCTACGAGGCAGTGTGTCACGCCTTCACCACCATGGCCACCGGGGGATTCTCCACCCGCAACGGCAGCATCGCTGAACTCGGCGGAAGCTATGTCCACTTGGTGGTGACCTTCTTCATGTTCTTGGCCGGCGTGAACTTCTCTCTCCACTTCCAGGCGCTTCGTGGAAGGGTTGGCAGGTACTTCCGTAGCGAGGAGTTCCGGTTCTACCTGGGCGTGCTCGCGACCTCTGTCCTTGTGGTTTTCCTCTTCAACTTTCGAGTCTACAAGGACCCACTAACAAACCTCCGGGACTCTGCCTTTCAAGTCACTTCCCTCATGACCACCACCGGCTATGTGACCGCCGACTACGAGCTCTGGCCAGTGCTGGCCCAGTACATCCTCGTCGGGTTGATGTTCGTAGGCGGCTGCGCGGGCTCCACCGGCGGCGGGATGAAGAACGTCCGGGTGCTCCTGCTCGTGAAGCACAGCTTCCTGCAGCTCTCACGGCTCATCCACCCGCGGCGGGTACGGCTCTTGAAGATCGACCAGAAGACCGTCTCGGACGAGGTGATCCAGAGCATCCTCGGCTTCTTTGCCCTCTACATCGGGATCTTCGTCTTCGCCTCCCTCGGGATGGCCGCGCTCGGCGTGGACCTGGTGACCGCCGGGGCCTCGGCGATCGCCTGCCTCTCGAACATCGGCCCCGGCCTCGGCCAGGTAGGCCCCACGGACAACTTCGCCCACCTGCCGGGGGCGGGCCACGTGCTCCTCTCCTTCTGCATGCTCGTGGGGCGTCTCGAGGTCTTCACGGTTCTCGTCCTTGTATTCCCGTCCTTTTGGCGCAAGTAGCCTTCCCTGGCTAGCTTGTGGCCGATTAGATACGGTTTGCAACCAGTGGGAAAATGTGTTGTGGGGTCTCAAGTATTGTATGCATATCTTGCCTTAATCCACACTTTATCGTTCGAAATCCTTAACATCTCCACATCATACCCGAAAGAATATTGACTTACTGAACATCCACTACAATGGAACCTTGTGTCGACTAAAATGCCTTACTCCCAGTCGCAGGCCGAGGTGGGAATCGGCTAGTGGCCTATTCCATTTTTGCCTCGAGGTATTGAGTCTGGCAATTCTTTTCTGGTTTTCCTGAAAGAGCACTTCCCGCATTGGGTCGAAGTACATGACGAGCTTCTCTCCAAGCTTGAGGCCAGGGATTAGTATTTGAGCAGGTTTGCGACAAGAGGGGCTTGCTGATAAACTAAATCTGAACTAATGAGGTGTCTTATTTTGACTCGAATGGGAAGACCCTTTGAAACGAACTTCTAGAAAATTTCTCTTGGTAATCCTCTTTGTCTTAGGGGTTGGGGGGTTGGCAGTAAAGACTGCGTCCTTTCTGTTTCCAACGGGAGAGCATATCGCTGAAACTCCGGTAGAGGTCGTTGAGACTGATGCCAGAGGCACAGGCTTATGGTTGGTCCCCAAAGATGTTATTGCTCAACAATCTGGGATAGCGAACCCTTTTGTGCACCGTATTAAAAACCTTCGCATTGAGCGCTTGACTGTTGAGGTTACGGCCGAGACTGAAGGCCGTGTTGAGCTGCGAAGTAATGAACTTGAAGCGGGTGATCTTCTGGTAATAGAGCCTGGAGCGGTGCATGTGGGACAAGCTGTCGCCCCCACAAGCGGCATAGATGATGAAGGTTTGATTCGACTCACTTTGGAGGCTGGGATAGCTGCTGCGATGGCTGAAGACCTCAAGGAGGGTGTACGCTTCATCTCTCCACGTTACCGCGATAGTCTGGGCTTTAATTTCACCCTGATGCGACGGTTGCTAGAGCGAGCCTATGAGGAGTTTGACAGACCTCGGATTGAGCTTGCTGAGCCGCCCGCGATCCAGATCAGAGGGAGTCGGGCTATAGTTCAGGCACAATTGAGGTTAACCGCAATCTACCAGGGTCGTCGCAATTATCTGCTTGGTGATCAGGACCATCCCAATAACATCCTCCTGATACTGGACAAATCTGCCAATGGCTGGAAGGTTTCCCAGATTGAAGGGCTACGGCCCCTGAGCCTTGAGGAAGGCTTTCTTAAGCTGCTGGGCGCTCAGATTGGACTCCCGCTAACGGCAACTGAGCGATTGGAAAAGCAACAGGCCTGTATGCCTTGCCGCCAGAGGATGGCCGAACTCTTCGGTCCGGGACGTTGAAGACCCTGAGGCGAAGCCTTCTATCTTCATCCGCGACTGGTTGCGCTTCGCGGATAAGCGAGTCGATTTTATGGAAGGCGAGTATTTTCCCGGTGGTGTTAGCCTACCCATCTCCATCTTGGAGATCGCCCTTTTCTTTACATCTATCGTTCTACTTTTCGAAGCGGTCACCCGGTGGCATTTCTGGTTGGGGTTATTGCTACTTCTCCTTGTGGTCCTTCTCCTTGTTGGGCGCTTTTGGCCTGCCCCTAAGTTTGATCTTCCCGTCACACCTCTATCCGTTAATACAGACTTTCAAAAGGATCCAACCAAGCCCAGATTTATCTGGAGCCAGAAATATCGAGTCCGCATCCGGCTGCATATTTTTCCAGTGAAGAAATACGGCCTCATGTACGACCGTGCCATCAAAGAGGGATTGTTGACAAAGGGTGACTTCGCCGAACCCATTCCTCTCTGCGACGAAGATCTCCGTCTGGTTCATGGCCGCGGCTATCTGTGGCGCCTTTATCTCCTGGGATCCACCCCATTAGGACTTCTCAACGGGGAAAACCCTATCAGTCTTGGAATCCTTAATAGGTTAAAGGTTGCATGCGGGGGTACCTACCTGGCATGCAAGATCGCCCTGGAGCAGGGTCTTGGGATGAACCTTTGCGGTGGATTTCACCATGCCTTTCCCTGCCGAGAGGCGGGTTTCTGCCATCTGAATGATATGGCGGTTGCCATTCGAAAACTTCAGAGAGAACGGGCCATTGATCGGGCCATGGTGATAGATTGTGATGTACATCAAGGAAACGGGACGGCTACCATTTTCAAGAAAGACGACAGTGTCTTCACCTTTAGCATTCATCAGGAAGATCTGTATCCGCACCCAAAGGCAGTAAGCGATTATGATATCAGCCTGTACAGCGCCCTGAAGGTGGACGATGACAAGTATCTAGAGGAGCTTAAGGTGCTTCCGGAACTGATCGAAAAGCACCGCCCTGATCTGATTATCTACCTCGCAGGAGCTGATCCATTCGCTGAAGATCGCCTGGGTGGCTTTCTCCTTACCAAGGATGGTCTCCTGAGGCGCGATGCTTATGTACTGAGGCTGTGCAATGAACTGAAGGTGCCGAACGCCATAGTTCTTGGTGGAGGATATGCCAGGAATACCGAGGATACGGTGGCGATTCATCTGAATACTATGCGGGTGGTTAATGAGCTAATTGAGGAGGTAATAACAAACTAAACATCCAAGAAGCACATAAGAGATCTAACGGGCTAAATCTCAACATTTGAGGATGGGATCTTGAGCTCACTCTGGCTGGGACGGGGTCCATGTACTGGCAAGGTATATGAACTCGCTCACCATTGCAATCTACCCCAGCATCTTGATTTGAGTTGGCGATTCCTTTTTGATAATTCAGATAAAATCGAAAACGTGGTTGATAAATAGGATCTAATACGATATAAGTCAGTATCCTATTCAGCAATCTTTGAATAAGAGTGAAGATTCGTCGGGCTTTATCTGCTAAGCAGTGCTTGATTTTCCTCTAATCCAATCGGTCACAGTCTATATGAGTGTCGGAAGCGATAGGACAGAAGAGAGGCTGCTTTCCTTTGAGAGCATTTGCCGCGAACATGGTTTGAGTATAACTCCCCAGAGAGTTGCAATTTATAAAGAGCTGATTTCCTCTTCAGAACATCCATCTGCTATTACGATCTTTAAGAAGGTAAGGGAATACTATCCGAACATTTCTTTAGACACAGTCAACCGGACCCTTTTAACTTTTCAGAAGATCGGCCTGGCCAAGGTTGTGGAAAGCTCTGGGGACCCTAAGCGTTTCGATCCTAACCTCGAACCGCATCATCACTTCAGATGTGTTCGATGTGGGAAGCTAGTAGATTTCAAAAGCGAATCATACGATGCCCTCGAGGTACCACCAGAGCTAGATGAGAAGTTTGTCGTTATGGGGAAAATTGTCCATTTGGAGGGCTTCTGCGATAAATGCAGGACAAGCTAGTGAGCATAACTTTGTCTTTTTTCGGACAACTAATAGTAGCTAAACCGCTTACCCAAGCCATTAGGAGGACATTATGAGTGAATCGAAGAAGCTTACAACGTCAGCTGGCGCCCCTATTGCCGACAATCAAAACTCAGTTACCGCTGGTCCGCGAGGACCGCTTCTCATGCAGGATTATCAACTGATCGAGAAGTTAGCCCACCAGAACCGGGAACGGATTCCCGAGCGCCCTGTCCATGCGAAAGGTTGGGGCGCCCATGGCACCCTCACCGTCACCCACGATATCACGAAGTACACCAGGGCCAGGATTTTTTCCGAGATTGGCAAAAAAACTGAAATGTTTGCGCGCTTTTCGACGGTGGCGGGCGAACTTGGTGCCGCCGACGCCGAGCGTGACGTGCGTGGATTTGCATTGAAGTTTTATACTGAAGAAGGCAACTGGGACATGGTGGGTAACAACACGCCGGTCTTTTTCGTGCGGGACCCTTACAAGTTTCCGGACTTCATCCATACCCAGAAGCGGCATCCGAGGACCAACCTGCGTTCGGCCACCGCGATGTGGGACTTCTGGTCGCTTTCACCGGAATCGCTGCACCAGGTGACGATTCTGTTTTCTGATCGCGGCCTGCCCATAGGCGTGCGACACATTAACGGCTACGGTAGCCACACCTACAGCTTCATCAACGCCCAAAATGAACGTTTTTGGGTGAAGTTTCATTTCAAGACCATGCAGGGCCACGAGCACTGGACCAATGCCGAGGCTGCAGAGGTTGTTGGCCGGACCCGCGAGTCTACTCAGGAAGATCTCTATAACGCGATCGAAAGAGGTGACTTCCCGAAATGGCGCTTCTGCGTGCAGGTGATGCCGGAAGAGGACGCCGAAAAGACACCCTACAACCCGTTCGACCTAACCAAGGTTTGGCCGCACGGCGACTACCCGCTGATCGAGGTCGGCATCATGGAGCTGAACCGCAATCCTGACAACTATTTCGCTGAAGTCGAACTGGCCGCCTTCGCTCCGTCGAACATTGTACCTGGCATCTCTTTTTCACCGGACAAAATGCTGCAGGCACGCATATTCTCATATGCGGATGCGCACCGTTACCGGCTCGGCACCCACTACGAAGCGCTGCCCATAAACGCACCGAAATGCCCGAGGAATCACTACCACAAGGACGGGCCCATGCGGTTCTTTCCGAACTTCCCGAACCCGGATGCCTATTACGAGCCCAATTCGTTCGAAGGTCCGGTGGAAAGTCCGGAATTTGCCGAGCCGCCATTGAAGATTTCCGGCGATGCCGACCGCTACAACCATCGAGAGGGCAACGACGACTACGGCCAGCCCCGTGCCTTGTTCAATCTGTTCGATGACGGTCAGAAAGCACGGCTTTTTTCCAACATCGCCGAGGCGATGCAAGGTGTGCCGGATAACATCATTGAGCGCCAACTCGCACATTTCGAGAAGGTGCATCCGGATTACGCCTCAGGCGTTCGCGCAGCGCTGGATAAGTTGGCATAGTCATAACAAACAAGCATTAACATTAATAAAGATTATTCAAGGGGGGTTCTTCCTTTATTGAAGAATTTGGGGGAAAGCGAAAGGTCGTTCTATCTTCAATCTGAACGGCCTTTCATTTTTTATTCCTGAGAAAACACTACTAGGCAAAGCGCTCCAAAACAAAGAGCACCACTATAGTGATGATTCCAACCGCCAGTTCTTACTCCGGAAAAATTGCGTAAAGGGGTCAGATTTCCGTTTGACTCTTGCATGATGGCGCTTTGGAAAAAAGTCGACCTGACCATTTCTCATTCCACTTTATGTAGTGCTAGAACTGTTCGACCGACCACTTACGATAGCTGCTATAGATGTGAAGTCTTGGCTGCCTGCTAGAACTTAAGATATGCACATCATATCGAAATTTTTTCGGGAACTAACCACCTCGCCAGACATCTAGCCCGGATATCTGCCCCCACATATAGAAAAAGGATATGCACACACGGAGGAAAAGAAATCGAATCGTATCCATTTTTCTCTTTGACAGAAGCTTGCCATTGGGCGTAGCATGATCATAGTGTGCAGTTTCTTCTGACTTTTCCAGATACAGTACGACCTCAGGGGTCAAATGAACCTTAAATTGTGCCCTCCAATCTCGCAGTGAAACATCCGGGCTAGTGCGCAGTTCATTTTCGACGTCAGGTCGTCATCTGAACCGTATCACCTATCAATGTTCCCCGGAGAGCATGGAAGGAATCCGCTGGGCTCACTGGAGGATAAAGTGATGAAAGGAGAAAATTATGAAGAGAAAGGACAAATATCTACTCCGAGTAACCAAAATAGAAGAGCTTCAGGTTCATGACACGCCTGGTCACACCCTGACGCTCACTGAGATGGAGGGGGAACCCATTGAATACGAACCGGGTTTGGCCGGCGAGTTTGTCACCCGCCGCAGTGTTACCTTCCACGACCGGAGGAGGGGTTCAGGTCCTATGGAAGGGTATGTTATGGCCTACTTCCAGGAAGGATCAGCCTACAGTCGCTTTGAAGGGCAGCGTGACGGCAAGACAAAAGTCAGCGCCGGCACATGGAAAACGTATCACTCCACTGGGAAACTGGCCGGCATCAAAGGCGAAGGAACATTCAGAGTTACTGCGGGAGAACGCTGGAACGAGTACATCCTCGAATTAGAGGGCGAATATGAGGCCGCGTGAAGTGGGCAGGACCTCATCTTGTTGCCATGTGCTTTCCTGTAACGTGAAGAAATGAAAATATTATCAGTAAGGAGGTTTTGCTATGGTCAAAAGATTCCTCCTAGGCATTGACGATTCGCAGTACACCTTTGAAGCCCTGGAAAACCTGGCTGGTCTTTTCCTGAAAACCGATGCCCATTTCCATCTATTTCTCGCTGTGACTGAGAGTCACCTTCCGGCCCCTCCTCCAACCTCAAGCGAGACCACCGATTGGCAAGAGGTTCAGAAGATGCGGGCTCAACAGATCCTGGACAAGGGTGTCAGTTCACTGCTCCAGATGGGGTACAAACGCTCACGCATCAGCACGGAGACAAGACTGCAAAGCGTGAATGCTGCCAAGGATATCCTGAATGGAGGCAAGAGTGAAGAAATCATAGCCATCGTCTTGGCCCGTAAGCAGCAGTCCGGGGTTAAGCGCTTGCTTCCTGATACTGCTACTGCCAATATTTATCAATATGCGGACGTGCAGCCTGTATGGGCAATCGGCAACCTCCCCCTCAAGCCGCCCCACGTTCTCGCAGCAGTAGATGAATCTGACTACGCTGACCGTATCGCTACCCACTTGGCCGAAACCCTTGGACCGCTCCCAGATGTTCGGATTACCTTTCTTAATGTGATGCCAGCCAAACCGCCGGCTTACTGGGACGACGGCCACATTTTGGATAAGGAAGAGCGTGGGGAACGGAAGGGGGTAGTGAAAAAATGGCAATGGACCTATGAAGAAATAATGGGGGGTATCTTTGCCAAGGCGCGAGGAGTTCTTACTAAATCGGGCGTTGCCGAGGAGCGGATCAGCACAAAGATGCAAACTCGAAAAAGCGGCCCTGCCCGGGACATCCTCGCCGAAGCGAGCCGGGGTGGCTACAACATAGTGGCTCTCGGTAGACGCGGCGCTGGCGACAGCCAGATCGATCCAGGAAGCCGCGCCTCGAAGATTCTTCGGAGTGCTCACGGTTGCACAATAATGCTGGTGAACTAAAGAAGCGAATCGGGGATTCGGTGGAAGGAGAAGACTATGGAACGGAAGAAACGCAAGGACAAGTATCTCCTTAGGGTTACCAAAGTAGCATCGCTCCAGGTTCACGACAAGCCTGGCCACACTCTGACGCTGACTGAAATGGAGGGTGAGCCCATAGAACTCACCGAGGGTGTGGCTGGCGAGTTTGTCTCCCGCCGAAGTGTCACATTCCACGACCGCATCAAGGGCTCTGGTCCCATGCAGGGTTATGTCCAGGCCACTTTCAAGCATGGTGCAGTACAGAGCCACTTTGAAGGCCACCGCGACTCCACTACCAAAATTAGCGCGGGCACCTGGCAAACCTACAACGGCATAGGCATCCTGGCGAACATAAAGGGAGGGGGCACTTTCAAAATCACACCAGGTAATAGACGGGGCGAGTTCATTCTTGAGTTGGAAGCAGAATATGAGCTTTGATTGAGGCTGGTGATTTTTACCGGTTTGGGTCTGCAACGTTAGGGTAAACGCACCTGATCTACAGGTGGAAAGGAGCGAGGTTATGTCCGTAGGCACTTACAAAATAATTGAATTGGTGGGGTCAAGTGGTGTTTCTTGGGAAGATGCAGCCAAGAATGCTGTGGAGACTGCGAGCAAGACCCTAAGGGACTTAAGAATTGCCGAAGTGAAAAAACTGGACTTGAAAATTGAGGGAGGCAAAGTTGTCGCCTACAGAGCAAGGTTACATCTATCCTTCAAATATTTGGAAAAGGAATGATCATGTAAGGAGGCGAGTAAGACGGCTGGAGCCCGGAGATTTTAGAATGCAGATTGAAGAGCTCAATACCTCACGGTCAAGAATGCATGCACCTCAATCTACAATCATAAATCTGAAATCATAAATCATACAGTAAGGGATTGCACATGGATCGTTCAGAGACTATCCATCTCTTAGAAAGCTGTGCTTTTTTTAAGGGGTTCCAAGAAGATCACCTTCAGGAACTCACCAATCTGTTTCGGGTTGAAGACTATGCCGCCACAGATCACATTTTTCGGCAAGGTGATTTGGGAGAGCAGATCTATATTGTTGCTGAAGGGCATGTCTTTTTGGAAAGATCTGTGGATCTGGGCACCCGCAAGGGAACTGTCGTTATAGGAGTGATCGGTAAAGGCAAGGTTTTTGGCTGCTGGTCCACACTTCTCAATGAAACGCATACCCTCATGTCCTCAGCCGTCTGTCGAAAACCAACAAAAGTCTTGGTCATGAAGGGTTCGGATCTAAGACAGATGATGCTTGATAACAATAAGCTTGGATTTAATGTCTTGGAAAGGCTCTGCTTCCTACTTCGAGAGAGGCTAAGGGGAGCATATCATGCGATGGAAGAAATTTGATTACTGGCTGTGCATGGACTCAGCCATGGTCACCACTCGATCACCCAGGAGATTGCTGTACGACCCCAGTTCATTATCATACCACCCGTAGACAACTGCTTTGGTGATTGGCACTTCCACCCGTGTTTCTGGTATATTTTCCAGCACTTCCATAGGGATTAGTTGAGAGAGATCGACTGCAATCCTCGGAGATCATTCAGTGCCTGGATAATACCACTATTTTTCAATCTTAGAAATATGCAGGTTCTTCTTCATCAATATACATTCTTGGGGTGGTTTGCTAAGATCAAGAAAATACCGTGACAGGAGGGGGGGGATTATAGCCTGCATCCTGCTGCACACCATTATGAGGCGGTTTTTCGGTTGTAAGCGATGACAGCTCAGGATCATACATGAAGCGAACTACCTTTCTTGCTGCCGAGATTGACCAAGCTCGTAGACTACTGGGTTTGGGCGAGCTGGCCAGCATAGCAGAAATCAAGACTGCGTATCGCCACCTGTGTAAGCAGTGGCATCCTGATGCACTGCAAGACGACGCGACCAGCTCTGGAAAAATCAAGGATATCAATGCCGCCTACCGCTTGCTCCTGGACTACTGTGAAACCTACCGATTTTCCTTCAGCCCGGAAGAGGTGGAATCCTTCGACCCTGAGAGGTGGTGGTTCCGGCGGTTTGGGGACAATGTTTACCCCCAATCCGGTGAAGAGGATAGTGGTGAATAAACCCTAATGTTGCATAGCCGTGGGTATGCAACATTAGGGTTAAGACCCGGTGATTTTAGATTTAGGAATGCACTTTGCCTCAAAAACAGACGCTCGCCCAATCAGTGCCCCTTTCTACCTCCCGTCCCCACGTCCGGTCCGACTCTGGAAGACTTTCGTACCAACAAACAAACTTCCTTGCCATCCTCAAACTTGCTGGTATAGTATGTCCACAAAAACAACTGTATTGACAATGTCTAAGCGCCGAACCGGACAGGACGATATGGAAATAGATGAAGAGCTAAAAGCAAACATAGCCCGGATTTGCAAAAGGAACCGCGTCCGGATTATGGCCGTGTTTGGCTCATCTCTTCAGCGGACCGGAAGGGACATTGATCTTGCTCTTTACCCGGTTCGAGGGGTCGCACCTGAAATTATCGACAAACTGAGGTTAATTGCGGAACTCGAGACACTTTTCAAAAGAAAGGTAGACATCACAGTTGTGAATCCTGGAACTTCAACAACCCTTCTTTTTGAGATCTGCAGAAGTTCACTTCTGCTGCATGAAGATCAACCTGGCAGTTTTGAAAATGAAAGAAGCATCGCCTTCAGAAAGTACGCCGACAGCTTCAAATTTAGAAGAATGAGAGAGAAGACTGTAACAAATTTTGTCAAGGGATTGGACGTTGTCTCCTGAGGTAAAAAAAAGAAAACTCCAGAAGCTGATTCAGTACCTCAATGACCTGAAAAAACATGAGAACTCCTCATTTGATCAGTTCATGCAGAACCACTACGAGGTGGAACGGATTATCCAGTTGCTGATCGAAAGCTCTTCGGACTTGATATTTCACGAGCTGTCCAAGCACAACGTCACTCCTGACTCATACAGGGAAGCCTTTATCCTGGCTGGCAAGAAGGATATTCTCCCCGAAGAACTGGCAAACAGCCTTGCCCTGGCAACCGGAATGAGGAATATCCTCGTTCATGAGTATGAGACGATAGACTACAAGCTGGTTCACAAGAGCATCAAGACCGCACTTCGCGATTTTGCGGGATTCCTGAAAGCCCTCTCAGAGTGACGCCGGGCGGATCTCGGCACCCACGATGAAATCTTTCCCCCATGTTGGTCGGAATGGTCGATGGTCGGAGCAGGCAATTCGTGAAATATCCGGGCTAGACTGGTTTGCCCAGTTCAGCGATCTCATAACTTTTTCCAAGGAACCATGTGCTGTGTGCGACTATGAATAGAAGGTTTTCAATAAAGGCTAAGATTTCTTGCAGCATCATTGTCCCAGCATTTTATCATAGTGCAAATATTGCCAGATTTGCTATATTGGCAAAAGTTAGTCAGTAAGAGACCAGCTCTTCAAGTTCTTTATCGTATTTGTCTATTACCAAATCCCAGGAATACCTCTCCATGTGAGATGCTAGCCCTCCCCTTTTGTCCATATATTCTTTCGGATCTGCAAGGATCGTACTCAGCTTTTCCACCAACTCCCCCTGACTGTTGTACAGACAATCAGTATGGTGCTCTTCCGGAATTAATTCCGGATATGAGAGGTTGTTGGGCAAAAGAGGATAGCAACCGTAGCGTACTGCCTCCACTATGGAGATGCCAAAATTTTCCTGGATTGCGGTACTCGCCACGATCACACCTTGTTTGAGCCAGTCATGATATTTCTTTTTTGAAACCTCGTAGCCGTACTGAACAATCCTTTCCCCAAATTTTTCCTTGGCAGTCAGAAATGGTTTGGGCACTACCTGAAAATTCTCTCCCAGGAGCGCAAGTCGAAATTCAAACCCAGCGGACAAGACCGACTTGAGAGCAGCAAAAAAAGTCTCGGGAGATTTGTCAAATTCCCACCTGTGGTTCCAGATAATCAGGGGTGGCTTTGAGAGGTCCCATGGACTCAGGTTGGCTGGACCTGCCGAAAAATTACATCCGGGATGTAGTACTGCCGCTTTTTCCCGAATCCGGTCAACGACCCAACTTGGCCGGTATTCCGGCATCATTCTTATGAATCCGGGCAGGGAGCCAAAAAACGCATCCATGTGGGTTTGGGAGTTAAAGAGCACTCTGTCTGCCACCAGCCCAGTGGTTACATCGGTGAAGCCAAACTGATAATCCATGGTCTCACCGGGTGGCAAAGGATAGGAAAGCTGGTTCTCATGGAAATACACCAGTGCTCTAGGACAGTCAGCTCCC
>PVMK01118117.1_pt1 | contig 32172 bp, 25 predicted proteins | sample 1853481 | NCBI WGS metagenome assembly PVMK01 (sample SAMN08533507, study PRJNA380276) | Marine sediment metagenome, whole genome shotgun sequencing project.
CCAGCACCACGAAATCTGCGTCTTTGCCGGCCTCGATGGAGCCGATTTCGTTCTCCATACGCAGCTGGTACGCGCCGTTTCTGGTATAGCCGTTGATGAGGAGTTCGAGCGGGAGTTTCTCGGAGGCGGGCTGGCGGAAGGCCTCCGGATCCTGGTCCGGGGTCAGCCACTCGCGGGGGAACTGGCGGGTGTGCCCCACCTGCATGCCGAGGAAGGGTGAGAGGACCCGGAGTGTCCAGTCGTCGCTGGAGAAAGTTACATTGCCCCCTGCATCGGCGATTGCTCTTGCGCGGTAGGTGTCGTTGTCCCGCGCCTCTCCCAGTCCGGCGCCAACAGGATCGGGATCATCGAAACCCAGCCACCAGGGTGTGAAGTTCGCGCTCACACCGAGTTCCCCGAATCTTGGCCAGTCGCCCGGGTCGACGTTCTGCAGGTGCCCGACCGAGACTCGCGGGTAGAAGTCCTCGCCGACTGTTTCTTTAGCCTGTTCGACTGCGTCCAGCACGCGTTTGGTGGCCAGATCGCCGATGACATGCACGTGCAAGTCGAATTTCGCTTCGTGCAGCTCGATCAGGAAATCTTTGAGTTCCTCGATGGACAGAGTCGTGTCGCTCACGTAGTCGGGGTCGTCCGCGTAGGGTTCGAGCAACGCGCCGGAGCGGTTCTCGTGTATGCCGTCCATGAACAGCTTGACGGTATTGAACTGTAGGCGCTCACCGCCATAAGTCTCGCGGTACCGCTGCATCTCGGCGACGGCTATTTTTGTCCTGTCCGGGGTGGATATCCGGTAAGTGCCTTCGTATCGGAGCGGCAGCTCGCCGGATCGCTCGAGGGTTGCCAGGAATGCATACACGAGGTCGGCGAATTCCTTGGTGCCCGCGTCGTAGAGGGTCGTGACACCATGTTCGCTCAATGTCTGCAACATGGCTCGCATGCTGGCTTCGTGTATCTCCTGGTCCACCTCGAATACCTCGTCCACGAGCTGCCAGGCCGCGCCCTCCTTAACCCAGCCGGTCAGGCGATCTTCGTCGTCGCGCTTGTACATGGCGACGGGGAATTTCGGATCCGGGCTGTCCTTGTCGAGGCCGAGCGTCTCGAGTGCGACTGAATTGAGCCAGAAACTGTGCCCCGCACTGCTCTCAGCCACACGGGCCGGTCGGGGAAGATGGGGTCGAGGTCCGCGCGGTCCGGGCCCTTGCTGCCGTCGACGAAGACATAAGTCGGCCAACAACAGCCACGAAGCCAGCCATCGCCGCGGTTTTCTTGCGCGTAGGCCTCGAGTTCCGCCAAGAATGCCTCGCGCGTGTTTGCCTCGAATCTTGCTTCGTAGCGTGTCAGGTTGATTTGGCCCGGGTGGGTGTGCGCATCGACGAGTCCCGGGATCACCATGCGACCGCCAAGGTCGGTGACTTCAACACCGTCGGATATATAAGAGTCGGCGCCGGCGTTATCGCCGACATAGACGAACTCGCCGTCCTTGATGACGACCGCCTCGGCCCAGCACCGCTCCTCGTCGACGGTGTAGATTCTGCCGTTGGTCAGTACCCAATCGGCGCCCGGTGCAACAGAGTCTTGTTGTTGGTTGCAGGCGGTGAGCGCAAGGCCAATGAATGCCAAGCGTATTGCTAGTGTGTAGCGCATTGATGATCCCCCCGAGGAAATCATAGGGGAAAAGGTGAAGTATAGGAAATTCTATCGCGTCATTTCCTTATGGATCTCGGCGCCCTTACTTACGGGCGAGATATCGATACACGGGCCAGGACAAGGCCACCATTGCTACTGCATACAATGCGGTCTCCTTCTCGGCGTATGCCTGAAACAAGGTAATAGCTGTCCATCCGATCAGGCACACGATCGTACTGTAAGGATGGCCCCATGCGCGGTACGGGCGTTCGGCATCAGGTTCGCGTTTGCGCAGAATTAGAATACCGACAATCAATACCAGGTAAAGCGGTACAAATAAAAATACAGAAAACAGCAACAGAAATTCAAATCCGCCGAGCAGAATAAGGCCGACTGATACCATCCAGGTGACCAGTATGGCGAATACCGGGTTGCCACCTTCGCCAATTTTCTGTGCTTGCCGCACCGCAAGACCATCCACCGCAAGCGCCTGAAGAATGCGCGGCCCGCTCATATATGCCAGGTTCTGGTGGCTCAGCAAAATCAGGATGGCGGCAATAACGACGATGCTGCCAGCTGCCGGGTTTGTGGCGAGTTCGAGCGCATGCGCCAGAGCCAGATCGCTGCCTGCAAGCGACGCCAGTCCAACACTTTTTACCAATGCGAGATTCAGCAGCATATACAAAACAATAACGACTACCATGCCCTTAATTGCGGATCTGGCTGCCACTCCGGCGCCACCCTGGATCTCGCCGCTGAAATAGGATGCATACAGCCAGCCGTCGTACGTAAAAATAATTGTCGCGATCACCAGGCTCCAGCCGCCGATTGAGTTATCGGCAGGGGCCGGGCTCGTGGCGCCGGCCCCCGTCGCTTCCGCAAAAAACAACACCAGCGACAATCCGATAACGAACAATCCGATCGCTGCGGTTGCAGACTGCTGAATGAATGCGCCCAGGCCGATTCCGCGCAGCTGGATGACGGCGAATATCGACGTTACCGTGATTGCGAGTGGCGTATTCCATGCCGCCGATTCAGGAAAGAGAATTGCTATGAACTCAATGATGACTACCGCCTTCAGGGCAAGGTCCGCGGCGTAAGTCAGCCAGTCAGCCCAGCCAATGACAAAACCGGCGTAAGGACCGTATGCGCGGCGTATAAGAGAGTAGAAGCCGCCGGACCGTGGCGTCATGCCGACCAGTTCGGCGCATACAGCGGTGCTCAGCAGTACAAACAGACCGGCAAGCAGCCAGAGTGCGAGATAGAAAAACGGATCGGTTACGACCTCAGCGATTTCGCCCGGGCCGCGCAAGATGCCGAGACCAATGACACCGCCAACAGTAACAGCAAGTACAAATCTGCTGGGTAGTCCCCGTGTCGGATTTTCTTCTGTCATACTATGATGCGTGGCGAACAAGTAACGCAGTGCGAACGGAAAGCTGGTTTATTTTCTAAATTCATCATTCAACTCTACGCCAAGCCCGGCTCCGGTAGGAACGGATGTTTTTCCTTCATTGTCCAGTGAAAAGGGATTATGTTTGAGAAGATCCGTAATTGATCTGCGCGGCATGTACTCAACCATACAGTATTTATCGTCGGATACTGTTGCTTGAAATTGCAGATCAGCGGCAAGCCCAATGGCTCTTCAAACCAGAGGTTATTGCTGCTGCCGATCTCGGCGAGCGCTAGAAACGCGCGGGCGGCGTCGCTGACTTATGTTCCGGGACATAAAATGGCGTACTGGAAACACGGCACTCTGCCCACACCGACTTCCACTTCAATTCGCGCTGGTAATCGATACGCGCCCAGATGTGCTTCGGCAAGTTGCCATTGCTGTATTCAATATCAGCTAAAGCGAGATTGGCCTTGAGTATCGGTGACCATATTGCACATTTGATTTCGCCGACCTGTTTGCCGCTCCTGCCGTCGAAGATGAATGCCTCGGCAACCGGCTTGTTGCCTTCGACGACGATCTTGGTCAGGCGCCTTCTCGCAGGGCGAGCACTCTCGGCCAGCAGCGCTTTGCGTCCGGTGAAATGCCCTTTGTCGAGATTGACAACCCAGCCGAGTCCGACCTCATACGGCGAACGATCGTAGCCATCGCGTATGGTCGATTCCGCGGTGTTGAAATCAAACCCGGGCATGATGAATCCCGCCTCGATACGCACCATTTCCAGCGTAGACAAGCCCATCGCATGGACGTCGTATTTGTCTCTGACGGCGAATATTGCATCCCACAACTGCAGCGCATGGTCCGGGCTGACCCATAATTCATAGCCGAGATCACCGGTGTAACCCGTGCGTGAAACGACAACCGGCACATCCTGGCAATGCAGGTTCGCGATTCCAAAGGGGCGCAATTCTTCAAGCCCGGCGATACCCGCTTCTGTCAGAACGGAATACGATGTTGGCCCCTGCACGGCCAATGCCGCTACGTCATGCGTTTCCGTTTCTATTGTTACATCGAACCCCATTGACGAGATCATCAGCCAGTCAAGTTGATGATGCTGCGAGCAAAGCCGGTAATCGTTTTCACCGAACTGGAACACGGTACCGTCGTCGATCAACTTGCCCTCGTCATTGCACCACACAACGTAGGTGACCCGGCCCGGTTTCAGCTTCGACAATTCACGCGTTACCAGGCGGTCCAGAAAACGAAACGCGTCGGTGCCGGTAATTCGGTATTTCTCCATCGCTGACATGTCCATCACCGAGCAGGAGCTGCGAACCGCAAAGTACTCTGTGGACAATTTATCGAGCACACGCGGCGCCATGTAGCCGTTCCAGCTTGTCCATTCCTCCGTTTGCGACAGCGTGGCAAGCCGTGGGTGAAAGGGCGTGTGCTGCATAGCCTGGCGAAAATGCCCTTTTTGAATACTCATTTTGCGGCTCCTGATCCAAGGATACGCTTTGCCGCGTTGCGGCCTGGCAGCCCGGTGAGACCCCCGCCGGGATGTGTGCCTGCGCCGCACAAGTACAATCCATCAAGCGGTGTAGAGTATTGTGCTGCGCCGTGTACGGGCCGCATCATGAATGACTGGTGGATGGTCATGTCGCCGTGGTGCCAGTGGCCCTCACGAACGTGATATTCACGCTCTATGTCCTGCGGCGTAAAGAGATCGTGATTGACGATGAGCGACTTCAAATTTGGTGCATAGCGGCCGATTTGGGCGATGATCCTGTAGGCGAACGCGGCTTTTTGTTCGTGCCAGCCATCCGCAATGTCATACGGTGCAAACATGATGTTGACCGACATAACATGGTGGCCTGCGGGCGCCAGCGCGTCATTGTGCAGACTCGGGATCGTAATTTCGAGAATCGGCTCCGTTGAGTATTCCTCGTATTTTGCATGATTGAACGCGTGTTCGATGTACTTCATTGTTGGCGCATAAAGCAGCCTGTTTTCGAGGTCCGACTCCGATAAGCCCGAAAATTCCGGTACGCCGGATAACGCGATATGCAGCTTGGCGACATCACCTGCCCCTCGTATCTGTGACACCCGTCGTGCAAACATTGCATCAAGTTCCGGCGCTCCGACCAGATCGAGAAACGTGGATCGAGGATCCGCATTCGAGACTATCGTCCTGGCCTTTACAACCTCGCCGCCTTCCGTTTCGATGCCAAACGCTTTGCCTTTTTCCACGAGAATTTTTTTCACTTTGGTACCGGTACGAACGGACGCTCCCGATGCCTCCGCCGCCTGTAACAATGCGTGTCCGAGTTGCGATTTTCCGCCGCTAACCATGGACAAGGACCCGTTGAGCTCACCGAACAATCGCGAAAGCCAGGTCAGTACCGTGCCCGGCGAGCGCGGCCCCATGTGGTGCCCGAGCACAGCGTCTGCGGCCAGTGCTCCTTTTAGTCGTTCATCGTCGAACGCTTCTTCAAGCACGTCGTACATATTCATTGCCGCGACGCGCAGGAATTCATACATGGACTCGCGTCCAAGACCAAACCGGACATTCCAACCGAGCTTCGCCAGCGTTGACTTGTCGGCGAAATCCATATTTTTCAGCCGCGGCGGCCTGTTTTCAAACAACGGGCGCAGTGCCCTGGCATAGTCGAGATATTCGCTCTTGAGCTGGCTGTATGCGCTAACGTCGCTTTCGCTTAGGCCCGGCCCTGAAACGCTTCGCTGTCCAATGTTCAGATGCATGCCATCTTCGTCCAACGCTATCGTATGGATCGACTTGCCAGCCGAGTAACCATAACGATCGAGCTGCAAGTCCTTACGTATCTTTGAGCAAACCGGGTAAGCGGTGTGCGCGAGTCCGGGTACATGGTAGTCATCGTCGATCGCCCGCGCCGATGTCATGCCACCCACCGCGTTTCTCGCCTCCAAAAACAGGACCTTCAGCCCGGCGCGTGCGAGATACGTGCCGCATACGAGGCCGTTGTGTCCGGCGCCAATGATGATTGCATCAATTCGCTCAATCATCACTGAACTCTTCAGGCGTCGTATCCGGCATGCGCAGGTCGCGAAGTATCTCGCGCGCCGCATTGGCACCCGGTGCACCCATGACGCCACCGCCGGGATGGGTGGACGACCCGCACATGTACATCCCCTTCACGGGACCGCGATATTGTGCGTAACCCGGGAAGGGTCGATTGAAAAGGAGTTGGTCAAAGGTAAGTTCGCCCTGAAAAATATTGCCTTCCGTAAGCCCTGTTTCGTCTTCTATTTCGCGCGGCGTATGCACTTCTGCGTGCAGCAACAGGTCCTTGAAGTTCGGGCTGTAATCCGCAATCTGGTCAATGACCGTCTGGCCAAACTGCTCGCGCTTCTGGTCCGTCCAGCCGCCCTCCGCATTAACCGGGCAATATTGCACGAAGACCGACATCATGTGCTTGCCTGGCGGAGCAAGGCTTGGATCGTATTGCGAAGGAATAAGGACATCGCAATAGGGGTCTGCCGACCATCGATCGTCTTTCCAGTCGTCATAGGCCTTTTCCAGGCGACGCAGCGTATCCGTGAAATGCATATGGCCGAGCGTTAACGGCGAGCCGTCCGGGAGTGCAGGAAACTGCGGCATTCCATCGAGCGCAATGTTCAGTTTTCCGGACGAGCCGCGAATCTTGAAATGCTTTGCACGATGCACCAGTTTCGGCGGCAAATCGGCCTCGGCCATAATGCCCAGGAAAGTACGTTTCGCATCGAGATTCGAGACTATCGTTTTCGCGGCAATCATCTCCCCGGAAGCAAGCTCAACGCCGGTGGCTTTGTTCCCTGTAACCGTGATTTTGGCAACGTCTGCGTCGGTTCGTATTTCCCCGCCAAGTGACTGAAAGGACGATGCAAGGGCACCAGCCACAGCGCCCATGCCACCGCGGGCGAATCCCCACGATCCTATGTTGCCGTCGACATCACCCATAGCATGATGCAGCAACACGTAAGCGGTGCCGGGTGAATATACGCCGAGCCCGGTACCGATAATGCTGCCTCCCGAGTAGTGCGCGAGGATAACCTCGCTCTCGAAATAATTTTCGAGATACTCGGCGATGGACATGGTGAAAAAGCGTATGAATTCGTAAATCTGGGATTCGCTGAGCTCGTAATACTTCTTCATCAAGTGAGCGAATTCGAAAATATCACGCGGCCGAAAAGAACCCGGATCCGGTGGCGTCCTGAGCAGAAAACCGCGTATGAGCTTGCACCAACGAAGAATATCCGCGTCAAATCGAACTACCGCATCCGCATCGCGTTGACTGTGACGCATTAGCTCGCGGCGACGAATGTTTGGCTGGGAGTAACTACCGAAATAATCGCCATCCTGTTTGAAGGTCATGCTGCTGATCAGCGGGATGACTTTCAGCCCGTGCCTCCCAAGATCCAGGGCGTTGTAAATCTCAGGCCGGAACAGGCTGCATACGTAGGAACAGTTGGAGTATTTCCAGCCTTCATACAATTCGCGACTGACCGTCGCGCCACCGATGTATGAATTTCGTTCGACCACAAGTACGCGCAAGCCGGCTTTGGCCAGAAACGCAGCATTGGTTAACCCGTTATGACCTGCACCAATGACAATGGCATCGTAGCTGTTCATCAACCGTTCGTATCCAAAGACTTGTTGTTAGTCGGGCCTGTCGTAACCCAAGATATCCATTATTTACCTGAATTGCCACGTCCGTTTCATGAGCTGTAATGTGTGGCATGAGTGATTGTATGTTGTCCGATCGGCAGACTTACATTGCGCCTATAGGGGCGGAGGTTTGCACATGTCCGGAGACTAGACTGATGAAAAATCACAAGAAAGATTCCCTGAATGAAGTCTGATCGTTACGACACAATCGTCATTGGTGCGGGACACAATGGGCTGGTGTGCGCTGCCTACCTGGCCCGGCATGGCCAGCGTGTGCTGGTCCTCGAAGCGACCGACACGCCCGGCGGGCTCGGCGCAACACGCGAATTTCATCCCGGATTCCAGGCATCAGTTGCGCATTCGATCAGCCATTTCTCGCACAAGGTTGCCAGTGACCTGAAGCTCCAGTCACATGGCTTCGATGTGACGTCAAAGCCGTTGCCCACCATCGGTCTGAATGCGGATGGAGAGCACGTAATTGTGCATCGGGACTCGGTGAGTGGCGTCGCAGACGAGGATGCCGGTTCTTATCGGAAGTACGCTCGTCAGATGCAGCGTTTTGCCGACGTGCTAAAACCATTCTGGCAGAAAACCATGCCGCGCATCGGATCGAACAGCGTCGCGGAGATGATGACGTTCGCGCACATCGGGCTCAACCTGCGCCGTATCGGCAAGAAAGACATGAGGGAGTTCCTGAGAATCGTCTCACTTCCAACACGCGACCTGATGGACGAAAATTTCGACAATGACATCCTGAAGGCCGTATTGAGCTGGGATGGGCTCATTGGTTCGAGAATGGCGCCGCGTTCACCGAATGGCGCGGTGCTGGCGATGCTCTATCGCAGGTCCGGCAACAGCCATGGCACCCACACGATCCCGGCTGGCGGTGTTGGCGGCCTGATCAAGGCGCTTTGTTCATCGGCAAGTACATCGGGCGTGGAAATTCAAACGGGCGCCGCCGTTGGCCGGATTCTCACTGCAGGAAGTGCGAAAGGGCTTATCGCGACCGGCGTGCAGCTGGCCGATGGCGGCAAGCTCGATGCCGAAAGGGTTATCTCGGCAGTGGACCCTAAAAAAACGTTCATTGACCTGGTAGGCGTAGAGAATCTCGATATCGGCTTCACTAACCGAATCCGGCGGTTGCGCTGCGGTGGTTACGTCGCGAAGTTGCATCTTGCCCTTAGCGAACTGCCGGACTTTACTGGGCTGAAGAAGCCCGATGGACGAATGATCCTCGCTCCAAACATGGACGCCATCGAGTCCGCATTTGATGATGCGAAATACGGTGAATGCCCGACACAACCAGTGATCGAGTTAGTCATTCCCAGTGTACACGACGCGTCACTCGCACCTGCCGGACAACACGTCCTGTCGGCTCACATCATGTACGTGCCGTATCGACTGAAGGGGGGCTGGGACTCTCAGGTGCGTGACGTGCTTTGCGAACGAGTGATCGACACCATCGCCCGATACGCACCGCGTTTGCGGGACCAGGTAATTCATAAGGAGTTGTTAACACCTGCAGACCTCGAGCAACAGTACCGCGTAACCGGTGGTCACTGGCATCACACCGAACTTGCGATGGACCAGATACTGATGATGCGGCCAACCTATGAGGCCGCTCAATACAGCACGCCAATACCCGGGCTGTATCTGTGCGGAGCAGGTTCTCACCCGGGCGGCGACATCACGGGCGCGGCGGGTCACAACGCCGCGCGTGAGATTCTGCGATGAAAGACTACGACGCGATCATCATTGGTGCTGGCCACAACGGCCTGACAAACGCGGCTTACCTCGCGAAAGCCGGCCTGAACGTCGTTGTTGTGGAGAAGAACGACTATATCGGTGGCGCTGCTGTATCGCGCGAAATACACGAAGGCTGGATCTACTCGAGTTGTTCGTATGTCTGCAGCATGATGCGGCAGGCATTGCACCGTGATCTCGACCTTGGCCGGCATGGCCTGCTACTGGTGCCTTATCTCGGTACCGTCAACTTTGGCGACGATGGCCAAACATTGATCTCCTATCACGACGAGGAGGTGGCGAACCTGGAGTTGAAAAGACACTCGCCACACGATGCCGACGCAATGCATCGGTTTCAAACCGATCTGTCAAGATACTCGCAGCTCATACGCAAGACTTTGTTGCGTACGCCACCCGACCCGACATCATTCCGTCCGCGTGATATTCGTGAGCTGTTGTTCCTCGCCAAGCAATTCTGGGCGTTGGGCGAAAGAGAAATTTATGAGTACGTCCGATTTTTCACGATGAGTGCCGCCGAGTATCTTGAGGACTATTTCGAGAACGACATGATCAAGGCGGCCATGGCCAGCCCGGGCATTATTGGTACAGCTTTGGGGGTTTACTCACCGGGATCGTCTTACATACTGTTGCATCACGTCATGGGCGACGTAGACGGAAGCATAGGCGCCTGGGGCCTGGCGCGTGGTGGCATGGGCGCCATTTCAAACGCAATCGCCGGCGCATTGCAGGAACATGGCGGCGAGATTCGAACGAACTCGGGTGTGCAGCAGGTGCTGGTAAAGAATCGCAAAGCAGTTGGCGTTGTGCTCGAGAATGGTGACGAGATCAAGGCACGCATTGTCGTGTCGAACCTGGATGCCAAAAGAACGTTCACGAAGATTATGGACAGGAACGACTTGCCGCCAGGCATCTACGAGAAGGCGAAGAACTTCAAGATTCGCGGCTCATCCGGAAAAGTGAATATCGCATTGTCAGCATTGCCGAAATTCACGGGTGTACCGAATAATCGTTATATCGACCGAGGCGGACAGGGCTTCACCGGTTCCCTGGAAACGATGGAACGAGCGTATGACTGCTGGAAGCATGGCCGCTGGTCTGACGATCCTTTTATCGAGTCCGTCATACCCTCGGCCTGGGATCCGACCGTCGCTCCGGCAGGAAAACACTGGATGTCGAATTTTGTGCAGTACTGCCCGCCAAAACTGGCTGAAGGGCCATGGACGGCGGAAAAGCGCGATCAGTTCGGCCAAACCGTGGTCGATAAAATAGAGCGATACAGCCCCGGTTTCAAAGACCTGATCGTGCATATGGAAGTTCGAACGCCGCACGAAATAGAGCAGGAAATCGGGTTGACGGAGGGCAACATATTCCAGGGCGAATTGACGATCGATCAGCTGTTGTTCAATCGGCCGTTTCCGGGTTACGCGCAATATCGCATGCCCGTCAAAAACCTGTACATGTGTGGTTCGTCGACGCATCCGGGTGGCGGCGTTTCGGCCACCTGCGGCGCCAATGCGGCACGCGAGATTTTGCTGGATTTGAAACGCCCCAATACCGTTCCCGAAGACGACTGTTATGACGAATAGACTATGAACACGAATGATCCATATGCCGGCGAACGACTGAAGGAGTCTCCGTTCCATCCCAGGGAAAAGGTGCTCAATATCCGTAACGCCTGGGGAGCCTGGAATGGCTACAAATTCGCCGACTATTACTACGACGCGGAATACGAATACTTTTGCGTGCGCAATACCTGCGGCACCTACAACATTTGCCCGATGCAGAAATACCATGTCAGTGGCCGTGATGCGGAGGCCATGCTGAACCGAATGGTGACCCGGGACGTTACGAAGATAGCGCTAAACAGGGTGGCCTACGTCCTTTGGTGTACGGACGAAGGAAGAATGATCGATGACGGAACGATTTTCAGACTGGCCAGCGACAAGTTCATGCTGACCTGCGGCAGTCCGTGTAACGCCTGGCTGGAGATGAGTGCCTTTGGTTTCGATGACGTGACTGTTACCGACGTAACCGACGACATTGCTGCGCTTTCGCTGCAAGGGCCAACGTCCTGTGCCGTGTTGAAAAAGATGGGCCTTGAGGGAATCGATACCGCCAAGGCGTTCGATATCATGCGCTTCCCTTTTCAGGGTGAAACACTAATGGTGTCGCGCACAGGTTTTACGGGCGATCTTGGTTACGAGCTATGGATCGAACCAAAGCTGGCGCTTGATCTCTGGGACAAGCTGTACGCAGCAGGCTCGGACTACGGCATTCAACCCTACGGAGAAGCAGCGACCAACATGGCACGGCTCGAGGCGGCCTTCATCATGCCGGCGATGGAATTCAATGAAGCGCTCAGGACAATTCACTTTGAGCACGACCAGACACCATTTGAACTGAGTCTCGGCTGGCTGGTTGATTTCAATAAGCCGCATTTCAGTGGCCGCAATGCGTTGTTAAGGGAAAAGGAGCGTGGCCCGAAATTTACCCTGGCCAAACTCGACATCGAGGGCAACAAGCCAGCCGCGGGTTCGTACATATATAAGAACAATCGTTGTACCAGGGAAATCGGTTATGTGACCTCGGCCATATGGTCCCCGGCTGCAAAAGCCAATATTGCCCTGGCCATGATCAGGACAGAGCATCTGCAGGGTGACCTGTGGGCTGAAATCTACTACGAAAAAGAATTACGGCATTACAGCAAGGTCGCTAAATGCGTGGTCCGGAAAAAACCTTTCTGGTCGCCCGCGCGTGCTCGCGCAACACCGCCACCGGATTACTGACCTGCCATGAGTCCGCCGAGCGGGTGAGCCACCCATGTCAATTCAGCATGACTTTGTCGATCATCCTGAGATAAGATGGAAGGTCGAACAGCTACCGCGGGGGGACTGTGGTGCAAGCAGCGAGATTCGTAGCAAGTTACATTGACGCCTGGAACCACCGTGACCCACAGGCTGTGGCCGATCATCTTGCCGATGATGGCATTTACCGCGATATTCCGGAAAATTCGCAACGTTCGCACGACGAGCTGATCACGAGTCTTGGCGACTTTTTTGCCCGCAACCGATATCAGTACGAGCAGATCGGGGAGATCTTGACAGGCGAAAACACCATCGCGTTTCAGTATCGCGTGTTACCGCGCAACGATGCCGACAAGGACGGGCTTGCGGGGTCATATAGCGGCGCGGAATTCATGGCCCTGAACGGCGATACCGCCTTCACAATAACAGACTATTACGATATCCCTGGAATGGTTCACCCCGAGAGTGTTTCGCATAAAGCGGGGCACCGATCACGGGAGCACAAGTACGCCAAGTCAGGGCTGAACACACTACAATTCGAAGAGATCAAGTCCCGTCTCGACACCAGCATGCAGGTGGAAAAAGTGTTTCTACGATCCGACCTGACGCTACCGAAACTCGCCGGCGTGGTCGAATGCTCGCTTAATCACTTGTCGCAGGTCATCAATTCCGGGTTTGACATGAGCTTCTTTGACTATTTGAACCGCCAAAGAATTGAATATGCCAGGAAGCGGCTGAGTGAACCCGACGGCCATAACAAAGCGATCCTGAGTGTTGCATTCGCCGCCGGTTATAATTCCAATTCAGCGTTTTATGCGGCCTTCAAGAAGTGCGTCGGACAAACGCCTGCCCAATACCGTCGGGCGCAGCTAAAAAAACATCACTGACATCGAATCTCCCTGCGCGGATATGACGCCAGGCCTATAGGATGGGGTGACTTACGGTGGCACGCTGGTCAAATAATGAACACGTGCCGCCAGGCGAAAAACGACACGGAACGATGCTGCAACCACAGCCACACACTGGCTCGTACTACGCTGCCACCGCCAACGATGTTACGGATTTCGCGTCCCTGCAAGGAGAGCAAAGTGCGGATGTCTGTGTCATCGGAGCCGGATTCACCGGCATTTCAACAGCATTGCACCTGGCTGAACGCGGCTACAACGTGCACGTGGTAGAAGCAAACAAAGTGGGTTGGGGGGCGTCCGGTCGCAATGGCGGCCAGATAATTGGTGGCGTGTCGGGTATCGACAAAGTGGCAAAACGGAATTCCCACGTATCGGAGAGTGTGTTCTGGGATATGCGCTGGGCCGGCCACGATATTATTCGAGAGCGGGTAGCCACGTACGATATTCAGTGTGACCTCAAGTTTGGTTACCTGGATGTCGCGATCAAGAACCGCCACATGCGCGATTTTCAGGCGGAACAGGAAGCGCTCGAGAATCACAGGTTCCCGTATGAATCCCGGTTGCTGTCCCGCCATGAAACCAGGGACATGATTGGCACGGACGCCTATATCGGCGCGTTGATGAACATGGGCAACGGCCACCTGCACCCGCTGAATCTGTGTATTGGAGAGGCTAAGGCGGCCGTATTTCGGGGAGCTACGATTTACGAACAATCGCCGGTATTGAGAATCGAAAAGGGAAATCGGCCGAAGGTTGTTACGCAACAGGGTTCCGTCTCGGCTGACTTCATCGTCATTGCAGGCAACGCCTATCACTCGCTCGAACGGGAACTCCGCGGCATCATGTTTCCGGTGAACAGTTTCATCATTGCGACGGAGCCGCTCGATGAAACCATAGTCAACTTCGTAAACCCAAGGGATCTTGCCGTTTGCGATCCGAATTTCGTGCTTGAGTATTTTCGCCTCAGCGCTGACAAACGACTGTTGTTCGGTGGGCGATGCAACTATTTTGGCAGCGATCCTGAGGTTATCAAAAGTAATCTACGGCCCAAGATGCTCAAGATTTATCCGCAGTTGGCGAATACGAAAATAGATTTTGCGTGGGGTGGGACCATCGGCGTTCCGATCAATCGAGTGCCGCAGATCGGGAAGCTCTCATTCAATGTTTTGTACTGCCAGGGTTACTCCGGGCACGGTGTCAATGTTACTCACCTGGCGGGGCAGATAATGGCCGATGCCATTTCAGGAACGCTCGAACGATTTGACTTGTTTTCGAACTTCAAGCCCTTCGTCATTCCCGGGTCACAATTATTCAGCACACCGATGGTCGCGCTGGGAATGCTCTATTATCAAGTCAGAGACAAACTGTAGAATGGAACCCGGCCGCATTTGTTCTACGAGTTGATCACATTGCGATTCGCATACCTGTTTCACCGTTTGGTCTGCAGTGTGAACCCGGCCGACTTAGCCGCGCTGTCGGAAACGCTATTGATGTCTCGGGCACGCGGCTGATCGAAGTTCAGCCGGCGAATTGCGCTCACCCAGCGTCTGCAAGTTTGGTACATTGCTGTCAAAACAAGGCCCAAAGGCCACCTATAGGAATCTCCGCAAATGACAAATCCCTTGATCGATGCCGCTGCCTTTTTCATTCGGCCGTTACGAATCTTAAGTCTTGGCGCAATCTTGCTCGGCTACGCAACAATCTGTGTGGCTCAGGTACCCATCATCCAGCCGGGCGCACCCGGAGACCCTGTTCGGGAGCTCAGTGCTGAAGAGGCGATCGAAATCGCCAATTCGAGCTACTCACCTGCCGACGTGACGTTCATGCAAGACATGATCCCGCACCATCACCAGGCAATCGAGATGGCGGTATTAGTGGCCGAGCGCACGAATCGACAAGAGCTTATTGACGTGGCCGGGCGTATCAATGTCTCGCAGGGAGACGAGATCGAGTTCATGCAGCAGTGGTTGCGCTCGCGCGGCGAGCGGGTGCCGGATCCGACCGAACACGAGGCGATGCACACCGCTCATTCAATGGCCGGCATGGCCACGCCGGAACAGATGGCCGAGCTTGCAGCGTCAGAGGCCACGGACTTCGACCGGCTGTTTCTGAAGCTGATGATTCCTCACCACGACGGCGCGGTGAAGATGGTCGAGAAACTGCTTGAACAGCCGGGTTCGGCCTATGATTCGGTGCTGTTCGAGTTCGTGACAGACGTCACCAATGACCAGGCCGCCGAGATCGAGCGGATGAACGTACTGCTGGTCGGCCTTTCTTCCGACCCGCGTGCAGGGTTGTCTGCTGGCCTTTATGACGCCGGCCAGGCGATCAAGAATCTGGAACTCGTCGGCTCGCTACCCAGGCCGGCCGGTTTCTTCGACCCTGGCAATCCAGCTGAGTTGCCGTCAAAGCGCTTGCAAGAGCCGAAAGACGAGGCCACCGGGCCGGACGATACCGACGCGGCTGCCAAGGCCGACGATGAAGCCGAGGAGGAGGAAGACGACGATGAGGACGAGCGCGCACCGCTCTTAAGTTTTTCCAACACCGACATGGCCTTCGCCGGTGACGTGATGGTGGCCGGTAGCTACCACGGCTTCAATATCTACCGCTTGCAACAAGGCGGGCTGCCCGAGCAAATCAGCTCGGTGGTGTGTCCGGGTGGGCAGGGCGATGTCTCCATCGTCGGCGACCTGCTGATCATGTCGGTGGAACAGACCCGAGGTCGTCTCGACTGCGGACTCGAAGGCGTTAACGAGGACGTCAGCGCCGAGCGATTCCGCGGCATTCGCATCTTCGACATCAGTGATCTGACACGGCCGGTTCAAGTGGGTGCAGTCCAGACCTGCCGAGGTTCGCACACGCACTCGGTTGTCGCCGGCCCGGGCGAGGACGGCAAGATAATCGTCTATAACTCCGGCACCTCGTCTGTGCGTGAGGAGGAGGAGATGGAAGGCTGCATCGACGAATCGCCTGGCGACTACCGAACAGCGCTTTTTCGTATCGACGTCATTGAAATCCCGATTGATGATCCGGCCAATGCGCGCATCGTCGACAGCCCCGCTGTATTCGCAGATCCCGAGCAAGGCATCATGGCCGGTCTGTGGAGAGGTGGTGACCACGGAGATGAAACGCAGGAAACGTATCAGACCGACCAATGCCACGACATCACCGTGTTTCCGGCACTCGGGATCGCCGCCGGCGCTTGCTCGGGCAACGGAATCCTGTTCGATATATCCGATCCGCTGAGCCCTAAGCGCATTGATGAGGTCGTCGACACCGGCTTTGCCTACTGGCACTCGGCGACGTTTAACAACGATGGCACCAAGGTTATTTTCACCGATGAGTGGGGCGGTGGCGGCCGGCCGCGCTGCCTCACCTACGACCCACTCACCTGGGGCGCGGATGCCATCTACGATATCGTCGACGGCCAGTTGGAGTTCCGCGGATACTTCAAGATGCCGGCACCGCAGGTCGAGCAGGAAAACTGCGTGGCGCACAACGGCTCCATTGTGCCCGTGCCTGGCCGGGATGTTTTTGTTCAGGCCTGGTACCAGGGTGGCATCTCGGTGATCGACTTTACTGATTCGGCTAACCCGGTGGAGATCGCCTACTTCGATCGCGGCCCGATCGATGCCGAGGACCTGGTCGCTGGCGGGTTCTGGTCGGCCTATTGGTATGAAGGCCAGATCTACGGCACTGAGATCGTACGCGGGTTAGACGTCCTGGCGCTGGTGCCGAGCGATTACCTGTCCGAAAACGAGATCGCTGCGGCGGCCCTGGCCGATCAGGGCGGCGTGTTCAACCCGCAGCAGCAATTCCCGTTTAGCTGGCCGGCCGAGCCGGTCGTAGCGCGGGCGTACCTCGATCAGCTGCAGCGCGCTGAAGAATTGTCGACGTCGTTGGTGGCCGACCTCACTGCGACGTTGGATCGCGCGGCATCGCTGCTTGCAGACGACGCGCGTGACGAAGACCTGGCCGCCAGATTGGAATCGCTGGCGTCAGTGCTTGACGAAGACAGCGACGAGGGCGTTACGAAAAAGCGGCGGGCTGCACTAATGGAGACGTTGATCGGAATTGCCGCCAGGCTGACGCCCGGGACAGTCTAATTTTCTATTGCCGACAGGTCCGGGCGTGCAAAATAAGTAAACTGTCCCCGGAATTGATTCGTGCGGCCGAATTTACTTAGCAGGTGTGAGCGTGCCAGAGGAGCGGAGCAAGTCGACAAATGGCTCAGCCAGCAGCTTTGAGCCCAGGGAGTTGAAATGATCGTTGTCCCGGTACAGGAAGCTGTGACCGTTGTCCGGGTAGCAGTATTCTTCGTCCGCCGGACAAACTGATTCGAAAATATTGAAGACCGCTACGTTCCCGTTGCTTGTCTCAAGTTTCGTCAGCATCTCCATCACCTGGTCGACAAGGGGGGCGAATACAGCTCTTTCCAGCCTGCAACTCTCTCTTTCGTCCAGGCTGCACTCGCGGATGTCGCTATATGGAAATATGGGCGGTGGCCCGGTGACAACCAGGTTCACTCCCTTCTTGGCAAGATCCTCGGCAAGGCGTCCTACGTTATACAACCACGGTCTCAGTTCCTCGATGGTGTAAGGATAGGAGCGTGAAAGGTAGAGCCGCGGTATGAGAACGATGTCGCCGGGTTTGAAGGTCGGGTAAATTTCGTCGAACACTTTTTGGCGAGGGGCGAACTGCTTGCCAGCTGGAAGTGGAAAACTCCAACCCGGGGTTTCGATCAGGTGCACGCCCACGCCCAACTTCTTGTGCAATTCGTACAACATGCCCTGCAAATGCCCGGAATGGCTGTCTCCCATAGTCCAGATGGTCGGCATCCCGGAGCCGGACTTTGGCGCCACTGTGCAGTTCGCTACTGTATCAGGCTTCAGTTGCCTGCTCCCGCCGTCCAGGGCACAGGTTAGTACATGCGATTTGCCACTGGGAATGACGGGAAGATAGGAGGGAGGGTGGAGTGCTGCCGTGGTGGATTCAGAGTCGCCGACTGTCCTGGCCATCGCGAAAAGCAATACCGCACCGAGTACAAGGTTGCAGGCCACCCCCAATCCAATGTCGCGTGCCCTGTGAGTTGTCCAGGTTCTGTACCGCAGAGGTTTTTCAATCCAGTGAAAGGAAATGACCGCGGCGATAGACATGACAACCACGTACACGGCCGAAGATCGCCAGGATGTTGCCAACACGAGCGGGCCAAGGGCGATAATAGGCCAGTGCCATAAATACAGGGAGTAAGATATTTTTCCGATGTATGTGACTGGTGGCAGCATTAGCACGCGCGCTGCAGGGGCGCGATCGTCAGTGGCAAGGAGCAATCCCGTTAAACCAACGGCTGCCAATGTAGCTGGCATGGCGTAACTCTCCGGGACAAAGAAACACACTATCAGCGCCACCAGGGCGAATGGGGACAGGCGCCTCAGGGCGTTCTGGAATCTCGCTGATTGTGTGCGTCGCGATGCCAGGAAGACCAGCGCACCGATACCCAGCTCCCAGATCCGGGCGGGCATCAGGAAAAAAGCGGCAGGCTGGTGTTCCTCGTATAGCCCGGCAAACAGCACCACGGACACCAGGCCGCCCAAGGTCATTGCAATAGCCAGCGCTTTGAAAGAATCACTTCGCAATCTGAAGTAAAAAAGCCAGGCGAACACTGGAAAAACAACGTAGAACTGCTCCTCCACTCCCAATGACCAGGTATGGGTGAACGCGTTGAAGATGGAGGATGGCGAAAAGTAGTCGAGTTCGAAGAAGAACAGTACGACATTTGCGAAGCCAAACAGGGCGGCGAGCCCCGTCTGAATCGAGTGCCGCGGAAAAGGATCCGTCGCCAACACGACGAAACCGGTGACTGCAACACATAGCGTGAGTGCGGGCATCAACCGCTTTATCCGCCGTGCGAGAAAACCCAAATAAAGCTGAGAGAGTTCCGTCCGTCGCTGGTTTAGCAATGAGGCGGTAACGACAAAGCCGGAAATCGCGAAGAAAACGTCTACACCGAGGAATCCGCTGGGCAGGAATTTTTCAGGGAGATGACTTGCAATCACGGCCACGACTGCAATCGCTCTCAGCCCGTCTATGTCAGCGCGGTAGGAAAGTTTGTTAGTCAAATGTCTCAGTAGTCGAATGGTAAATAGGGTTCGAACCCAATTCCACTGTGAATGGTTTAGTAAACTGTCTCCGGAGCTGAAATGTACAGTGAATTGATCGGAATTGCCGCCAGGGACAGTATGATCAACTAGTTGAGTAGAATGACCCCGGAACTCGGCATTTGATCGTTAGCGCTCATGCGCCATTCTTTTCAATCCCCGGGGGGATCGTTACGGCTTACTCCTCCGACGCTTCCTCGGCCTCTTCTTCCGCCTTGGTGGCATCCAGATGCTGCTGTTGATCACCGTAGTAGTCGTCTATGGCGTGCTCTGACGACAAGGGGCTCAGGTAGTGTTCTGCAGTAAGCCCTTCCTTGTTCATTGCGAGGCCGGTCAGGCACGCTTTGATGATATGGGTGCTATTGAGCGTGGTCTTGTAAGTAGGATCGAGTGCCGGATGCAGTTCGACCAGGTCGAAGCCAACCACGTTGGATTCGGCGCACAGGCGGCGCACGATAGTGATGGCTTCGCGCATGGTGAGTCCGCCGGGAACGGGCGTGCCGGTTGCCACCGCGAACGCCGGATCGAGAACGTCGATATCAAACGAGATGTGCAGTTTGCGCCCCTCTTCACTGGCTTCGGCGACGACACGGTCAAGCACCGCGTCCCAGCCCCGTGCTTCCACCTCGGCCATGTTGTGATAACGCATTCCCTGTTCTCGCATCCATTTAAAGCCGGACTTGTCTGGCCCGCTTGAACGCAGCCCGACCTGTATGTAGTCGGCAGCGCGAACATGACCCTCGTTGATCAGTCGGTAGACGGGGTATCCATGTCCGATCAGGTGGTTGCCACCCCACCACGCATCGTAGTGCGAGTCGAAGTGGATCACCGAGACCTTTTCCTTGCCGTAAACGTCTGCGAGGCCTGCAACGTTGGGGTACTCGAGCGAGTGGTCGCCGCCGACGATCATCGGTATCGCTCCGGTACTGGCAATCTCGCGTACGATTTCGCGTATGTGGCGCATGGACCGCTCGGTACTGTTGTTGTCGACCGCAACGTCACCGTAGTCAACGATGTTCAATATCTCGGCTGCTTTGATCTGTACGTACTGATCCGAGCCACCCATAGGCCAGCCCAGCAGGCGAAGATCCGCAGTGGCACGTTCTCCCGAGTCGCGCCAGCCTGAGCCCATGTTCAACGGCGCACCCAGGATCGCGACATCGACCTCGCCGGCGACCAGGTCTTCCTTCGACAGCGCCAGGGGGTACCCGCCAAATGTTGGTGGACCGCCAGAGCCATCGTAGCGACCAAGGGGGACCGGACCGGGTTCGCGCTCCGGGTCCATGGCTCGCGCCGCTGCAATCGCCAGGCATTAAAATCTGGTGACCTGGTATTCAGGGGAATGTTGGGCGCGTCCCGGCCTTCTTGGTATTGATTGTGGTTGACCACTTGTTGCATGGCATTAATCCACGCCTTCACTTCTTCCGGCGTGCGGTCGTTGAGGGCCTCGACCGTGTCTTCGGCCGGGCCGGTGAATGCCCGCGCATCCCCGCTTCTCAGGAACTCGACTTCTTCCGGGGTCAGTAATTCGAGTTTTGGCGCCACGCTGTCTGGCAACTCTATGGGCGGTTCGTCCTCCTCCCGAGGGTCCGCGCTGTCAAACGGGTAGCGCTGCTCGCCGGTCACGTGTTCGGGTGTGTCCACTGCCTCGTCAGAGGCAAAGGCAATCGAGACTATCGCTGTTGCTGCCAGGAGCAGGGCGGCACGAATGTCAAACGAGTTGAATGTCATCGCAAACTTCCTATCGCTGGCCATGATCGAGCGCCAAAGGATGCACGTAGTCCGGGTCGAGACCACGCTTGCGTACTGCAATACCGACCAGGCAGGCATTGAGCAAGGCATTGGCGTTGATCACCGATAGCCGGGAGACGTCCAGCATTGGCGCCATGTCGGTGATCTCAAATCCGACGATGTCTTTTGCCGCACACACGTGGCGGATGGCCTGGGTGACTTGCTCAATACGCAAGCCGTTGGGCGCGATGCGTCCTGCCGCAACCATCTCGGCTGGATCAATGACGCTGACATCGATGGAAACGAAGAATGCGTCCGGCCCTTTCTCGACTTCCCGAAGCACGCGTTTCAGAACCTTGTCGAAACCGCGCTGCTGAATCTCAGCCATCGTGTGGTAACGCACTTTCTTGCTACGCAGCCATTGCAGCGTTTCAATGTTCACCGCGTCCCCGCGTAGCCCCACCTGGACTGTATCGCTGCCGTCCACAATACCCTCGTCCAGCAACAGGAATATCGACTGGCGGTCGGATATCGTGTGGTCTCCGAATCGCTCTGCGTCAGGATGTGCGTTTAGATGCAGTAATCCAAAGGTGCCATTTCCGCGCGCCTGGGCGACGCCTTTGACGCCGGGGTAGAGCATGGACGTGTCGCCGCCAACCAGCATCGGTATGGCGCCGGTCTCCGCGGTTTCGGCAACCATGTTGGTAACATGGTCGACCGTGAGTTCGGTGGTCAGCCAGTCCACGGAGAAATCACCGTAGTCGACCACCGACAACACCTCGTGCGGTTTGATCAGCGACTGCATGTCCGATATTGCGATAGTGTTGGTGGCGCGCATTGCATTCGGGCCGCTGCCGGCATCGCGCCTGCCACTGCTGGCATTATTGGGTACGCCGATGATCGCCACATCCACGTCGCCCGCAACAAGGTCTTCCGGCCAGATGGCGACCATTGCCCCGGCAAACGTCGGTACGCCGGATTGTGGAAACAGATAACGATGCACACTGAATGGGCCCGGATCACGTTCGAGTTCGCGCAGTGGTGCCGGAGTAGGCAGCTTGCCTTTGTTGAATCGCTTGGAAGCGGTGTTGAGCGGTGTCGCCCCCATGTCGCGTTCCGGGTCATAGCCCATCTCGTCGGAGAGGGACATCAAGTCGTTTAGCAGGGTTTGCAGGCTGCCGGCATCCCGGGTGGCGAGTTCATGTTCGAGCTGCTGCTCCGGAATGAATTTGAGGGCGGTGCCGGATGTTATGAAGTCGATCTGTTCATCGTTCAACGTGCTCACTTGCGCATGCAGCTCGTTCGGTACGGTCCATTGCCCATGTGCACTTTGAAATAAAGGCATCAGCAACGCCAACAAAAGTGTGGCCAGAGCACAACGCATCAAGATGCCCGGTGAGTTCATATCGTTCGCCTGAATCCGGTTGGCCGGATTTAAGTTTTCTTATTTATTGTTTATAACGAAATGCGAGCTTATTAAGGCACATTCCCCGGCATCGTGCCAATATCCGGCCGGTTTCGGTCTGGGAAATGTGACACCAATCGTGGTGCAGCCCCTGGTGCTTTGGGTAGCATAGTGCGCAGCAATTGATTACCGCGCTAGCTGTCGCGGAATGAGGTGCCTATGATGCCTGAATATCGCTCGCAGATTCTGGTTTGTGCGAAAGACTCGCGATCCTATCGTTTGGGGGGCTAGCAAATGTCCGACGATTTCTTCCGCAAACTATTCGGTGATTCGGAGCCGACCCAACTGGGGAGTGGCTGGGTCAGCGGCACTGCATCCGTCTTCTTTGGGATACTCGGCCTTGGCGGGGTCCTTACCCTGCATTTTCCCGCGCTTTTAACGCTTCCCGAGGCCCGCGAGTTCTATCCGATAGACATCATTCGTATGATTATCCAGGGAACGATCGCCGCTGCTCTCGTGCTCGGCGCCATCTCCGCGATCCTGCGTGAACGCAAGGTTCTGGGCCTGACCGGAGTCGCCCTCGGGCTGGCTGCAGCGCTGCTTGGAGGTGCAAGCTCTGCGCTGCCGGAGGAAGTCTCGTCGAAAGTCGGTATTGGCTTCGACTGGTTCCTCCTCGACCTGATGGTGATGACCCTGGTTTTTGTCCCGTTAGAACGGCTGTGGCCGCGTCATCCGGAGCAGAGTACGTTCCGGCCTGAGTGGACCACCGACACTTTCTATTTCGTGGCCACCCATCTGCCCGCGCAACTGACTACCTTCGCGATACTGCTACCCGCCACATTTGCGTCGAAATGGTTTGCGATCCCATCGCTCATGCAAACAGTAGGGGGCTTGCCTTTCATCGTGCAGTTCCCGCTGGCCATCGTGGTGGCGGACCTGTGTCAGTACGTCATCCACAGAGCCTTCCACCAGTTCTCGTTTCTATGGCCCTTCCACGCCGTCCATCACTCCATCAAGACGATGGACTGGATCGCCGGATCACGCTCGCACTTCGTCGATATTCTTATTACGCGAGGGTTGATCCTCATCCCGATGACCCTGCTCGGTTTCTCGCAGAGTGTTATGGCCGGATATCTTATCTTCGTCGCATTCCACGCCACGTTTTCACACACGGACTTCCGTCCTCGTACGCGGTGGCTGGAGCCCCACGTTGTGACGTGCCGGTATCACCATTGGCATCACGCGGCGGACCCGGAGGCAGTCGACGTCAATTTCGCCATCCATTTTCCGTTCATTGATCGTCTGTTCGGGACTTACCATCTGCCGAAAGACGCCTGGCCAGAGCGCTATGGCCTGATCGGTAGTTCGATGCCGCAAGGATTCTTCCGCCAGTTCATCTACCCGTTCAAACGGGGCTAAGTCGCCCTCAGAGGGCGACTTCCGCGAGCACCAAATCGTCTGGCTTGACCGTCCCCGTCTTGGATGCCTTGACGAGCCCAAGGGTGCTCATGACGCGCACCGTCATATAACCGAAATCGAATTCGCCGGGAGCGTGAGTGGTCCGCAGCAGATGCGGATAGTGGTGATGGTTGTTTTGCCAGCAGGCGCTGAAGGTCGACATTACCGGCAGCCAGTGGCCGATGTTCATCGCATTGTCGCCCGCATCGTCATAAGTGCGTGTTCCCCAGCGACGGTCGTGGGTCCAGTAATTCTGCACCATGTTGACCCACAGAGCGAAAATCCGCACGCCGAACCAAACCGCGATGGCGAATGCCCAGTCCCGAACGAATAACCACAAAACGCCACAACTGAGAATCGGAGAAATGAGCATAAACACGGGATGAGAGGCCAAACGGAACGGCCAGGTTTTGAGGATATCGTCGGTGGCCAGGTTGTCCGTGACCGAGTAGGGAACAAGGCAGAGATACAATGTTTTCCAAAAGCCGTCAGCGTCCAGCTTGTTGGGATCGCCGGGATGGTCGGAGAATTTATGATGCAGCCGGTGGCGATTGACCCAACTCACGGGATCGACGTAGACGAAAAAGGCACTGTTGACGAGCGTCACCGTTTTGATGAACCAGTCCTTATAATCCAAAGCCCGGTGCGCGATGCCCAAGTGGATCATGTCAGAGAGATAAAGCCCGCCCATAAACCAGGAAATCAACAAATAGCCGAACCCGACGACCATCCCCCACCACGGGCCAAGCGAGTCTGGCGCCAGAGTCGCAGATATCAAAAGCTGCACCGAGAGAATGGCAAAACCGAGCACGTTGTATATTTTCATAATCAAGTCCCAAAAAACCGGTGCGGTGGCAGAGGGGTTCGTAAGGCTCTGTGTTTAGTTTCTGTGCGAACAAGCCGAGAATAACACCGAATCAAATTTTTAAGTCCAGAAGCTAAACGGATGTATTAGTTCGGGGGACAGTTTACTTATCTTTCTTAAGTATCCATGACCCACTGCAAGATAAGTAAACTGTCCCCCGATTGCCGATCGATATGCGGAGTGAATTGAAAATGGCAAGCAACGGTAAACATGGATTTTGCATCCCCTACACCGTTCGCGACACCCTCGATAAGGGCCGGGGTGTATTTTCCGACGCGGCTATCCGCAAAGGAACGATCTTGTGGCGTTACGTGCGCGGACAGTATGCAGTGTACGACGAACGCTCACTCCAGGAACTCGTGGACAAATTGACACCGAGTAAGGTGGTCTACGAGTTGGAACATATGTTCGGTCTTGCCGAATTTCCGTGCTACGTCATCAGGGTAATTGACGACGGAGTGCTGATCAATCACTCGCGACAACCGACTTTGATGCTAAATTCCGGCTCCGGCGACGTTGAGATTCCATACAACAGGTCACCGCAACACGTACAAGATGTGGAGGACGCACTGTTGAATGATCGTTTCGACCCCACAAATCGATCAGGACTCAGTTGTTCCCATAACGGCAGGCCGCAGCGATTCGAGGATCGCGCCGACTTCGGCTGCAGACGCTGCATCGACGCCGTTTGCCTTGACCGCCTTCAATACATATGCGATTGCTGAATCAAAGTCTGCGTCAGACATATTTATCGACGCGTGAGTCGTCGGCATTGCTTCCAGCGCCGCCCAGGCAATCAACGCATTTGTCGGCATTGGCGGTCGCGCCGAACAACAGTAAAAAGGCGCCTGCGAGGGCAGCCCACCTGGCGTGCATCATGGTATCTGTCCTTCATTGATTCTGCTCGAACCGCGCTATGACGCGGAATTGACGAACAGCGGCGGCTGACCCCACCACGACGCCTACACTTCGCCGACATTCATAAACCCGGCCGCGGACCGGAGGCAAGCGTGTAAACGACCTACTCACTACGCCTGATTGTCGTTATACAGCCCATCTGACCGGACTCAGTGTCCTTTTTGTGCGATTCGTCATATTCCATAATGTCCGGGTCGGCCATACTTGGCAAGGTCAGGAAAAACACCTGTTTCCTGTGCGTTTATGAGGCATAAACGATGGACGGCCCCACTCTTCGAATTGCGCTTTTTCTTCTCGCGACCGCCGTTATCGGCGCCGTTTTCGGGTGGCTGATTCGAGGCGCAATGAGCAACCGCCGCATCGACCGGTTGAACGACGAATGGCAAACAAAATTGGACGACCTAATCCGTCAAAGAGACCGACTGGCTACTGAAATAGATACCCTGCGAACAACAATAGAGTCCCAGCAAGCTGACATCCACAAGCATGAAATTTCAGTCGCCAAAGGTCGTACCGATCTCGAGTCCGCATACGAAAAAGAAAAAATGATGTCCAAGAGCATATTCACACTGCGCGCAGAGCGTGAGGACTTCAAGAACAAGGTAGTGCAATTTCAAAACGCATTGGTTTTGGTAAAACAACAGTCCGCGGAGCTCCAGGCAGAATTCGTTAAATCGGCTGAATTCTACAAGGGTGAGCTCGCGAAATCGTTCGAAAAGCGCAAGATGCTGGAGGCGAGTGTCAATAACGCGAAGTTAGAGCATGAATCCTTCGGCAATCTTCTGCAGGCATCACGCTCGGAGCACGAATCCGTCAACAGGATGCTTGCCTCGGCGCAAAATCGACTTGGGAACCTGGACGCGCTTGAGCAAGACGTCATTAAACTAGAGGCCGAAAACGCACAACTTACACATGATGCGTCACGAACGAAGCAGGAAATTGAGGTACTGCAGCGGGACGTTGCGGAGCTGGATGAACTTAAAGTTCAAAACAAAGAATTGGCGCATTGTCTCCAGTCAATGGAGACCAGCCGCAGACAGTACGAGCACGACGCCAAACGGTATCGCGAACATGCTGACCAGACCGAACAGCAATCGGAAACCCTGCAAATCAAATTAGATGAGGTCGAGAAAAACTTCGCCGACATTGAAAAGCAGCAGCGCAAGGCGCTTAGGGACGCTCGAAACGCAGCAGTGGCTCAAGAATCAAACGGGCAAACCCCACCTGAGCAGGAACATGATGACCTGCAGGAGATTGTCGGTATCGGCAAGGCATTCGAACAGACATTGCACGACCTCGGCGTCTTCAGCTACCGCCAAATCGCCAATTTTGAAATGTCTGACATTGCGCGAGTTAATTTGCAGCTAAAAGAATTCAAAGGCCGCATGGAGCAAGATGACTGGATCGGCCAGGCCAAGGAATTGCACTTTAAGAAATACGGCTGAACTGTTGTAAGATCCAGGCAATTCGATCGCATCGAGGAATCAAGCCATGCTAAAGCTCCACGGAATCTCAGTCAGTAACTACGTGACCATGGTCAAACAATGCCTGATAGAAAAAGGCGTCGCGTTTGAACAGCTGGATGATCCACCAAGCCAGGATGATGACTTTCTTGTCCTGAGCCCGATGGGCAAGATTCCCTGCCTGGAGACTCCGGACGGTTTCCTGGTCGAAACCTCCGCCATTCTCGACTACCTGGAGGACGCTTATCCCACGCCGGCAATGTATCCTGTTGATGCATTCGCACGAGCCAAAGCGAGGGAGATCATGCACGTCACCGAACTGTACATCGAACTCGCTGCGAGGCGCCATCTCGCTGCCACGTTCTTCGGGGCTGAGCGCTCCGAGGATGCCATGGCAGAGGTCAGGCCACAGGTTGAAAAAGGACTGCGGGCATTCACGCAATTGGCCAACTTCGGCCCTTTTGTCAAGGGTCGCGAGTTCGGCAACGCCGACATCTTTGTGTATCACGCATTTCGCCTGGCGGGTCAGATCCTCAAGCTGGCTTACGATTGGGATATTGGGACGGAGGTTCCCGGTTTCTCCGAATTCGTTGCGGCCATGGATGAGCGTGACTCAACCAGGAGCGTCGTCGCCGACAACGAGAAAGCTGTGGCCGCGCTCATGAAGCAGCGTGAGGCATCAAATCAACAAAGCACTGTGAACAGTTAGCGCGGGTATGCAGAAGGGAACGTTCGAACCTAACTACTGTGCGGATTCGCATCATGCTTAAGGCGCATAACCCGTACGCGACTGACATAGAGTAAATCACTGATTTTGAGAACCAGCGCGTCCTCGTGCTTGTCGAGTCGTGTGTCGGCGTACGCAACCTGCCAAAGCAGCGAAACGATGTGCTCCTTCTCGCGCTCGCTGAGATTCTTGTTGAGTAGCTGTGTGAATTTGTGCAGGGAAACATGGTCCTCGGCAGCCTCAACCGCCGCGTTTGCCAGTTCGACCGCTTCGTCCGGTGATATTTGAAAGTGGTTGGTAATCAGCTCAAGCAACAAGCTGAATTCAGATTCGTCATAATCGAAGTCTGCACGCGCAACCTCGGTCATGAGCACGGCAGCGGCTGTATGAATGGCCCTCGCTCGTGCTTTCTCGTCGGGCTCGGCTGTGCCCGTTGCCGCGAATGCCCTGGAAATTTTATCTGCAAGTTTTTTGATCATCATTGCTGCTCTTTGGCAAAATATTCTAAACGGCCCGCGGTGCTGGAACTCGATCGTATGCAAGGAGTTTCGAAGTCGGAAACTTAGCACAGTTAAAGACAACTGGTAGGCGGGCGTTCTGGCTCAGGCGACGCGGGTTTTCTCGTTCAGTACCTGCGTGCGCAAGTATTCGTCGTAGCTACCCTTGAAGTCGATGATACCGTCAGGCGTCATATCGATAATGCGTGTGGCCAGCGAGGACACGAAATCCCGATCATGGCTGACGAAGATCAGCATGCCAGGATAGTTTTCGAGAGCCAGGTTCAGGGCCTCGATGGATTCCATGTCGAGGTGATTGGTCGGTTCATCCATGACTATTACGTTGGGCCGTTGCAGGATCAGTTTACCGAACATCAATCGGCGCTGCTCGCCGCCGGATACCACTGTTACCGACTTCTCGCTTTCGTCCCTGGAAAACAGCATCCTTCCCAGTGTTGCGCGCAACAGTTGTTCTGCAGAGCCCGGGGGTTGCCACTGCGTGATCCAGTCGAACAGGGTCAGATCCTTTTCGAATTCTGCCGAGTTATCCTGCGCGAAATATCCTGTGCTGGCGTTCTCTGCCCATTTTACCTCACCGCTGTCGACGTCGAGCTCCTTCAGCAGGCAGCGGGCCAGCGTGGTCTTGCCGATACCGTTCGGCCCAAGAATCGCGACCCGCGAACCGGCCTCGATGGTCAGATCCAGGTTTTCGAACAGCGGGCCCTCATCGAAGCCTTTGCTTATATTTGTCACTTCTACAGCGATACGGCGCAATGGTTTGTCCTGCTCAAAGCGAATAAACGGGCTGACCCGGCTCGAGGGCTGGATGTCTTCCAGCTTGATCTTGTCCAGCTGCCGTGCGCGGGATGTCGCCTGGCGTGCTTTGGACGCGTTAGCGGAGAAGCGGCTGACGAAAGCCTGCAGCTCGGCCATCTTGACTTTCTTTTTCGCGTTGTCTGCATGCACGCGTTCTCTTGCCTGCGTGGCAGCCGTCATGTATTCATCGTAGTTGCCCGGAAAAACCTGCAGCTTGCCGTAATCAAGGTCCGCCATGTGAGAACACACGCTGTTTAGAAAGTGACGATCATGCGAAATGATGATTATCGTGGATTTGCTCGCGTCCAGGAATTCTTCCAGCCAGCGAATGGCGTTGATGTCGAGGTTATTGGTCGGCTCGTCAAGGAGCAAAACATCCGGATCCGAAAACAGCGCCTGGGCTAACAACACCCGGAGCTTCCAGCCTGGTGCGACGGCGCTCATCGGGCCTTCGTGTTGCTCGACCAGTATGCCAATTCCCTCGAGCAGTTCACCCGCCCGCGATTCAGCAGAATAGCCGTCCATCTCCGCGAACTCTATTTCAAGATCCGCGACGCGCATACCCTCTTCGTCGCTCATCTCAGGGAGTGAATACAGCCGGTTGCGTTCCTGCATCACTTCCCACAATTTTTCGTAACCCATTATCACAGCATCGAGCACCCGGTAGTCCTCATACGCGAACTGATCCTGGGAGAGTTGACCTATGCGTACGTGGGGATCTGTGGAAACATTGCCTGCAGTCGGTTCAAGGTCACCCGCCAGAATTTTCATCAGGGTTGATTTGCCGCAACCGTTTGCGCCGATCAGGCCATAGCGGTTGCCGTTGCCGAAGGTTACCGAGACATTTTCAAACAGGGGTTTGGCGCCGAACTGAATCGACAGGTTGGATGCAGAAATCAAGAGTTCGTACCGAGTGTGAGGAGTGAATCAGCAGTCGGGAAGCACCGATCGTCAGGCGGTAAAGGCCTGATAGATAAGGGAATGCAGAGCCGAGCAGCTGTTTGGGCGGCGCATGGTATCAGAATTGCCGGCACATATCGCCAGTCAATGCATTACTTATGTTTCCGGTTGCGCCTGCCCAGGAACCAGGTAACGACCACCAGGGCCCCGAAGCAGGTGTAGATCGTGGTGAAGACCCACGGCTCGGCCTGGTAAAAGAGGATCTTGTGCAGCCAGTGATCGACAAATGTCTCCGTATAGCCGGATTGCCCGGCCCGGCGCCGCAACGCGTTTTCCCAGACGGTCAGCGGACAGAACTGTCCGAACCACGCCTGCAGGACGACGAAACCGATCGCCACCAGGTGCGTTATGCGGAAGTAAATATTATGTATCCACGACCACTGCGCCAGCAGGCCGATCAGTATCAGCAGGAAGCCGACAACGACAAATACGACAAACGCGAAGTGAACGACCAGTATCGTTGTAGCCAGTACGCCGTATAGACCCGCGTCCATCATCAGAGTTTTCTCAGAAGCTATCCGCGTGAGGTTCGGGGATCTGCCGGCAATAGATAAGTAAACTGTCCCCGGCCCCCAATTAACAATAATCTTCGACTCGCACTTTAAACTGGTGTTGTTATTGGGGGCAAGTTATCGTTTCAATTCATACCCGACTAAACCGGCTATGATTGCATTGTCGATTCATCGAGGCGCCTTCCTGGAAGATTCGGTCATAATCTGGCCGCCCACCAAAAAACAGTAAGGCAATTTAAATTAACGTGGTCTCACCGTGACTACATTGGATGCGTCACCATCGCCCAACGCGTTTCGACCGCGCACCTGGTAACAATAGGTGGTTCCCCTGGCGAGGTTGTTATCCAGGTAGGATGTTTCATCTGCTGCCACGCTGGCGACTTCGGCGAACGTGCCGCACTTCCTGTCTCGCCGGCTGCCGGTCTGAGTGGTTCGCTCGATGACGAATTCGGTTTCCTGCCCGACACCGCTGGAATTGTCGGTCCATGACAAATCAACGAAGAATATCGAGTTTCGACCGCTTCCTTCGCGGCCGCCTGTTGCGATCAGATCACTGGGTGCGGGCGGAACATCCGGGTCTGCACCACCTCCACCACCTCCATCACCACACGACGGGAAGCTGAAAGTACAAACCTGCGTATCCCACTGAAAGGTCCCGGTAGTCTCTACGTACTCGTTGGTAATCCAGAATGTGCAGTCGTCAGCTGGATCGATACTCACGCTGGAATAATCGCCCCAGCGGCTGCCACCGGATTGTGAACCGGAACCGTCGATGCAAACCGACTCATCCTGCAGCGAGCCTGCCGGATCGGTGCTTTCACGACCGGTGAAATACACTGACGGAAAATCGGCTGAACCGGCACCTGAGCGCGAGTAGCCGATCGCGATGTTGCCGTTCTGGTCCTGCGAGCTTGAAGCCATCCAACGATGCTTACGGTCACGTAACTTGAGTTGCCCAATGTCTGACAGACTAGGGGCAGCCCCACTCATATCGAACTGTGCCCACTGAACGCCCGCCTGGTTGGTCCTGATATCGACGTTGTGTGTTATTACTCCGCTGAGTGAGCCGTTAACATCGCGAACAGCGAATCGATACATCGTGAACTGGCTGAGCGTGTCCAGCAGTTGTCCGTTGGGCTGTGGTACGCATGGCCCGAAATCGCAGAGGTTGCTATCGAAGTCGATGCCTGCGGGCACCAAGATGTTTTCCGTTAACATCGAGTTCGCTGGCGTGTCAAAGTCGACACAAAAACTCCAGGTTCGATAGCCATCAGTGTCGCCAACGTTACCCCAGGTCTCGGTGTCGAACACCTGGATGTAAGTTTCACAAGTTCCTGCTGGCGGCAAGGCGGAACCTTCCAGGTGCCCGGGCTGCAGGCTGAAGGCAAACCGGTCAACATTGTCGTCAGGCAAAATTGTGAATTGAACAAATCCCGCATTGCCACCCGCAAGCATGGCATCGCGGTCCAACGCTGTGAGGTTG
>PVMK01119774.1_pt1 | contig 32137 bp, 34 predicted proteins | sample 1853481 | NCBI WGS metagenome assembly PVMK01 (sample SAMN08533507, study PRJNA380276) | Marine sediment metagenome, whole genome shotgun sequencing project.
TTCCAGGAGTTTTTTTTCAGCCTTAAATTCATGCCTTGATTTAAGGTAAACTGCATACCAGAATTTTTTTTGTGACGTTTCCATTGATGAGTGTATGCTTTTTCAGCTAAAATTGTTGAAATATAACCAGATCTAAATGAAAATATTAGTTAAAGAGCTGTTTTGTCAAGTACTTAATTGACACATGAACTTATAAATAATATATCAACATCAATGAATAACATATAGTTTTTTTTAAATAATTAAAAGGTTTTATTTAGAATGAAACAAAATAATAGAAAATATCAGAGGTTGGCTAAAGAGTGCCGGGTAGAGTACTGTCTTTTTAAATCAATTGTAACTAAAGAGGGTTTAAGAGAAAGTTATCTGAATGATCTCAGCGGAGGCGGTGCTTCTTTTTATGCCAGTGAAAATTATGATAACGGCACACAGCTTTATCTTAAGGTTTACGTGCCCGGCTGGAGCCATAATGATGGTGAGCTTAAACAGGTCGCAGATAATACAGCTGAGGTGATGCTGGAAACTATTGCAGAGGTTATTCATACTGAGTCTGGTGATGGAAACGATAAGTTTTTAATTGGCACAAGATTCTTAGGCAAGGTCAATAAGTAAGGACTTTGTAAAAAGTCATTACTTATTTTTAGATGGCTAAGTAAAAACTTTGTGATATAAGGCGTAGCGGTTTTTCAGGGGCAAGACAATACATATGGTATGTTGAGTGCCTGAAAAATTACTACAACGCAGTAGACCAGATTTTTTACGACGCCAACAAGAAGTATAACGTAAATGGTGAGTATAATGGAAGAGAACACAAAACTGCCGGTTATACATCTGGAGCTGACTACCGGAGTATTTAAAATAAAGGCTGAAGACGCGATCTATGAAATAGAGGTCAAAGCAGACAGCAGTCTTACACAGGTTATTGAAAAGATAGTAGAGAAAGAGGTTGTCGTTGAAAAAGATGCTAAAAAGGAACTTGAAAGCACAAAAGATGCATCAGAAGAGGTATGTCTCAGATCAATTCTACAAAGAAATATCTGAGGAGATGTTTAATGAGATAGGGAAAATGGCACGAGACTTGTCTATTTCCATCAAAACTCCACTTGACGAGGATATGAAAAACGTTGATATCAGTCAGGCCGGGGTGGATCTTGAAAGCGCCAAGGGAAAACTGCAGGACATTGTTGAAATGACTGAAAAAGCAACCATGGAGATAATGGATATTTCTGAAAATATTCAGGAAGGCTGTGATGAGATAAAGAAGCACCTGACTGAAATTCAAAAAATTGATTTTATAGGAAGACTTAAGAAGGAAGCTCAGGAAGAAGCACCTTCAGAGCGTAATCATGAACTATCAGTAGAAGATATAGATGCAGTTATAGATAGAGAAGAAAAGTTAAAACAGGAACTTTTAAATCTTCCATTACAGACGGCTGCTGAAGAAGCTGAAGAGCCAGCACCTGAGCCCGAGGCTGAACCTGAAACAAAAACAGTTAAAGTTTATTCTTTTGATGTTGATGTTGTTTTTCAAACGCTGTACGAGCTATGTACTAATGAGCAGGTAAAATCACATATTAAGTCAATGAGAGGTGAGGTTGACAATGCCTTTGCGATTGATGATGTGCTCAAAGACTTCTCAGATATGGCCCCAACTGTTGATGCTGAGGATAATTTTTTCAACTTTTCACTGCCTGAGATTTTAAAGATATTATTTCAGCATTCAAAAGAGGAAAAATATAGGAAAACACTTAAAAAGATGCATCAGTCGGCTGCCAGTATATTCCTTGATCAGATCCTGCCCATTGAAGGAAGTGTTGAGGGAAAAGAGGTTCAGATGGAAAAGAAGGCAGCAGAACCCAAAGAAAATAATGCTTCTGCAGTTTCATCAGACAATCCGCTGACAGGTATTGTTAAGCTGATCGATGAAAATATAGAAAAGCTGAAAGCACATAGGGATAAATTAAGCAATATGCCTGTTGGCAGCAGCACAGCTTCTTCAGAACAGAACCTGCATAAGGAGGACCAGAAAAAACTGATAGATGCCATCGAGTCTACGGATATGCTGATTAAAAATATTATTATTAATATTAGCAGGATTCTCGAATCGCTTTCATTTCAGGATCTTTCCGGGCAGCAAATAAAGAAGATCCTGAGTGTGCTCTCAAGCGTACAGGTGCAGCTGTTAAGTATGCTGGTGACATTTGGTGTTAAGCTGAAGAAGACGGATGCGTATGAGAGTCTGGCTGTAGGAGAAAAAGAAGATCTGGTGCATCAGGAAGTTGATAAGATGAAGAGTAAAGTTTCTGATGAGGTATGGGAAGCTGAAGGAGAGGGAGAGAGAGGGGGGCCATTAAATCAGGATGCTGTTGATGACCTTTTGGCCGATCTGGGTTTTTAAATTTTAAATAACTATTAAAACGTAATAGACGGATATAAGCAGGGGTTGATTTAACAATTGATTTACCCCTGTTTTTTTATATTGCTAAAGGTACTATTGAAGATAATGACTTTAGCATTTTTTAAAGGTATTATCGCAACTGTTGACTTTTAGCCACCTCTGAATTGTTAAAGATACCAGAAGTACTGTTGATTTATTCAGCCAGTCCAATTATTTTCTTTTAAGAACCATCCTGCTCTCCTCAGTCTTTTATGAGGGAATACCCCCAGACTCATATAGGTGTATACACCTTTTTTTGGAATTGCCTCTCTTTACAGAAAAATAAAAGAATATAATATCAAAGAGAGTGGAAATTTAAATTAAATTATCAAAAACAGAGAATATTCTTTGTTTTTGATAATTTAATAATTCAAGAAAATTCAACCACTTACAATCAATACTCATATCCTGTTATCATCTTCTGATAATAATTCATTTTCAGCTTTTCTCCTTGTTTCTCCCATATTCATTCTAACTCACTGTATTTACATCACAAATCAATAAACACGTCTAGTTGGCATGTCTTTTGTTTCTCTAAAAGTATGATTAACTCGAAAATGAGAGGAGAACAAAAAATGCTAAACAAACAATTTATTAAAGGAGAAGGGAATATGAAGAAAAAAGCTATATTCTTAATGTTGGCTTTAATGTTCATTTCTACAAACGCATTGTCTCAGAATATTATTCATGGAAGTATCACAGGGGATGTTCAGGAAGGTATTAAAGTAAATGTTTATGTGCTTGATTGCGGAGCATCCCAACCTTATTCTGAATTAACTACTGATGCGCAGGGTTACTTTGCAACAGGGAATATTGCAGAGGGCCGGTATCTTGTTGTGCCGGAATCCACTGTTTATGGTTTTGTTCCAATAGCTAGTTGGGCTGATATTCCACAGGCAGAAAGTCAGCCTTATGATTTTACAAGTGCTTGCAGTAGCTGTGACTGCGGTGCTCAATTTGTAGACAATGATGATGGGACCATAACCACCTGTGAAGAGAATTTCTTTCCCCCGCCAGTTCCTACACCACAGAACTCATATCTCATTGACACTCTTCAGGGCTCAGATAGTGGAACCACCCGCCTTAATCAAGAAATGCTAGACTCATTGGTGAGCAACATAAATATGGGCCTGTACGATAAAATTCATAGCCTGGTCATCATTCATAACGATAAACTTGTCTTTGAGGAGTATTCCTCCGGGTGGGAGCGAGATATGCTTCACCCTATCTACTCGGGTACCAAGAGCGTAACATCGGCGCTGATTGGCATTGCTATCTCACAAGGCCACATTACCGGGGTGGATACAAAACTGCTTGATTTTTTCCCCGAGTACGACAGCTTTGACAACAATAACGAGAGCAAGGAATCTATCACTCTTGAGCATGTGCTGACCATGTCAGCTGGATTTGAGTGGGATGAAATAACAGTACCTCATTTCGACAATTACGGAAATCTAAATCTTGAAAATAGTTACGGAGCGATGACTCAGAGCGATGACTGGATTAAGTTTGTGCTTGATCTCCCCATGGTCTCCGAACCCGGATCCGAGCTTGTGTATAACTCCGGAGGATCGCAACTGCTTTCAGGGATACTCACTAATACAACCGGCCTCACAGCAGAAGCCTTTGCTGAAAGTAACTTGTTTCCACACCTTGGCATAACTAAATGGGAGTGGGTCGAAAATATAACCCCTGAGCATATAATCGGAAATCCACAGGGTCACAGTAATACAGCGGCCGGGCTTTTTCTGCATCCGGTAAACATGGCCATGTTCGGTTATCTTTACCTAAATCATGGCAAACTGGGAAACGTACAGGTGGTGCCCGAAAGCTGGGTTGAAACCTCTGTTTTTAATCACATTCCCTTTGCTAACTTAGACCCGGTCGCGGACAAATACTATAATTACGGCTACCAATGGTGGATGATTTCTAATGAATTCCCTTATCCTTTTCTGGATAACATCGGTGACATCTACTATGCCAGCGGCTTCGGCGGTCAATTGATAATGGTGATGCCGGATATCGATATGGTAATAGCTGTCACAGCCGCCGATACCAGTCCGAATTCGGACTCTTTTAAAGCTATCTTTAAGGGCATTTTGCCTGCATTAGAGCACATTGATTGAAGCTGGTCTTTCTATAGATACTTTGAAAGACAATCTATCTCTTGCCGCTGAACATAGTCACACCGCGCTGGTAAAAAGTACTATTACGTAACCATGAATAACCTTAACAAAACCATTAATCAACAGTACGTACCAAACCTTTAATTCTTGCCAGAGTCCACAGAACCTTTGCTAATAGTGAAAATTGCTGTGTTAACTTTTCCATAATTATTTCATTTTATTTTTGATCTGTATCATCTAAAGTTTCATTTTGATATGTGATTTTAAACTTAAGTCTGTGTTAGCATATTTAATATCGTGATTGATATGGTGCAGACCTAAAAAAAGGCTGCTCAATGATGAGCAGCCTTTTTTTTCAGTTTATGTAGCTGTTCTTATTTTTCGATCTCTTTCAACCATTTACCATGCTGAAGTTTTGCCCATGCACGTGTGCATTTTCCGCTCAGCATTGCTTCAATAGTACCAGGATTTGCAAAGGTACCTAGAAACGCATGGATGATCCAGGTTCCGCCAAAAGTCATAACCCCTATGATATGAAGCGGGTAGGCCATGATTACAGTATCTTTTGCAAAGTCAAACGGATAGATCATTATATATCCGGTAATTGACATCAGGATACAGGTGGAGACCATTATAAAGTAAAAAATCTTCTGTCCGCCGTTGAATCTACCTGATTCAGGAACACCATTTTTTAACCAGAGGTATCCGCCGCCTTTACATATCCATTTTATATCATCGGCTGTCATTAAAGCGCCTTCTTTAAACCAGATGATAAATGCCAAAAATCCGCTGGCTGCAAAAACAGGTGATGACCAGTTGTGAAGTACTATTAAAGAAGAAGTGCCTCCAATTAGTGTTCCTATCCAGTTAAGTGATTTGAACATTAAGCCAAAGCCTGAGATAAAAAGCAGAATACAGCTTATGGCAAGAGTCCAGTGAACAAATCTTTCAAAGGTATTTGTTACTTCTATAAGTTCGTAATTTGATTTATTGCTCATTGCTGTCACCTCCTTCATCAACCTTCGGACGTTTAGGTCCCTTAATTAAATAGTACGCAAAACTTGCGCCGATACCGCCGAGAATACTGACCATGGAAAGAGGTTTTAAAACATTTTTCCACAGACCAATTGCGGTAGAGACCTTTGGTTCTTCAGGCAGTGCGTCATATGCTGCCGGTTTTTCAGTGAGGACGTATATCACATGGGTTCCGCCGACAAACAGATCACCGTAAACATTTGCGTCTTTGCCGAGTTCTTTCGCGCGGGCATGAGCTTTCTTGATCATTTTTGCCTTGTCGCCGAATTCAATTGATCCGGTGGGACAGGCTTTGGCACATGCCGGTATCATGCCTTCAGCAACTCTGTCATGACACATGTGACATTTGTACATTTTCTCATCCTGCTCGTTAAAGCGCGGGATTGAGAATGGACATGCATGATAACAGTATTTACATCCGACACACTTTTTGCTGTCTAAAATGACAGCGCCTGATGGTGATTTGGTAATACAACCGGGTACAGGGCATACTTTCATGCATCCTGCATCAGTGCAGTGAAAGCATTTGTCGTTTCTGAACAGCCATTTAATTGTGTTTTCCTTATCATCAACTTCCTGAAACCTGATAAGGGTATAGGTTGTCGGGCTTAAGTCCGGCGGGTTCTGGTAGCTTCCTCTGTTTTTAGTTATTTCAGCAGGAAGTCCGTTCCAGTTTTTACATGCTACCTGGCAGCCTCTACAGGCGGTACATTTTGATAAGTCCACTAACATTATTTTTTCATTCATTATTTAGTACCCCCTTTCACAACATCTACCATGAATGCTTTAGACTCGGGGATCATGGTGTTCGGATCACCGATATTTGGTGTTAAAAGGTTTGCGCTTCTTAGTTCCTTTTTCTGAGAATCTGGGAAACGCCAGCCGTAATGCCAGGGAATACCAACCTGGTGAACTGTTGTTCCGGCAATGGTTAATGGTTTGAAACGGCTGGTAACAATTGCAACAGCTACGACTTCGCCGCGTGCTGATTTTACTTTAACCGTGTCTCCGTTATCAATGCCCTTGTCTTTAGCCAGTTCTTTACTCATTTCAACAAACATGTCAGGCTGAAGTTCCATGAGCCATGGCTGCCATCTGGTCATTACACCCGTCTGCCAGTGCTCGCTCACACGGTAGGTTGTGCAGACCAGAGGATACCTGGGATCACAGGTTGCGCGTTTATCCAGGTCAGAACCGATACCCTTAAGGTCAAACCTTTTGATTACCGGATTAACTAACTGAGGTGACATGATGTTTTTTTCAACCGGGCATTCAAACGGTTCATAATGTTCAGGGAACGGTCCGTCAGCACGGCCTGGTCCAAAAATATGGGCATGACCTTCAGGTTTCATTATAAAAGGATACCTTGATGCTGAACCGGCTGATAATGGTTTCCATCCGCCGTCGGGCACATCGCCTTTCCACTTGGTAGCGCCTGTCCACCAGATCACCGGTTTTTCAGGAGCCCATGGAGCGCCGTTTTTATCAACAGAAGCACGGTTGTAAAGGATTCTTCTGTTTACAGGCCAGCACCATGACCAGTTTGAATACAGTCCGATTCCGGATGGGTCTGATTTGCTTCTTCTGGCTGCCATATTCCCTTTTTCTGTGTAGGAATTACAGTAGAGCCAGTTTCCAGATGAGGTGGAACCGTCATCCTGGAGATAAGCAAAACTTGGAACCAGAGTGCCTTTTTTATAGAGTTTTCCTTTGACAGTGGTGTCTTTCAAGAAGTAGCCATTTATCTCTTTTGCCACTAAATGTGTGTCAAAGTGTTTTATTTTTCCATTAGGCATTTTGAGGCCGTAATCCCATGAAAGTTTTGTAATGGCTTCAGGGAGTTTACCGCCTTCTTCTTCATAAAGCTCTTTGATCTTGTAGTAGAGCGCAGTTATGATATCGCCGTCAGGTATTGCCTGTCCTGGCGGGTTGGTGGCTTTATAACGCCACTGCATCCAACGGCCACTGTTAGTGATGCTTCCTTCTTTTTCCATGGAAGCCGCACATGGCAGCATAAAGACTTCAGTGTCAATTTCTTTGGGGTTCATGCCCGGACCTTTCCAGAAGGAGCCGGTTTCATTATCAAAGATATTGACGTTTACCATCCATTTCAGCTTTTTCAAACCTTCACGAACCTTATTTGCATTTGCGCCACTGCAGGTCGGGTTCTGTCCCCAGGCGAAAAAGCCTGAAAATTTACCTTTGTACATTTCATCAAAGATCTGAAGCCATGAATAATTAACACCGTCATCCAGTTTGGGAGTGTACGTGTAGGCTTCTTCGATGGTTGTGTTCATGCCGTAATGGGCACGCATAAGGCTTGCTGAATATTTTGGATAGTTGCCCCACCAGTTTGCACTCATTGGATCATTTGTTTTAGGCGTATATTTGTCATTATAGGCCTGAAGTGTCGGCTGAGAGGCTTTTGGTGTTTTAAGATATCCGGGCAGAATATGGAAAAGCAGGCAATGGTCAGTTGAACCCTGAACATTAGATTCTCCACGCAGCGCGTTAACACCGCCGCCTGCAACTCCCATGTTACCGAGAAGCAGCTGGATGATCGCCATGGTACGGATGTTCTGAACGCCGGTGGTATGCTGTGTCCAGCCCATTGCGTACATGATTGTTCCAGCTTTGTCAGACTTGCCTGTTGCCGCGTATGCTTTGTAGACCTGGTCCAGTTTATCAACCGGTGTCCCTGTTATGGTACTGACTTTTTTAATATCGTAACGGGATACATGTTTCTTTAAGAGCTGGAATACGCAGTTTGGATCTTTTAAGGTCTTGTCTTTTTTAGGTGTTCCGTCCGCATTTTTCTGAAACGACCAGGTAGACTTGTCATATTTTGCGTTGACAATACCTTCATCGGTTTTTGTTCCCACGAGTCCTGAAAAAACACCTTCATTATCGCCGGGTAGTTTAAAATCGGGATTTACCAGAAATGAGGCATTTGTGTATTCAGTAGTATATTCCTTGAAATATAGATCATTATCAAGGATGTACTTGAGCATTCCGGCCAGGAAAGCAATGTCAGTACCACATCTTAAAGGTGCGTAAATATCAGCTTTGGATGAGGTTCTTGTGAAACGGGGGTCTACACTTAGAAGTGTTGCGCCTTTTTCCATTGCTTTGGTAACCCATTTAAAAGAAATGGGGTGATTCTCAGCAGCGTTGCTGCCCATTATGAGGATGCAGTCACTGTTTCTTAAATCTATCCAGTGATTTGTCATCGCACCGCGTCCAAACGACTCTGCCAGAGCCGCTACAGTTGCGGAGTGTCATATTCTGGCCTGATGTTCTATGTAGACAAGGCCAAGTGACCTGAGAAGTTTTTGATAAGCATAACACTCCTCATTGTCCATGGCAGCACTTCCTACAGAAGCAATACCATCAGTGCGGTTAACAGTCTGCCCTTTTGCATTCTTAGTTACAAAGCTTGCATCGCGGCTTTCCTTTACGTTTTTGGCAATTTTCTCAATGACCCATTCCCATGATTTTTCTTCCCATTTCTCGCTTTTTGGTGCGCGGTAAAGCGGTTTGGTGAGTCGCTCATTGTTCTGGTGAGTCAGCTGGAACAGTGATGAACCTTTACTGCATAGACTTCCTTGATTAATAGGATGGTCAGGGTCGCCTTCGGTGTTTACAACCTTACCGTTTTTGGTGTGGACAATAATTCCACAGCCAACTGCACAGTAAGGACATATTGTGGTGGTTTCTTTTGCGAATTTGATCTTAGTGTCAGCTGCATAAGCTTTGACTGGATCCAGATTCAATCCCAGGCCTCCGGCTGCAACAGTTGCACCTGAGATCTTTAAGAAACCCCTTCTCGAGATCATCATGTGGCCTACTCCTTTCTAAAATAATTAATAAAATTTGGCTGTAATGCTTGTAATATTTAAAATTTATTTAAAATAAAAAAATTGAAAATGTTAATATATTTTATATTTTATATAATCTAAAGAGTAAAGCAATTCATATGCCATTAAAATAAAATAGTTGTAACAAGCTTACAACTGTTTAAAAAATCATTATTTTAAAGTTAAAATTGCATGTTTTTTTACAATTTTCAGGTGGTGAATTCCCACTCTTTTGACATATTGTCAAAGAAAGCAATTTTGTCAGCAATGGAATGATATTTTGTCAATTACAGAGTAGGTCTTTCTGTGTTCAGCCAAGACATTTTGACAAATTTATTTTGAGTGTAGATACAAACTCTTTTTTATGAAACAGTTTGATGTGGGAGTATTTTTGTATGATTTGTTTAATATTACTTGATAGTTTGTTGTTAAGTTTTAATTGTTATCATTTATCTTTTTTTTTCATCTTTATTTTCGGTTGGTGTATCATCCGGATCATCTTTACCGGAAAGTGAATTTTTAAAGTTTTTTATTCCCTTTCCAACTCCTTTTCCGATTTCAGGAAGTTTTCCTGCTCCAAAAATTATGAATATTATTACGAGAATTATGATTAATTCAGGCATTCCGATGCCAAACATTTTTCTTCTCCTTAAGATTTATCTGTTAACTGTATCTTTTTAAGCCTGTGAAATTATAATGTTCTATAAATATATTTTGTAAATCAAAAAGGCAAGAAGTATTTTTGCATATATTTCTCTGGGGCACACTTTTAAATAATTACAGTTTGTTTGATTATTTTAACAACTTCATCCGGGTCATCTGTCAGCCTGATGAGATCAAGATCCTGTGTAGAGATGAGTTTTCTTTTAAGGAGAGTATCCTTAATCCAGTCCAGAAGTCCTGACCAGTAGTCAGTTCCCACCAAAATTACAGGAAAAGGTTTGATTCGTTTTGTTTGAATAAGGGTTGTTGCTTCAAAGATTTCATCAAGTGTTCCAAACCCGCCCGGCATACCGACATAGGCCTGAGCATATTTGATGAACATTACTTTTCGTACAAAAAAGTATTTCAGCTCAAGCTGTAGATCAGTAAATGCATTTGCCTGCTGTTCCATGGGCAGTTTGATGTTTACACCAACGGATTTGCCTTTGCCTTCCTGTGCTCCTTTGTTTCCGGCTTCCATTATACCGGGCCCGCCGCCGGTGATGATATTAAAACCGTTTTCAGAAAGTTTTTTTGCGATCTCAACAGTTTGGATATATGTTTCGTCCTCTGGTTTTATGCGTGCTGAACCGAAGATGCTTACAGCAGGGTAGACCTCTGACATCATTTCGAAACCTTCTACAAATTCAGATAGTATTTTGAACAAGCGCCAGGTATCACCAACCATGAAATCATCAATTAAAAACTGTTTTTCCATTATATAACTTCCTCCTCCGGTTATGTTTAGGAATATTTTTATTTTAGTTCAAAGGTCTGTTCGAATTCAGGGATGACCGTATCCCAGCCGAACTTTGATTTGATTTTTTCTGCCAGGGCTTTGGATGCATCGGGTTCACCATGGACAATGAAGGTCTTTTTGGGTGGCCGGTTAAAACCCATCAGCCAGGCGATTATTTCATTATAATCTGCGTGTCCTGAAAAACCCGAGATGTTTTCGATTTTTGCATTAACAGAAATCTTCTGCCCATGTATCTTTACTTCTTTCTTGCCTTCAAGCAGGGCTCTTCCCCTTGTTCCTTCGGCCTGGTAGCCCACAAAAAGAACTGTATTTTCAGGTTTTGAGAGTCTCTGTTGTAAATGGTGGAGGATCCTGCCTCCCTGAAGCATTCCGCTTGCTGATATTATGATGGCAGGGCCTTTAACAGCAGCAAGCGCTTTAGAATCATTTACGTCTTTTGTATAAGCTATCTGTTTAGGACTGAGTATATTTTTATTATCCAAAAGCTGAAGTTTTGCCTCAAAATCATAAAGCGATGTCATTTTTTCGAAAACCTTGGTGGAATTAATTGCCATGGGTGAGTCGAGATAAACAGGGAATCGAAGGAATCTGGTTTTTCTGTTCAAGTTCCCGGATGTAATAAAGAAGTTCCTGGGATCTTTCAACAGCAAAAGAGGGTATTATCAGCATCCCTCCGCGCTTGACACTGTCATTTATGACCCTGGCAAGTTCCTGGTCTCTTGAACCGTGACTGTCAGTGTGGAGGCGGTCACCATAGGTGGATTCAAGTATCAGATAGTCCACTTCATATGCCTGTACCGGATCGTGGAGAATAGGGCGGAGCGGACTTCCAAGGTCACCGGAAAAAAAGATTCTTTTGGTTTTATTGTCTTCTTTTATTTTTACGTCAACAAAAGAAGATCCTAGAATGTGACCGGCATCTTTAAACTTTACCCTGACATTGTCAGTAACATGAATATCTTCACCATAATGGACGGGATCAAATAGTTTGAGAGATTTTTCAGCATCCTGCTGTGTGTATAAGGGCATTGCAGGGTTATGTTTTGAAAATCGTTTTTTATTTGCCCATTTCGCATCCTCTTCCTGAAGATGTCCGCTGTCCATCAGCATTATTTTACACAGTTCATGGGTCGCGTGGGTACAGTTTATCTTTCCGCTAAAGCCTTCTTTACAGAAACGGGGGATATAACCGGAGTGGTCAATATGGGCATGGGTCAGAAGGATTCTGTCAATATCAGCAGGCGGTATGGGAAACGGTTCCCAGTTTCTAATCCTTGTTTTTTTTAAACCCTGAAAAAGCCCGCAGTCAATCAGTAGTTTTTTGCCGGCTGTTTCAAGCATATGTCTTGACCCTGTTACTGTTCCGGTTGCTCCGAAAAAAGATAATTTAGTAGTCATTTAAAGTTCCTTTTATTGTTTCTTTTCATGTCTATAAGTATTCATCTGTTTTTATTTAGACACACTTTATCAGATAAATTTGGAAAAATACAGAATTTAAGGTGTTAGGATTTTTATAATTTCAAGCTTAAGTTCTGAGTAATATATATAATGAGTCGGGATTTAAACTGACTACATTTTAATTGAATTAATAATTATTATGCTTTATAAGTGTAGATTGTAAAGCATAGAAAACTGTAATCTCCTAATACTGAGTTGTTATTTATTATAATAAATGACCTTAAGCAAAACAGGAGCTGATTTTGGATACAAGAAAAAAAATACTTGTGGTCGATGACAGCGAATTTATTGTTGAACTGATAGATCGTACCTTGAGAGATTGTGGGTACTTAATTTCAAAAGCTTATGACGGTGAAGAAGCCCTGTATAAAATAGCAGTCGATGAGCCGGATCTTATTATTATGGATGTTATGATGCCGAAGATGACAGGGCTTGAGGTCTGTAGAAAGCTTAAAAGTGATAAAAAGACAATGCTTATTCCCGTGGTGCTTCTGACCTCTAAAAATTTTGTTGAAGATAAGATCACAGGGCTTGAGACCGGTGCTGATGATTATGTTACGAAACCCTTTAATACCAAGGAATTAAAGGCCAGAATTCAGGGGCTTATTAATAAGAAGATATCTCAGGTTAAGGTCGTTGAGGGAGAGAAACAGGAAGCACTTGAAACTCTGGCCGAAGAAGTTGCCCATGAGGTTAGAAATCCTGTTACAGCCATAGGCGGTTTTGCAAGACGGATAATGAATAAACTGCCTGAGGGCAGTCAGCTTAGAGAGTATGCTCAAATGATTATTAATGAAGCAGAGCGTCTTGAAACAATGGTTGGTGAGATCGCAGAATTTAGAGAGATTGTTGTTTCAGCAAATGAGCTTGTGGATATACAGGAGATTGTTGATTCTGTCCTCGAACAGTTTAATGATGAAATGTCGCAAAAAAAGATTGAAAAAATTTTACAGTATGATTCTGAGGTTTCTCAGACAATGGGTGATGAAAAAAAACTTAGAACATGTTTTTATGCATGTTATTGAGAATGCTGTTGAGTCCATTGATGAAGGCGGGACTGTCACCATCAAGGTCGGTGAGATCGATGATTATCTGATCATAACTGTAATGGATACCGGGAAGAGGGCTCAGTGTTGATGAACTGAAGCGTATTACAAGGCCGTTTTATACTTCTAAAATGTCAGGTGCCGGCATGGGGCCTGGTGATTGTTAAATATATAGTAGAGGCCCATGGCGGAGAGCTTAACATTTCAAGTGTTTCAGGTGTTGGGACTACTGTTCGTATTTCAATACCCATAGACGGGGGAAAATAAAACCGTTTTAAAAGCAGTTTTACTTATGAACGGGCTTTTTTAATTTCATTAACTATGTTAATTCCCATCTGAAAAGCTTTATCCAGCTTTTTATCGAACTTCTCATCTGTCATTTTCTCCATGCCCCCGCAGAACAGTTTTTCAAAAGTGTCAATCTCTTCAAACTGCAGGTGCGACTCAAAAGCTTCATAACAGGGGCTCACCCATCACAAACTCAACCTCGTCAGCAACATTTGCGGTTACAATAAAGGAAGCTTTCTTCTTAAAATCTTGTGTGATTCCGGGTCTGGGGAGAGGCATTGTTATTTCACCTGTTTTATCAGGTTCCTTAAAGGTGAAAGCAATTTTTCTTTCAAGAAATGTTTTCATTAGTGCAGTGGTAAACATATCATATGCGGGACTTGCGAAAAAGTAGCCGTCACAGGCAAGGTATTCTTTCAGCATTTCCTGTGTTTCGTCTTTTATGGGACACTTTCCAAGCTGGAGATCCGGGTTCTTTGTGTAGCAGTTGCCGCAGCCGAGGCAGTATTTGACATCTCTTTTTATGAGTTTGAATATCTCTGTTTCTGCACCAGTGCTTTTAGCTCCTTCCAGTGCCCTGTTCAAGAGTTTTGAGCAGCTTCCTTTTAGCCTTGGGCTACCGAGTATACCTAGTATTTTCATGAATACTTTCCCTGATAATATTTTGAGCAGTTATTTGTATTTTACTAAATTTTTATTATACAATAAATATTGTTGCAAAGAAACAATTTTGTTCTTCTGACCCCATTTTGTATACTTAAGAGCTTTTTATTGACAGTAAATTAATCATATCTTATACTTCGAAAATGAAGAAAAAATATTTAAAACAATCGATTGTAACTAGAAAATTGCGATCAATAATACACCTTATTCCAAAACTTTATTATAGAATAATTTTGAGCCATCCTGTAGCGATAATATCACTGCTTGTTTTGATTCTCCTTTTTTTCTCTTATAATGCAAAAGATTTCAAGCTGGATGCGTCTGCGGATACGCTTATACTTGAAAATGATAAGGACCTTAAATTACTGCGTGAGATAACAGAGAGATATAATATAAAACAATTTCTGTTTATTACCTTTACCCCTACAGAGGATCTGTTTACAAAAAAATCTATTGCGCGTCTTAAACAGCTTCGTGAAAAACTCCTGAAGCTTGAAAGGGTGGACTCAGTCATTACAATACTTGATGTTCCTCTTTTAAAGACCTCCGGTGTGAAACTGTCAGAGATTACCACAAAAAAACTCCTGAGACTTGATGACCCTGAAACTGATTTAATTCTTGCGAAAAATGAGATTCTTACTAATCCTATATATAAAAATCTGATATTAAGCCCGGATGGTCAGACAACAGGTATCCAGGTTAATTTAAAGACTGATCAACGATATAATAAAGTGCAAAAAAAGAGGAATGAGCTTTTATATAAAAAAAATTCAGGAAAAATAAATAAAGCGGAAGAGGCTGAACTTAAAGCCTGCCAAATTGAATATGAAAAAACATATGAGCTCTTAACTAAAAACAGGCACCAGGATATTACCGAGATCAGAAAAATAATTGCTTTGTTTAAAAATCACGGCAAACTTTATCTTGGTGGTGTGCCGATGATTTCTGATGATACAATTGCCTTTGTAAGAAATGATCTGATGGTCTTCGGTTTTGGAGTATTTATTTTTATTGTGGCTACACTTACTTTTGTATTCCGGGAGGTCAGATGGGTCGTGCTTCCTCTTTTGAGCTGTTTTTATTCTGTTATTATTATGATTGGAATGCTGGGCTTTCTTGGCTGGAAAGTAACGGTACTTTCGTCAAACTTCATATCTTTAATGCTGATTCTAACCCTGTCCATGAATATTCACCTTGCAGTCCGCTATAAACAGCTTTTAAGAGAGATGCCGTCATCCAATCAGATTGATTTGGTGTTTCTTACTGCAAGGCGGATGGTGTGGCCGTGTTATTATACTGCGCTTACAACAATTCTTGCTTTTTCTTCTCTCGTATTAAGCGGTATAAAACCGGTTATAGATTTTGGCTGGATGATGACAATAGGTCTGACTGTAACCTTTCTTACTTCTTTTCTTTTATTTCCATCTATACTTGTATTGTTGAAAAAAACTGAGATAAAAGATCAAAGAGAAAAAGAGTCTGTGATTACTAAATATCTTGCTGTGGTAGCTCGAAACCACGGTGGAAAAGTGATTTTTACGGCAATCATTTTAGCAATTATTAGTTTGCTTGGCGTTTCAAAGTTGAAGGTTGAAAATGGTTTTATTAATTACTTTAGCAGTAAGACAGAGATTTATCAGGGGATGAAACTTATTGATGAAAAGCTCGGCGGTACATTTCCGCTTGAGGTTATATTGAAATTTGATGTGCCTAAGACAGTTGAGCCTGAACCGGATGAAGATGATTTTCCAGAAGATGATTTTGGCTGGGATGAAGAAGAGGATGATGCCAGTGATTACTGGTTTACGCCTTATAAAATAGATCGAATTAAAGAAGTCCATGATTACCTTGATTCTCTTCCTGAAATCGGCAAGGTTCGTTCGATTGCTTCTATTGTCAGAACACTGGAAGAATTAAACAACGGGAAAGAATTCAGTGGTCTTGAGCTGGGTGTGATAAATAAAAAAATTCCTGATGATATGAGGCAGGAGGTACTCGATCCCTTATGTTTCAGTTGATGACAATGAAGCCAGGATATCCATGAGGATTCTTGATTCTCTTGAGGGCTTAAGGCGGGGTGAACTTATTAAGCGGATCCAGAAAGATCTAAAGGATAAATTTGGTCTGTCAGAAGATAAAGCACAGGTTGCCGGGATGCTTGTTTTATACAATAATATGCTTAAGAGCCTTTTTAGATCACAGATATTGACTCTTGGTATCGTTCTTTTAGGGATTGCAGTAATGCTTCTTATTCTTTTCAGGTCAATATCTCTTGCTATTATCGGAATTATTCCCAACCTTTTAGCAGTGGGTATTGTGCTGGGTATAATGGGCCTGTTTGATATCCCCCTTGATTTGATGACAATAACCATTGCAGCGATAACTATGGGCATTGCGATAGATAACAGTATCCACTATATTTACCGCTTCAAGGAAGAATTCAGCAAGAATAAGAATTATCTTGAAACCATAGAACTGTGTCATCGGAATATCGGCAGGGCAATTGTGAACACCTCAATTACGATAATATTCGGCTTTTCAATCCTGGTTTTTTCAAATTTTATCCCCACTATATACTTTGGGGTTTTGACAGGGCTTGCTATGCTTATTGCAATGCTGGCGATACTTACTCTCCTTCCAAGACTGATACTGATATTTAAGCCTTTTTAAATATGGTGCAGCCTTAAATTTTTCTAGATACTTTTTGAGAAAATATTATATTTATAAACCAGGGAAAATTTGATTCTAAAGTAAAGGTTAAAAAAACTTATGCTTTGTCTATCTAAAATGGGGTCTTATGTTGGAATAAGTTTTGAAAAAACTACTAGATACTTCTTGTAAATTTATAAAATGTTTTTTAGTATTAGTAATTAAATACTGAAAATAATGAAAATGGATTTAAAGTTTTAAAGGAGCCGTGATGAATAGATTTTTAAAGACAGCTGTCTTTTTGTTTTTAATATTGGTCTGTTATACCAGTTTCGTTTATGCCGGAGAGGTAACTGAACGGATTAGAACCACTCTGAATAAAATTATTTATACGCTGAATGATCCTGAACTGAAAAAAAATGAGAGGACTGACCAGAGGAAAAGTGCTTTGCATCAAATTCTCAAAGAGTCTTTTGATGAAGAAGAATTTGCCCGCAGGTCGCTTAAGGGACACTGGGTTAAACTTTCTGAAGCTGAGAGAAAAGAGTTTGCTTCTGTTTTTATCGATCTTCTTGAAACAACATATTTTGAAAAAATTGATTCTTATGTAAAAGGGGTTGAGCATTTTTCGTCCGAAAATATTACTTATATAAATGAGAAGGTTATGGGCAGGTTTGCCGTAGTGGAGACGAAGGTTAAAATTAGTAATGATGGATGTGTTCGGGTTGATTACAGGATGATAAACAAAAATAAAGAATGGGTTGTATGTGACCTGGTAATTGAAGGAGTAAGTATAGTTAAAAACTATCGTGCTCAGTTTAATGAAGTTCTGGCGAATTCTTCTTTTGATGATCTCCTGATTAGGCTGAAGGGTAAAAAAGGTTAATTCAGAGTATTTAGCTGTGTGAATCTTTCAGACAAGTGGATCATTATAATTGATCTATACAAGTTGATAAAATTGTCATGTTGTCAGATATTCTATTAATGTTCCTAGAACCTATCTTAAGGAGGAGTGATGAAAAAAATCTCGATAACAGTTTTTGCAGTACTGCTGTCACTACTTGTGCTCAACGTTTATGCTGATCAAATGAAACAGGCAAAAGAAGCCGGCCAGGAAAAACAAATGGCCCTACTTGATCTTTTTGACTCAAAATGTACTAAATGTCATGATGCTAAAACTGCTCAGATTCTTCACGAACAAGAATCAGGAGATAAGCCCAGCAATATCGTAAAAACAATGCAAAGAAGAGAAAATTCCGGTATCTCACTTAGAGAAGCAGACCGCATCGCTAAATTCCTTGATGGGCCAACTCTAAGTTTGCTGGAGACTGAATGTAGCAAATGTCATAATCCCTACAGAATTTTAGCGGCATGCAGGGCGGGTAATATTTCAAAAGAAACGATCAAAGAGATGCAGAAGAAGGGTGCAAAAGTAACAGATGAGCAGATTGATATTATTTTGAAGAATATTATTTATGATGCGATAAAGTAATTCAATTTTAATAGTAAATCTAATGTTAGTAATTTAAAAGAACCCTACAGCCTTTAGCTGCCGGGTTCTTTTCTCTTTAGGCCCTTTTATTTATTTAGAGCGTTTTGTCTGTACTGAAAATATGCATTTCTTAAGGCTATATATGGGTCGATAGCAGATTGTTTCAAGTCCTCATATTCGCCAAGTCTTAGGGATGTATCATTTACTGCGTAATAGCCTCTTATTGAAAGTTTTTGCCAGAACTCCATTCTTACATATGTTAATGGATTGAGTGCAGTGTCCAATACTGTCCCGGCAGTTCCTCTAAGACTTGAAGGACCAAGCAAAGGCCATACGATGTACATTCCTGTACCGATTCCATAATGGCCAAGAGTTTTCCCGGAATCCTCATTGTAATCTTTGATGCATTTTCCTGCAGGGTTAAAAAGACCGCCGAGTCCAAAGGTGGTGTTTATCGAGAACCTGGCAAGCTCTGTGCCCGCACCTTGAAGCTTTCCCTGCAAGAGGCAGTTTACAAAACGTTTCGGCATGGCAGCATTATAAAAAACCCGATTAACGCAGACTCTTGCAGGCTTGGGAACGATGAAACTATAACCTTTTGCAACGGGTTTTAAAAAATAATAATAGAGCTTATCATTAAAAGCATGTATTGCTCTGTTATATCCTTCAATCGGGTCGGAGATTTCAGCAGCATTTGTGCCGGAAGAAAACTCTTCATCATTATTTTCAAAGGGATCAAATTCCGGAGGTTCGTTTTTGTTTTGTGTGTTTTCTGCTGATACGGTTGCACAAAGAGATATGGCCAGGATAAGTATTGTTAAGATTAGCATGAGTTTTTTCATAGGTTACCTTTGTTTTATTTTTGTAAAATATTATCAGACAAGTTTTTTATTGTCAAATTTGAATGCAGTATTAAATAATTATCAGTATAGCTTAATTTATAAATTCTTAGTCCAGGTAATTTATTTTGAGCGGCATTGTGATATAGAATTCAGCTAATTATTTATTTTTTTAGAGGATTCTTTTTTGCAACTTGAAACATCAATAGGTCTAGAGGTGCATGCCCAACTTTTAACTGATACAAAGTTGTTCTGCAGCTGTTGAAACAAATACGGCAGGGATCCCAATGTAAATGTCTGTCTTATATGCATGGGTCTTTCCGGTGATCTTCCTGTTTTAAACAATAATGCAGTTGATTTTGTACTGAAATTAGCACTTGCATTGAATTCAAATATATTGCAGGAAATTCAATTTTCCCGGAAAAACTATTTTTATCCTGATCTTCCAAAAGGATATCAGATATCACAGTTTGATGCCCCGGTTGCTGTGGATGGTTATCTTGAGATTAAGGTCGGTCAGGGGTTGAAAAAGATTGGAATATCGAGTTTACATCTTGAAGAAGATGCGGGTAAATTAATACATGGATTTGATCAAGACAAAAATGAAGCCAGAAGATCTTTCTCAATTGATTGGTATGGTTGATAATGGTACAATCACACGTAGGACTGCTAAAAATATTTTTGAAGACATGCTTAAGTCAGGAAAGAATGCAAATGTGGTTGTGTCTGAAAAGGACTTGTTTCAGATATGTAATAGCAATGAAATAAATAAGATCGTGCAGGAATATATTGATAATCATATGGAAATGGTTGATGATTATAAGAGCGGCAGGGAAAAGCTTTTTAGCTATTTTATTGGCCAGATAATGAAGAAGACAGAGGGAATGTTAAATCTTCAAACTTTAAATAAGGTTCTTAGGAAGAGACTGTTAAATGAATAGTTTTAAAACAATTGCATGGGAAGATGATTTTATCAAGATCCTTGATCAGACAAGGCTGCCGTCAGAGGAGATCTATCTTGAATGCCGTGATCTTGAGGCTGTGGCTAAAGCTATTGAAATACTTTCTGTCCGCGGTGCTCCTGCCATAGGGGTTGCCGCTGCCATGGCTCTTGCCAGTGAGTCGCAGAAATTTGATGGAAATGATTTTGAGCTGTTTCTAAGTAAGTTTAATAAGATGTGTGATCGTTTAAGAAGAACCCGTCCTACTGCGGTTAATCTGGGCTGGGCCCTTAAAAGAATGCTTCAAAAGGTTCTTGAGTCTAAAAATAAGAATATTTCGGAAATTAAACAGATTCTAAAAAATGAGGCTGATATTATTTTAAATGAGGATATTGGAATAAATCGTTCCATGGGTATGTTCGGTCAGGAAATGCTGCCGGATTCAGGAACAGTCATGACAATATGCAATGCAGGTTCTTTGGCAACAGCTGGATATGGCACTGCTCTAGGTGTGATAAGAGCAGCCGTTGAAAAAAACAAGGATATTTCTGTGGTCTCCTGTGAGACCCGTCCGCTTTTACAGGGTGCGCGTCTGACCTGCTGGGAACTTCAGAAAGATAATATTCCAGTTGTTTTGATTACTGACAGTATGGCAGGGTACTATATGAGGGAAAAAGGCGTTGATATTGTGATTACCGGTGCGGACCGTGTTGCGGCAAATGGTGACAGTGCCAATAAGATTGGGACCTATTCCCTCTCAATTCTGGCAAAGGAGCATAATGTTCCCTTTTATATTGCAGCTCCGATATCAACAATAGATGTTTCCGCTGAAACCGGAGATGATATTCCGATTGAAGAACGCTTAAAAAATGAAGTAACACAAATTAAAGGCCATCAAATTACACCTGACAATATAGCTGTATGGAATCCTTCTTTTGATGTGGTACCGAATAAATATATTTCTGGCATAATAACGGAAAAGGGTATTTTAAGACCGCCTTTTAATGAGAGTATAAAAAAGATTGTATCAAAATAAATATTAGATATAATAAAAACTTGTACTTATTATAAAATCGGAAATCTGTTGTTTAACTTTGTAGGGGACTATGTATGGAAAAAGTAGAGAAAATATGGCTAGACGGGAAGCTTGTTGACTGGGACGATGCGAATGTCCATGTTCTTACACACTGTCTGCATTACGGCCTGGGGGTCTTTGAAGGGAATACGGTGTTACAAATGTGAAGACGGTAGATCAGCTGTTCTAAAACTGAAAGAACATGTTGACCGTCTTTTTGCTTCTGCAAAAGTAGGTTTTTTCACCATCCCTTTTACCCAGCAAGAGATTAGTGATGCGATTATTGAAACATTAAAGGTGAATAAGCTTGAAGAAGGTTATATCCGTCCAATTGCTTTTATCGGTGATGGTGAGATGGGTCTATTTGTTAAGGAACCGAATATCCGTGTCAGTATTGCCTGCTGGCCATGGGGGGCATATCTCGGGGATGATGGACTGGTAAATGGAATTAGAGGCAAAATTTCTTCCTTTACACGGCATCATGTCAACGTCGGTATGACCAAGGCAAAAATATCCGGAAATTATGTAAATTCTATTCTTGCTAAACGCGAAGTTGTTATGGCCGGTTATGATGAAGCGATCTTGCTGGATGCGGAAGGCTATGTTTCCGAGGCTAGCGGAGAAAACATATTTATTGTCAAAGACGGTATTGTAAAGACAACTCGCCACATCGATCTTTAAAGGGACTTCACCCGGGATGCTATTCTTGAAATCGCAAAGGATAACAATATCGGGGTTGTGGAGCAGCGTTTTACCAGAGATGAACTTTATATGGCGGATGAGTGTTTCTTTACAGGAACGGCAGCTGAGATAACACCTGTCAGGGAGGTTGATGACAGGCAGATTGGCACTGGAAAACCGGGTCCGGTAACCAAAAAGGTTCAGTCGATATATTTTGATGCGATTAAAGGTAAGATTGAAAAATATAAATTATGGTTAACCTATATTTAGGGTCTTGCCACATTAATTGTTTTGAAAGGGCTCTTCAAGGGCCCTTTTTGTTTTTTGTAAGGGTGTTAAAATGCCGGATAACATAAAAGCTAAAAAAGAACTGCTTAGGCATGAGATGCTGGCTAAAAGAGACGCTCTGTCAGCTGAAGAACGTTTAGGGAAAAGCAGTGAAATCGTTAACAGACTTCTTAAACAGTCGGATATTATTAAGGCAAAAAATATATTTACATATGTTTCTTTTAGAAGCGAGGTTAATACTCATGGGATGCTTGATTCATTTTTAGACCAGGGGAAAGCTGTTTCTGTTCCTTTCACAGATATGAACAAAAAAATGATTATTCCTTTCATTATTAAATCAGTAAAAAATGATCTTGTGCCGGGTACTTTTGGGATTTCTGAACCTGTTGCTGAAAAGCTTTGTCCTATGCTTGATGGTTATATAGATATCGTTATTATGCCCGGAGCTGCTTTTAGTGACAAAGGCTGCAGAATCGGTTATGGCGGTGGATTTTATGACAGGTTTTTACAAAAAAAAAGTATACCTTCATATGCCCTTGCATTTGATTTTCAAATTATTGATGAAGTACCTTTTAGTCCGGAATATGATGTGAAAGTTGATTATATTGTCACAGAAAAACGCATTATTGAAACGAAATGAAATTTTTCATGTGTTGTTTATATATTTGCTTAGTATGCTAAATATAACTTGCTTTTAGAACATATAGATGATAAAATTTATCCTTTAATGACTGACAAATTGTCAAATTGACATTATAGCACAATGTAAAAGCGCATTTTTATAATTAAAAATGAATAATTTATACGAATAAATTATAATTATAAAAAGGAGATATTTATGCATATAGTAGTTTGTGTAAAAATGGTACCTGATACGACACAGGTTAAAATTGATCCGGAAACCAATACACTTATACGTGAGGGTGTTCCCTTTATTACTAACCCGTATGACACAAATGCTGTTGAGGAGGCAATCCGCTTCAAGGATAAATATGGTGCGCATATAACAGCCGTATCAATGGGGCCGCCTGCAGCAGAAAGTGTATTAAGGAAGGCAACTTCAATCGGGGCTGATGAATGTATTTTGTTAAGTGACAGGGCTTTTGGCGGTGCAGATACTTTGGCAACAAGTACTGTTCTGGGTCTTGCAATAAAAAAAATACATGAGAAACGTCCTGTTGATATTGTATTGTGCGGAAAACAGACCATTGATGGTGATACAGCACAGGTCGGACCGGGTATTGCCAGAAGAATGGACTCTACTCAGCTGACACTTGTAGATGAGATGATATCTGTTGATGAAGAAAATAATACTATAAGAGTCCGCCGTAAACTTGAATCATATCATGAAATTATTGATGCTAAAATGCCAGTTATGATAACGGTGGAGAGGGAGATAAATACGCCCCGTTACCCAACCGTACCCGGAAGGCTTGATGCCGCAGAAGTAAAGGTTCAGGTTTGGGACAATAACTTTCTTAAGCTTGATCCGACTACAATCGGTCTGATGGGATCACCAACTCAGGTGCGGAGAATTTTTGCCCCGGAAAGAGAGCAGGGTGAGGTTATCTCAGGTGAAGGCGATCAAATGGCGGTTGCTGTTGATTCGGCCTTTAACAAGCTTATTGAATGGGATATTGTAAAAGTAAACTAATAAAATGTGATGGCATCGTAAAAAGTCCGATCTGCTGCGTTACAGCAATTTTTCAGGCACTTAACATACCGTATGTATTGTCTCGTACCTGAAAAATCACAGTGCCTTGTATATCGAAGTTTTTACTTATCCATCTGAAACAACATTTATGACTTTTCATAAAGTCATAAATGTGAATTTCATTTTTTGGGAGGATAAATGGAGCAGAAGCCTAAAAAGAAAAAGAAACCAAGAGGTAAGGCCCGGGCTATAGAAGGCAAATGTATCGCATGTGGTGCACGTTGTCAGATGTCCTGTCCTGTTGATGCCATTGAGATGAATGAAAAGGAAGAGCCTGAATTTCTTGATGCTAAGTGTATTGGCTGTAAAAAATGTGTTAAACAGTGCCCCGCAGAAGCCATTGAGATCTTTTTTACGCCTGAGGAAGAAGCACTGTTAAAGGAGATTGAAGCAGAAGGCGGTGCCGCAGAAGAAGCCGAAGTTGAAGAAGATGAAGCTGGTGATGATGGCGCCGAATCAAACATCGCGCTCTGGAATGGTGTCTGGGTATATGTTGAACAGTTTGAAGGGTAAGGCACATGTGGTCTCCTGGGAGCTTCTGGGGAAAGGTAAAATTCTTGCAGATGATCTCGGTGTAGAGCTGGCAGCATTTGTGCTCGGGTGATAACGTCGGAGCATCTGGCAGATGAAGCTTTTGGCCATGGGGCAGATAAGGTTTACGTGATGGATAATCCTTTACTGAAACATTACCGTACCAATTCCTATCTTCACGGGACAGTCGAGCTGGTTAATAAATATCAAACCTGAAATTGTACTGATGGGTGCAACCGGCTCGGAAGGGATTTGGCGGGTGCAGTTGCGACTGATCTTAAAACAGGTCTGACCGCGGACTGTACACAGCTGAATATTGACAAAAAGATGAGGATACTTGAGCAGACACGTCCTGCATTTGGCGGTAATATTATGGCAACAATTCTTACAGAAACAAGAAGGCCGCAGATGGCATCAGTACGTCCCCATGTTATGCCATTGCCCTGAATTTCGCAGAGGGAAAGAAGGGCGAGCTGATTGAAGAGCCTTTTACACTTTCTGACCGGAGCAGATTCCTTTAAAAGTTGTTGAGATCATAAAAGCTGCTCAGGAAAAATCGGTAAATATAGCCGGTGCAAATATACTGGTAGCAGGCGGCCGAGGCATGCAGACAAAAGAGAATTTTGATCGTCTTCAGGAACTGGCTGATCAGGTCGGCGGCGTTCTGGCGGGTTCAAGATGTGCTTTTGATGAGGGCTGGATCGAACATCCAAGACAGGTCGGACAGACTGGTAAGACTGTACATCCCAAGTTATATATTGCCTGTGGTATTTCAGGCGCTATACAGCATCTGGTTGGGAATGCAGGATTCAGACTATATAATCGCAATTAATTCTGATAAGACAGCCCCTATATTTGAGGTCGCTCATCTTGGTATTGTCGGGGATGTTATGGAGATAATTCCGGCCCTGTCAGAGAAACTAAAACAAACAGATGCTAAACCTGTCGAGTAGAATAAGAAAGGAGTAGCCTTGAGTCCTATAGAAAATATACTATTTGTAATAATTTTTACCGGTGCTATTGCATTTTTTCTTAAAAATGTTTTTCGTCTGGTGGCAACAATATGCCTTGGCCGTCCTGAAAACAGATTTGATAATCTCTGGTCCAGATTTGGAGCAATGCTCGTATATGGATTTGGTCAGCTCAGAGTCATAAAGGAGAAGTTTGGGTATAATCATTTGCTTCTTTTTTGGGGTTTCATGACGCTTGCTCTGGTAAATTTCGAGTTTTTGTTGCTGGCGTTTTCCCGAGATTCAGTCTTGATTTTCTCTGGCACCGCTGTACGGCATTTTAATGTTTGCCGCAGATATTATGTCTTTGGCAGTTCTGGCATGTGTTGTGGTAGCCGTCGTTAGAAGAACCTTTTACAGACCCTGCTCATATTGATCCCAACAGCTAGATGCTTATTTTATCCTTTCACTGATCGCTGGTCTGATGATTGCCTACTTTGGCTTGGGTGCATGTGAAGCTAAACTGGGTGAACTTGAAACTGCGTCATGGATGCCCATAACCAGCATGCTGTCCCATTTTGTAGCTGACGGTGCTCATTCATGGGCTCGTATCTGGTGGTGGCTGCATGCTATTATCCTGTTGTTTTTCATGAACTATTTGCCGTACAGTAAACACCTTCATGTCCTTACTGCAATTCCAAACTGTTTTTTTAGAAGCGAAAAACTTGTTTCAACAGTTCCCAGAATTCCATTTAAGAGGGGTGAGGATTTCGGAATTTCAAAAGTGGTTCAGTTCAGGTGGAGTGATCTACTTGATTTTATGGCGTGTACAGAGTGTGGCCGTTGTCAGGCAGCTTGTCCGGCATCAAATACAGACAAGGTCTTAAATCCGAAAGAGATGGTTCATCAGGGAAAGGTGAATCTTTTCACCAATTCGAAGAGTATTTTTGCCAACCGTCCGGCTGATATGATCGCAAAAGCACCTGTTGGGCTGTACCATGACGCAAAAACTGATTAATGGCAGTGATGAATCTGTGTCAACTGAAGCCATTTGGGATTGTACCACCTGCGGTGCCTGTATGCAGGTTTGTCCTGTATTTATTGAACATGCGCCGAAGATTGTTCAGATGCGTCAGCACCTGGTGATGGAGAAAGCAGAATTCCCGGAAGAACTGATTCTTCTTTTTGAAAACTCTGAACAGCGTTCAAATCCATGGGGTATTGCACCCACTGATAGAATTAAATGGGCTGTTGATCTTGAGGTGCCTGTTTTATCCGATGAAGTTAAGGCTGATTATCTCTTTTATGTTGGTTGTGCCGGCGCCTTTGATTCCCGCGCCCGTAAGGTAACTGTTGCCATGACAGAGATACTGAACGCATCAGGCCTTTCCTGGGGAGTTCTTGGAACAGATGAACTCTGCTGCGGTGATTCACTCCGCAGACTGGGAAATGAGTATGTATTTGAAGAGATGGCAAAGAAAAATATTGAGGTGATAAAAAAACATGGTATTAAGAAAATTATTACCATCTGCCCGCATTGCTACACAACTTTAAAGAATGATTACCAGCAGTTTGATGCTGACTTTGAAGTCCTACATCATACCGACCTTATTAATGATCTTATTAAACAGGGTAAGATAAACCGAACTCAACCCTTAGCGGTAAAACCGTATTTCATGATTCATGTTATCTTGGCAGGTATAATGATATTTATGAACAGCCGAGAGATGTTCTTAAATCATGTGCCGGTGGAAATGCGCCGGTTGAGATGGAACGCTGCGGTGAGAACAGCTTCTGCTGCGGTGCAGGCGGCGGTCGCATGTGGATGGAAGAGTCTGGGGATAAGAAGATTTATCTGGAGCGCGCAAAAGAAGCGATTCGACTGCATCCTGAAACGATTGCGGTAGCCTGTCCTTACTGTATGACAATGTTTGAAGATGGAATTAAGGATGCCAAGGCATCTGAAACCATGGTTATTAAGGATGTAGCGGAAATAGTTGCTGAGTCAATAAAACAAATTAGTTTTGATGTTGAATATCAAAAAGCGGGGGTCTAATGTAAAGGTCTCCCGCTTTTATTGTTGATAATTTTTATCAAAAAACATCTATCTGTTTTTTGACGCAGAGAAAATCAAAAATGTAAAAATATGGTTTTGAATCAACAATATAAACACTATATTATTAACAGAAAAGCCATTACCTGATTTACAGGTAATGGCTTTATGTTTTTGACGGATATATTATTTTTTAATTAATGAATATTCTATGCGAAACAGAGTTTGCCGGGATTTAAAATGTTATTTGGATCCGTCTCGTTTTTAAGCTTTCTTAACATTTGTGTATAATTAGCAGCTCTTGAATACATCATATTAGCCCAAGGGTCCGTAAGGTCTGTCAAAATATGCGCCGCTATTGATAAGTTCTGATGATGCTTTGAGCCATAATGATTCAATCTCTTTTCTTTCATTTGTGTCTGTTATATTGCAGTGCAGATCAAATTCGCAGTGAATAGCTCGCGCTCTCTCCATTGGAAGAAGATAAACCCCTATATCAGATATGGAATAATTGTTGTCTGTGGCAAGCTTTATTTAGTTTGTTTTCTAAATCAGTAATTTTATTTAGGGGTGCTTTGAAACAAAGGTTTTGCACTGATCCTTTGTAGTTGAATTTTTTAAGGATTTTAAATGGTCTATTTATCTCTTTTATCATTATGTTTTCAGCACCCGGTACGTTAGGTAGAGATTCTAGAAGCTCAAGGTTCATGTCATCACTAATCTCTTTTAAAGCTTCGGATTCATAGGCAATTTTTTCTTCAGGTCTTCTGGGGATGGCCATTAAGACAGATTATCATTGTGTACGCTGGAAGAATTTTTTGTATTTCCTCAAATTCCTCAGTCGCAACAGGCTCTACAGGGAATGAATCCGGGATGTCCCATGAATCAGTCAGAATGGAGGCAAGATTAAACTTGTTTAACAGCAGACACTCGTTACCGATCTCTTTACGCTGAATACGTCTGATTGGTTCCACAGCTTCAGATAGTGAACTAAATGGAATGAAAAAGAGCTTACGTATTTTTTGAAGCGGTTCGATCTGGATCACCATTTTAGTCATGATCCCCATTGTTCCCTGTGCACCGGTGAACATCCGGTATATCCGGTTTCTTATTGGTCCGGCAGGTGAACCGGGATCTCCGCCTGAAGCCCAGTTTCCTGTCCTGAATATTTCACCGCTTGCAAGAACCACTTCAGTATCCATCATAAGGGTGTTGCCTGTTTCAAAATTTGCAGCTGCCAGGACTGGATCGCGTTCAAGGTAACTGGTTAGGGCTGACCTTTTTGTGGGTGCGCCAAAAGGTATCATGGCGCGAAAACCCTGTTTTTCGAGGTATTCCTGAAGCCTTCTGAAAAAGTAACGCCCGGCTCGATCTGTACATGCCAGTTATCTTTATCAAGGTTTGAGATCTCCTTCATTTTTGACATGTCTATCATGATCCCGCCCTGGTCAGGAATTGATGCGCCGTGCAGATTTTTACCGGAGCTGTAAGGAATAAGAGGGGTTAGGGTCTCATTTGCGAGTTTTACGATGTCCTGTATCTGGGAAGCGTTTTTTACAAATACTGCACAGTCTGGCATTCTCGGAGAAGTAAAACTCTGGTCATGTGAATATGCTTTAAGCGTGTTTTTATCATCAACTACATTTTCCTTGCCGACAATTTTTTCTAGATCGCTTTTTTGAACTGCCATTGGCTTTCCTTTATTAAAAATCTGGTTAATATTTTATTTCGTTATCTTTCGATCGGGTCTGCGCCGTGCATCTGTCTGAGCTTATTCAGTCCGGCGAGTGCCTCTTCAGGGAATTTGTCATATTCTTCTTTGCTGAAAATCTGGCGGCCAGCGGGCACATATTCCCTTTGGATCAAATATGTGACGTATTTGCCTAAACAGGAGATGCGCGTTAGGTCCGACTTCAGGCATAAAGAAGTTATCGGCTCTATTGATACGCCGAGGCCGTTTGCGCCAGGGGCCGAAGCCGTCAGCTATGGTGTTTACGATTCCGCAGGCAACCAGTGCCGCTCCCTTTTGCAAGAGTTCGGGGTTGGTCTGGTCTGGGTAAACATCCGCCTCTGTGAGCCAGTAACGTCCGCTGTGATTGCTTGAATAAAGGAAGGGGGTGTCTTCCAGGCCGCCGCGGTCTGTAATATAGGTTTCGCCGAAGGTGTCGATTGCTTTTGACCATACTTCCCGGGTCTTTTTTGCGACCAGGTCAACCGGCCCGCCAAGGATATTTGAGCCGGTGTATGAATGGCGGTTCATTCTGTATCCGGTTACGTGACGGATGCAGTCAAGGTTCCACGGTGCCAGGGCTTCATATACTTCAGGCTTATAATCTTCTGAAAGAAATTTGCCGCCTGTTTCCGAGATTATATCTCTTACCACATTTTCTTCATATTCTATCTGTTTTTCAGAAACAAAACCGCCAATAATGACATAAAGGTTGTAAGGCGGAAAGAACTTATTTTTTACCCGGTCCAGGGTCATGTCTTGAGTCTGTGAACAGTAATAGGCATTGTATACACCCGTTGCATTCAGACCCGCGCATATCCCTGCATGGCCAATCTCTCTTAGCGCATTTAGTTCTGAATCAAAATCCTCAAACTCTACCCAGAGAAGTTTATGCTTATTCGGGAAGGGTGCTGTATCATACTTTGGATCCTTATAGGTCTTAATAGAAGGTCTTCCTGCCGGAGGTTCAGGCAGTTCTTCGCCGCCGGGCCAGGGGTGAAGTTTAACCACGACTTCAGTGATGATACCCGTTGTTCCGCCGCTTCCTCTTATCAGGGAGTATAGATCCGGTCCGGGACCGAATTCCCAGAAGGTATCCATGCCTGAAACAGCATCGGAACCAGTAATGATCACATCACCCTCTGGGGTAACGAGTTTAATGCTGATAATGTTTCGTGAGAGTGTACCGTATTTATGATCTGTCTGCCATACGCCTGCGAAAGCACTCTGGGATGAAATTTTACAGAGTGTGGTTGCCAGAGGCGTTCCGCCGTTCCAGAGACCCTTTTTCATGGTATCCGCCTGAATTTGAGCATAGTCTGCAAAGGCTTCAACACGTGCGGTCATGTTATTTTCATCAACTTCAAGAACCCTGTTCATTCGGCTGACGTGTACGCATAGGGTTGGGTCGGGAGTGGTGGGGCCGTTGAAGGTTATCATGCCGTTTGTAAATGGAATTACATTTACTTTGTAACGGTTGCAAACCCTCATAATTGCCTGTATTTCCTCAGTTGTTCCGGGCAGGATAATGCATGCGGGTATATTGCTGGGGTCTTTTGCATGTTTTTTAAGTGCTCCTGCGGAGTCCACAGAGAACTTGCTGTAGCATTCTACTACGGCTCTGTCCTGTGAGATATATTCCTCCCCGACTATGTCTTCCAGAGCTTTATATACTTCAGGAACGAGTTTGTTCGGGATGCTTTTTTTGATCTCTTTTTCTGCCATTTTTACTCCTTTTTTTGAGAGACTTTTTCCAGTGAAAAAGGTTGGGAGTTTGTAGTTTTGTGGACAAAAATTATGTCTTACATTAAGTTGAAAAGATACTTTAACTTTCTATATATGTCAAGGAAAATGAAACTTTTAAAGGGGGTTGTGCGCTTTTCCAGCTGATTTTATATCTTGAGCTAATTATAATCTTATTAAAATTTTTGTTGTCCTGAATATTCTTTAAATTTAATAAACAGTAAAATTATTTAAACAATTTTGCTTGAAAACTTGTTAGATGTATGTAAGTTTTATTTATTCTTAAACTTACACTTTAACACTGGATATTTAAACTCTTTTATTTTTTTAATAGGTATGATTTGGAAGTATTTGTAGCAAGACAGCCAATTTTTGATCTTGACAAGAATGTTGTGGCATATGAGCTTCTTTTCAGAACAAGCCTGGACAATTTTTATGATATTAAATTAGACGGTGATGAATCGACTGCCAAACTTATTTCCAACAGTTTTCTTCTAATAGGTCTTGATACAATAACTAAACAGAAAAAAGCATTTATTAATTTTACTAAAAAACTGCTTATAAATATGGCTCCGACAGTTATACCGAATAATCTTATTTCAGTTGAAGTTCCGGAGGATATTGAGGTTGATGCAGATGTTATACAGGCCTGTTCTGACCTTAAAGATAGAGGTTATGAAATAGTCCTCGATAACTTTGTTTATAACGACGAGTATAAACCGTTAGTTGACCTTGCAGATGTAATCAAAATCGATTTTCAACAAAGCAAAGGTGATGAAAGACGGGAGATTGTTGAGCAGTTTAAAGACTCCGGCATAAAGTTTCTTGCTGAAAAATTAGAAACTGTTGAGGAATTTGAGAAAGCAATCAGCTATGGGATATGATTATTTTCAGGGATATTTTTTCTGTAAACCGATAATTATTTCAGAACGAGATATTCCTGTTTCGAAACTTAGTGTTCTGGAATTGATAAATGAGATTAATATGCCGGATGTTGAGTTTGAAAAACTGGAAGAAATCATTAAACATGACCTCTCGCTAACCTACAGGCTTTTAAGATTTATCAATTCAGCGTATTTT
>PVMK01115009.1_pt1 | contig 32129 bp, 37 predicted proteins | sample 1853481 | NCBI WGS metagenome assembly PVMK01 (sample SAMN08533507, study PRJNA380276) | Marine sediment metagenome, whole genome shotgun sequencing project.
AGTCATGCCGGCCGGGGCGGTAAAGGCGTTTTCGGCGGTGTCGGCCTCGGCCACCAGGCCGGTCAGCGCAGGGGAACCTGCAAGTACCGCCGGTGCTGTGGCAAGGGTCAAACTGGCAACCAGCAGAGCCGGCAGCTGCCTGATTGTTGTATTAATGGTTTTCATTTAATCAAACCTGTATAGCATGCCAATTGAAACCAGCCCGAAGCTGGCATCATAAAAATCGATATTACTGTCATCGTCCTGGTAACCGATGGTCGCGTTGGCGGCCCAGTTTTTCCACCCGAATGGCTTCGAATAGAACGTGGTAATGCTGGCGCCCAGAGTTTCCATCTGGCGCTCCTTGCCGTAAATCGGGTTGCGGGTATCCGCCTCAAGGTCCTGGTAATAGACCTCACTGACGATACGCCAGCGGTTTATCGAATAAAGATACTTCAGTTGCAGGCCCAGACCGTCCTCTTTCATGGCGTCGCCATCGAGGTTGAAGTCCAGATATGTGATACCCGGAACCAGGCGGTGGCGCTGGTTGATTTCCCAGTCGTAATTCAGGTCGAGGCGGTAGGCCATGCCCTCGCGTCGCAGTAATCTCTGGTCCTGCCTGCTGAGCCCCAGGCCCTCGCCGTTGCGCTCATCGTCAAGCTCAATTTCCATGGCCGAATAGACCAATTCCAGTGGTGTGCTGAAGATCCGATCCCAGGCGATCTGGATACCCGAGCTGGTCCTTTCGGTATCGCCGCGATCGACGTCAACCACGGAGGGGTCGTTCCACACGTCTGTTGGCAGTGACGACATAGCCAGGGAGACATCCACGGTACCGATTCCCGGGAGCTCCTGGCGCACCCCGATATGGGTTTCCAGGGTCGTCTCCAGGTCAAAACTGAGATAGTCCGCCACCTGGTTGCCGGCGTAGAACTGCGTACCCGTATCCGCCAGGGTATAGCCCACTTCAAAGTGGACAGCGGGAATAACAAAGTCTTCGCTGTCGGGACTGTCTTCAAGACTGGAAATCCTTTTTGCACCCAGGTCTACAGAGGCGATCCCGTCGACCATATTAGTCTCGGAAGTACCTGCCCCCACACCGAGATTGATATGCCCGCTCCAGCCTGACTTCTCCGGCACTGGCGGTACGGCCTGGGCCACTGTACTTGCCAGGGTAAACCCCAGCAGAGTCAGTTTTATGAATGTTTGTTTAATCATCTGGTTTTCCATCTTTTAATCGTTGATAGCTGGTGACCGAGGCGCGAAAGAACCGGCGCAAAGAGACCATGCCATTCCAATCACAACGAAAACATGTGGTGAACCCACAGCCATCCAATGTGTCTATTTTACTGTGTTTTTCAAAAAACCTTGTTTGATATACGTCAGCATTATTCCCGTTCGTTTTGTGCAGAACTTACTTTTTCTCTGGTTGCTACAATACGTCATACCTGATCTCCGTCTTTGTCCTGCGCGCCGGGCCTGTATACCCTATAATCAGCAGCATGAGCCAAACCTGTTCGATCAAGCACAGATGGCTGCCGGCATTGGCGCTGCTGTGCTGCCTACCCAGCCTGGCCGCTACCGTTTATAAAACCGTGGATGAGGACGGCGTGGTCAGCTTTACTGACATTAAGCCGGCAGGCGAGAGTCCGGTGGAAACCCTGGTGATCGACGCCCGGGCGCCACAGGTAAGTGAGGCAGAACAGCAACGCCTGCAGGACATGCGCGACACCACCGACCGCATGGCCGCAGACCGTATGGCGCGAGAGAAACATCGCGCCGAACTGCGCCAGTTACAAGCGCAGACGCAACCCCAATACCAGCCCCAGTACCCGGCGGGTGATAATCCCGGGTACTGGGGCTACTCAACAGGGTACTCGGGCTATTACAACTATCCGGCGCGGCGGCCCTGGAGAAGCAAGCACAGACCCAGGCCAGAGCACCCCATTGCCGGGCGCCCCATTGCCGGACGCCCCATTGCCCGGCCACCACTGCGCCTGCCCGCGCAGGGTCACAGCTCAGATATCCGCACCTCGCTGCCGGGCAACAATTACCCCGCATCGCTGGTACGCAGAAGCTACGACCCCAAGGTCAGGGCCGCACTACGCAATTAACACAGCTGTCACCCTCCTCAGCAAACGGAACCAATATGCTCCAGATAGGCCAGTTCAACCTGCTTGCTGTCATCGACACACGCGCTAACGGCGTGGTGCTCGACGGCGGCCGGTCCCGCCAGATTTTTATGCCCACGGCACAGGATCAGGTGACCTATCAGCCGGGTGAGCAAGTGGAGGTCTTTATCTACCTCGACGCCAATGGCAGGCTGGCAGCCACCACCGAAAAGCCCCTGGCTCAAATGGGCCAGGTGGCATGGCTGGAGGTGGTAGATGTCAACCAGACCGGTGCCTTCGCAGACTGGGGGCTGCCCAAGGATCTCTTTATCCCCTATGCCGAGCAACAGCATGCGCTGCTCAAGGGCCAGCGCACACTGGTTAAAGTCTATCTGGACAACCAGAACCGCATCGCAGGCTCCACCCGCATTGACCACTGGATAAAAGACGACGCCAGCGGTTTTACCGTGGGGGAGCAGGTCTCACTGGTGATTGCCGACAGGACGGAAATGGGCTTTAAAGCCGTGATTAATCATCGCTGCTGGGGATTGTTATATGCCAACGAGCTGTTTCAGGCGGTGCGCAAGGGACAGGTCATCGATGGCTATATCAAGTGCATTCGCGCGGATAACAAGATTGATCTGAGTCTCAACAAACCGGGTTTCAGCAAAAACAAAATTGATGCCGTTAGCCAGCACATCATGCGGGAGTTGCAAGCCCGGGATGGTCGCTTACCACTGACGGATAAAAGCCCCCCAAAAGAGATCTACGCGACATTCGGGGTCAGTAAGAAAATTTTCAAACAGGCCATTGGCGCGCTTTACAAACAGCGCCGTATCAACCTCGACGGCGACAGCATCAACCTGATCGAATAATAGCTGATCGCCCTACTTCAGCGGCATGACCTGGCTCTGCTTGATGGCCATAAGACTGAACGTTGACTCCATGTTTTTCACCCCCGGAAACTTGAGAATCCGCTGCATGGACAACTCCGAGAAATGGTCCATGGAGTAGGCCAGGACCTTGAGCAGAAAGTCGGCACTACCACTCATGGCGTGGCATTCCACGATATGTTCCTCCGCCTCTACCCGGGTGAGAAAATCGCGCTGTTTCCTGTCATCGCGTTTGTCCAGCGACACCTGCACAAAGGCCGTGACCTGCAAGCCCAACTGACGCTGGTCCAGGTTGGCGGTGTAGCCCCGGATCATGCCGCTCTCTTCCAGCCGTTTGACCCGCCGAAAACAGGGCGATTCTGAAAGACCAACCCGCTCCGCCAGCTCGACATTGGAGATGCGCCCGTCGGTTTGCAGGATATGCAGGATCTCGCGTTCTTTGCGGTCAAGCTTCATGGCAGGAATACACCCTAATATTAATAAATATAGAAGGAATACACCTGATAATAGCATAATAAGAGGGCATATAAGAGAACAACGCCTCTCCACGAACATTATACTTTCCGTCCCCGGAACAGCGTTAAATGAACTACAGTTAAATACGCGACCGCACACGAATAAGGAGCATAAAAAAATGGCAGATTTGTTTGAAAACCCCATGGGACTGGACGGTTTCGAGTTTGTAGAATATGCGGCGGCCGAGCGCGGTGTGCTAGAACCGGTATTCGAAATGATGGGCTTTAGCCATGTTGCCAGCCACCGCTCCAAGGATGTCGATTTGTGGCGCCAGGGCGGCATCAACTTTATCGTGAACTATGAAAAAAACTCACCCGCGGCCTATTACGCGAACGAGCACGGCCCCTCCGCCTGCGGCATGGCCTTTCGGGTGAAGAACGCAGCCCATGCCTATCAGCGCGCCCTTGATCTGGGTGCCCAGCCCATCGATATCCCGGTGGGCCCCATGGAGCTCAAGCTGCCCGCCATTCGCGGCATCGGTGGCGCCATTGTCTACCTGATAGATCGCTACCAGGAAGGCTCAACCATTTACGACATTGATTTTGAATTCCTGGAAGGCGCGGATCGCCACCCCGAGGGTTGCGGCTTCCACACCATCGATCACCTGACTCACAACGTCTATCGTGGCCGCATGACTTACTGGGCGGAGTATTACGAGAAACTGTTCAATTTCCGCGAGATTCGCCACTTCGATATCAAGGGCGAATACACCGGCCTGACATCACGCGCCATGACCTCGCCAGACGGCAAGATCCGCATCCCGCTGAATGAGGAAGCGGGCAGCCAGGGCCAGATCGAGGAATACGTGATGCCGTACAACGGCGAAGGCATACAGCATATCGCCTTCGCCTGTGACGACCTGCCGGCCTGCTGGGATCGTCTCAAGAAAAGCGGTGTGACCTTTATGACACCGCCCCCGGACGCCTACTACGAAATGCTGGACGAGCGCCTGCCCGGTCACGGTGAGCCGATAGACGAACTGAAGTCTCGCGGTATACTGCTGGATGGCTCCACCGAGAACAATGACCCGCGCCTGCTGCTGCAGATTTTCTCCGATACGGTCATCGGTCCTATTTTCTTTGAGTTCATCCAACGCAAGCGCGACGAGGGCTTTGGCGAGGGCAACTTCCAGGCCCTGTTCGAATCCATAGAGCGCGACCAGCTCGCCCGCGGCGTGCTGAACACTAGCGATAGCGCGACGTAAAAAGAGGCCACCATGAACCTGAAACGTATTCACCATGTCGCCTACCGCTGTGTGGACGCCAAGCAAACAGTGGAGTTCTACCAGCGCGTATTGAACATGGATTTTGTGCTGGCCATCGCCGAGGATCAGGTCCCTTCCACCAAGGCGCCGGACCCCTACATGCACGTATTCCTGGACGCGGGCATGGGCAATGTCCTGGCTTTCTTTGAACTGCCCAACTCCCCGGAAATGGGTTCTGACGCCAATACGCCGGACTGGGTGCAACATATCGCTTTTGAAGTGGAGGATATGGCCGCATTGACCGCGGCCCATCAGTCACTTCTGGCCCAGGGCCTGGAGGTTATCGGACCCACTAATCATGGCATCTTCCAGTCCATTTACTTCCGCGACCCCAGCGGTCACCGTATAGAACTGGCCGCCAATACCTGTACCGACGAGGAAATGGATAAGCTACACCGCGTGGCGCCGGCCATGCTCGAGGAGTGGAGCCGCACCAAACGCGCGCCCAAGCATGCCGCCTGGTTGCACGAAAAAGAATTCACAGGAGAGTAATATGAAGTTGGCAAGTCTCAAGTCCGGTCGCGATGGACAGCTGGTGGTAGTCTCCAAAGATCTGTCCACCGCGACAGCTGTCCCCGATATAGCCAGCACCCTGCAACAGGCACTGGATAACTGGCCGGACACCGCCCCCGCCCTGCAGGCACGCTACGAAGAACTGAATGCCGGTAACGCCAGTGAAACGTTTGCCTTTGACCCCGCGCAGTGCGACGCCCCCCTGCCCCGCGCCTACCACTGGGCCGACGGCAGCGCCTATGTCACCCATGTGGAACTGGTGCGCAAGGCCCGTGGCGCCGACTTACCGGAATCCTTCTGGCACGACCCACTGGTCTATATGGGGGCCTCCGACGCTTTTATCGGCGCCAGGGATGATATCGCGGTAGAAAGCGAAGAGTGGGGCATCGATTTCGAAGCGGAAGTCGTGGTCATTACCGACGATGTACCGGCGGGCGTCAACCCGGACCAGGCCGCTACCCATATCCAATTGATCGGGCTGGTGAATGACGTATCACTGCGCAACCTGATTCCCGGCGAGTTAGGCAAGCAATTTGGTTTTTACCAGTCCAAGCCCTGGACCAGTTTCACCCCGGTACTGGTAACACCGGATGAGCTGGGCGATGCCTGGGACGGCCGCAAGCTACACCTGCCACTGCGCGCCACGCTCAACGGCAGCCTGATCGGCGCGCCCAACGCGGGCGTGGACATGACCTTCGACTTTCCCACGCTCATTGCCCACTGCGCCAAGTCCCGCTCGTTGATGACCGGTACGGTAATCGGTTCCGGCACCGTGTCCAATGTCGGCAGCGTGGACGGCTCCTGCTGCCTGGCGGAAATCCGCTGCCTGGAAACCATTGCCGATGGGGCTCCATCCACGCCGTTTATGTCGTTCGGTGATCGTATCGAGATAGAAATGCTGGATGCCGCGGGCGACAGTATTTTCGGCAAGATAGACCAGACAGTCGTGGCCTACCAGCCCGGGGATTAAATAGGGCTCATAGCCCCGGGCGGCTCAGGCCCAGTCGCGTCAAGCCCCAAACGCTTCTAACCCCAAACGCTTCAAACCATAGGCGATCAGGCGTGTGCGCTGCTCGCCATCGCTGGTAGACAGATTCCGCAGTTTGTCTACCAGGCCTGCATACAGCGCTTGTTCCAGCTTGCACTGCTGCGCCAGTTCAATCCCTTCAAACAGCAACAACCATTCGCCTTCGGCCTGCGCCAGGATATCCTGTAACAAGGCCGTTACCGGCACTGCGCTATCGTCGGCTTTATCACGCAACTTTCCGACGTTTTCATAGAGCGAAAAGTGCGCCCGGGTGTGTTCGTCATAGCCGGTACTGACGGTTGCTTGCGATGACGGCGCCGGGTACAGGGGATAAGCCTGCTGGTCAGCAGAGCCGCCATAGACAGACACCACAGAATCGCCCACCGCCATGTCATAAACACCCCAGGCGGGGTCAAATAACAGCTCACCGTCCTGTGCCGTGACAGTACATCGCTCGAAGCTGAATATCAGGTTCTTCTGGTCGCGACGAATAATCGCCGTCAGTGCGCCGCTGACGGTGACGCCGGACAGAAACTCCAGCGTCACCGGCCTGCCGGTCTCAATACTGTTTCGCTTCAACTCATCAATGGTATAGCTCGACAGACACCGCTCCATAGCCTGCAGTCGGCCCACCGGGCTGCCAAAGCCCTCGGCGTGTTGCGCTATACCCTGGCCGTCCAACTCCACACCCCCGTAGGCCAGTTGGGTAGGGCCGGTGGTTTGCAGGTAGGTGGCGTTGCCAACGGCGTCTTTGAGCACCCGGGTAAACTGGCCTGAAATCTCCACGCCGGCATTGGTCACAGCGGTATTGACCGTTTGCGCTTCGATCGCCGTTTCGACGGAGGCGGCACCGCCCAGGTTCACGCACATCTGGCGACCGAACTCCTCCAGCACCTGGCTGAGGTGGCGACAGCTTTTGGTCACAAACAACTGCGGCTGCTCGCTGGTAATATCGTAAGCGCAGTTAATGGCATCCACTGTCAGTCGAACTTTCTTTACCCGGTGATCGTCCAGGCAGTTCACGCTTTCTCCCAGGGAAGACAACAGGCCGGCCCCATAGATACGGTAGTCATCGACATCACCTACCAAGCCGTACTCGACCGTCCACCAGTGCAGGCGCGCTAACAGCGCGGTTTCCGAGGGCGTCTCATTGGCGGCGATAGCACGGCGCAGGGCATGTTCGGCCTCCGCGATATCCTGTTCAGATGAATCCACCGCTTCCTTGGTAATCGACAAGCCCCTGATGGCCTCATAAACATCCATGTCACCGCGACTGGCCACCGCGCGCATCCCCAACTCGCCAAAGCGCTGCAGGAACTCCGCATAATCAACGTCCACGATAAACGGCGCGTGCCCGGCGGACTCATGCACGATATCAGGCGCCGGTGTGTACAACATATGCGCGATGCTGCGCATATCCACGGCGACCACCAGTACCCGGTGCGCCTGGAATTCCATAAAAATCGCCGGGGGGATAAAACCGTCTACCACCACCGCCCGCCAGCCGATGTGTTGCAGGCAGCGGTTCATTTCTTCAATGTGTGGAATCCGCTCCAGGTCGATACCGGTGCGAGCCAGGCCCTCAAGGTAAACCAGGTGTGCGCTGTGACTGAGATTGTCCCGCAACTGGTGTAGCAGGAAACGCCAGACCGCCTGATCTCGCGCCGTGTAGGCGCTGTAATCCTGCACCGCCACGAAGGGACGCAAATGCGGGGGTAGACTATCGATAACCTGCTGTTGATTGCTCACGGACTAAGCCAACCTGTTGCTAACATGCTGCACCGCCAATCCTAACAGAATGAGCGCCAGGCCGCTCAGCGTGGAGGGCAGCACCGCCTCGCCCAGAACATAGTGAATCAATACCAGGGACAGGGGCGGCGCCATGAAAATCAGGCTGGATATACGAATGGTACTGCGCGTCAGCTTCATGGCATGCAGCCAGAGAATGAAACTCAGCCCCATTTCGAACACCCCCACATACACCGCCCCGGCGACACCGGACCAGGGCACAGCCGCCAGAGCGGTCAATTCACCGACCCACAGACAGTAGGCCAATAACATGGGCACAGCAAAGCAGAAATTGAGAAACAAACCGACCACCGGGTCTTGCCGGCTGCCCGCATTGAATATCCAGTAAAACGCCCATATCACCGTGCTGATTAGCGCCAGACCCACGCCCAGGGGGCTGGCAAAGTCCAGCGACAGCAGCTGCCCCCGGGTGGCAATAACCAGAACCCCGCAATAACTGATAAGGGCGGCCACGATTTCTGCGCGCTTAAGAGGGTGCCTGAGCAGCGGCGCAGCGAGCAGCGGTAGAGTCAGCGCCCAGGTGTAGTTTAGCGCCTGTGCTTCCTGGGCGGGTAGCAAGCTGTAGGCTTTAAACAGCACCAGGTAATAGAGTAAGGGGTTCAGGCCACCCAGCAACAGGGCATTGCGGTAGTCGCGGGGCGCAGCGGAAATGACCTGCTCAAATTTACCGGTAACAGCAAGCACTACCCCCAGGAAAAGCCAGGACACCACGGATGCCAACAGCACCAACTGCGCGGCGTCAGGTGCGCCAGACTGAGCTTGAAGGCGGTGGCCACAGTGGACCAGCACAGTACGGCACCGATGCCGTAAAGATACGCTCTGCGTTGATCGTCCAAAGTCCGGGCTCCCGCCGTTACATTAAATCCATGTTGCTGCAGCAAACAGTTTATCAGCGTTGTGGCCGAATCTATTCGCACAGGCCAATATTTGAGACGATTCCCCTCCCGGATTCCATATTGTCCTATACTGACCGAAATATTGAGCGGTATACACGATGGCACTGAAACCGGGGAAATACAGGCATTTCAAGGGCGGCGAGTATCGGGTGCAGGGCGTGGCCAGGCACTCGGAAACCGAAGAGTTACTGGTGGTATATACACCGCTATATGGCGAGGGTGACCTGTGGGTGCGGCCCTTGTCCATGTTCCGGCAAACCGTGATGCACGACGGACGGGAACAACCGCGCTTCGAATATATCGGGTCCGACTAAATATCCGACCAATAGAGGGTACAAAGAATGAAGGCTTACCAAAATCTGGAAGCGCGCAAGAAGCGCATCTCGGCACTGAATAATGCCATGGGCATACTGCACTGGGACCAGGAAACCATGATGCCCGTTGGCGCGGCCCCTGCCCGCGCCAACGTGCTGGCCGAGTTGAGTGTCATGATACACGAGCTTGAGACGGCGGATGAACTGCCGGACCTGCTGGCCACCGCGGAATCAGGTGCGCAGCAACTGGACGTATGGCAGCGGGCCAATTTGCGGGAAATGCGCCACGAGTTTGTGCACGCCAATGCCATGCCGGCGGACCTGGTGGAGAAAATTGTGCTGGCCGCATCGAAATCAACCATGATCTGGCGCGCGGCGCGCCCGAACAATGACTTCGCCAGCCTGGCGCCAAAACTGGATGCCCTGTTTGACCTGAAGCGCGAAGAAGCGACCATCAAATCCGAGATCATGGGCATCACACCCTATGAGGCAATGCTCGATCAATTTGATCCGGGCAGGCGCGAGGCCCAGGTAGATCGGGTTTTCGATGACCTGGAAAACTTCCTGCCCGACTTTTTACAACAGGTGATGGCGAAGCAGGCCGCCGGCCCCCGCCCGATCATGCCAGAGGGGCCGTTTGCCATCGAACGGCAAAAAGAGCTGGGCCTTCAGATAATGAAAATCATCGGCTTCCCCTTCGAGCGCGGGCGCCTGGATACTGCCCACCACCCGTTCAGCGGCGGTGCCGACGGCGATGTCCGCATCACCACCCGCTACGACGAGAACGATTTTATCAAGAACCTGATGGCGGTGATTCACGAAACAGGGCACGCATTGTACGAGGACGGTCGACCCACGGACTGGCTGGGACAACCGGTAGGTAACAGCCGTGGCATGACACTGCACGAGAGCCAGTCGCTGCTACTTGAAATGCAGGCGGGCCGGTCGGAAGAATTTATTCACTTCCTGGCCCCACTGGTAAAACGCATACTGAAAGGTGAAGGCCCCGCGTGGGAGACCGACAACATCCTGCACATCTACCGCAAGGTTGAACCGGGGTTGATTCGGGTCGATGCCGATGAAGTCACCTATCCACTGCATGTGATCTTGCGCTACCGGCTGGAGAAAGCCATTCTGGCCAGGGACGTCACCACCAAAGACCTGCCCGGCGCATGGAATGACCTGATGGAGCAACTGGTCGGCGTGAGGCCCACCGACGACAAAAACGGGGTGATGCAGGATGTGCACTGGCCGGAGGGTATTTTCGGCTACTTCCCCACCTACTCACTCGGCGCCATGGCGGCGGCCCAAATCTTCGCCGCGGCGAAACGCGATAACGGCGATATTTTGCCAGGCCTGGGTCGTGGCGATTTCAACCCACTGTTCAGCTGGCTGAACCAGCACATACGCAGCAAGGGCTGCCTGTATATGCCCGACGATTTGATAGAAAAAGCCACGGGCAGCGGCCTCAGTACCGAGGCCTACAAGGCGAGCATCAAAGCGCGCTACCTGGATGAGTGACCAGTATGAAACTACACATCATCACCACCGGCGGCACCATCGACAAAATCTACTTTGACGCCAAAAGTGACTATCAGGTGGGTGACCCGGTGATTGGCGAACTGCTGGAACGCATGGCGGTAGGCTTTGCCTTCACCGTGGAGTCGGCCATGCGCAAGGACAGCCTCGATATGACCGATGAAGATCGCAGCGCCATTCGCCGCCTCAGCCAGGCGTGTGCGGAAGAGTGTGTGCTTATCACCCACGGGACCGACGGCATGGTTAAAACAGCCGTCGCCCTACAGGGTATTCCCGACAAACGTATTGTACTCACTGGAGCCCTGCAACCTGCCATTTTTGCCCAGACAGATGCCATCTTCAATATTGGTTGCGCCCTGGGCGCGGTGCAGAGCAAGCCGCCCGGCGTGTATATCGCCATGAACGGCGAAGTGTTCGACGCAGACCATGTGCAGAAGAACGTCGCCGCTAACCGATTTGAGCACCAGCGGTAATCTATGCACAAAAGTCGGATTAAGGCCTATACTTGCTAATATGAAATGCAACATTATCGCAATCGCGCAAACAGGATTGTTAACGTTGTTATGCTGCCTACCCGGACAGGCCGCCACCGTATATAAAACCGTGGATGAGGATGGCGTGGTCAGTTTTTCCGACACCAAACCAATAAGCGATGAACCCGTGGAGACCCTGAAGATCAACGGGCAGGCACCACCGGTATCCGCCGATGAACAACAACGGCTTGAAGACATGCGAGAGACCACCGATCGTATGGCGGCAGACCGCATGGCGCGTGAAAAGCAGCGCGCCGAGTTGCGCCAGCAACAGGCGCAAGCGACTCCTGCGCAGCCCGACTATACCGACTACATGGGAAGCTCTTCCAGGAACTCTGACAACTACGGCTACTACGGTTACCCGATACGGCGACCCGTGTTGCGCCCCAGACCCGTGCACCCTATCGTCAGGCCGCCAGTACGCCCCCGACCGGTCGCCCGAGGGCGCCGATAGTCGCCGCAACTGATAATCCGGGAGTGACCCCCGCGATTGCGTCTGCCATAATCCCCAGCATCAAAACCATAGGAAATCAGTGATATGTCCACCAAGCGTTTGGTAGTACCCGCCATCCTTGCAACAGCGCTGTTCGGTTGCGCCAGCACCGACCCTTACACCGGTTCCAGCCGCAATGAAGTGATATCGGTGCAATACGGCACACTTGAGAATGTCGAACAGGTGGCAATGTCACCCTCCTATGGTAAGGACGCCGCGATAGGTGGCGGTCTCGGACTGCTGGCGGGAAGCAGCGGTTCCACTGCCACCCAGGTCGGCGCCGCTGCCGCCGGTGCCTTGATCGGCGCTTTCGTTGCCAAAGAATCTGCCGGTACGGCTGATAGATACACAGTTTCTCTGGTCAATGGCAGCACCGTCGTAATCGTGACCGAGCACCACGACCTGGTGGCAGGCGATTGCGTATCAATCGAACAGGGCCGGCACGCCAATATCAGGCGGGTTTCCCCAGTGATGTGCTCCACCCCGAGTTCACACCCGGCATACGGCGCCATGCATTCCGCGACTCAGCAGGAGTCGGCCCAATGTGAAGCGGCGAAAGATGACTTGCTGAAGGCCACCACCGAACAGCAGACAGATATCGGCTACCGCAAAATGCGCGCTCTCTGCGAAAGCTAGGGAATCTCTGAATAATGTCATCCCCGCGTAGGCGGGGATCTATAAGTCATTGAAAACAATGGACGCCGGAACGCCGCCTATGCGGGAGTGACAAATAATGAATTAATCAGAGGCTCCCTGGTGTATCTGGTTAAGGCAGCTTAAAAAATGTATTACATTTATTGACTTTTGTAATACATTTAGACTACATTAGCCCCCGGCGTGTAACGCTGCCGCCCGTTTTTGGGTGCGCAGGAGACGGAGGGGACTATGCCAGAGACGAGCAAACGCGGCAGGCGCAAGCGGCGCCAGACCAAGGACCGGGTGCTGCAGGCCCGCATTCCGGAACAACTCGACGAAGAATTGCGCGACCGGGCTGAGCAATTGGGCCTGTCGGTTTCTACCGTCGTGCGCAATGTGCTGCTGCACACCTTTGAACTGGTGGAAGGCGTCGTTACAGACAGCGCACAGCTGGCCCGTACCATCGGGGGGCGAGAATCGCTGGCGCCGCCACCCCCCGCACTGGAAGCTCCGGACCCGGAACCTGCCATCCCCCTTGTGGCAATGCCAGTGATCGGCTGGCAGGAGGCGGTGTTGAACCGGAACGGTATCTGTGACGAATGCAACGCGATCCTGACCACAGGCGAACGCGCCGGAGTCGGTCTGCCCATGCAAACCCGCCCTGTTCTGCTGTGTATGGCTTGTCTCACCGCCCTGGGTGCTGAGCCAGACGACGATTCGAAGGAGGTATCCCCATGAACACATCAATACCAACCGTACACGGCACGACCCGATTGCTATTCGACTCAGTGGAAGGCATCACCAACACCGTTGAGCGCATGCACGAAACCATCGCACGGCACCCCCTGCCCTGGTCACCGCAACCAGCCAGGCCCACCCGGGCACACGGACTGATAGCGTCCGCTGTGTATGCAACAATCAGGGGTGTTAACGCCGCGCTGCGCACAGGTGTCGACCGATCTTTCGAGTTGCTACCGGGCAGTGCCGATAACCCTCACCGCTCCAGCCGCGAAATAAAAATCTCAGCGGCGCTGAACGGGGCTTTTGGTGATCACCTGGAGAGCACGGGCAATCCGCTGGCCACTCAAATGGCACTGATGACACCGCGACAACCGTTGTGCCTGGACAGAGAAGCGCTGGCGGCCACCCTGCCACAGGCCAGCCCTCACCTGGTCGTTCTGGTACATGGATTGAGCCTGTCGGAATTGAGCTGGTCGCGCAAAGGGGCGCCTTGTATCGGCGCTCGGCTGCATCGGGAGCTGGGCTGTACGCCTCTGTATCTGCGTTACAACACCGGGCGGCATATCTCCACCAACGGTCGGGAATTTGCGCAATTGCTGGAGCAGTTGTGCGATGCATGGCCGGTGCCGGTGGAGTCACTGTCGCTGATAGGCCACAGCATGGGAGGCCTGGTCATCCGCAGGGCCAGCTGGTATGCCCAGCGGGATCAAAGTACCTGGCTGCAACACCTGCAACGTGTGGTATGCCTGGGCACCCCGCATCACGGCTCCCCCGTGGAAAGGGCCGGACACGCTCTGGACCGGGCCATGCAGAGAATTCCCTACACCGAACCACTGGCGTTTGGCCGGCGGCGCAGTGCCGGCATCAAGGACTTACGCCACGGCGACCTGCTCGACGAAGACTGGCAGGGCCATCACCCGGACCGACACCGGCCGGATACCGCAGCGGTCGTCCCTGTACTGCCACAGGTGGACTATTACTTCGCAGCCGCCACCCTGGGCCGGCACCAGCACGATCCATTAGGGCATTTGTTGGGGGACCTGCTGGTACGCCTGGACAGCGCCACGGGAGCCCACGAGGATGGCCTGCGGCACCTGAACATAAAGCCGGAAAACTGCCGGGTTTTTCATGAGAAAAACCACTTCGCGCTGTTAGATGACGAACGGGTTCACCGGCAGATTATCGATTGGTTTGGGGCGGGTTAAAGAGAAAGGGGACGCTACCCTTTAGCAACAAAAGGGTAGCGTCCCCTTTTGACGTTTAGTGACCTATAACGGCGACCTGATCGAAGCCGATCTGGCTCATCGCTGCCTGCTTCGCCTCCTCGTAACACGCGTTGATCTGGGATGCCATATTCAAGTTACCGCGCTCTGGCCGACCGCACACTTTCCGCGCCGCCCTTGCAACCCGGTGCTGCAGATCAATCCGGCCTTCCTCTGTGGCAAGTTCACTGGCCGAATATTGCAGCCGCACAGTTTGCACCATTGCGGGATCAGCCTGGATATAGGTCTCCTCGAGCCCTTCAGTGGCCGAGGCGTTTATTGCGAAGCCGGTGACCAGACTGAATGCGGCGGCGGGCAGGATGTTGTTCAGTGAAAAGTTTTTCATGGTATTTCTCCCTACTGGATATGTCGCGACTTTGTGCCGCCCTTGAGCCAGTAAAACTGTTTTTACGCTGGCCTTGAGACATACAATAGGCAATAGATCAGCTGCGAGAAATAGCCTTTCGGTGAACCGCCCGGGAGCGTCGACGAGACGAGTTAATCCGTAGATAAATGGTATGAGCAACCGGCTAACGCGGCGGCTTATCGTGGTGGATAGCCGCGACTGGTTAATAGCCCAGCAGGGACTTTATCCTGTGCGCGTGACTGCGGCTGACCTTGAGCTGCGCACCACCTTCCAGGGTCAGGAGGTACTCGCCGTTAAGGCAGGTCTGGGCGCCGGCGATGTAGTTGGTGTTGACGATGCTGGAGCGGTGGACACGCAGAAAGGTGTCCGGGTTGAGCGTGGCTTCCAGCTGTTTCATGGTGGTGCGCATGATATGCGTCTTACCGCCGGCGTGGACACACATATAATCACCCGCCGCATCAACCCACTGGATATCGGCAATTTTGACAAACTGAAAGTCACTGCCATCTTTAATGGTGAGTCGCTCGGGCCAGCTCTGTGAGGGCTCCTTGTCCTTTAAGACAGGCTGCACCACTGGCTGAACGACGCCGGCGCCGGGCATGCCCTGCATCAACTCCATTAGCTGCTCCTTGATGTCAATGGAGTCCCGCTGTGCGTGACGACTGACCGCTCGTTCAACGGCCTCGCGCAAACGCTCCGCCTCAATGGGCTTGAGCAGATAGTCCACCGCGTGGATCTTGAAGGCCTCCACCGCGTACTGATCGAAGGCGGTGACAAACACAATCATCGGCATGATGTCCGCCTGCAGCTCGCAAACCATTTCGAAGCCGCTCATCCCGGGCATCTGGATATCCAGAAATACCAGGTCCGGCGCATGCTCGGCGATGGCTTTCAGGGCATCCGGGCCATTGCCGCACTCGGCGATGATCTCGACCTGGGGGATGTCCTGCAGGCGCAGGGCCAGACCGCGGCGGGCCAGTCTTTCATCGTCGACAATAATTGTTTTCAGCGTACTCATTGACCAGGCGATTCTCTCTCCAGTGGTAGCCGTATCTTAACGGTGAGTCCGTGCGGCTCGGTCGTGCTGAGCCGGAAAGACTGGTTCGCGCCGTATATTTCCTTCAGTCGCTCACGGCAGTTGGACAGGCCCACACCGCCGCCCCTGGGCAGGCGTCCGTTGCGCAGATCCAGCCCGGGGCCGTCATCGGCGACCGACAACAGCAGTTGATTATCCCCAACACTGGCGCTGACCGCAATCGATCCCCCGTTTATGGCCTGGGCGATCGCGTACTTGATGGAGTTCTCGACCAGTGGTTGTAACAGCAGGCTGGGCATCAGCGCGGAGCCGGCCTCTGGATCGACATCGAAGTACAGCTGCAGGCGCTCATCGAAACGCACTTTCTCTATATTCAGGTAAAGTTTCAGCGCGTCGACCTCCTGCGCCACCGTGACCTTCTGCATGGGGTCGTTGTCCAGCGAAAAGCGCAGGAAGCGACTCAGGCGAGTCACCATGGTATTGGCCAGCTTTGTGTCCTCGTCCAGGATCAGGGTCGATATCGCGTTCAGGGTATTGAAAAGGAAATGCGGGTTGAGCTGGTAGTGCAGCATTTTTAGCTGGGCCTCGTGGGCCATGGACGTCGCTTTCAGCCGGCGCTGCTGCTCCTCCTGGGCCATCATGTAGAATTTGATGCCGAAATACAGGGCGCTCCACACCACCATGACCATAAAAGCGCTGGTCGTGCCCTCGAAGTGCGACCAGAACTCCATGCCAGGTTCCATCTTCTTGGTCATGGTGTCCGGGAACAGGCTCCTGAAAACCAGCACGCGAGAGGCCATCCAGGCCGCACCGGCGAGGTAGGAACCAACCAGTACCGCGCTAACCCGCCAGCCGATAGCCCGGTTCCAGGTGGCGTGGTAAAGAGCCCGCAACAGCAGGGTAATCAACAGACCGCAGGTGCTGACAATAGGCAGGTAAATCGCATAGGTGCCCAGCGACTTACCCCACACCAGCATGCCAAGGTAAAAAGTAATGCCCCAACTGCCCCAGCCTGCGAACTGCAGCGCCCAGAACAGGTAACGCTTGTTTTGTAAGAGTTGATGAACCTGCATAGGCCCATTATAAGGGTAATACAGGAAATTTGACCCCGGCTTATCGCAATTTAGGCTCAGTTCGTCGCAGTAAGGGGTAATTGGCGATAATAAACGCCCTGCGGGGCTGAGCCTGCTGCGCCGACAATCAGCTTAGAGAATCAAGCCAGTTGGCAATCGCCTGGCCAATCTCCACTGGCGAGTCCTCCTGAATAAAGTGCGTACCTTTAACCGTTACTTCCGTCTGGTTGGGCCAGCTGCGGCAGAAGTCCCTGGCCTTGCCGGTCAGGATCGAACCCGGCTCTGCATTGATGAACAATTTTGGCAGCGTTTCATTGCTCGCCATCCACTGCCCGTAGCTGGTGACCAGATCTACCATTGCCCGAGGCTCACCATCAATCGGTATCTGGCGTGGCCAGTTGAGGGTGGGTTGGCGATCATCCGGTGTGGAAAATGGCGCGCGGTAGTGCCGCATTTCATCTTCACCCAGCCCGCGCATGACCGAACCGGGCAATACAGCCTCAACGAACATGTTGCGCTGTAACACCAGGTCTTCGCCTTTGCTCGACCGGAAACCCTGGAAAATGCCGCGGGCCCCTTCCGGCCAGTCGTCCCAGCTTACCGGGCAGACAATGCTCTCCATATAGGCTATGCCACGCACCGCCAGGGGATGCTGTTGTGCCCAGTAAAAGCCGAGACCGCTACCCCAGTCGTGGATGACCAGCGTGACATTGGTGTCAGCACCGATTGCCCGCAATAGACCATCCAGGTAACCATACGCCGTGAGAAAGGAATACCGATCGGGCCCTTCGCTGGCGGGTAGCTTTTCAGAATCACCCTGACCGATAAGATCCGGCGCGATTACACGGCCCTCGCCGACCAGCTCGGGAATAACATTGCGCCACAGGTAAGAAGAGGTCGGATTGCCATGCAACAGAACAATGGGATCGCCTTGCCCCTCATCGACATAGGCAATTTTCTTGCCGTTGACATCATGGTATTTCTTTTCATAGGGCATTTGGGCAGAGATCATAGTCGGTCCTCCAGATATCACGATGCCGGTGTGCTGCGCGGCCATGCCAGCATGCGCCGATCTGGCACTTGAAACAAGGGCAAAGGGCGCCGCCCTCTTTCTCTGGTACAATCGATCTCCTTTACGATAGCCGGTAAAGATAAGGGCAGTCTGTCATATTTATGCAAGATCCCAGAGAGTTCCGAGTAGATATCGGCGACGTGGAGTTGTCCGTCGCCGAGTGGGCCGGACAGAGTGATCCAATCCTGTTATTACACGCCACCGGCTTTCACAGCCGTTGCTGGAATCAAGTGGTCAAGCGCTTACCTGACTGCCATGTTTATGCGGTAGATCTGCGTTTTCACGGCAACAGTGGCGATACCGGGGAGGTCGATTGGAAACTTCTGGCCGATGACATCCGCATCCTCATCGCACAGCTGAACCTCACGGATGTGGTGGGCGTAGGGCATTCTATTGGTGGCCACTTGATAGCCAGGGCTGCCGCGTACGCCCCCGAACGCTTTAAACACCTGATATTGATCGACCCGGTTATAATGTCACCTGAGCGCTACACACAATTGCACCGGTTTACCGCGGGCATAGACGCCAGAGACCACCCCGTCAGCCGGCGCAAAAACCAGTGGCGTGATGCCGACGAAATGTACCAGCGATTCAAGGACCGCGCTCCATTTGACAGCTGGCAGCCCGAAGTGTTGCGTGACTACTGCGACTATGCACTGCGCCCCACGGATAAAGACGCCATCAGGCAACTGGCCTGCGACCCGATAAATGAAGCGTCTTTCTATCTGAACCAGAAGGGGAACGAGTCTATTCACCGGGAGTTGCCCAACATCACCACGCCGGTCACTCTGCTACGGGCACCACCCGGAGACGACGCCATATCGAATCTGAGCACCTCCCCCACGTGGCCGGAGTTGGCAGCCGCACTGCCGGACTGCGAGGAAATATTCCTGCCCGACCTGAATCACTTTATTCCAATGCAGGACCCGGCGCTGGTCGCGAAAACCATTCAAGCCGTGGTGTAACCTGGCTGCTCAGCACAACACAGGAAACCTCTGATGGCATTCAAGTACAACCCGATTTCGACCTTCCGCAAATCGACTTTCGCCGCCTCCGCCGGGGAGGGCCACATAATCTCGCACGACATTTATCAGCGTGGTGAAGGGCCGCCGATCGTATTGATCCAGGAGCTCCCGGGTATTGGCACCGAGACCCTGCGCCTGGCGGACCGCTTGATCGATAGTGGCTTTGAAGTCGTGCTACCCCATTTGTTCGGCCCCCTGGAAAAGACCAACATGGTGGGCAACCTGGCGCGTGTCTTTTGCATGCGCAGGGAGTTCCGCTTGTTCGAGTCCAACAAATCAAGCCCGATAGTGGACTGGCTCAAAGCGCTTTGTGAGGATGTCCGGGCATCCCGCGGCGTGTCTGGCGTGGGTGTCATTGGCATGTGTCTTACCGGAAATTTCGCCATCTCGCTAATGGGGGACGACAGCGTTTTGGCCGCGGTCGCCTCGCAACCTTCCCTGCCAATTCACAAGCAGGGAGCGCTGCATATGAGTAAACAGGAAGTGGCCGCCACAAAAAGAGGTATCGAACAGTCTGCGCCCATGCACGCCTTTCGCTTTGCAGGGGACAAGATGTGCCCGGCACAGAAATTTGATGCTATTGTGAGAGAGTTTAATACCGATGGCCGGGAACGGGTTGTACTCACCACCCTGCCAGGTAACGGCCACGCGGTATTCACCCGGGATTTCGTCGATGAAGAGGGTCACCCCACGCGACAGGCCCTGGACAATATCCTGGAATATTTTACCAACCAATTGGCACCGGGCCGGGAATAGCCTGTCGCAGGCTGCCACTGACTACCACCATCAGGAGAAACCAATGAGCAAGGGATTTACTGAACACGATGTACCCGCACAGGCTGGCAAAACGATTGTTATTACCGGGGCTAACACCGGCATTGGTTATGAAGCGGCCCGGACATTGTCCGCAAAGGGGGCGCGGGTAATTATCGCCTGCCGCAGTGAGCACAAAGCCCATGATGCGATTGCCCGCATAAAAAAGGTCAATGGCGAGGTGGACCTGGCCTGGGTGCCGCTGGATCTGGGTGACCTGTCCTCCGTGCGCCGCTGCGCCGAACAGTTACAGTCAGAGGACAAGATCGACGTACTGATCAACAACGCCGGTATCATGGTTCCCCCCTATGAACTGACCCAGGACGGCTTTGAATCACAGTTCGGTGTCAATCACCTGGGCCCCTTCGCCCTGACTGGCCTGTTGCTGGACAAGTTGAGTGCAGCACCCGCCCCGCGCGTGGTCAACACCAGCAGTATTGCCCATCGCTCGGGGAAAATACGCTTCGACGATATCAATGCCGAGAGCGGTTACCATGCCATCCCACGCTATGGCATGAGTAAATTGGCGAACCTGCTATTCACCTACGAATTACAGCGGCGCCTGGAAACGGCCGGCCTGGAGACACTTTCTCTGGCCTGCCACCCGGGCATCGCCGATACCGAACTGACACGCTACCTCCCCGGCGCCCTCAAACTCACCCTGCCGCTGGTTCGCCCTTTCTTCAATACACCGGCCAGCGGCGCCTGGCCAACACTGTGCGCCGCGACAATCATTGGTGCTAAAAGCGGTGATTATTTTGGGCCGACCAAACGCCGGCAAACCGCCGGCCCCGCGGTGAAGGTGCGCTCCACCAGGGCCAGCCATGATCAGCAGGCGGCATAACGCCTGTGGGATTTGTCGGTTGCAATGACCGGCGTCGATCCTGGCATCTAATGCCGTTGTGGTCAGGTCTGAATGGCATTGCTTGGTTAGTGCGATGGTGGGTATACATCGCTGCTTCCGGGAATTTTCTGCCTTGCTCAGTTAGAACCCCATGCCTTTGCAAGGCAAAAAACTCCCGGAAGCAGCTACCTGCGCAATATTCAATAGGCGCAGCGGGACTCACGCCACGAAACTGCTTAAGTAAGTGCCATTCGGGTCAGGTCTTGATATTGTTAGCGTCCCAAAATTACCCACCCCTGTAACCCAGAAGCCAAATTGAAAGAAAACGCTTTAAAAACAAAAACTTCCGAACATACACCCATGATGCAGCAATATCTTGGGATCAAGGCGGAACACCCCCGTGATCTCGTTTTCTACCGCATGGGGGATTTTTACGAGCTGTTCTTTGACGATGCCAGGCGGGCGGCTGAGCTGTTGGATATCACCCTCACCGCCCGCGGCAAATCCGCCGGCGAGCCCATTCCCATGCGTGGCGTACCCTACCACGCGGCCGAGGGTTATCTGGCCCGCCTGGTAAAGGCGGGCGTCTCGGTCGCTATCGTAGAGCAAATCGGTGATCCCGCCACCAGCAAGGGGCCTGTAGACCGCCAGGTGGTGCGTGTACTGACGCCTGGAACCCTTTCGGATGAAGCGCTGCTGGATGACCGGGTGGACAATCTGCTGCTGGCCATATCACAGCAGCAGGATAATTACGGCATTGCCTACCTGGACCTGAGCACAGGCCGGTTCCGGGTGCTGGAAGTCAGTGGCGAGGAGGCGCTCAACGGTGAGCTGCAGCGACTCAACCCCGCGGAGACCCTGTACCACGAAAGCATATTTCATCCCGCGATCACCGGGCGCAGCGGCGCCCGCAGCCAACCGACCTGGGAGTTTGATTCCGGGAGCGCCCGGCGCGCCCTGAACGCCCAGTTCCAGACCCATGACCTGCAGGGTTTCGGTTGCGACGACCTGGAACTGGCCATTGGCGCCGCCGGTTGCCTGCTACAGTACGTAAAAGACACCCAGCGCGGCAATCTGCCTCATATCCGCAGCATGAGCCAGGAAAGCCGGGCGCAAAGCGTGATTATGGACGCCGCCACCCGGCGTAACCTGGAAATCGACATCAATATGAGCGGTGGCGACAGCAACACCCTGTTCTCAGTGATGGATAAGGGTGTCACGGCCATGGGCAGCCGCCTGCTGCGTCGCTGGCTGCACCGCCCACTCAACGACATCCCCGTACTGGAAGCCCGCCACGAGGCGATTGCGGCCCTCAGTGACAATTACCACTATGAGACGATCCGGGATGCGCTCAAGCCGATCGGCGATATGGAACGCATTCTCACCCGTGTGGCCCTGCGCTCCGCCAGACCCCGCGACCTGGCCCGCCTGCTCAGTTCACTGGCGGCCCTGCCGCAACTGCGTTCCGAATTGTCCCACTGCGACGCCCCTCGCCTGCATGAACTGCACGAGCAGGCCGGCGACTACCCTGAGATCTGTGACCTGCTGGGTCGGGCCATTATCGAAAATCCGCCGGTGATTATCCGCGATGGCGGCGTCATAGCCGACGGCTACGACGAGGAACTGGACGAGTTGCGCCAGATCAGCAGTAATGCCGGGGATTATTTGCTGGAGCTTGAGCGGCGCGAGCGAGAGGCGACCGGCATAAACACCCTGAAGGTTGGCTACAACCGCGTGCACGGTTACTACATCGAGATCAGCCGCTCACAGTCCGAGCGGGCTCCGGTTGAATACATCAGGCGCCAGACCCTGAAGAACGCGGAGCGCTTTATCACCCCCGAACTCAAGACCTTCGAAGACAAGGCCCTGTCCAGCAAGAGCCGTGCCCTGGCCCGGGAGAAGTGGCTGTACGATGACCTGCTGGAGCGCCTCAACGAGCAGTTGGGCCCACTGCAGGATACCGCGGCAGCCGTAGCCGAAATCGACGTGCTGGCCAACCTGGCTGAACGGGTAGACAACCTGAGCCTGTGTCGGCCCCGGTTCTGTGACGAGCAGATATTCGAAGTCGTGCAGGGGCGGCACCTGGTGGTGGAGCAGGTGCTGGAAGAACCGTTTATCGCCAACGATACGCTGCTCAATGCCAAGCGCCGCATGCTGCTGATCACCGGCCCCAATATGGGGGGTAAATCCACTTATATGCGCCAGAATGCGGTCATTGCCCTGCTCGCCCATATTGGCAGCTACGTGCCCGCCAGCGCGGCGCAACTGGCACCGATTGATCGCATATTTACCCGCATCGGTTCCTCTGATGACCTGGCCAGCGGCCGCTCGACCTTTATGGTGGAAATGACCGAGACCGCCAATATCCTGCACAACGCCACCCCCCGCAGCCTGGTGCTGATGGACGAGGTGGGGCGCGGCACCAGCACCTTCGACGGACTCAGCCTCGCCTGGGCCGCGGCGGTGGAGCTGGCCCAATCGGTACAGGCCTTCACCCTGTTCGCCACCCACTATTTCGAGCTCACCAGCCTGCCGCAGCAGTGCCCCACCATGGCCAATGTGCACCTGGACGCCACCGAGTACCAGGATCACGTGGTGTTTATGCACCATATCCAGGAGGGGCCCGCCAACCGCAGTTTCGGCCTGCAAGTGGCCAAACTGGCCGGCATTCCGGGCCCGGTGCTGGCGGCGGCCCGGGAGAAATTGCAGGAGTTGGAACAGGGCGAGCAAACCCAGCTCCAGGTAGCCGGGCCCATTGCAAATACACCCCCACCCGCCCAGAATGACCTGTTCAGCGTACCCGGCCCCCACCCGGTGGTGCAGGCGCTGGAAAACCTGGATGTGGACGACCTGACGCCCCGCCAGGCGCTGGAAACACTCTACAAACTGAAGTTGAAACTTGGTTAGTGGTGCGCATTGCGCACCGTGGAATTACCGGGGCGCAGCGGGTAGCATCCAACCGGGATAGCCCTTCAATTTAGGGCGGCTTGCAGGTAAACTATCGCGCGTTAGTTTAGCTCCCCACTTTTCAAGAGGCATTGCAGGAATGACATTTGTTGTAGGCGAAGATTGCATCAACTGTAAACACACGGACTGTGTAGAGGTTTGCCCGGTAGATTGCTTTTATGAGGGCCCGAATTTCCTGGTCATCCACCCGGACGAGTGCATCGACTGCGCCCTGTGCGAGCCGGAGTGCCCGGTGGACGCCATCTTCTCCGAAGACGAGCTGCCCGAAGACCAGGCGGTCTTCCTGGAGCTCAACGCCGAGCTGGCGGAAGTGTGGCCCTGCATCACCGAAATAAAAGATCCCATGCCAGATTCCGAAGACTGGAAAGGCAAGCCCAACAAGCTGGAATTGCTCCAGCGCTAATACTATAACGGCTGACTCGTGGAGAGCCCCGCAATGCCCTGCTCACGCGCAGGTCAAGGTTTATTGATCTACAGCCCGTGTAGCGTCACGGGCTGTATCTTGTAAAATTTTACATCTGAAATTCGGGAAGGCGAACGACCATGCCGTCCATAGTTTCGGTGATCTCGATCTGGCAGCTCAGTCGGGAGTTCCCGGCGCGATCCGGACGCATACCCAGCATGGCCTCTTCCATGGCATCCGCTTCACCAGTGGTTTCACCCCACTCGTCCGGCACAAAGCAGTGACAGGTGCCGCAGGCACAGGCACCACCACAGTCGGCGTCGATGCCTGGCACCATGTTATCCAGTGCGTTCTGCATCAGCGATTTGCCAATCTCGGCATCGATGATGTGATCCTGCCCACTGTATTCGATCAATGTTATTTTTGGCAAAGCCTGCCCTCCTGTTATTCAACAATGTGCAGCTACTGAGCGCCATAGTCAAGCGTATCGAATATTGCCGCAGGTAGCTGTTTTCGGGGGTTTTCTGTCTTGCAAAGGCATGGGATCTTAACTGAGCAAGGCAGAAAGCTCCCGGGTGCAGAGGCACGCACCCACTCCCGGCTTAAGTAAAGCGCCATGCGCATCATACAGTGACAATCCGGAGTCGGTTACAGGAATCGAGACGGCTATATTGAACTGGATTTCTGCTAGACTGAACCCATGACCGAAGATAGGAATACATTTTCCATGGATTGGCGCGTCGCCTTCGGCTTTGGCGTCACCCTCATCTGGATCAGCGCGGGGATGACCTACCTGTTGGCTATTGTCGGCTGGAATTACTTCATACACCTGCCCACGGCGGATCTGGGCAGTTTCCTGGAAGGGGCATTCGCACCCCTGGCTTTCCTGTGGCTGGTGATCGGCCACTTCATGCAGCAAAAAGAAATCACCGCCAACACCAAGGCCATCCACATCCAGGAACGGAGTGCCCGGCGGCTTGAAGTGCACTCGCAGCGAGACAGCTATTTCCAGTTGCTGAACCTGGTTCAGGATCAACTGGGCGCCATTGCCGGCTTTCACTATATGTCGGTCTGTGGTCCCACCGGTACGGGTGAAATCACCGGACCGGAATTCTCGGAGCAGCGCTCCCAGGCCGGCACCGGAGACCACGCCTGGTTTATGCGCAAAATGGTTTCCCTGGCGGCAGTCAACATGGAGGACCCGGACAGCTTGCAGGATATTTTCTTTGGTACCGATATTCGCACCCGTCACTCGAACAACTTCAGCAAAACATTTAAAAAGTTGCTCAACGCCGCCCGTGCGGTGGATACGGACGACATGCTGGAGGAGGCCCTGCTTTATGGATCAGCCGCGGGCTTGCTGTACCGCATCACCCGCCATGTGGCAGGGGACGAAATGATCGACCCGATTCTCGGGGTGTCCACGCCCCCCAATAAAGACGAGAGTTGACATCCCCGAACCCTGTGACTAAAACTACCGCCCAAGAACCCGAAAAAAATCAAGGATAAAACGAAAAAGGGGATCAGCTAAACAGCGACTCGCCACTAAGCCCCTGGGTTTCCATGATATTGCGCAAACGCTTGAGCGCCTCGACCTGAATCTGCCGCACCCGCTCCCGGGTCAACCCGATTTCGCGCCCGACTTCCTCCAGCGTACTACTCTCATAACCTCGCAGGCCAAAACGACGCGACACCACTTCGCGCTGCTTTTCCGACAACTCACCCAGCCACGAGGCAATGCTGTCCTTGATATCGCTGTCCTGTAGTAACAGCGAAGGATCACAGACCCGGGCATCGGCAATCGTGTCTACCACCGACTTGTCCGACTCCGGCCCCACCGGCGTGTCCATCGATGTGACGCGCTCGTTGAGGCCGCAGCAGCCGCTCCACATCCGCCGTGGGCTTATCCAGCATATCGGCAATTTCTTCCGCAGAGGGTTCATGGTCCAGCTTTTGGGTGAGCTCCCGCGCGGCGCGCAGGTAGACGTTCAGCTCCTTGACCACGTGAATGGGCAAACGAATGGTGCGGGTCTGATTCATGATGGCCCGCTCTATGGTCTGGCGTATCCACCAGGTGGCATAGGTGGAAAAACGAAAACCACGTTCAGGATCAAATTTTTCAACCGCGCGGATGAGCCCGAGGTTCCCCTCCTCGATAAGGTCCAGCAGGGTCAGCCCACGATTGATATAGCGGCGGGAAATCTTCACTACCAGGCGCAGGTTGCTCTCTATCATGCGGCGCCTGCCTCGCTCGTCGCCGTTGAGAGCCATGCGTGAGAAATGTTTTTCTTCGTCAGCGCTCAGCAGGGGGGAATAGCCAATCTCATTCAAGTACAGCTGGGTGGCATCCAGCGATTTCTCGATCTTGCGTACGGTATTGGCTTTGGCTAACCTGAAACCCTCGTCGGACGCGTCCAGCGGCATATCTGTGCTTTTAACCACAGCTTGCGACTGTTCTTTTTTAGTGGAGGATCGGGATTGTCTGGCGCTGCTGCTGGCACGACGATTGGGTGCCGTATTTGCCGCCGCGGCTTTGCCGGAGACAGTTCTGTGAGAGGCGGCAGACCTACCGGTAGCAGTGCTCAATTTCGCACGCCCTTTGGAGCCTGTGGTTGATGAATCCACTTCCATGGCAAAACCTCATTTTTCTTCTAACTATTCGTCGAGGGCTTTATCACGCCGGGCTAACCAGATTAACCCAAAGCAATTACAAAATGCAACAGTATGTTTCTCAGCTTGTAATAGGTTAGCTATCGCAAGCTAATGCCCCCGGTAATTCCCGCAAAAAACATTCTTGCCGGTCTTTAACGCCGCGACAATAACCTTTGCGGGTCAACCGGCTTACCCTCCTTGCGGATCTCAAAATGTAACTTCACGGTATCTGTCCCGGAGCTGCCCTTTTCCGCGATCTTTTGTCCCGCGCGAACCGTATCACCCTCTGCCACCAGGAGGCGATCATTGTGCCCGTAGGCACTGAGGTATATCTCGTTATGTTTTACGATCAACAGCTCCCCAAAACCCACGATGCCAGTCCCCGCGTAGACCACCTTGCCGGCGGCGACGGCCACGACCGCGTCACCACGTTTACCACTGATATCGATGCCCTTGTGCACACTCGATGAATAGCCCCGGATCACCCGACCGGAGGTTGGCCAACGCCAGGCGCTCACTGCGCGACCGGCATACGTGGCAGCGGGGACACGGGTGGCAGTCGTCGTCTTGGTCGTTGGTGGTGGCACAGGTTTTCTTACCGGGGCAGGGACAGGTGCGGGAGCAGGCCTGGCGGGAGAGGGCGTACTTTTAGCTACTGGCGCCACACGTTTGGCCGGAACCGGAACGGGGGTCGCCTCTTTGAGGTAGATCTTCTGGCCTGGGTAAATCGTATAGGGTGCCCGGATACCGTTGGCCGCCGCGACCCTGCGGTAATCGAGCCCGTAGCGGAAGGCGATGGAATAGAGAGTTTCGCCGCGCTGCACATGATAGGTCGAGGAGTGAGATTGGGACGAAGGCCTGGCATTGCGGTCTTCCACCGGTGCGCGGGTATTGCCCCCACACGCGAGGAGACTGCAGAACACCAGGCCTGGCAAAACCCTTGCGAGCACTGTCGCTCCTCTAGCGCGCCAGGGCATCACCCCGGGCTATTTACTCCCCACCTGGTATCAATCAACCATACGGCGACAAACCCCAGCACCATCAGGGCGACACAATACCAGAGCTGGGGGTCCTGCCCCGTCAGGGTAAGGTATTCCGTGGGCGACACCGGCACCTGTTGCGCAGGTTTGAGCTGGCCGTGGCTGCCCTCCACCCAGGCCAGCACCCGCTTCCATGGCCAAACCACCGTCAGGGAACCAAATAAAAAGCCCGTAAGCAGCGCCATGGTGGCCTGGTGATAGCGGTGTAACAGCCAGTAGAGCAGGCGTGAAAAGCACATCAGGCCGGAGGCGGCACCAACAGCGAATACGCCGAGAAAAAGCAGGTCCAGCGATTTCACCGCCAGCAGCACGGTGCTGTACATGCCCAGCAACACCAGGATAAAGCTACCCGATATCCCTGGCAGAATCATCGCGCAAATGGCCAGAAAGCCCGACAGGAACACACCGGCCAGACCTGCATCCAGTGTCGCCACAGGTGCCAGGGCGATGAATACGGCCAGCGCCACGCCCGCAAGCAGGCACGAGACCCTGGGCGCAGACCAACTTTCTACCTGCCGTAACAACACCAGCGCAGAGCCCAGAATCAGGCCGAAAAAGAATGCCCACAGTGGTACCGGGTGGTTCTCCAGCGCCCAGAAAATACCCCGTGCCAGGGAGAATATGCTGGTCCCTATTCCCAGGAGCAGGGCCAACAGGAAACCGCCATTGACGTGTTGCCAGGCACCGCTGATGTCAAGCTTGAACAGCTTGCCCAGGAATGTCATATCGAATGCCCGTATGCTGCCCAGCAGGGTGTCATAGATACCGGTGATGAAAGCGACAGTGCCACCGGAAACTCCGGGCACGATATCCGCCGCGCCCATCATCAAGCCACGTAAAAATACACCCAGGGAAGACATTGGGGTTACCTCACTGTGCCGGGGCGTAATGGCACGAAATATACAGCCTCTACGATTTGAGTGTCGAAGCCTTCGTGGGTGCGGGTCACAACCTGCAGGTGCTGCTTCTGGCCTCCCACCGGGATGACCAGCCGCCCCTCGGGAGCCAACTGTTGCAGTAATTCCTCGGGGATGCGCTCGGGAGCGGCAGTGGCCATGATGCCATCAAAGGGCCCCCGCTCCGCCCAACCCATGCCGCCATCGGCGTGGTTCATATGCACATTGCGCAGCTTTAACTGGCGCAGTCGCTGGCGCGCTTTTTGCTGCAGGGGCTTGATGCGCTCCACGCTGTAAACTTCCTCTACCAACTGCGCCAGCACCGCTGTCTGGTAGCCCGAACCGGTGCCTATTTCCAACACCCGCCGCAGCGGGCCGGCGGCCAGCAAAAGCTCGGTCATACGCGCCACGATATAGGGCTGTGACAGTGTCTGCTGGAAACCTATCGGCAAGGCGACGTCTTCATAGGCGCGATGCGCCATGGCTTCATCCAGAAACAGGTGCCGCGGCGTGGTGCGAATGACATCCAGCACCGCCCTGTTGCTGACGCCCTGGTCTACCAGACGTTGTATCAAGCGCTCCCTGGTGCGCTGGGAGGTCATCCCAATGCCGTTGAGGTTCACCCTATTCACTGCCGTTACCACTATTTATTTTCCCCTCTTTGTATTGGACAAACTCTGCCAGTAGCGCTGTGGCATAGCTGCCAGCACCCAGGCTAAAATCCAGTTGCAGACTGCCATCATCACAAAACTGCCAGCAAAAGTCATCCGCCAGCATTCTGGCCGGACGCCAGGACAATTCCATGCCCACCTCCTCCAGAAATTCACACATATCTATGTGATCCGCCAGGCATTGCGCCTGCTGCGCGGCGCGCTCCGGCCCTGCGGGGGACGGGCCCCGCCCCCACAGGGGCAGCCCCGGGTGAATATCCCAGCGGCTGGCGCGCCCGGCGATGTCTTCATCCGCCAGTTCGCAGGTAAACAGGCTGCGCGTACCCTGCAAAATGCAGACATCACCGTTCAGTACCTTGTTCCAGTCTCCCGCCACCACCCGCGCAGCAAGCAGGGTATTGAACAGGTATGAGCGCAGCGCGGACAGGTAAAGGCTGCGCTTGGCCCGCGATAGCCTGCGTCCACCCGACATCCAGCGGCGGGCCTGCTCCAGCGTGGAGCCGCCGCGCCCGAAGCGCTGCTCGCCAAAATAATTGGGCACACCTTCATCGCGCAGCAATTGCAGGCGCTGCTCCAGGGCCGCACGGTCTCCGCTCAACTCGCGCAATACCAGGGTAAAGCGATTGGCCCTGTGCACCCCGCGCCGGAGTTTACGCCGATGCCGCGCAACCTCCAGGACCTGCACATCCCCGGGGGATTCAAGGGCTCGCCAATCGGGTTCTGTGCGCCCGGCCAGGCCCACGCTAACCCACTGACGCGTCACCGCATTGCGATCCTTGAGGCCACTGATGCCGATATCCCGTGGGGGGACAGCGCTGAGCTCGGACACCCGCTGCAGTAATTCCATGCTATTCAGATTGCGTTTCTGCAGGTGCAAAAATGCGTGTTCGCCGTCACCTGATGGCTCGAAACCCAGTTGTTCACAGACGATAAAATCTTCGGGGCAGCTGCGAATCAAGGCACTGCCGGGCAGGATACCCCAGGCACGGGGCCAGTGTGGCGTCATCCAGCGCCCTCTACGGGGTTAGCGGCTTCCAACAGAACGACCGCATGCGCGGCGATCCCCTCCTCGCGGCCGGCAAAACCCAGCTTCTCGGTGGTAGTGGCCTTCACATTCACCTGTGCCGTGTCCGCCGCCATATCCGCTGCCAGGTTTTCGCGCATGGCGGCAATATGGGGCGCCATCTTCGGCGCCTGAGCAACCAGAGTGGCATCCATGTTGGCCAGCACCCAGCCAGCCTGATGTACGAGTTGCACAACCCGGCGCAGCAACAGGCGGCTGTCGATGCCCGCATTGACCGGCTCTGTGTCCGGAAAATGCCGCCCGATATCACCCTCACCAATCGCACCCAGCAGTGCATCACAGACCGCGTGAATCAGTACATCCCCGTCCGAATGGGCCTCGAGGCCACGCGGGTGCGGGATATGCACCCCGCCAAGCACCACTTCATCGCCGGCGCCGAAACGATGTACATCGTAGCCGTGGCCTATGCGCATTACTTTTTACTCCAATTTGTCTGATCCGCCTGCGCTTGCAGATACCAGGCCGCCAGTTGCAGGTCCGCGGGGACGGTCACTTTCAGGTTGCGCGAGGAGCCCCTAATCAATTGCACCGGGTAACCCGCCATCTCCATGGCAGATGCCTCGTCGGTCACGGCCAGGCCCTGCTCCGCAGCCTGTTCCAGTGCCTCACGCAACTCCCCCAGGCGGAACATTTGCGGCGTCTGGGCCCGCCACAGGGCTTTACGATCCAGTGTGGCGGCGACCAATCCGTCTGCACCGGCCCGCTTGACCGTATCGACATTAGGCTCCGCCAGAATACCGCCAATGCCGCTGTCGGTTACCCGGGCGATAAGCCGGAGGCTGTCTTCCAGTTGCAAACAGGGCCGGGCCGCATCGTGCACCAGTACCCAGTCATCCGCCGCTGCCTGTTGCGCCAGGGCATCCAGTCCAGCCAGCACAGAATCACTGCGCCGGGCGCCGCCGGCCACCGGCTGCACGCGGGCATCATCAAAAACAGGCAAATTTGCCGCGCGGCCATCCTCGGGATGCAGCGCCACTACCACAGCGGTAAGTTGCCGACACGCCAGCAGGGCGCGCAGACTGTGTTCAAAAAGGGTGGCGCCCGCCACCTCGATATATTGTTTGGGAAGGTCGCCGCCCATGCGACTGCCAATACCCGCGGCGGGCAATACCGCCCAGCAAGTGCTGCTCATTGTTCTGTGTCCGGCTGCGTATCCGGCTGTCCACCCGTTATGGCGGCCGGCGCACTTATGGGTCGGGGCCCCGCCACAGCGGGTGGATTTTCCACAAACTGGTAAAAAGTTTCGCCCTTGCGAACCAGGCCCAGTTGCTCCCGGGCACGCTGTTCCACACCCTTGTTACCGCTCTGCAGCTCCAGCACTTCCCGTTCCAGTACCGCATTTCGCTCCAGCAGACGACTGTTGATCCGGGTCTGTTCCTCGACCTGCAGCTCCAGGCGGCGGCGCTCCGCCAGGCTGCCCTCGGCAAACCAAAGCCGATACTGCAGGGCAGTCAGTATTACCAGCAGTGCCGCAAACAACCAGCGCAAGAACTAGTACCCCTTCAACCTAACCCCGACGGGAGAATTCCACCAGACCCCGGTAGGGTGCTCGACCGGCCAGTTCCGCTTCTATGCGCAGCAGGCGATTGTACTTCGCGACCCGGTCAGAGCGGCACAGGGAGCCGGTTTTGATCTGGCCCGCGGCGGTGGCCACCGCCAG
>PVMK01160534.1_pt1 | contig 32129 bp, 29 predicted proteins | sample 1853481 | NCBI WGS metagenome assembly PVMK01 (sample SAMN08533507, study PRJNA380276) | Marine sediment metagenome, whole genome shotgun sequencing project.
AACGCAAATTCTGTCCCCCCTAAAAGCTTCATCTCATCACAGATCAAAATGACATTGCTGAACAGAGGGGTAATCTCATCTGTCATGGATGAGATTACCCCTTTGTTCAGCAATATCCTTTTGGTCTGTGATGAGATGAAGCTTGTAGGGGGGACAGAATTTGCGGTGGATGGTGTAAAGCTTCCGTCAAATGCATCCAAGAGATGGAGCGGCAGAGTGTCTAACTTACAGAAAAAGAAAGAACGGCTGGAAGACAAGGTAAAAAAAATGCTTTTGGTTCATATGGAAGAAGACAAAATGGAGGATGATGATACCTCAGAAAAGATAAATAAAGATAAAAAGATAGAGAAATTAATAACGCAGGCAGAGCGCACAGAGCGGTTTTTAAAAGAGCATGACGCAAAACCAGGTAAACAGTTAAAAGAGGTCAAGAGCAATATTACAGATAATGATTCAGCCATGATGCAAACCTCTCATGGATCTATTCAAGGCTATAATGCTCAGGCACTGGTTGATTCAAAACATCAGATAATTGTACAGGCCGATGCCTTTGGAGCTGGCACAGACCATCATCATTTGGAACCGGTCATAGATGGAGCCAAAGAGACCATGGCGGCAATCGTGCACACAGAAGAATACTTCAAGGATAAAATTTTAAGTGCTGACACATCATACCACAGCACAGACAGTATAAAAAAGTGTGAGGAAGAGCAAATTGATGCATACATACCGGACAAGGAATATCGAAAAAGACATCCCGACTTTTCAATAAGTGAATCATCAAAAGTCAGCAGGAAAAAGAAATATCAGCGGGAGGACTTTCGCTATGACGATAAAACGGACCAGTATGAATGTCCGCAGGGAAAGATGCTTAAATGTAATGCCGCAAAGGTAAGAATAAACGGTGTTGTTTATCGGAGGTATAAGGCTGATGCAATAGATTGTGAAGCATGCACGGCAAGACAGGGATGTATTAATAATAAAGGGAAAAAGGGCAAACGCAAGACATTGATGATAGCCATTGAATCAGAGTCTAGAAATTACTCAAAAGAAATGGCTCAAAAAATAGATACGGAACTGGCACGAAAGATATATCCCCATAGAGCAGCAATAGTGGAGCCGGTATTTGCCAATATCCGTACACAGAAAAGATTAGACCGTTTTGGACTGCGAGGCAAAATTAAGGTGAATATTCAGTGGAAGATATACTGTATGATCCATAATATAGAAAAAATAGTAAACTTTGGTCATGGGTTTGCGACAGGATAAAGTTAGGTTGGGTTTGTTTTGCGGCAGGATAAAGTCATGAGCATAAAACATGGAAGTAATATCATGTAGAAAGAATAGAAATTGGGAAAATAGAAAAATATATCTGTAAATTGTAATAAAAGTTATGTAAACAGGAAGAAATAGCTCACACAAAAAGGTTTTTTGACAGTCTCTTAAGTAATGTTAATTTATTCCTGTCAAAAAAGTCCCACAATTTTTTTTTAGTAGTTTTCCTGCTTGCCGTATTGTCTGTTTTGGGATTTTCTTTGGTTTAGCACCTTACGAATGTTCTTCGCAATTTTCTTCTTGCTGATGGGTTTAGATAATATGAATCACGAAGGTTTTCATCTCACAGGTCTCTTAACGTAAGGGTCAGCAAAAAATAGTTTTAGGCGGCCTAACTGTATCTTGCCGGGAGCACTTGACAAAAGAAAATATTTTATATACTTCTTTATATAAAGATAACAATACACAAGTATAATGCAACTCGACGACAAAAATGAAACAGACGGGAATCCACTCCCCAAATTCTCCATGCAGCATAACAGCATGAATCTTGAGTCACAATCTTTCAGCGGAAACTTCCCAGTTAGAGAATTACCAAAAAAAATGATCCAATGGATTAATGATGGACGAAAAAGCGTATACCAACAACTATCCGACATGCAACCAAAGATTAATTTTTTCCCTGGACATCTTCCTGTGGTAACGACGTTTAATGCCCATACCTCTTTTCCGTTTAATTCAGCTAACAAAGGAGTGGGGTTTATCCCTAGGAGGAAGTATCTCGAGGAATATATTCAGCTCTTTCAGCAGGCTATCAATGGCGGCCGTTCTGAACTGTGGAAAGAATCTATTCGCGAAAGAGTTGCGGCAGCGTCAAAGTTTTATTTTAACCACGATATTATCGATTATCGCTGTCTTGGGACGCTTGAGATCTTTGAAAAACAGACCTTTGCCAATATTACTGAAAGACCGCTGGCAAGTCTGTTATATACCGGGACGTTCCCAAACTACATGAGCTTTCAGGTCAATTGCGGTATTGAAATTATAGATAAAAATGATTTGCGTTATCTGTTCATCAAGCTCTCCCGGCTGTTATTCGAATATGACGGCTTTCATATAACTCAGAACGACTACCCGTATGCTTACATTTTCTGGGTTTCTGAAGTCATAGAAAAAACACCCTATCGGGTATCCGCAAAAGAGAGCACCTCTGGACAATCTTTTAAAACTACGGACATTAACTGGGATGAGGAAGCTGTCCACTCTGTTAATCGGGCTCCGGGGATGCTTCAGCAGTATATCCGGGAACAAGTTGAAGGGTATGCACGCCAAAGAGGATTTTCAACCATCAGCCTGCAATTGCTGGAAGAGGCGCAATTAGCATTGCGTACATGATTTCTTCCAAGGCTAATCAATTCTGTCCAGGTGATAGTGGTTCAACAGGTCCAGCATGGTAATATCGGCAACAAGCTTCTGATTAACATCAACGACAGCTATTTCTTTTATTCCTGCTGAAATCATTTTCGTGATGACGTCTTCCACGGTATCCTCAATCGTGGCTGTGATCAGCCTTTTATTCATGATGTCCTGACTGGTTTCCGAGGTGACGATGCTGACAAGTGCTCGCGGAAGAAAGGATGGCTCGGTATAATCGGAAAACATGTGCCGGATCAGTTCACCCAAAGAAATGGTCCCCTTGTATACGTCGTGCTCATCCACAACATAGATTAGCCGGGTATGGGGATGCTTCAGCATCTTTAATAATGAATTTTTGATGGATTCATGCTCAAGTATTTTGGGTACTTCACGATCTCCCAGCAATTCAATAATTTCCTTAATCTTCACTGTCTTGCTCCCTATATGCTTCCCCTGCCTTAATGATCGCATATTTTACCAGGGGGGGCGATATCAGTTCGTTTATGATGACAGAGGCCAGAACTCCGTTGATCAGAATTTCTCCAAGCTCAGGGGATAAAATCGGCTGAGCCAGCATAACCAGTCCGACAGTCACGCCTGCCTTGGGCAGAAGGGCGTAGCCTAAGTATTTTTTAATTACCAAAGGCGAATGGGCAACGCTTGCCCCTATTTTTGTCCCGATCAGTTTGCCGCTAAATCGACCAACAATAATGATGAGTGCCAGGGGGCCTGCGACACTAATAGCCTGTATGTTGAAATGAGCCCCGGCCAAAACAAAAAAAAGAATAAAAATTGGCTCTTCAATACTTTCCACATCCCGCAGCAATCTGTGATTCTGTTGAGCCCTGTTAATGACCACAAACCCGATCATCATATTCGCCAGCAGGAAAGAAAGGTTCAGCTGATCGGCAATCCCGGTACACAGCACAATATGGGCTAAAGCGAATACCAGGAAAGATTCTTTGCTTTTTATCCACAAAGCAAATGTGGTCAGGCAATAACCGAACAGCAGCCCCAGCAGTATTGAGCTGATGATGCCAGTAAAAGCATCAAAAACCATTTTGTAAAGCAACACTTCTCCGGAATTGAACAATGTGCCGGCCAGTGCAGCGGCAAAAGCAAATAAAATGATGGCGATAACATCATCAAGGGCAACGACTCCCAACAGCGCAGTGGTCATGGGACCGCTGGCCCTGAATTCCCGGACAATGGCCAAAATTGTCCCCGGGGCTGTTGCTGCAGAAACCGCCCCGATGATTAAGGCCAGCGGAAGGAAAAATTCTGAAAAGCTATAAGGGATTGTTGATGAGTGGATAACAAAAGGACCCAGGGCAGCAACAAGGAGAAAGGTCAGAGCAAAGGCTCCCAGAGCCTGCGTAATGGTGATCCATAAAATGCTCCGGCCTAACAGTTTAACACGCGACATCATTAGGCTGCCACCGATTGAATAGGCGATAATAGCCAGGGCCATATCGGTTATAACTGAAAACTTGTCTTCAATGTACTGGGCGGGAATAATTCCGAACAGTGACGGGCTCAGCAGGAAACCGGCTGCAATATATCCGGTGACCCTCGGAAATTTAATCCAGTTGGCAATGCGGCCGCCTAAGAAGCCGCAGAGCAATAGAATACCTAGAGCTAGAATAGGTCGAATCATAAGACACTCAATAGTTTGGTTATTAAGTAATCTTTATTATCTCTTGACATGTTATAGCAAAATCTTATATCTATTACAATAAATGAAATACCTCGCAAAAAAATCATTTTAAAGCAGGCATTTCTTTATGGATTTACCTATTATTCAACCCCCTTTGGCTCCTCGATGGGTGTGGATGGAAGAGGTGACCTTCTCCCATATCCCCATTGCGACCCTTATTACCGCCTTTCTTTTTCTGGCCCCCATTTTTGAATACATCGGGTATAAAAAAAAAGATCCCCGCTATGACCGCCTGGCAAAGAGCATGGTATATTTCTGTATGATTCTTTATTCTCCAGGCGCTGCTCTCGGTACCGGTATTCCCATGTTTATCATCGGCATGTGGCCGGAATTCTGGGCGCGGTGGTCCAGTCTTTTTTTCTGGCCCCTGATCATTCAATTTGTATTTTTTCTAATTGATGTGTTTTTTTTGTTTTTTTGCTATTATCTTCCCTGGGACCGCATGCAAAACCGCAAGCGGCTGCACATATTTTTCGGTGTCATGACAGCGGTGTTTGGTCTCTTAATCCAGGCCGTCTGGGACAGTCTCGGGTCCTATATGTCAACGCCCAGCGTGCCGTTTCCACAGGTCGGCGAAGCCGTGGGATGGTCAGCGGCCGCTTTTTTCAATCCCAGCTATCCCTATCTTTTTTTTCACCGGTTTTTCGGAAATATCAGCTATACCATGCTTTTAACGGGCGGCGTGTTTGCCTTGAAATACTGGCGACAGAAAGACCCTCAGGAAAAGGCCTATTTCGGGTTTGCCACTGATTTAACCTTTACCGTGGGCTTTCTGACCTTTTTTGCCATGCCGTTTATCGGATGGGGCTTTGCCAAAATCCTGCAACAAAATGCCCCGCTGATCTTCCACTCTATTATGGGAGGACACGCTTCCATATACTTTATTGTTAAAATGGGACTGATTGTCCTGATGCTGCTGCTGGGTGGCGGCTATCTTTTTATGCGCCACAAGCAAAAATTCATTCTGACCGCCATGACGGCTGGTATTATCAGCCTGTATTTTGTGTTGCACTGGCATCCGGCGCTGGACTGGCTTCCGGGCGGCCCGCTCATGTGGCGCGTGACCTACAGCGTTGCTTTATGCAGCCTGCTGATATTCCTATGGACGCTGCACTTTAAAGGCAATCCTGCCCGACAGGGACGGGGATGGGTCCTTTTTATCGCCGGACTGGCCGCCACCTTTACCTTTCTGATCGGCGGATTTGTCCGGGAAAGGTCCAGGCAGCCATACAATGTTTATCAGGAACTGGTTAAGTCTGAGGTGCTTCCCCATGAATCTGACAGAACCCTTGTTTATGAGAAGTGCATTAGATGCCATCATAAGACCCCAAAAGAGCTTTTACGGTATAAGAAGAAGGACTGGAATATTCGAGTGGAAATAGAGCGAAAACGTCCCGGAGCGGATATCTCCGAAGCAGAAAGCGTTTCTATTACCCGCTACCTTAAGGAGAATTATCCATGACCCCGATTGAATTTCCAGGTTTGAGTGCTAAATGGGTCATCGGGTTTCTGGGCCTTTTTCATACCTCCGTTGCCTCGCTGGGGATCGGCTTTGCCTTTTTTGTGACTGTGGCACAAATTGTTGCCTACAGGCGCAAAGAGCATCGCTTTGATTTGATGGCCAAGCGCATTCAACTAATTCATGTGTGCATCTATAATATCGGCACCATTAATGCCATCGGGCTGGTGTTTGCCCTGTCCGGCCTCTATCCGCAATTTTGGAGCCAGATTTTTGTGCAATTTTACTGGCCGCTTATTTTCGAGGAGTTTCTTTTCTTTCTGCTGGCCACCACCCTGACCTTTCATTATTTTTTCTGGGACCGGCTGTGGGGCCACAAAAAGCTCCATATCTTTCTGGGCGCGATGCTCACGCCCCTTTTCTTTTTGCAGTTTTATATTATAAACGGGACTTGGGGCTTTTATGGTCACGCCCGGGTGTCGGGCGAGGCAGAGCTGTCACTTCGCACCGGAGTCCTGGGCTGGGACCGGCTGGGCTTTTATAACCCCTCCTTTTTAATGCTCACCGCGCACCGTTCTTTTGCCAACGTGGCATACGGTTCTTTTGGCGTCGCCGGCATTTGCGGCACTCTTCTCTACTTGACCCGAAAGGAGAAAATGAAACAGTTTTATGAGGATGGGGGGCGGCTGGCATTCTATATTGGATTTGCCGCATTTCTGTCGCTTCCGATTGTAGGATATTTTTACGCCCATGTACTCAAATCATATGCAAATGAGGCTTACGTAAATCTTATGTGGGGCAAGGGTGATGTTGTTGCCGGCGGCATCGACTGGTGGTGGCTCAAGCAGCTGATCGTCGCCGGTATATTCGGGCTTAGTATAATCTGTATTCAAAAGAGCGCCCGCGGGAAGCAGGAGGCTTCGGCCCTGGATATCATGGTATACGGTGTTACAATTTTTTATGTGATGTTCTATTTTGCCATGGGCATGATCATGACCTGGGCATTTTTCTGTTATATGCTGGCAATAGGGATTTTTGGTGCCTTACTGGGAAGGCATCTGATTAATTTTCACCAGGGATCACCTCGCGGCGCCTATCTTCTCGTTGGAATCCTCTCATTTTTAACGGTCATTCTTGGAGGCTATTCACGTGAAGCTGCCCGCCCGCGTTTTGTGAATCGCATATCCCATTATGATTCTGTTTTTGTTCCTGAAGATCGCCAGCTCTATCTTTTGAGAAAGGATATCACAAGTAAGGACCTGCCTGAAATACCGGTTCGACAAAAACCCTCCGCAGCCTCTGTCCTGATCCGGCAGAGCTGTATCGGCTGCCATACCCTTGAGCGGGTAAAAGCTTACAAGCTGGACAACTGGAACCTTATTGTACGTCAAATGATGGCATACGGACTGAAACTAACAAATACTGAATTTAAAACCATTACCAAACACCTGGCGTCAAAAAAACCTTATTAGAATAACTTAAGCCTTATGAATGAACGTACCGGAAAAGAAAATTTAGAAAAAAACAGCAAAACGGTTGAAAACGGGCAAGACCAGAATAAATCCAAACTTTCATCCGTATCCACAAAAACAATGAACGGGATGAAACCTGCCTCAGGCGATGAGGAGGTGCTTGGCCCGGAGGCAGAGTTGAAGAAGGACTACGTGTGGGGCGAGGACCCTGACGTTTATCCCCTGCGCGAAAAGCACGAAGACCCAACCTGGGCGGTTCGCACCGTTTGGATTTGGACCGGTTTTGCCCTTGCTTCCCTGGTATTTACTTTAACCTTTCTTATTTTGGGGATTTTCTATGACTAGTGCTTTGTTTTTCTTGAGAAAAGTCTTTTGGCTGAACAGTCTAAAAATACTGGCTCTGCTTTTTGTGGGCGCAATGATTCGTTTGCAGATTCCTGAGCTGCGCTACGATTTACAGCCCGCAAAACCGGTTTTTATAACCGCTCAGGAGGAGATGACTCAGGAGCGCTTTTCCGATTCTACCTTTGTCTCCATCTCCGGCACAGCAGATTTTGACCGGGCATTTATATACAGCAGATATGGCCTTTCTTATACCTATTTTAACGTAAAGCCCTACGGCATGCGGCTGGTGGTTCGCACCTATAATCCGGTAACAGATGAATGGAAAGACCTGAACCGTTTCCTGGGTAAGCTTCGCCCCTTTAATGATCAGCCATTTTCATATCGCATCCGCGCGATATTCCAGGATAAATATCAGGCCGAGATTCCTGAAGATGCTTTTTTTCTGGGCCTTGAAGACATTCCAAAGGTAAGCGGATGGCAGATCGGGGCAGTAATCTTTGCCGGGACGCTCTGGCTGGTGATGTTTTATATGTTTTTTTTATTTGGCAGGACAAAAAAAACAACTGATGCAGCCTCCATCAAGAGCGCCTGTCAAAAGCCAGCAGTTGATGGATAAGTGAAGCGAAGGTTTATTTCATGATAATGAGAAACATCCAGCCGGCAATGCCCCATAAAACAATTGTGCCCGCGGCAAGTATCATTCCCAGCGATTGCGCGTAAGATCTGAAATTTTGGTAGATACGGATAAAACTCAGTTTGAGCACTAGCAGGGTAAGGAGTGACAGTGCAAGAAAACCATGGAAAAATCCCCTGAAGTCAAGATGCTTGCCCTCCTGTGACAGGCGTCCCATCATATCCACACAGACTCCGGAAATCCAGATAAAATAGACCAGGAAGACATAACCAAAAATTCTGTGCAGCCGCATGATCAGGGCTGCACTGGCACTTGGCGGACTTTTGCCGAAAATCTGCATTGCCGCCCAAAACTCAAAAAGAGCCAGGATAACCAGTCCGAAAGATATATATGTTTTTGTTAACGGTTCTATTTTAAATTTCTCCTTATCCCATACCAAAACTCTTTGCAGCTTCCTGAAAAGCTTTAAGCGTTACTTTACTCTCTTTTTTGGACCTTACATGATTTTCTATCGAAGTTCGTGCCATGGGCCTCACAGCGGCCGGGACGCGCTGAAGGGCTGATAGCGCCTCTTGGTCCCATTCCAATTCCGGAGTATTACTCTCCGAAATATAATCGCCAGGATCGGCTTTTGCCGTAACCAGAACATTGGTTTTAGAAAACCGGGAAACAGCTTCACTGTTAGACCCCAAAGGGGAGATCTCTTCCAAATGATGACCATAACGCCCCACAACAATCAGGGATGTTTTCGAAGACTCTGCATAATCAAGGATTGACCGGTAGGCCTTCCCCTCAAGAAGCCGGGTTTGAGTTTCAACCTGCATCTTTCGGCAAAGTTCCTGGCCGCTATCCAGAAACCCCTGATAAAGTTTTCCCAGCCCGTTATCAATGATATTTTCGTGAAGCACCTTCTGCTCACTTATATTTATCTTCTCCTGACGTTCGGCTGAAAGCGACTCAGCCATGGTGGAAAATATTCGGTTATGAAGCTGGGTATCATAGGCTGCCGCGATTTCAAGTGGAGAACCGAAGGTGCGTGCCCAGACAGCTGCCTTCCTGAGCGCTGAAAAAGACTGCTCACTGCCGTCAATAGCAGCTAAGATTTTACTTTTTGTCGGGCTGTGACGCGCAATCAGCACATCACAACCAGCCATTTGCAAAACACGCATGGTTGTGCTGCCCGGCACCTTGCCGTTAACTTTACCCAGCCCCTGGGCGCCAAGAACAATCAGGTCTGCCTTAACTTCAGCGGCCAGTTCGAGAATCTTCACATAGTTTCTTCCCTCCCGGTGTAAATCTTTTACGCACAGGCCGCGCTGCCCCGCAGTTTTTAAAAAGCTGTCCATGTAGCCTTTGGAAAGAGATGAAAAACCATCTGAAATCAATTCTTTATGAGATTCTCGCCTGTGTTTGATAGATTCTTCTTCCTGGTACTCAGAAGGCAGCACCGGTTCCATGTCCCGAAAGCGGGTGCTGTGAAGCTGCGCTCCGTAGATATGGCAGGCGATTATTTCCGAACCAATATTTCCGGCCAGCTCCATCGCAATTTCAGCTCCAAAAGAAGCATACTCTGATCCGTCAAGTGCAATTAGAATTTTTGAATACATAAAATCCCCTCCGTAGATGTCAAATTTATCTTAAATCAATTCTATAACATGCGACTGAATTAATAAACTATCTCAGCATTGATACAAACCTATTGTATTTCATATTATTTTAGATAAAGAATATCCTGTTAATTATAAAAACAAGTAATCATAGGTTATTTTAATAAACTACTTAGTTAAAAATGGCAACCAAATTTTACCATTTTTATTTCAGGGAAATACTCATGATTACTTTGCGCAACTTTCTGATGGGTCACAAAAGGGCTAAAAGAAAATAAAGGGAGCATCTTTATTAGCAATTAACGGAGGGAGTGAGGAAGAAAATCCGGATATGACAATCTCCACACAATTTTCTTCAAATCAGTTGAATACAGGGTAAGGATTATTGCTATAACTTCAATAACCGCACCTATTGATCCTCATTTCTTCCTTTTTTATTTCACATAACCACAATAACCTTAACAAACCACAACGTTCATATTACTTCTGGTAATATTAAATATTGTTAAAAAAAACCCTCCAAATAAATTCATTCAATATTACTTATGATTATGTTTACAATTTAGGAAGATAATTATTTAAGGTTATTATCGCTTATGTTGACTATTAACCACCACTGAATTGTTAAAGATACTAGAAGTAATGTTAACACAGCAATTGCTATAGCTCCCATCTCTCATGTCAGTCAAATGACAACCTTTTTTATCTCATGGTTACTATTTTAAATACAAATATTATCTTTGAATTTAAAGAGATCTTATGCTATCTCATTTATAGTTATACATAATTAATGCATATTTTAATGTGCGATCGATAAAAGTCACTCTAAATAAGTAGAAAAAGGACATAAAGGGGGTTTGTATGAGAAGATTGTTTATGTTGGCACTTATAATGGGCCTGTTTTTCTGGGCAGGCAGTATTGCTTTTGCCGGGAATATAGATCCGGATGATGCAGGGCAACAGCATGCCAGGACAGACAACCTTGAACCCACAGCAGCACTTGTAGGAGAGGCCTGCGATGGCACGTTAAACGGCACTCGATGGTGTGACCAGGGAGACGGAACCGTAAAAGATATGACAACAGGGCTGATATGGCTGCAGAATGCCGGTTGGGGAGGGAGCAAATTGATGAGAGATAAGGAAACCAGGAAGGTTGATTCTTTCTCAGGTGTAGATAAATTGAGGGCAGAGTCGATTGGAGCAAATCTCAGTGATGGATCAGTAGAAGGAGACTGGCGTCTTCCGACCGAAGAAGAGCTGTTGGGTCTTAATAACGGACTAGAGGCGGTAAGGGCAGGAAGCATGCGGGCCTTCACAGGTGTACAGTCAGGCGGCTACTGGACAAGTAACCAAATGATAGAATTCCCAGTCAAAATTGGACATAATTGTCAAGATGCTTTTAAAGAGTACGGAATTAAACCGAGCAACGCATATGTGTGGCCGGTTCGCTCAGCCGATTGATTATAAGAAAACAAAGGCAGGGTTTCGGCTCTGCCTTTTTCACATAACCATCAGTATCTTAACAAAACCTAAAGTCAACATACGTGCCATATAGTGAAATATGGCCGAAGTTCAGTTTACTTATGATAACATGAATTTGTTAATTTTTAGGGTTGCTGCATAGAATAATGAATTGATGTCAGGTGAAGTCTGATCTCTGATGCAAAGGCTGTCAGATCAAGTGATGCTCTCCGCCGACAAGGCGGGGCATCCCGGTAATTAAGTTTGATTTTATGGTTTGTATTGTTCAACCCTGTCCACAGAGCGGGGTCTACGTAAAACCCACCGGCCCAAACTTTTACATAATTAGCAAAAAAACCAGCCTTGCCTGTTCCTGTGAGTTAATCTGAATTACCGGGTTTTAATTTTCCGAGACGCTCATCTGAATGTACCAGCATTTTAATATATTGTTCACGTTCATAAACCCATTTTTTCTTGCAATTTGTTTTACATAAGTTGCCCCGAAACTCATCGAGTGATTTATAACCACGGGAGTCCATCCATTTTTCAATATCGTGCAGCATGGTTGAAATATGAGACATAGAGCTGGCAAACAGAGTACTGATAGCCTGTACGCATGTGGCGCCTGCCAAAAGCATCTTTACAATGTCTGATCCCTGGTAGATCCCAGTGCTGCAGCACAGGTCTGCTTGTACCTGCCCGTATAGCAGACCGGCATAGTGCATTGAAAGGCGGTTGTCTTTCTTACTGCTTAGGCTGAACGGGAAAACATGCTGTTCTGTTGTTATCTCAATATCGGGCTGATATATCCGGTTAAACAACACACACGCTTTTACACCGGCATGGTCAAGACGGGAGATAATATTGCAGGGGTTCGTATAAAAAGGGCTGAGGCGGATGCTTACCGGAATGGAGATGTTTGCAATAATCTCTTCTACGATGGACAGCATTTTATTTTCCAGGGTTTGAGCGTCCGTATCTATCTCTGCAGGCATTGTATAAAAGTTTAATTCCAGTCCGGCAATTCCGGTCTTTTCCATGAGCCGTGCATACTCAAGCCATGTTGTTCTGTGAACGGCATTCAGACTGGCAAATACGGGAATTGAAATTTCATCACGGGCCTTCTGGAGCAGTAAAAGATGACCTTCCGGGCCTGCATATTCGATGTGGGGATGAATGGTAAGCATTTCAGCATACTGATCATCATAACGTGTAAGGTCGTCATCAAGTTCATAGCGTTCCATTTCAATCTGCTCTTCAAATAGTGATTTTATCACAACAGCTCCTGCTCCAGCTGTTTCGATCTTTTTTAAGCTGTCCAGGTGGCCGGTGAGCCTGCTGGCACCGGCGATAATAGGATTTTTAATCGGAATTCCCATATAGGTTGTCCCCAAATTTGCCATTTTTTACCTCCTTTACAGTTATCCACACAGAACAGTTTGCATGGAAATAGTTATGCTTTCACCAGATTTTATTCCGGGATTGTTTGGCACTAAATTATATTTAATCTTCTTCTGTTTGTGTATAGTATATACTGATGGTAATTTCAATAGGGTGAGGCGCATTGTGAAAATAAAATTCATTTTTGGCATTTAAAAGGGGTTTTGGATTGTAAATGTAGTTTTTTGATAAAAAGATTGGTCGTTATTAGAGATATGAGATAGAGGATTTCCCTGGTTTTTCTGTTTATCTGATTCAGATGGGAAGGTAAAATCAAAGTGGAGGAAAGATATAAAGTCCCTTCGCAAGCTGGGTTAGAAATAGCTATTAACCATTAGCTACTCTCTGATTATTCTCGGTATTCTATCATTTATTCTTGTGGTCACTTCGTAATTAATGGTTCCCGCCCAAGAGGCAAAATCTTCTGCAGTTATCTCTTTATCTCCGCATCTTCCAATAAGTACTGCTTCGTCTTCAGTGCTGACATTAGGGATGCCGGTAATATCAGCCATGATAATGTTCATGCAGACTCTTCCGCATACGGGAGATATTTGGTCGTTTATAAGAACATGACCGTTTGTAATGCCTCTGTCATAACCGTCATAGTAGCCTACCGGAATAATAGCAATCTTAGTATCTTTTTCAGTTTTATATGTGCATCCATATCCAACAGGGTCTCCAGCGGGGATGCTTTTGACCTGGGCGATCTTTGCTTTCCAGGTGAGTGCAGGAGTGAGCTTGAATCCGTTTTTTATTTCATGAATATAGGCATCATATGTTTCAGAAGAAGGCCACATGCCGTAACAGGAAATGCCAGGACGAACCATGTTAAATCTTGTTTTTTCAAAAAGAATGGTTGCGGCTGAATTGGCGCAGTGAAGGATGGGAATGTTAATACCGGCTTCTTTAAGGGATGAAGCCGCATCTGTAAAACGTTTAAGCTGCAGTTCTGCATATGAATGATCCGTGGTATCCTCAATGTTTGAAAAGTGGGTAGACAGCCCTTCAATCTCTATATTATTAAAGGTTTTTGCGTTTTGAGCAAATGCTTTTAGATCCTTGTATAAAATTCCCTGTCTGTTCGTTCCTGTCTCTACCTTTAGATGTATTTTTGCGGTATTACCTTTTTTTGTGCAAGCAGATGATACCGCATTAAGTGTTTCATGGTTATAAACCACAAGGCGGCAGTCCAGCCCTATTGCAAGCTTAATGCTGTCAAGGGGAACATATCCAAGAATGTATAGAGGTTCTTTTATCCCAGCGTTACGTAATGCCTGTGCTTCGTAAACTGAGTTAACGGACAGCCAGTCTGCGCCTGCGTTAATAAATATTTTTGAAGTTTCAACAAGACCATGCCCGTATGCGTTTGCCTTGACGCATGGGCACAGGATGGTTTTTTTACCGATTATTTTACGGAGCTGCTGGATGTTGTTTTCAAGGGAACTTTTAGAAATTTCAATCAAAGTCAAATCGCTCATATTAGATGATTTTATTTAAAGGATATTCAATTATACCTTCGGCCCCCTCATTGAGGAGAGCCGGAACCAGCTCCCGGACTTTTGATTCTGCTATAATTGTTTCAACAGAAAACCAGTCTGTGTTGTAAAGATTTGCAACTGTCGGAGCTGTAAGGCTCGGCAGAACATTGATCAGCTTATCAATTTTGTCCTTGGGGATATTCATTTTTAGACCCACCATTCCATTAGCTCTCAGAGCTCCGCTTAATAGAAGAGAGATCTGTTTTATTTTTTCTTTTTTATGAGGATCTTCCCAGGCTTTTTTGTTGGCGATCAGCTGGGTGTTTGTCTCTAAAAGTTCATGGATGATTTTCAGACCATGGGCTTTTATCGTGCTTCCGGTTTCAGTGACTTCAACAATGGCATCAGCAAGGTTTTCAACGACTTTACCTTCAGTTGCACCCCATGAAAATTCCACATCAACGTCAATGCCTTTATCTTCGAAATATTTTTTTGTAAAGTTTACGAGTTCGGTATATATTTTTTTACCTTGAAGGTCTTTGAGTTCTTTTATGGGTGAATCTTCCTTTACAACCAGAACCCATTTGGCTGATTTTGAAGTTGCTTTTGAATATATTAAATCCTGTACAACAACTACATCAGAGTTATTTTCAAGTATCCAGTCTTTGCCTGTGAGTCCAAGATCAAGAGTCCCGTTTTCAACAAATCTTGGCATTTCCTGTGCCCGAACCAGAGAGCATGAGATCATTTCATCATCTATCCTGGGGAAATAGCTTCGGGAACTGGTTGAAATATTCCATCCAGATTTTCTAAACAGTTCAATGGTTGCTTTTTCAAGACTGCCCTTTGGAAGGCCGATCTTCAGTTTTTCCAAAATATTAACCTCCAATAAATTAAATAATTATGTTAAATTATCATTATTGAATGGGATGGTCAACGGAAAAGAGAATCTCAGTTAATTGCTAATTGCTAATTGTAAAAAATTATCTTTTTCACCGCAGAGGCGCAAAGGACGCAAAGACAACTATTTTAACACCATTTTCCTCTGCGAAACCTGAGCATATTCACGATGAGCCGTGATTTTTGCTAAACTTAGACAGGCGGTTATAGGAGCTCTTTATTTAGTTGCCCTTGAAACCTAGACCCCTTGAATTTTCAAATCCTTAGAAAATTTTATGCGGAATATTAAGCTTGAAATACAGTTTGACGGTACTGACTATCACGGCTGGCAGATACAAAAACAGGACAGGACTGTGCAGAAAACAGTGCAGGACTGTGTCTCAAAGATAGTGAATAGTGAAGTAAAACTCCATGGTTCCGGCCGGACGGATGCCGGGGTTCATGCTCTGGGACAGGTCGCTAATTTTAGTTCTGATACCTTAATTGATTTGGACAGCCTGAAAAAAGGTTTAAACAGTCTGCTCCCGGGCGATATTATAATCAGCTCTGTTGCAGAGTGTGATCAGGCTTTTCATTCCCGCTACAGTGCGAAGAGCAGAACCTACTGGTACTTTGTCTGGAATTTTACCGAACCTTCTCCTTTTTACAGCAGGTATTCCTGGCATATTTACAAACCCCTTGATTTGAATGTGATGAAACATGCCGCTGTTTCACTTATTGGCGTTCATGATTTTTCATCATTTCAGGGGGCGGATAAAGAAGAAGTTAAACCAATTCGTGAGGTTCAAAAGATACGATTTAAAAAAGTCGGCAAACATATACTTCTTTTTGAGATAAAGGCAAATGCCTTTTTAAAGCATATGGTAAGAAATATTATGGGCTCTCTTGTCGATATTGGAAAGGGAAAACATTCTTCGCCCTGGCTTTTCGAGGTTCTGGAGAAAAAAGACAGGACTTTTGCCGCTGCCACAGCTCCTGCACAGGGTCTTTTTCTAAAGAAGGTGGAATATTAACTATCTTCCAAGTTTTAGCCTTTTCTCAAAATAGCAAGGAAGCCCTGCTTCTATTATTTTTTCCTGAGCTGTTTTTTTTGTTCTTGGATTAAAACTCCCGAAGTTATCTTTCCCGACACAGTCCCGGTCATGGTTATTGACAACGACTATGGCTGATATTTTTATTATTAATATATATCTTAGATTTGATCTTGCCTTTAAAGGGTAAAAAAATTTTTACTAATAAAAATCAAATAATAATAATTGAAATATTATTTAAAAAGTGGTGTGAAAAAGGTTGAAACAGCCTGTTATTCTTTATATACTTAATAGTTTGATAAATTCTGTTATAACTATATTGTCTTCATGAAAACTATCGCCTCCCCGCAAAAAAACGGGATCTTCGATTGGCGAAGGATCCATGAAGAGTTGTACCATTGGCACTAACGTTGCCCTTGAAGCACGCCCCTATAGGGCATGCTAAAGCCACCCGCTATGCGGGTGGTTGTTGACTTAAGAGAATAATCCAAATTATACAGGTGAAAAATGTCAGATAAAGATATAACCCTTCCCATTCTTAGAGACGAGATTGACAGTATCGATGACCAGATTCTAGAACTTCTGAACAAGCGTGCCGGTTTTGTTCTTGAAGTTGGGCGAATAAAAGAGAAAGAGGGGAAAAAGCTTTTTCATGTTCCTGAAAGGGAAGAGGCGATCTATAAACGTTTGACTGAAAAAAATATAGGTCCTTTTCCTGAAAATGCGATCAGACCGGTTTATAGAGAAATTATTTCCGCATCACTTGCCATGGAAAAAGCCTTGAAAATAGCCTGTCTTGGTCCAGAGGCAACATTTTGCCATGTCGCGTCCATCGAGCATTTTGGTCAGGCAGCCAATTTTATACCCACTCGGGATGTCCCTGATATATTCGACGAGGTAGAACGGGGCAGGGTGGATTACGGGGTGGTGCCCATTGAAAATTCCACTGAAGGCGTGGTTAATCTGACACTTGATATGTTCTTTGATTCTCCCTTGCAGATATGCGCTGAAGTAATGCTGAGTATTTCTCAGTGCCTTTTATCAATGGAGGATAATCTTGAAGACATAAAGGTGATATATTCACACCCTCAGGCTATAGCCCAGTGTTATACATGGATTTCACGAAATCTGCCCCATGTTGAGATTAAGGAAACCTTAAGCACTGCGCTTGCTGCTAAAACAGCAAAAGAAGAAAAGGGAACTGCTGCAATTGCCAGTGAGTTTGCGGCAAAGACCTACAGGATTCCTGTATTTAAAGCAAAAATAGAGGATAACCCCCATAATTATACCCGTTTCTGGGTGATTGGTAAAAAATCTCCGGGTGTCAGCGGTAAGGACAAGACATCACTGATGTACTCAATAAGGGATGGTGTGGGTGCTCTTCACAATCTGCTGATGCCGTTCTATGAAAACGGTATTAACCTGACAAAGATTGAATCCAGGCCCTTTAGAAAGAAACCCTGGGAATATATTTTCTTTATTGATATTGAAGGACATATGGATGATTCGGTTGTTAAGAAAGCAATAAACAGTCTGTCTTCTCATTCACAGTTCATGAAGGTTCTGGGGTCTTATCCAAGGAGTGTGACTCCGGGATAATATGGATTTATTATGAAAAAATTAGTTCCTGATTATATTAAAAATGCAAAGCTTTATCCACCTGGAATACCTTTGGAAGAAGTAAAAAGGAAACTGGGGATTGATGATATTGTTAAACTCAATTCAAACGAGAACAGTCTCGGCCCGTCTCCGGAGGCAGTGAAGGCAGTACGTGAGGCTGCTTCAAAGGTTAACCTGTATCCGGATAACAGCGCTTTCTATCTCAAACAGAAACTGGCGGAAAAATATGATGTTTTGCCGGAACAGATAATTCTTGGAAACGGATCAAATGAACTCGTGCAGTTCATTCTTATGACATTTCTTTTGCCGGAAGAAGAGGTGATTACCTGTTCACCGACCTTTCTCCTTTACGGTATTATGGGCCGGGTTATGGGCGGAAATGTTAAAGAGGCTGCTTTAAAGGATTTCTGCTTTGACCTTGCGGCTGTTTTATCAGAAGTAACCGATAATACCAAGCTGGTTTTTATAAGCAACCCGAACAATCCAACGGGAACGATTGTTTCAGCGGATGATTTTAAAGACTTTATGGCCAAGATTCCAGATGATGTTATCGTTGTGATGGATGAAGCTTATTATGAATATGTGACAGACAAAGAATGTCCTGATTCCATAGGATATGTGAGAGACAATAAAAATATTATTGTGCTGCGTACTTTTTCAAAAGCATACGGACTTGCAGGACTCAGGGTGGGTTATGCTTTTGCGCCTGAGAGATTTGTTGAGCAGATGGAGAAAGTTCGGGAACCTTTTAATTCAAACAGCCTTGCGCAAAAGGCAGCTCTTGCCGCGCTTGATGATGAGGAACATATCAGGAAAACAACTGACAACAACAGGGCAGGGCTTTCATATGTTTATGAGCAGCTTAGGAATTTGGGTCTTGACTTTATTCCGACCCAGGCAAATTTTGTATCTGTAAAACTCGGAGCAGACGCAGGCAGGATATGTGACAGGCTGATGAAGGAGGGTGTTCTGGTTAGAAATATGGAAAGTTTTAATATGCCTGAATATATTAGGGTCAGTATCGGTCTGCCTGAAGAAAATGAACGATTTATTAAGACACTGGAAAAAATTCAGGTAGAATGTGTTAAACTAAAACAGGGAATTATAGATGGATAAAGATTACATTATCACTATAGACGGGCCGGTAAGTTCCGGGAAAAGCACAATAGGAAAAAAGCTGGCAAAAAGAAGGGGCATGGTCTATCTGGATACCGGAGCCATGTACAGAGTGGTTGGGCTTGAATCAAAAAAAAGGGGTATCAGTCCCGATGATCAGGCAGGACTTAAAAAACTGTGTGAAGATATAAAAATATCGTTTAAACAGGCAAAAGACGGGCAAAAGGTTTTTTCCTCCGAGGAGGATGTCACAGATGCAATCAGGTTTCCTGAAATAAGTATGCTGGCTTCAAGGGTGTCGGCGGAAAAGCCTGTCAGAGAGGCGCTTGTCGCTCTGCAGAGAGATGCAGGCAGGGATGGAAATATTGTGGTGGATGGAAGAGATGCCGGCACAGTCATTTTTCCAAATGCCAGGTTCAAGTTTTACCTTGATGCAAGTGTTGAGGAAAGGGCCAAAAGAAGGCATAAAGAACTTGTTGAAAAAGAACTTGAAGTGAGCTATACTAAAATATTTCAGGATATAGAAAAAAGAGACAAGGACGATAGTTCAAGGGCTTTGTCACCGCTTAAACCGGCAGAGGGTGCCGTTATAATAGATACAACATCGATGTCTATAGAAGATGTTCTTGATGCGATCGGGAGTAAGATCAATTCTTTTACAGATTCTGTGTCATAAATAAAAAACTGAAGAGAGGAAATAAATTAATGAACCAACCAACTAAGAATGAAGAAACAGTAACAGAGGAGTCTGTACCCGTAATGGATACGGAAGAGGAAATCAGTTTTGAACAACTCTTTGAGGAGAGTTTGAAGGACGGAAAGATCCAGATCGGTGAGGTAGCAAGAGGAAGGGTAATCCAAATAACGTCTGACTTTGTGGTAGTGGATGTAGGTTTCAAATCTGAAGGTCAGATCCCGGTGACTGAGTTTATGGACTTCGAGCACAAACTGAGTGTCAAAGAAGGCGACAGTGTGGATGTGTTTGTTGAGGACTGGGAAAATGATAACGGGATGATGAATCTTTCCAAGGAAAAAGCTGACAGGATGCTGGTATGGGATAAGATCAATGAGATTTATGCTGATGACGGAACAATTGAAGGTACCGTCATATCCCGTATTAAAGGAGGACTCTCGGTTGATATCGGTCTTAAGGCCTTTTTGCCGGGGTCACAGGTTGATCTTCACCCAATTCGTGATCTTGACAGCCTGATGGACAAAAAATTTGATTTTAAGATCTTAAAGCTCAGTAAGAAACGTGGAAATATCGTTCTTTCAAGACGTGCCATACTCGAAAAAGAAAGAGAGAGCTTAAGAGGAGAAACTCTGAAACGGATCAAGGTTGGTGAGATACTCAAGGGTATCGTGAAAAATATCACTGATTACGGTGTTTTTATTGACCTCGGAGGCATTGACGGACTTTTACATGTTACTGATATTTCATGGGGAAGGATCACCTCTCCAAGGGATTTCTTTGATATTGGTGTTGAGATAGACGTAAAGATTCTTTCATTTGATGAAGAAACCCAGAGAGTCGCCCTGGGTTATAAACAGATGAAGGTTAATCCCTGGGAGGTTGTTGCAGAAAGTTACCCTGTTGGAAGCCGTATCAGCGGTAAAATTGTTAATATTACCAATTATGGAGCATTTATTGAGCTTGAAGAAGGTGTTGAGGGTCTCATCCATATTTCCGAGCTTTCATGGACTAAAAAGGTTAAACATCCATCTCAGATTATTTCAATCTCTGATGTTGTTGAAGCAGTAGTCCTTGATATGGATGTCTTAAGAAAGAGAATTTCTCTTGGATTAAAACAGCTTGAGCCCAATCCATGGACAGCGATTGAGGAAAAATATCCAATCGGGACTATTGTTGAAGGCGCTATTAAAAACACCACTGATTTTGGTATTTTCCTTGGGCTGGAAGAAGGAATTGACGGACTGGTTCATATCTCTGATATTTCATGGACACAAAAGATCAAACATCCGGCTGAGATTTATAAAAAGAATGAAGTTGTTAAGGCAGTTGTCCTTAGCATAGATAAAGACAATGAGAGATTTTCGCTCGGTATTAAACAGCTTGAACCGGATCCATGGGAAATTGTTCCTAAAAAATACAAACGCGGTCAGGTTGTGAAAGGCGTTGTTACAAACATTACTGATTTCGGTATTTTTCTTGAAATAGAAGAGGGTATCGAAGGTCTGATCCACGTTTCTGAAATTGGCGAGGACAAGGCAAGCGCTTTAAAAGATCTGGCCACTGTTGGAGAGGATCTGGACGCGCTGATTATCAGTATTGACAAGCGAAGCAGAAAGATCGGTTTAAGTTTGAGAGACTTGAAAGATGCTCTTGAGAAAAAGGATATAGATGACTTCATGGATGAAGAAAAAGTGTCTTCTAATGCTACTCTGGGTGATGTGCTAAAGGCTGAAGCCTCTGCAGCGGCAGCAGTACAGTCTGAGGCAGCAACTCCTGCTCCTGAAGCGGAAGCTGCACCAGTTGAAGAAGCCTCTGCTCCTGAGGAAGAAACTGCACCGTCTGAAGAAGTGCCGGCTCTTGAAACTGAAGAAGCGTCTGAAGAAGTTTCGGTTCCTGAGAATGAAGAAGTTCCGACTCCTGAAACTGAAGAAGTGTCAGAAGAAGATAAAGAATAGTAACATAGATCATATTTGATACTGTGAGAGGGAAGGGGACTATTTTCCTTCCCTCTTTTAATTTAACCTTATAACTTCTAAATATCTATTAAAATGAAAAAACATCCCTTTCTTTTCGGTTTTTTAATAATTATATTTCTCTGTATATTATTTGCCATATGTCTTTGGGTTATAGGCAACTCCGGTCAATTTAATACTTTAATGCCGGGTGGAGAAAAAGTGGTTGTCATAAAAATAGAAGGTGTGATAACCGATTCAGGTCCTGTTATTGAAAAACTTGATAAAATAAAAAATAATGCTGGTATTAAGGCTGTTGTTTTAAGAATAGATTCTCCCGGAGGAAGCGTTGCTGCCTTCTCAGGAAATATATGAAGAACTTATTAAACTGAGAGAGAAAAAGACCATAGTCGCATCTTTTGGCTCAGTCGCTGCATCCGGGGGGTATTATATAGCAAGCGCGGCCCATAAAATTATTGCCAATCCAGGATCTATAACAGGCAGTATAGGCGTTATTATAGAATTTGCAAATATTGAGGAGCTGATAGGTAAAATCGGACTTAAGAGCGTGGTTATAAAAAGTGGTAAATATAAGGATATCCTTTCTCCCACACGGGAGATTGAAAGTGCTGAACGCAGACTTATTCAGGGCGTGATAGATTCCATCCATTCTCAGTTTATCGATGCTGTTGCTCTTGGACGGGGCATAGAGCGGGAAAAAATAGCTGCAATTGCTGACGGAAGGATCTTTTCCGGAGAACAGGCAAAAGAACAGGGTCTTGTGGATGAGCTTGGCAACCTTCAGTATGCGATTAAAAGAGCTGCTGAAATTGCCGGAATAGAAGGGGATCCAAAGGTTATATACCCTGCCAAGGAAAAACCCTCGATACTTGAGTTTCTACTTGAAGGGTCCATGAATGAAATTCAGCAGGTAATCTCTAAAAATATTTTTAAAGCTGAATATATTCTCAATTCAAAAGTCACTGCTAAATAGCAGGACGCCCTATTTTATTTGAAATCATAATTCCTTATTCATCGAACCCTGTTTATTTTTTGGAGGTCAATATGGCAATCGCAGAAGTAAGTGTTGTGCCAATCGGTACGGCTAAGACCAGTGTGAGTGAATATGTGGCAGGGGCTGTAAGTATTTTAAAAGAGTCAGGTCTGAAATATAATCTTACTCCCATGGGTACAATCCTGGAGGGGGATATTAAAGATGTTCTGGATATTATCGCGAAGATGCACGAAACTCCCTTTAATAATAAAGCAGAGCGGGTATATACCACTATAAAGATAGATGACAGAAGGGACATCAAGGCAGAGATGGATAATAAAGTAAAGTCTGTTATGGAAAAACTGTAAAGGCAGCTAATAGCTAATGATTAATGGCTTAGATATTTAGACATTAAAAGACCCGGTTTCATAAAAAAGCCTGGTCTTTTGTTTGTTGGTGACCTTTTTATATGGATAATATCACTGCCAGTATCAAAACTACTTTAGGTATCTTGATGTTTAGAATATCTTAATATCAACAGAAGGTGATCAATAGATAATTTTTACTTTCCGGATTTTGTATCCTGAGCTTTAAATATATTTTTGCACTAAAAATGATAATATAGTTCTATCTGAAAATAATCATCATTGTGTATATCATAGATTATGTCGCTGCCTGATGCCTTAAGTACAAAAAACGCATTAATGCTGATATTCCAGTTGCGGGTGAGTCTTCTGCTGGCTTCAAGGCTAATGGTGGCTGCTGCTGTTAATGTTCTAAATAAAGCCCATCAGCACTTAGGTGCTTGCTGTGTCATTGAACGTCAGGCGGGCACCGGCCATTAAGTTCATTATTAAATACGGTTGTGCACCTATTATCCCTTTCATCATAAGCTCGCTCTCTGATCAGGCCCAGGCCCAGGTCAAGACCGCTTGATGCCATATTAACAAAGGTGTATTTGAAGCCGCTGACGCATGAAAAGAAACTATCGTTAGAATTTCGGGCAATAAAAAAACCCGGCTTCATTATAAAGCCGGGTTTTTTTTATTAAGTATGTTTATTTTTAATAGGTTTTTTGCAGATAACCGATGGTAAACATCTTTTCACTTAAGGGCAGGCTGACCCTAGGCGCCTGGATTCTTTCCGAGTCAGAAAGTCCGGAGTGGGTTCTCTGGAATTCATTAAACACGGTACCCACAATAGAAGGTTTCATGGCACCTGTTTCTGTTTTGAGCGGGCGGGTAAAGTTTCCAAAACATTTCCAGAAACGTCCCTTCTCATCATAAATTTCTAGCCACATGATCAGATAGGTCTCAGGATCTAAGTACAGTACTCTTTTTGAGTAGATATAGTTCGGATCTTTATTAACGGCTTCAACCACATACATGTTGCAGCGCTCAAATTTATGTCCGTTAAGCATACCCTGGCCATCAGTACGGGTCGTTCCGACCAGTGATTCGTTTCTGCTGCAAAGCAGGTCTTTCTTACCTTTAAAGGTGTAGTTGTTTCTGGTCAACTGACCATCCCAGAGATACTCATCATCATAGATAAGGTCTGATCCGTCGATTGAGTCAGTTCTCTGGTTGGTTGAAAGACGTCTTATTCTTCTGAACTGGTTATACCAGAGATAGGTTATATCTTGTTTGCTCTGGTCGATATGTCTTAAGGTGTACATGCGTGTGTTTAAGAACTCAGCAGGCTTAAACATGGTCATAAACATGCCGCGGCGAAATTCTTTTTTGTTCTGTTTTACAGGCAGTGCCGGTTTGGGGTCAAGCTCTGTACGGTTAATAAAGTAGAACTCCCAGTATTCCTGGTCTGCCATACGTTCCGTACGGGTCTTGGGATTTATGTTGGGGGTATATTTTCTATAATTATAAGTATCACCATGGTTGTTGAGCTCAAAATTCCACATGATCTCAAGACCGGTTTTTGGCTCTAAAAATGGTCTTCCGGCAATTTCAGCCATATTTGTTATGACACCGTTTTCATCAACTTTTACCAGAGAATTGTATTTTTCAGTTGCCTCAATAAAACCTTTGGACTCCTGAACTGGTCTGTACGGAACAATGGTGAAATGAAAACCTTCAGGAGGTGCTCCCCATTTCTGAGGATCTTTGTATATCCCAAGATAAGACTCAGGAAGAAACTGACCAATCTGGTCCACGTTTGACTGGTCTATCTTTTTACCGACCCATGTTTTCTCCCATGCCCTGACTTCTGCCAGTTCTTCTGCAGTGTAGGCATTTTTGCCCATGTTTACTTCGCCTGCCATGACAAGAGCAGGCGCCATTACAAAGGCAATCATCGCTGCGGTCATTAGCAGTTTTGTTTTTAGTTTACTTACCATCATTTAATAACCTCCTTTTGCAAATTTTGTTTTTAGGTTCTAATTAGAATTCATAGCTTAATCTAAAAATTATAGAGTCTTTTTTGTCATAGTTGGTGTAAACAGCGTCATGCTCCTGACGCATATAAATTACAAGACCTAAAGTTGCCCTTAACCCGCCGTTTAGGACAGAGCTTGGAAAGTAGTATACCAGTGAAGGAACGTGCATTTGACCGTCTGTCTGCAGGTAGTAGCTATGCAGACTAACAAACGCAAATGCCGAGTTGTACAGTTCAACCTTAAACCAGAAGGATATACCGTCTGCTACGCTGTCGTTAAGTTTGTGGTATCTGTCGTTGAGTACCAGGTCATGATTGTGGCCTAAGACCTTTTCATAGAAATAGGTAAAGGTCCAGTCAACCTTTTTGGTGGTGCCCAGCAGGTTATTCATAAAATCAGGCATTCGGAACCGATCTCCGACTTTGAGTGAAAAGCCGACTATGTCTTTTCGGGTCCATTCGTAAATTCTTTGTGTTCCTCCATCTGTTGATAAATTGAGAGGCGAGTCGATCTCATAGAACCATTCAAGATCCCAGGTGGTATAGTGCAGCCATGGCCATTCTGTCATCACGGTTCCGCCGACGGTGGTGAATCGTTTATAATCAAAAAACCGACTCGCGTCAGCAAAACTTGGGTCTGATATGGGGTCTCGATTGAGCCCCAAGCATCCACATACCTCTGCGCGTACTCAAGTATTGTATTTCCATTTGCAAGGGGAAAGTCCATCAGCCTGTTCCAGGCAAGAAGCGTCCAGTTAAAGTTTCCGGTCTGGCCCATAATGCGGCCGCCAAAGGAATAGTCTTCATCAAAGTCCCAGGTTTGATTAGCTCTTCTGGCTCCCTCCAGCATGAAGTTACCCATCCCTGCTTCAACGCCGGCGTCTATTCCTTTTCCCCCGTCCAGGGCATAAGGTTCTCCCCAGTGAGTACCCGAATAGCCGAAAAAGTCACCATATCTGTGGTCGCCGGGATTAAAGATAACTTCAAAAAGAAGATTTCCCGGGAGATTTGACTGGTAGAATGCCCTGACCATCCAGAGCCCCTGTTTAACTTCTTCCCAGGTATCCACTCCAGGCACGCCGTGGGTCAGTTTTAAAGGGTTAACCACGTCTGCTACCCGGCCGATGTCATTCTGGCCCCAGATAACGATCTGTTTACCTACTTTTACCTGCCAGGGTCCCTTCTGAACATCAACATAAAACTCGGTTAGCATGTCGTCATAAAAGTTTCTCGGTGTTCTATATCTTTTGTAGTGATAGTCGGCAATTGCACGATGTTGGTCCTTGTCAATATCTGGCGCCTTTTCCCAAAAGTACCGGAGCCCTGTAAACAACCTGACATTCCAGCCGAAAGGATCTTCTTTAATGTGAACAAGAGTTTCTAAATATCCTGCTGTCATGAGGAAATCCAAGCGGCTACTTTGGCCTTGACCTCTTTGCGTTGTATTTCTGTTATTAGTCCTTCTATATTCTCTGTCAAACTTGGCAATTTTATAATACGCGGTTTCTTTGAGAAAACCGCTGACCTCTACTTTACCGTCAAACAGCTCAAATACTGCGCTGGCATTCTGTACTGAACCGATTGACATGATAATTGCAAATGACAGTACGGTTAGAACTTTTAGAAAATTTCTCTTCATACCCCCCCCTTTTTAATGATTATTTTGTCAATTTTGCAGTTGTAAATTATTTGTGAATGTTTGAAAATTACCATATGGCTCATTGAAAATCAAGGTAAATTAATTTTAAGATAAAATATAATTCATGTTATATTGTAGGGTTATAATATGCTTAATATTTATATGTAATATTTTAAGAGTTTAATGCTTAAAAAAAAGCCCCTTTTTGAATAGGGGCCTTTTTTTCTATTTAATTTTTGTTACTGACTATTTTTTTCGGCCAACTATAAATTTTGGTTTAACAAGTGAAATTGCTGCCGGTATGATTAGTAGTGCTCCTAACATGTTAAGCAGTAGAATGATTGCAAGGAGCAGACCCATCATAGCCTGGAACATCATTTTTGAGAGAAACCAGAAAACGATTCCGCAAACCAGTGTTGTTGCAACATAGACGATTGCTTTTCCGGTTGTTCCAAGCGCTATACTTATTGCCTCATCCAGATTACCGTGAATGTCATATTCTTCTATGATGCGGCTTACAAGATATATTCCGTAGTCAACACCCAGTCCTATACCAACTGCTGATACAGGAAGCGTGGCCGTTGTCAGGGCAAGATAGGGTTTACTGAAGGCAAGAAATGTAAAAGCCAGTACATTTGCCACTATCAGTGGCGCTGTTATGATGACTCCGGCAAAAAATGATTTAAAGATAATCGCACAGAGTATCAACACCGTTAGAATTGCCAGTATGAAGGTCCAGATCTGATAAAGCTGTAGTGCTTCGTTTATCCCTGCCTGGACGCCCACAGCACCGCCTGCAAGCCTGTAGTGAACCACGGGCATCCCTTCAACTGGCGGCTTTTCAGGTATGGGTTCTCTTTGTTCTCTGAAAAAACCATCTATCCAGTAAACAAATTTATCAAAACCCTCGCGCTTTACATCGGTTGACCTTTTTCCGAACGGTGATTTGTTTCTGATATAATCATGGATCCTGTCCATGACGATCTGGATGGTCTCTGTTGTTTTGTCACGGCAGTAAACAATGATGTTAATTGTTTTTTCATCGTTATCGATAAACTTATCCATGGTGCCGGGAGGAGACGAGAATACGATGTGTTTATAAAGCATTTTAAGCTCTCGGTCGACTGTGGGCATGAACTCCTGGTTGGGATCATTGTCCCGCATTCCTTTGTTTCGTCCCGGAATCTGTCCCAGACACGACAGCACAAACATAACGCGCATTCCCGGTGTCCGCTGTAGATATCGGGAGAACTCCACCGCATCACGCATAATCGCTGAATTAAGTCCTATGGACTGTGCTTCTTCCCCCTGTATAATTACTAGCAGCGGGTTTAAAAGCGGCATTCCAAAGGTTATCCGGAATGAATCCACATTGTACCTGTGCCATGGCCAGAGAACTTCTGATCCGGGTATCGCACTTCCGATCTGGATGTCATTTGCATAGAAACTTCCCCATACAAGCATAATAAGTGATATCCCGAGCACTGGATATTTACCCCATGAACATACCCATCGACCGGTTGATTTAAGCGTTCTGTCCAGTATCCCAGTGCCCTCTTTGGCACTTTTTAAAGGCATGTAGGATAGCATGATCGGTATCATTATCATTGCAATAATTACCGTTGCAAATGCCCAGAATGAACAGGAAAGACATATCTTCTGTAAGATGGGGATCGGTACCAGCGCGATAATTATTATACCTGAAGCATCGGTTATGATCCCGGCAAATCCCGGTACAAACAGGTGCTCAATAACAGCTTTACAGGCTTTAGTATTATCTCCAAGGAGATGAGCCTCTTCTTTGTAGCGTTTTACAACCTGTACGGTATGGGATGCTGCCATGGCAGATATCAGGAACGGAAATACCAGCACCAGCGGATCAAGATTAAAACCAAGGAGGCTTAAGAAGCCCAGTCCCCATATGGCGCTTACGCCTGCTGCGATTATTGGTAACAGCATACCTCTTTTTGATCGGAAATAAATATAAAACATGATAAGCATTGCGACTATGGTTAATGCAAGTATTTTTAAGATGTCCTTGATATAGCTGTCGACATATCCAAGGTGCATGGGTTCACCGGCAATTGCCACGATGATGTTATCGTTTTCATATTTCTTGCGGAGTTCTTTGAACTCTTTGTAGGATGTTTTGTAATCGATCTGTTCTTCGAAAAAGTCCACCATGATGAGTGTTTTTTTAGTGGAAAAATCAACCAGCAGGGGGTAACATATCGGGCTCGCAAATATTTTAAGACGAAGCGCATCAAGCTCCTCTTGCGTTTTTGGAAGATCGGGAAACATCATGTAGGGAAATTCCATGCCTGATGCGGTTACTTTTATTTCCCTGACCCTGCGTGAATACAGGGAGAAGATCTTATTTCTGTCTACAGCATGAAAATCAAGCAGATCCTCGGATATGTTTTTGACCGTCTCCAGTGTTTCAAAATTAAAGACATTGTCATATTTCCCACCATCCTCTTTGTCTCTCATCTGGAGCATGATAAGAACCTGATTTGCACCGCCGAATTTATTTCGGATCTCATTGTGAAGATTTACGTACTCATGGTTCTTGGGCAGGAGGTCATTGAAAATTGTTTTTATTTCGAGTTTAAAAACTGCCTGATACAGGAAGAAGAGAGTGATAAGTATGATCCCGATCAGGAAAAATAGTCTTTTTTCAATTATGATCTCAGCGAAACGTTTCATGATTATTTATTAACTCCCATATTTATAATTATAAAATAATTTTAATAAGCTTAACCGTTATTCAGTTCCACCGCCGAACTCTAGTGCTTTTGGCATCTCAAAAAAATCCATATCGTAGGAAAGTCCGGATCTGAACTCCCACGTTTTCCCTGCATCATTTGTCCGTGTGACTGTTCCTGCCTGGCCAACGACCCAACCTTTGGTCGGGCTGCTGAAATATACATCCCTGAACCAGAATTTGGATTTGATCGACTCTTCCTCAAGAATCCCATGTCTTTCCGTTGTCTTCGGATCTCATATAATGTCCCATATCGCCCACTGCCCAACCCGCATTGTCTTTGAAAAAGATGGTGTAAAGCGCCCGTTCATTATTGATCGGTATCTGGTTCCATGTTTTTCCAAGATCTGATGTGTGCATAATAGTGCTTTCCATTCCGCAGGCAAATACATTATTTTTGTCTTTAATAACTACACAAAATAGTGCCGGAGGCTGATCATCGTAATAGTCTTCAAGGGTTTCCCTGTAAAATGTGGCAGGAAGCTGGATGTTCCATGTTTTTCCGCCGTCATTTGTGTGCTGTATTGTGCCCTGTTCACCAACGGCAAAGCCGATATTTTCATCATAAAAAGCTATATTGTTGAGGGTTTTGTCCATTTCCTCACCCTGTATAGTCCATGTTTTTCCGCCGTCTTTTGTATGGATGATGGTTCCCCATTCTCCTACTGCCCAGCCAAGGTCTTTGTTTAGGAAGAATATTCCAAAAAGGTGCTTTTCAGTTGCAGTGTTCTGCCTTGTCCAGGTTTTGCCGCCATCTTCTGTATGAATTACAGTCCCATATGTTCCTACTATCCAGCCAGTTTTGTTATTAATAAAAATACCGTCGCACAGGATTCCTTTTGATACTGTTGAATCCTGCTCTTCCCAGTTCTCGCCTCCGTCAGCGGAGTGATATATGATTCCGTAATTTCCGGAAATCCAGATATTGTTGTCATCCGAAGCCATCACGCCGTGCACATTTTCAGGAGTAATCATTTTGATATCTATTTTTTTTGTGGCATCTTTGGATTTTGAACAGCCAGTGCCCATGGTCATGATAGCCGAGAGTATGAAGATAAGCCCGAGTTTGCAAACTGCTTTTTTCATTTATATAACTCCTTACTTTTGGTTGTTTTAAAGCCGTAATTAAATTGTTACTGTGCCTGATTTTGATTATACAAGAGAAGGCACTTTGCACGATGCATGTGTCTAGAATTAACTTGACAAACAAGCGTTGTTGAATTAAATATTAAACTTTATTTGCTTATTTAAGTCAAGCAAAATTTACTTTTGTTTAACACTTTCATCACGATTAAGTTACTAAAAAAGCTTATAATAATTAGTGTCACAAACAAATATGAATCAGGAGGAATATAGTGAATAATGTATATGATTAATCGTAGTCGGAGCTGGACCGGCAGGACTGGTTGCTGCAAAAACTGCTGCAGAAAGCGGACTTTCTGTTGCTCTCATTGAAAGGAAGGAATCGATTCATGAAGTCTTAAGGATGTGCGGGCAGATGATCGTGTCTCTTTCCGGCCGTTACATGGGTGAAAGGGTTGTTCATAATGAAAAAGCTGGGCTGCTCTGCTTTCCTCATAATGGTTTTAATCTCAAATATGATGGCCCTACCAAAGATTTCTTTCATGGCAGATTTATTCTCCAAACGAAGAAAAAATCGTTTTTGGTGATTATGAAGCAAATGAAGCCAAGGGTAAGGCAGGCAGGGCAAGCGCAGTATATGATAAAAGCTGGCTCTTAAGAAACCTTGTTGATGAATGCAAATGTCTGGGCGTTAATATATTCGCAGGTGAGAATGTTATTGATGTGAGAACAGACAGTGAAGGCGTTGAAGTTCAGACATCAAGCGGTAAGCATTTTAAGGGTGTTTTCGCAGTTGCAGCAGACGGTCGTCAGTCACGGGTTGCCCGTGTTATGGGAATGAATAAAGACCGTGGTTTTTACGGTTCAGTAACTTCTGTTGGCTATGAGATGACCAATCTTAATCTTAAGGAGCCTATGGCGCTTCATCAGCCTCTGGTAGCAAGCGGTGATCCGCCGACGCTGGGATTCGTGATTCCCCGGGCATGGGACCACGAAGGAGATCCAGTCTGGCTTGTGATGATGACAAATGTAGATCCTGAGGCTGACAGTGAGGCGCTGCTTGATAACCTGATCAAAAAAAGTAAATACTCATCCTGGTTTAAAGGCGGTAAAGTTGTACGCAAATGCGGCTGTGCAGGAAACATGTATTCACCGATTATTAAACCTTTTAAAGGCAATGTACTGTTTGCCGGTGACGCAGGCTGGTGTCAGGAAGCTGAAATGACTGGAGCCGCAATGTGCGGAGCTCAGGCAGGGAGTGCGGTTGTTGAGGCAATGCTTGAAGGAAAATACAATAAAGAGGGTGTGCAGTCTTACCTTGACTGGTGGCAGGAAGCCACATCTCCAAGCTTGATCATAATGTATTCTTAAAGAATCTTTATATGCCGGTACTTTGTAATGACAAAGAGATCGACTACATCTTCAGCAAAATTGAGGAGACCCTTCCCACCGTGCTTGATCCCTATGAAGTTCCTGCAAACATGGGGAAAGCAATGGCAAAGATAATTCCTCTGATCCAAAAGGAAAGACCTGAACTCTTGAAGAAGCTTTCCGGTTTTAACGATTTGCCCCCTGAAGTGGTATTGAACAAAACCATAAGGGCAGGTTTTGACTGCAGGTTCACAACATAGATATTTTTAAAAG
>PVMK01120128.1_pt1 | contig 32126 bp, 18 predicted proteins | sample 1853481 | NCBI WGS metagenome assembly PVMK01 (sample SAMN08533507, study PRJNA380276) | Marine sediment metagenome, whole genome shotgun sequencing project.
GTTGCCAAACATGTGGCTTGACATTCCTAAGGATTATTTTTTGTAAGTTCTTCGGAAAACCACGCAAAGGCTGTCCTAGGTCCCCTTTAAAGAAATTGATGACCGATTCAGGAAATGAGATCTCATGACCGCGCTCCATAATAGCTGACGGGGACAGATCGTTGGTTACCATAAAAATAGCCATGTCGCCTACCACTTTGGAACTGGGGGTCACTTTTATCAGGTTGCCAAACATTTCATTTACGGTTCCGTACATTTTCTTTACTTCTTCAAAGCGGTCGCCTAAACCCAAGGCTGCTGCCTGAGGGCGCAAATTGGAATATTGTCCACCGGGGATTTCGTGTTGGTAAACTTCAGCGGTACCCGACTTCAATCCCGATTCAAACGGATAATAATATTCCCTTATATCTTCCCAATAATTGGAAAACTGGTTGAGTTTTCCGATATCAAATTCATGTGCCCTGTCCTGGTGTTTCATCATTTCAACCACAGAGTTGAAATTTGGCTGTGAGGTCAATCCCGACAATCCGCCTAAGGCTACATCCACTACATCCACTCCTGCTTCGATGGCTTTCAAATAGGTTGCAGCCTGGATTGAAGATGTATCATGGGTGTGTAAGTGCAAAGGAATACTGAGGGTATCTTTAAGAGCCGAGACGAGTTCGGTGGCCGCATAGGGAGTTAATAAACCCGCCATATCTTTGATCGCGATCATATGTGCCCCTGCATTTTCAAGGTCTTTGGCCAGATGGGTATAATATTTCAGGTCGTATTTGGTTTGCCTGGTGTCGAGTATATCGCCCGTATAACTTATGGCAGCTTCGGCAATTCCATCCGTTTTGTTCCGTACAAAGCTAATGCTCGGTTCCATGGCTTTCACCCAATTTAAAGAATCGAAGATCCTGAAAATATCTATCCCATTTTCCCATGATTTTTCAATGAACTTTTCGATCAAATTATCGGGGTATGCTTTATAGCCAACCGCGTTGGAACCACGCAATAGCATTTGAAACAATATGTTTGGAATGAGTTTTCGCAGCTCTCGTAATCGCGACCAGGGGCTTTCGTTCAAAAACCTAAGACATACATCGAATGTGGCTCCACCCCACATTTCTATGCTAAAAGTATTAGGATGGTTTTTCGCAAAGCTTTCGGCTACGTTTAGCATGTCAAAGCTACGCATGCGAGTGGCCAGTAAGGACTGGTGAGCATCTCGAAAGGTGGTGTCGGTATACTGAATTTGTTTTTCATTTTTTAACCATGCACAAAATTTTTCAGGGCCTAATTTCGTAAGAAGGTCTTTAGTACCTACCGGATAATTTAAAGAAGAATCAAAGTCTGGCACCTTTGGAATCCTAAAAACTTTGTTTTCTTCTATAAACTTGATATCGGAGTTCCCGTTAACAATTATCTCTCCGAGGTAATTAGTTATTTTTGAAGTGCGGTCCTGAGGGAGCCTAATTTTGAAAAGTGAAGGAGTCTCCTGAATAAAATTGACCGATGCTTTACCTTCTTTAAAGGTATCATGCAGGATCACATTCTGAAGAAAATGAATATTGGTTTTCACCCCTCTTATTCTGAATTCTTTCAAGGCTCGTACCATTTTACGTACGGCTCCATCCAATGTTCTTCCTTGTGCCGATACTTTTACCAACATGGAATCGAAGAATGGGCTCACTTTATACGATTGATAAATGCTGCCCGCATCCAATCGAATCCCCATGCCTGAAGCACTTCTATAGGTGGTTATGGTCCCATAGTCCGGCGTAAAATTATTTTCAGGATCTTCTGTGGTTATCCGACATTGTAAAGCGAAACCATGGGTGCTCAGTGATTCTTGTTCATTTATTTTTATTTGTTTGTCTGAAAGTTTGTAGCCTCCTGCTATGAATATTTGGGTTTTAATCAGATCGATACCTGTTACCATTTCGGTCACGGTGTGTTCTACCTGAATGCGAGGATTTACTTCGATAAAATAGACACGGTCCTTTTTGTCAACCAAGAATTCTACAGTACCTACATTGTTGTATTTTACTTCATTCGCAATTGCCAGGGCGTAGGAGTATAAGGATTGTTTTACCTTTTCTGAAACATTGAAAGAGGGAGCTACTTCAACCACCTTTTGATGCCTTCTTTGTACTGAACAATCCCTTTCAAACAGATGGCGAATATTCCCATGATTGTCAGCTACAATTTGAATTTCCAGATGTTTAGGGTCTTCGACATATTTTTCAAGGAACATGGTATCGTCTCCAAAAGCGTTTAAAGATTCGTTTCTTGCCGAATCAAAATGGAGCTTCAGGTCCTTTGGAGTTCTTACAACACGCATTCCTCGGCCACCACCACCGGATGCGGCTTTCAGCATCAAGGGATATCCAATTATGGAAGCTTCACTAAGTGCTATCTTTAATGAGCTTAGTTTTTTTGTGTTACTCTGAATAATTGGAACCTGACAGTTTTGTGCGATCTTCTTAGCGGTGATCTTATCGCCCAAGGAATCCATGACATTGGGATCAGGGCCAATAAATATCAGATCGTTTTCGGCACATTGACGGGCGAATTCAGAATTTTCTGATAAAAAACCATAACCGGGATGAATAGCATCTACTTTCTTCGCTTTGGCTAAGGCAATAATTTCCATGCCATCCAAATAGGGCCTCAGTGGTTGATCGTTCTCACCAATTTGGTACGACTCATCTGCCTTATATCTGTGTTGGGAATATCTGTCTTCATAAGTATAAATTGCAACCGTTTTTAAATTGATTTCGGTACAAGCCCTAAACACCCTAATGGCTATTTCTCCACGGTTAGCTACCAATACTTTGTCAATTTTCATGAGAGTGTACTTAAAGGGTTTAATTTATGATATAATCGCCGAAAAACTTTTAAAACGGATCAAGTTTCTACACTATTTTGTTAGGAGACTATATAAGGATTTTCATTTTGATAATTCCTAACAATGAATTTCAATGCACTGTTCAATATTTCACCCATATTGGATGATTTTTTAAAATTCACATCTCCGGTCAATGCAAACAATTCGGTTTTTAGTTGTTTATTTTTCCCTTTGAAGATATAGAATCTACGGTCATACAACCATCAGTTCTTTTAGCCTGTCTTTTTCACTCGTCGCCCTCTTCGCGAGTAGCGAACGCTCTTCAAGTTTATATTGTTCGATCGAGGTTTCTTCCAGAGACTCTAATGTCATTTTAACTAATTCGTTGTTTTCCTTTAAGAATTGAGGTTTATATACTTTGGGATTGCCTTCATAGCTTTGCTGGTCAAAATCTATGGCTCTAATTCTATATTGAATTCTATCAAAGTCATGAGTCAGTACCATAACATAGTTGTAGGAACGCATATCCCCCAACAAACGAACGAAGCAGCGTTCATTAAACTTTACAAATTCCTTGGCTATTTCTTTTTTATCCTGATCAGAACATTCGTGTAGATTATTGGTAATAAAGTCGTCTCCCGGGATACCGGAGATATGTTCCTCGATCAAGGTGTTTCCACGTACTAGAAAATTGATGTGGTTAGGCGATAATAGGTGCTCTAATTCCAGCCCATAGATTCGGGAGGCATCTGCTTTTTTAATGTAGAGAAAAATGTAATTGTCATTTAGAATATTTCTCACTTTCACCCGAAAGGGTTTGGTATTTCCAAATGTGCAGTAGTCAATACTATCAATGTTTAGATAGGGTAAGGCCATGTCGCTTCCATCCGCATGCAAAATTGTGTATATTTTTTTTAAACTGAGTTCGATCTCTTCCCGCTCAGATTCGGCATAATAGGTGCTTATCCAAAGCGTGTCATTTCCGTATTTATCAAAAATTGAGGTGGCACCTTGAAATCGCAATAAATCGTCGTAATAGATAGGTATTTTTATATTTCGTCCGTGACGGGTTAGATAGTCTGATAAGGGGGGTGAAATTTTATAGGCAGGCTTCTTTTTTGAAATTAATTTTCTCATAACTACGCAAAATATTCCTTAAAGATAACCTATTTGCGTCTTCGAAAATACTCATGCACATACGTTAAATTAATACTAATTAACAAATAAGACTGTCACAATTGAACGTTTAAGAAGTCTCTTAGTACATCAATCATCAAACGAACTTATAATGACCTTCTGCAAGCTAATCACATTGAGCGCTTTTTTATGCGCCAGTTCGGTTCTGTTTTCCCAGCCTGAAAGCACTTCCGAAGAAAACAAAACCGATAAAACTCCTACCAAATACGAAAAACGAGTCTATACAACAGCCTCCATAGCTAATACTGAAGGCATCTCTATTGATGGTTATATAGACGAAGCCGCCTGGAATGTGGTAGAATGGTCCACGGACTATGTAGAATTTCAACCCGATGTTGGCACAGCCCCGACTGAGCAAACCAAAATGAAGATAGTCTACGACGATAAAAATCTATATGTGGCCTTTAGATGCTATCAGGCAGATCCATCAACCATAGAAAAACGTATGGGGCGTCGGGATGATTTTCCGGGGGATTGGGTGGAAATTAATTTAGGTAGTTACAACGACGACCGCACAGGATTTTCATTTACTATCTCTGCGTCGGGAGTAAAAGGGGATGAATTCATTTCCAACAATGGAAATTTTGACGGTAGCTGGAATCCTATTTGGTACGCGGACACCAAAATTGATGATGAAGGTTGGACGGCAGAGTTACGTATTCCATTAAGTCAGTTGCGTTTTGGGAACGAAAATGAACAAGTATGGGGATTACAATCCACGCGAAGGTATTTTAACAATGAAGAAAGGTCTCTTTGGCAGCCTTTGCCTGCTAATCCACCTGGTTGGGTGAGTGAGTTTGGAGAATTGAGAGGAATTACAGGAATTGAACCCAAAAACAGTTGGAAATTCAGCCTACACCGTATCGCAGCTCGATACATTTGAGGCAGAGCCCGGAAATGAATTCAGAGATGGTAGTAACACAAATTTAACTGTAGGTCTTGACGCTAAAATTGGGATTACCAACGATCTTACCTTAGACTTAACAGTGAATCCCGATTTTGGACAGGTTGATGCAGATCCCGGAGCAATTTCGTTGGACGGGTTCGAGATCTTCTTTCCGGAGCGTAGACCTTTTTTTGTTGAAAATAAAAATGTATTTGATTTTAGAGTAGGTGGGGGTGCTGATAATGTATTCTTCTCACGCCGAATTGGACGGACTCCACAAGGATTTACTACTACTGATGCATCCAAAGGGGAAATTGAAGAATTGCCTACTAACACCACTATTCTGGGAGCGGCTAAATTTAGCGGTAAAACCAAAGATGGTTGGTCCATCGGATTCTTAGAAAGTATTACGGATAAAGAATATGCTAAAATAAGGCTCAATACCGATCAAGACTTTTTAGATGGTTTGGAGGAAGTAGGTGAGCCTCGCGAAGAAATTGTTGAACCATTGACAAACTATATGGTGGGCCGCGTTCAAAAGGATTTTAATGATAAAAATTCATATATAGGCGGGATATTCACTGCAACCAATCGAAAACTGGAGGGAAATCTGGATTTTTTACGTGAGAGCGCCTATACCGGTGGAATCGATTTTAAACATAATTGGAAAGAACGAAGATACTATGCCACAGGAAAGTTTACCTTCAGTAACGTAAATGGAAGTGAAGAAGCCATTAGATTGACACAAACATCCTTGACACATTTATTTCAACGCGTCGATGCTGATCATGTTGAGTTGGATCCAACCAGAACTTCACTTTCCGGCACAGGAGGAAGTTTTGAAATTGGTAAAGGCGGCGGAGGTAAATGGAGATATAATGTAGGAGGTAACTATCGTTCTCCTGAATTGGAACTGAACGATATTGGTTTTATGAGACAGGCCGATCTATATACTCAATATGCGAACGTAAGACGGTTATGGAACAAACCCACCAGCTGGTTCCGTCAAGCCAATATTGGATTAAATCAATTCACTCAATACGATTTTGACGGTAATTTTAATAGAATTCAATATGAAATTAACGGTTATGTAAATTACAAAAACAACTATTGGACCGAGTTCGGTGGAGCTCATAAGCCACGTATTTATAGCAATACTGTTTTGAGAGGTGGACCAAGATGGCGTTGGGGTGATGAGAATTTTTGGTATTTATTTTCGGGGACCGACCAGCGGAAAAAATTAAGCGTTATTGCCGGATATGTAAATTCGAGAGCTGCGCAAAATAACTTTGGAGTGGATAGATACGAATTGCGCTTTAGATACCAACCTTTGGATGTTCTAAGTCTTTCACTTTCTACTCAATTTGAGGAAAATCCGAACAGAACCAATATGTGACAGAAAATAATTTCAATGGAACCCCAAGATACATTTTGGGAGAAATAGATAATGAGTCACTGAGTGCCACATTAAGGGTGAATTACAATATCAATGCCAATTTGACCATTCAGTATTATGGACAACCCTTCATTTTTAAGGCGAAATACTCAAACTTCAATTATGTGAACAATCCCATTGCCGAGGATATAAACGATCGGGTTTCCTGGTACAGTAATGACCAAATTTCATTCGCAGACGGTGTTTACTTAGTAGATGAAGATGCAGATGGGACTACCGATTATTCCTTTGGAAACCCCGACTTTGCCTTTGTGCAGTTTCGATCTAATTTGGTGTTGCGTTGGGAATACATCCCAGGTTCTGAGATCTTCTTGGTTTGGTCACAGGGAATCACAGGTATGGGAGATGTTAACAATAGCTTCGCTAATATTATTGACAACCAATTAATAAGCGCACAGCCGCAAAATACCTTTTTACTGAAGGCGACATATCGGTTTGTATTGTAGTTGTTGGTTGATCATTTAATGCGCCTCCAACCAATTCTCACCTACGCCAATTTCAACATCTAAGGGTACCGCCAATTTATAGGCGTTTTCCATTTCGGATTTGATCAAATCTTTTAGTTTCTCTAATTCCGGTTTGTAAGCATCGAAAACCAATTCATCATGAACCTGTAGGAGCATCTTACTTTTTAAGTTTTCTTCTGCAAGCTTTTCGTGGATATTGATCATGGCTATTTTTATAATATCGGCCGCACTCCCCTGAATAGGAGCATTTACAGCATTACGTTCCGCCGCACCACGAACTACGGCATTACGTGAATTAATATCTCTTAAATACCTGCGACGACCTAGAACGGTTTGCACATAGCCATTATCTCGAGCAAAATCTACCTGCTCACTCATATATTTGCGGAGTTTGGGATATGTTTGGTAATAGGTCTCGATGAGTTCCTTGGCTTCACTTCTTGTAAGGTCTGTTTGATTGCTTAATCCGAATGCTGATACACCGTAGATAATTCCAAAATTCACTGTTTTTGCGTTACCCCGTTGCTCTCGTGTTACTTCCTTCAACGGAATATTAAAAACCTTAGCAGCTGTGGAAGCGTGAATGTCCTCCCCATTTTTGAAGGCCTTGATCATATTCTCTTCATCACTAAGAGCAGCAATGATACGGAGTTCAATTTGAGAGTAATCCGCAGATAACAATACATGGTCTTTGTCCCGGGGGATGAAGGCTTTACGCACTTCGCGGCCGCGTTCTGTACGGATAGGAATGTTTTGCAAATTAGGGTTATTACTCGCCAATCGACCTGTCGCTGCTACAGTTTGCAAATATTCGGTATGCACACGTTGTGTGGAGTCCTCCACCTGCTCCGGCAATGCATCAACGTAGGTGCTTTTCAATTTGGCTAAGCCACGAAATTGCAGAACATCACTAATTATCTTATGGTCTTTTGCCAAATACGAAAGCACATCCTCAGCGGTAGAATATTGTCCGGTCTTTGTCTTCTTGGGTTTATCGACCAACTTCATTTTATCGAAAAGAATATCTCCCAATTGCTTTGGCGAAGCTATGTTGAATTCTTCTCCGGCTTCCTTATAGATGCTGGCCTCTAGTATTTGATGTCCTTGTCCAATTCCGAAGAAAGACTTTCTAAAAATTTTGCATTAAGGTTGATGCCTTCCAATTCCATAGCAGCCAAGACCCTTAATAATGGGATTTCAATTTCATCGAATAATTTTTGAGTGTTTGCTTGACCCAATTCGTTTTGAAAATGTTCTTTTAGCTGAAGGGTGATATCCGTATCCTCTACAGCATATTCCGTTTGTTGATCGATAGGCACCTGTCGCATGGATAACTGATTCTTCCCTTTTTTCCCGATGAGTTCGGTGATGGAAACGGGAGTATAATTGAGGTAGGTTTCGGCCAGTATGTCCATATTATGGCGCATATCGGGGTTGATCAGGTAGTGGGCCAACATAGTATCGAATAGTTTGCCTTTTACCTGCACATTGTATTTCGCCAATACTTTGATATCGTACTTTAAATTCTGTCCTATTTTTTCAATATGCTCAGCCTCGAAAAAAGGCCGTAGTAGTTCGATAAGATCCTGGGCTTCGGCTTGATCTTCGGGAAAGGGGAGGTAAAATCCTTTTCCAGTTTCCCATGAAAATGCGATCCCGACGAGTTCCGCGGTCAATGGATTTAGTCCGGTGGTTTCGGTATCAAAACATACACTGGGTTGTTTCATCAAGTTACCTATAAACAATTTGGTTCCCATCCCCGCTTGCACCGTTTGATAGAAATGCTCGGTATTCTGAATGTTATTTCTGGAGCTGGTGATCAATGCCTCTTGACTGGGTTCGTTGTCACCACCAAATAGAGAGAATTGGCCTGCCCCGGCAGATGGCCTTGCTACTTTTTTGGGAGCTTCAGTTTTGTGGGTTGTGGTAGTCGTGGATTTGACTTCTTCCGGGGCAAAGGTCTTTAAGAAGTTATCTATCAATCTTCTGAATTCCAATTCCTCAAATATATCGGCTACTCCCTGAATATCAGGTTTGGACATTTCGAAATCTTTTTCGTGAAATTCCACCGGCACATCCAGCATGATGGTGGCTAATTCTTTGGAGAGCAATCCCAGCTCTTTAGCGCCTTCCACCTTTTCCTTCATCTTTCCCTTTAATTGGTCCGTGTTCGCCAAGAGCCCTTCCATACTACCGTATTCCTTCAAAAATTTTTTGGCAGTTTTCTCACCTACCCCTGGTAATCCCGGAATATTGTCAGCACTGTCTCCCATCATCCCGAGGAAATCGATCACTTGTAAAGGATCTTCCACCTCGAACTTCGCTTGAACTTCAGGGATACCCCAGGTTTCATAGCCGCCTCCAAAAACAGGCCGGTACATAAAGATGTTTTCAGAAACGAGCTGTGCAAAATCCTTATCAGGCGTGACCATAAAGGTTTGGTAGCCTTCTTTTTCCGCTTTTTTGGCAAGTGTCCCGATAACATCATCAGCTTCAAATCCTTCCTTCACGATAATTGGAATATGCATGGCTTCCAATATTTTTTCAATATAGGGGACAGCGATCTTTATGGCCTCCGGTGTCTCATCGCGATTGGCTTTGTATTCGGGAAATATTTCATTACGGGCATGGCTTCCACCCTTATCAAAGCACACCGCAAGATGGTCGGGGCGTTCACGTTTGATCACATCCAACAGAGAATTGGTAAAACCCAAAATGGCCGAGGTATCCATCCCCTTACTATTGATACGTGGATTTTTTATAAAAGCGTAATACCCGCGAAAAATAAGAGCGTAGGCGTCGACCAGGAAAAGACGTTTTTTGTCGGACATAGATTGTGTTTGTTAGTCCATCAAAAGTAAAAAGAAGACTTCAGAAAAAAGAATTTTTATAATAAAAGAAATTGCAAGCCAAACGACTTATTTTAAATCGCAATTCGTATTTTTCCGACTGTGAAACCGTAGTGTTTATGGATTCATTAGTAAACCAAAATCAGCATGAGTAGATTTTCACTCGCCATCCATGGAGGTGCCGGAACACTGGTAAAGGGATTGATGACTTCTGAAATGGAAGCAAATTATAAAAAGGCTTTGGATTTGGCTTTGGAAGCCGGGTATGAGGTTTTGAAGAAAGGGGGCAGTTCGTTGGATGCCGTTGAGGTTTCAGTTAAACTCTTGGAAGATACGCCTCTGTTCAATGCGGGGAAAGGTTCGGTTTTTACTGCTGAAGGAACCCACGAAATGGACGCGGCCATTATGGATGGAAAAGAACTGGATGCAGGAGCGGTTTCTTTGATCACGGGGATTAGAAATCCGGTGGCTTTGGCCCGTGATGTCATGGAGAAAAGCGACCATGTTTTTTTAGCAGGAGAAGGGGCAATGCAATTTGCCAAAAGTAATGGATATAAGTTTGAAAAGGATGAATATTTTTATGATGAAGTCCGTTACAAGCAATGGCAGGGTATAAAGGACAGTGATAAGTTTCAATTGGATCATTCTGTTAAAAAGGAAGGTAAGTTTGGGACAGTGGGAGCTGTGGCCTGCGATGCCAACGGAAATTTAGCGGCAGCTACCTCTACAGGAGGAATGACCAATAAAAAATGGGGCCGTGTAGGTGATAGCCCAATGATAGGAATTGGAAATTATGCCAATAATAAGACTTGCGCAGTAAGTTGTACGGGAAGCGGTGAATTTTTTATTCGCGGTGTAGTGGCTTACGATGTTTCCTGCTTGATGGAATATAAAGGATTATCTCTTGAAGCGGCTACTTCCGAAGTAATTCATAAAAGAATATTGGAAATTGGTGGTGATGGCGGGCTTATTGCGGCGGATGCCAACGGCAATATTTCCATGCCTTTTAATACGGAAGGAATGTACCGGGCTTCAAGAACTTCCGAAGGAAAAAAGGAGATATCTATCTACAAAGATTGAGCATCGGTTACCGTTATTCCATTAGGGGAAACCTTTACTTTTTTCTTTTTTATATTGAAACGATCCCCGCTCGCAAGAATATTTGTCTTTAAGTTGGTTAGGGACATGGGTGTCCTGTTTTCCACCGTTTTGTGATTATTATACTTGGCTTTTCGTGCATCGAAAACAATCACCATCCCGGAGCCAATAACTTCAAAGGTATTTTCTTTGATGACCAATCCGGTATCTTCGGCTAGGCCAACACCTATCAAATCCGGAAATCTTGCAACGGCTTCTGCCAACCGTCCAAAACGGCCACGACGTATAAAATGTGAGTCGATAATAAGCTTCGGAACAAAACTCATACCGAGGTCCATTCCTACAGCACCTTTGATAAACGATTCGGTGCTACTGCCTCCCGTGATCATTTCTTGCGTCATACACATCGCTCCCGCACTGGTTCCTGCTATCACAAAACTTTCGTTTGTAAAGCGGTCTTTTAAGATGGAATGTAGGGTAGTTCCACCAATGTTTTCAATGATCTTGGTCTGGTTTCCTCCCGAAAACATCACACAGTCTGCTTTTTTGATCAATGCAATGTTGGTGGGATCTTCGGATTCTTCGCGCTTACGGATGTCCATTAGATAAAGGTTGGTACATCCCAATTTCCTGAAGGTTTCCAAATAATTTTGTCCTACTCTATCCGGAATGCCTGAGGCGGTGGTGATAATGACGATCTTGGCGTCAATACCTCCACTTTCCTTGACTACACGGGATAATATTCCTTCTTCTATGAATTCGATATGAAACATCTCGTGTTCATCAATTCCTTTGTCTTCATTTCCACCTATAGGAATTAAGGTTCCTTTTACGTTCATGGGGTAGATTTTATTGCCGACAAAAATACGTCTTTTGTTTTGAAAAAAATTATATATTTATAATCTTACCCCTGTGGGTAAATCAATAAAGCGAAACCCTATGAGAATACGAGAAATAAATGCAATGCGAGGCCCTAATTACTGGTCTGTTCGGCGTAGAAAACTAATTGTTTTGGTGCTGGATCTGGAGGAAATGGAAGAGCGCCCTTCCGATAAAATTGAAGGGTTTAGCGAACGCCTGGAAGCAATGTTCCCTACCATGTATGAACATCGTTGTTCCATTGGAACTCCAGGTGGTTTTTTTCAACGTGTAGAAGAGGGCACCTGGATGGGTCATATCATCGAGCATATTGCTTTGGAAATTCAAACCTTGGCTGGAATGGATACCGGCTTTGGAAGAACTCGTGGTTATGGGGAAAAAGGAGTGTACAATGTGGTATTCTCTTATATTGAAGAAAATGTAGGGAGGTATGCAGCCGAAGCATCGGTGCGAATTTGTGAATCTTTGATTACGGGTGAGGACTATGACCTTGAAGTTGATATTCAGGAAATGCGTGAAATACGTGAGGCTGAAAGGCTTGGGCCCAGCACCGGTTCAATTGTCGAAGAAGCGGCAAGTAGAGGAATCCCATGGATACGATTGAATAAATATTCTTTGTGTCAGTTGGGTTATGGTGCGAACCAGAAGAGAATTCAAGCTACGGTAACTTCCGAGACGAGTAGTATTGGTGTTGAGATCGCTTGTGATAAAGAAGATACGAAATACCTTTTGGAAAAAGCCGAGGTTGAAGTGCCTCGCGGCGACATTATTAGTAAAGAAAGTAACCTGGAGGAAGCCTGTAATTATGTAGGTTACCCTTTGGTGATTAAACCAATTGATGGGAACCACGGACGAGGGATCACCGTAGATGTTCAAAATTACGATGATGCTGTAGTAGCTTTCCACGTTGCCAAAGATGTATCGCGACGAGTGATCGTAGAAAAATTCATTACCGGAGAAGATTACCGCTTGTTGGTAATTAATAACATCTTAGTTGCTGCGGCAATACGTACTCCGGCTCATGTCATAGGGGATGGAACATCCTCGATTAAAGAATTGGTTGATATCGTAAATGCTGATCCACGTCGAGGGTATGGCCATGAAAAAGTTCTTACCATGATCACCTTGAATAATTTAACGCAAACCATTATTGAAGATGCGGGTTACACTGAAGATTCAATATTAAAAAAAGGGGAGCGTTTAATTTTAAAAGATACGGCCAATTTAAGTACCGGAGGAACTGCTGAAGATGTTACAGATATTGTCCATCCGGCAAATGTTTCCATGGCAGAGCGGATTTCAAAAATTATAGATCTGGATATATGTGGAATTGATATCATGACTAACGATATTACGAAGCCTCTGTCTGAAACGGGTGGAGCCGTACTGGAAGTAAACGCAGGCCCAGGTTTTAGAATGCACTTGGCGCCAACTACCGGTCTTCCCAGAAATGTAGCGGCACCGGTGGTGGATAAATTATTTCCTACTAAAGGGGATACAGGAAGAATTCCAATTATAGCTGTAACTGGCACCAATGGTAAAACCACTACCACTCGATTAATTTCTCATATCGCAAAAATGAGTGGTTACCGGGTTGGATATACCACCAGTGATGGTGTGTATATTCAAAACCGTTTACTTATGAAAGGTGATTGTACAGGTCCCACTAGTGCTGTGTTTGTACTAAAAGATCCTACCGTGAACTTTGCAGTGTTGGAATCTGCTCGTGGCGGACTTCTTCGTGCAGGATTGGGATTTGGAAATTGTGATATTGGGATCGTTACAAACATTGCAGCAGATCACTTGGGCTTAAAAGGCATTCATACTGTCGAACAACTGGCAAAAGTTAAAGGCGTTATTCCTGAAACGGTGTTACCCGATGGATATGCGATCTTAAATGCTGATGACGATCTGGTCTACGATATGAGAAGAGGGATTAACTGCAACTTGGCTTTATTCTCTATGGACGAAAATAATCCTAGAATTCAGGCTTTACAGCGTAAAGGAGGTATTACCGCTGTTTATGAAAATGGGTTCGTTACCATTTGTAGAGGTACCTGGAAGATGCGAATAATGAAAGCGGAAGACATTCCATTAACCTATGGAGGAAAGGCTACATTTATGATCCAAAATGTATTGCCCGCGATTCTCGCCGGTAATATTAGGGGAATTAGTATTGAAGATATGAAAGCCGCTTTGGAAACCTTTATACCGTCAGCTTCGCAAACACCGGGAAGGTTGAATTTATTTGAGTTTGAAAATTTCACTGTTCTCCTTGATTATGCCCATAATCCTGCAGGAATGAGAGCGCTTCAAAAATTCATCGATAAACTAGATTGTACGGTAAAAGTGGGTATTATAGCAGGGATAGGTGATAGGCGTGAAGAGGACAATAACGAAATGGGTAGTATAGCTGCCGAGATGTTCGACGAGATCATTATTCGTCAGGATAAGCGCCTGCGTGGGAAGACAGAAGAAGAACTCATAAAAATGTTGGATACCGGAATAAAGGCGAAGGATCCTAACAAGAAAATAACGATTATTCCTTCAGAAAAAGAAGCGATCACTTATGCAGTTACCAATGCGAAGAAAGGCTCGCTCATTGTTTTATGTAGTGATGTCATCCCGGATGCGTTGGACCTGGTGCAAAAATTTAAAGCCCAGGAAGCCAACGGTGAAGTCGTTTTCGCGGAATAATAAAAGGCCACTACCTATGGGCGGATTGTCTATTTGAGAATTGATAGGGCAGACTCCCATTGTTGAAGTAGAAAAATAGAAAAGCCACCACAGATGTGATGACTTTTCGCCCCAAATTTGATTGCCCCACCCTTAGGTAGGCCAACCTACTTATGTACATCAAAGCTATAAAAAATATTGATTCCTACGGTTAAAAACAGCACTATCTGTATAAACAACTTACGCTCCTATTTTTATAATACATTGAAAAATAGATACTTAACTAAATAGTTTCAGAAAATACCTACAAGATAAATACTAAGTTTAACTTAACTTTAGTAAAAGAGGAAATCAATTTCAGTTCTTTTTATTGAAAAATCCCGGTTTTCTACTTTCGTTTTTATCATTGACATAGGTAGTGACATAAAACCCGTCGTGAATGGAATAGGCGCCGGTTTCTCCTTTTTTGTTTATCGCAATGTATCCTACTTGAAAATGTTCGTAATTAGGATTTTTGGCCACAATTCTTCCAATGGCTTCTTCACAGGCTTTTTGCGGTGACATCCCTTGTCGCATCAATTCAACGATCAAAAAACTACCTACGGTTTTCAAGACTTCTTCCCCTAATCCGGTTGCAGTGGCAGCACCTACTTCATTGTCGACGAATAATCCAGAACCGATAATAGGCGAATCTCCAACCCGTCCGGCCATTTTAAATGACAAACCACTGGTAGTACAACCACCTGAGATATCCCCATTCTTATCTATGGCCAACATTCCGATGGTGTCGTGATTTTCGATGTTAATTATGGGTTTATAGAGGGATGTTTTTTTCCACTTTTCCCAGGCTTTTTTGGAAGCTTCGGTTAATAGTTCTTCTCTTTTGAATCCGCTGGCAACAGCAAATTGCTCTGCTCCCTTACCCGCTAAAATAACATGAGGTGTGTCTTCCATCACCTTACGAGCCACAGAAATAGGATGTTTGATGTTCTGCAAATAGACCACAGCGCCATAATTTCCCTCTTTGTTCATAATACAGGCGTCAAGAGTTACGTTGCCATCCCTGTCCGGCAATCCACCTATCCCCACACTTTGTCCTTCCGCATTTGCTTCTTCCACCATACATCCTTGTTCAATGGCGTCCAAAGCGCTTTTGCCTTGCTGTAATACTTCCCATGCTTTTGCCGTGGAATCGTGAACGTTCCAAGTTGCTATAACGATTGGAATGGCCGCTTTTACAGTAGTATCTGAGGCCTCAGGAACCGACGTTATTTTCGCCGTATTCGAATTTTCTTTAAACGCTATTGCCGAGGCTCCCGCAACAATTCCAATGCTGCTCAATGATGTGTTCTGAATAAATTTTCTACGTTTCATCTTATTTCTACTTTATTTCAATTTCGTCAACGAATATCCAGGCCTTCCCATTTGATGGATACCCCAAATGCCATTTAGGAACAGGCCCTAAATTTTTAGCGACAATCTTTATATATCTCGCGCTGTAGTTATTCATATTGAAATTAACTGTTTCTATTTTTGTTTCTTCTGAAGGTGATTCTGAAGCAAAGAGTCGCTTTGGTAAAGATTTGTAAAATTTACGAGGGTTGGCCGAAACGTAACATTCCACTTCCGTAGGCAGGAAGATCCAACTGCGCTGGTCCTGCAAGAAGTTAACCCGTATGGTTTCTATAGGCCTTACTTTTCCAAGATCCACGATCGCAATAACATCCTTCTCCTGATAACCTTGCCAGGCGCCGGTTCTAAAATCACGGGCTCCTTTAATACCATCTATCAACGCATTGTCACCACCAGCACTGTACTGATTCGCATATTCGGTTTCCAGTTGTATGCTTAGATCAGGGTCTATTTTGTAAAATTCGGTGGTGAGCACACTACTTTTTATTCCGTCTTTTTCACCGTAGGTTTTCAATGTGCTTTTTTCTGAAATGCTAAAAGCCCCTTCATATTTCTTAAAAACTGTGTCATTGATACTGAAATAAATTTCAGTATTCTTCACAGGTGTTTTCAATTCAATTTGGGTTCTGGATTTGAACGCCACATCTCCTTTTGAGATAAATGGTGCTGGGGTGATATAATGGCCGGTAATTTCAGTTCTAGGAATTTCTGAGTCTGCGGTTCCCCATTCTGTGGGCGCATTGGTCATGATAAATTCCAGACTTCCCCCATCTATAATATCGTGATGATAGAGATAGGTTCGGCCTAAAGCCTTACCATTCAACAGAACATTTGAGATGTATTTGTTATTCTCCGAAACACCTTCAGCAATGATGGTAAACACTGCGCCATTCTCAAGATTGAAGGTCGCTTTTTCAACTAAAGGAGTTCCAATTATGTACTGATCACTTCCGGGTGTAACAGGATAAAAACCAAGTGAACTAAACACATACCAGGCACTCATCTGGCCACAATCTTCGTTACCGCTTATACCGTCAGGGGTGTTCGCGTACAACTCGGTTAAAATTTGATGTACTTTTTCCTGTGTTTTATAAGGCTTGTTGACAAAATTATAGAGGTAAGCCATATGGTGACTGGGCTCATTTCCATGGGCATACTGCCCAATTAGTCCGGTAATATCGGCCTGTTCACGACCGGAAGTCTTTGTATTGGCAACAAACAAATTATCCAAATGTGTCTCCAACTTATCCTTGCCACCCATCAATCCCATCAATCCTGTAATATCCTGTGGCACATACAAACTGTATTGCCAGGCGTTGGCTTCGGTATAATTGAAATTCACTTCAAAAGGATCGAAGGGGCCAAACCAGGTATTTCGAAAACGGCCTTGCATAAAACCGGTTCCGGGGTTGTATAAATTCTTGTAGGATTGGGCTCTTTTCGAAAACGCTTCATAGGTCTCGGTCTTCCCCATGGCCTCCGCCATTTGCGCGATCGTCCAGTCATCGTAGGCATATTCCAGCGTTTTGGAAACCGATTCACTTTCGTCTTCTACGGCTATGAATCCGTTCAATTTATAGGATTCCAATCCCAATTTATCCTGTGTAGCGCTATGGATCATAACTTTTAGCGCTTTTTCGACATCGTAATCTTGTATGCCTTTCATATAGGCATCTGCGATAACCGGTACTCCATGATAACCGATCATACAGCCTGTATAATTTGCCGACAGATCCCAAATAGGCATGATACCCCCCTCATCGTATTTGGCCAGAAAAGTATTGATAAAATCGTTGGTTCGTTCCTGCTCGATAATAGTGTACAATGGGTGAGCTGCTCTATAAGTATCCCAGAGTGAAAAAACAGTATAATAATCAAAATGGCTGGTTTGATGGATCTCAAGATCCATTCCACGGTAGCGGCCGTCCACATCCTGGTAAATGTTCGGCGCTAGCATGGTGTGATATAGAGCCGTATAGAAATTGGTTTTAACGGTTGGATCAGAACTCTCGACCACAATTTTTTCCAATTGCTTTTCCCAGGCTTTATCAGCTTCAATTTTTAGTTGTTCGAAAGTCTTAGAGCCAATTTCCATTTCAAGATTTTTCTTTGCGCCCTCCTCATCCACTGCCGAAATACCAATGGAGACATACACGGGTTCGTTATTTGGATTATCAAATTCCAAACCTGCCATTCGCGTACGGCGATCCGGAGTTCGATGAAAGTAAGTTGGAATTTTCGTGGGATGTGAGAATTTAATATAAAAGAAGATCTTTTGTTCAGCTGCCCAGGCTTCTGAAAAACGAAATCCTTGAAATTCATAGGGGTTTATTTTCCGAAGGCCATAGTCCAATAATTTATCGCGATGCTCCAGATCTAAAATAACAAATTGGTTTTCGGCACTTGGGTATTCATATTGATGCATACCCGCGCGTTGGGTCACTGTCAATTCCACATCGATATTGGTGGAATCAAGATGCACTTTATAAAAACCCGGGGAGGCAAATTCGTTGGCATGATCGAAATGAGCCCGATAGCCCGGCCGGCCATCTGCACCATTATTATAGATCAGGGTGTCGGTTGGCATTAGTAAAATATCACCGTAATCGCTTATGCCGGTTCCGCTTAAGTGAGTATGCGAAAAACCATAGATGTAGTTATCGCTATAATGATAACCACTGCAGCCATCCCAACCCTCTAATCGTGTATCCGGACTTAATTGCATCATCCCAAATGGCATGCTTGCACCCGGATAAGTATGGCCATGGCCTCCTGTCCCAATAAACGTGTTTACATAGGCAGTGAGGGGTATGTCTTTTTCAGCAGGTAGAATTTCCTTCTTTTTTTTCGCACAACTTATAAGAAATGTGGTAATAAAGAGCAAAAAAAGTAATTTCTTCATGAGCCGGTTTTGTGTGGAAAAGATACAAAATCAAGTTAAAAAAAAGTGAACAAGGCGTATCCCTTTTTAAAACCGAAGTATCTTTATCCAAAATTGTAACTACCACTATGCTGCGTTGGATCATTTTCATTGTCATTTATATCGCGATAGATATTTACGCTTTTCAAGCACTACGCACTGTTTCCAGGAACCAATGGATCTATGGGGGCTATATCACTATCTCGATCGCTATATTGGCGTTGTTTATTTATCAATTGAGTTATGGGGCCCCTAACCGAGTGATGACCCCGGCCCGGATGTACACGTTTGGCGCTTTTCTGGTAATTTTTTTACCCAAGATATGTCTCATAGTATTTATGTTTGGGGAAGACATTATCCGGCTCTTTGTTGGTTTGTTCATTAAGATAGGTGGAGGTGACGAAAGTTTCTATATGCCATCACGAAGAAAGTTCGTAAGCACTCTTGCCCTTGGAGTCGCTGCCATACCCTTCACTTCATTACTTTATGGAATGTTCAGAGGAAAGTACAATTTCAAAGTACTGAAATATTCCTTGGAGTTTGATGACCTGCCCGAGGCTTTTGATGGTTATACAATTACGCAAATAAGTGACATCCACAGCGGGAGCTTTGATAATGCCAATAAGGTAAAATATGCCGTAGATCTTGTGAACGATCAGAATAGTGACATCATTTTGTTTACCGGCGACCTGGTTAATAATTTAGCTGATGAAATGGATTCATGGAAGTCGGTTTTTTCAAAACTCAAGGCACCGGATGGTATATATTCGATCTTAGGTAACCACGATTATGGAGATTATATAAGCTGGGATACCAAGGAGGCTAAGACGAAGAACCTCGAAAACTTAATATTACTTCAGAAAGAAATGGGGTGGGATCTAATGCTAAATGAAAATAGAACCATCGAAAGAAACGGGGAAACCCTTAAACTGGTTGGTGTTGAGAATTGGGGGAAAGGCGGATTTAAGAAAAATGGGGATCTTGAACGAGCTTGTGAGGGAATTTCAGATTCCGATTTTAAGATCTTGATGAGTCATGACCCCTCTCATTGGCGGGAACAGGTTTTGCCTCACAAACATCATTTTCATCTTACGTTGAGTGGGCATACCCATGGAATGCAATTTGGGATAGAAATTCCAGGTATTATACAATGGAGTCCGGTGAAATATCGATATGAAGAATGGGCCGGTATTTATGAGCAAAATGGAGCGTATATTAATGTGAATCGCGGCTTGGGATTCATAGGGTATCCGGGTCGGGTAGGGATCTGGCCGGAGGTAACTGTCATCGAGTTGAAAAAGCGCCGTGATACCGCATAATTCGCGGGAAATGTTATATTTGTAGCAACCAATACTTCAATCTCATGTCCAAATTTGGAGAATTAATTGAAACACATATCCCGGTCTTGTTGGATTTTTATGCGGAATGGGATGAGGCATGTAAAGAAATGCATCCTGTGTTACGGGATGTGGCTGCAGCTTTAGGTGATAAAGCCCGTGTGATCAAGATAGACATCGAAAAAAACTCCGAACTCGCTGAGGCCCTTCGTGTAAAGGGATTACCCACTTTAATGATCTACAAGAATGGTGAAATGAAATGGCGCCAAAGTGGTGAGCAGGATGCCAATACGTTGATTGGTTTGGTACAGGAATACGTGTAATTACCAGCTCTACACAGTTTCAATTGATTTAAATCTTTTCACAATTCCATCCTTTTTCTGAAATAAGCTCCAATACCTTAGGAAGCACATACCGTAATTTTTTCCCGGCCTTCAAACTATCGTGAAAGACCACTATACTAAGGGGTTTGATACATTCTGAAACATTGTTGAAACAGTTTTCTTCGGAAATGGAAGCATCGAAATCACCACTCAGTACATCCCACATTATTATGTTATACCCCTTTTGCCGAAGAATTTGAGACTGCCGTGAACTGAGTTTTCCATAAGGCGGACGGAAGAGATTGGAGAGTGTTGATGGTTGATCGGAGATGGGAGAATTTGGATTTATTTCGTCTTCTGACATCGGACTTTCGACTTTAGACCATTTCATTATTTCCTCTTCGGCATTAAGCACGTTATCAATATACTCTTCGGTGTTTGTTTTCCATCCATTTAAATGATCGAAGGTGTGATTCCCTGCCGAATGTCCTTCAGCGATGATTCTTCGGAATAATCCGGGATGCTTTTTAATGTTATCGCCTATGCAGAAAAAAGTGGCCTTGGCATGGTATTTTTTTAATTCTTCCAATACCCAGGGGGTAACTTCAGGGATGGGGCCGTCATCAAAAGTGAGGTAAATAGTATTTTGAGTCTTTCCGTCAGGATAGTCCGGAATTGGAAACGTCCAAACGCGCTCCGGAAACATCCGTTGTACGAATTTGGGCGTTTTTACCAAATATCCTTTCATCTATTCTTCAAGTTCTAAAAAAGTGCTATCGTTCAACAAAGAGTCCAGGAATAGTTCCGTCAACTTTTCTTTCCGTAGAAATTCAGTATCTATATCAATTCCTAATCTGCCAAAGAAGCCTCGAAATGGATTTAAATGATTCAAGAATTTTTCCTTTTCCCGGGCATAATATTCGGGAGTGTCGAAGACATAGGCAATTTCAACCAGGCTTTCATACTGGTTCATTTTAGAATAAATATCTTCGATCAAATCGCCTTGGCGGTCAATGTTCAATCCGCCGTAATAGGAAATGAATTCTTGATGCTTCCTCGTAACTGCTTCATACACCTTACGCGCTTTATCAATTTTATCAATTTGATAATAACTCAGTACAAAAGGCTCCACCAGGGAGTAATAATCAAAAAGTTCTACGGGCATTTTTTCCATCGCCAGATCGAGAATATCTTCTGCTTTTTTGTCTTTACCTTCATCGATCAAAGTTTCAGCCAGGCGAGCCATATTAGATCGGTAAGTAATACCATTTCTTCTGGTTTCGGTGTCGTGGTAGACATTTGAGTTACCGCTATTTCCCCAATCCCAGCTCATCACAATATCATACATCTTATCGGCATCGATGCGCCCCATATCAAACGGGTTTCGTGGGTCGACCGGTGTCTTGATAGGGACCAATTTATACACTACTCCGTCCAGCTGCAGGTAATCTTTCATCCAGAGATAATCATCGTTCCCAAATGCGCCACCACTAAAGTAAATGGGCCGCTCCCAATTATTATTAGCGATAATATCCAGCATTAACAATCGATTTTTATAGACGAATTCACCTTTCAGTTTAATGTCGATATAGGCCACAATTTTATCGGCATCCTCTTGCTTAACGATCCCACTGCGGAGTACGGCTTCTTTGTCTACCGGAACACGAATGATCTTGGAGGGGAAGGAACTTATCATTTGTCCGCTATTCAATTCCACCTTAGTGATCGGATTTTCACTGGCGACCCAGTCCATCCAGGTCTTAATGTCCACAGTATCTTCCTTGGTCTCCAGGAATGCAATTACATCGCGTGTTCCGTAGGTATATTTATCGTGTGTTAATTGCGATGGAATAGGGCTACTGCTGAAGGCTTGTTTCTTCATATCATCTATATACCAATCTGTTTGGAACAAACTGGTGTTGACAATACGGATGTCCTGGCGGTACTTTTCGACATTTTGCTGGTACCAAAGGGCGAAAGTATCGTTATCACCAATCGTAAAGAGAATACCGTTTTCATCGCAGGAATCCAGATACATACGGCCCATAGAATTGGCAGTGCGGCGATTGGATCGATCATGATCATCCCAGTTTTGAGTGGCCAATAGAATAGGCCCGGCAAGTAATGTAACTCCCAGAACAATAGGGATGGCAGTTTTCGGTTTCACATAATCCTTCGCAACTTCATAGAGGGCATACACACCATAGCCTATCCATAATGCAAAGACATAAAAGGACCCAACTAGGGCATAATCCCTTTCGCGGGGTTCATATATACGTTCGTTGAGGTAGATTTTAAGTGCTAATCCGGTGAACAGGAAGAACACCAACAAGACCCAAAAACTTTTCTTATCGTTTTTAGCGTGAAAGACCAGTCCCAGGATCCCTAAAATGAGTGGAAGAAAATAATAAGTATTCCGGGCTCTGTTGTTTTTTACATCGCTGGGTAAATTATCCTGAGAACCCAGTCGCCATTCGTCTATAAACGAGATACCGCTTAGCCAATTTCCGTTCAGGTCTCCACCTTGCCCTTGTACGTCGTTCTGCCTACCTGAAAAGTTCCACATAAAATAGCGCCAATACATATAACTGAATTGATGCTGGAACATATAACCCATATTTTGCGCGAAGGTAGGTTTCTTGATATCCAGGAAGGGCCCGAAATCATTCAAGAACTTATTATAGTCGTCTCCATCCACCAAACCATTGGCATATGCTTGTTTGAATTTTGATACTTCCTCTATCAGTCGTTCTTCGCCTCGATACTTCCTCTTGATGCCGAATTCGAGGCCACCGATGAATTCCAGATAATTGGCATTATGCTCCCCACTCCACATTCGCGGAAGAATGGCTTTTTGATTGTCGTCTGTGTTCTGTCCGGCGTTCTTATAGTCATTTACAATAACATATTTACCCAACGTCAGGTCTTTCTCGTATTTGGGCTTGTCATCTTTGTAGGGATTGCGTGCGTCCAAACCAACGTAGGCTTCGGTAAATTGCGGGCCGTAGAACAGATGTGTTTCGGGATATTGTTCGCGATTGTAATAGGCCAATAATTCACGGGCGTTATTAGGGTTGTTCTCATTGATCACGGTTCCGGCATTGGCACGCACGGGTAGCATCAGCCAGCTGGAAAAACCGATGAATATGAAAAGTACACAGAGGATAAGTGAGTTATACATTACGTGACCATACTTCCGTGTATATTTCAAACCGAGATAGAACAGGGAGATAAATGCGAGTCCGGCGATGATGGTACCCGAGTTAAAGGGAAGTCCGATACTGTTGATGAAGAACAATTCCGAAGCACTAAAAAGTTTCAGGGTTACCGGTAAAAGAAGTTTGAAGATAAAAAGCAAAATGGCCACGGTAACCATATTTGCAATGATGAAATTTCTAACGGTGATATTTTTATATTTTTTAAAGAAATAGAGGAATCCAATGGCCGGAATGGTCAAGAGCCCCATAAAGTGAACTCCGAAAGAAAGCCCTATGATAAAGGCAATTAGTATGAGCCATCGATCCCCTCGTGGTGTGAACATTTCGCGTTCCCATTTCAAGCCACAATAGAATAGGATCGACAAGATACAAGCTGCTGCTGCGTATACTTCGGCTTCTACGGCACTATACCAAAAACTATCGGTGAATGAAAATGCCAATGCACCTACGGCGGCACTTCCCAAAATAGCAATGGAATTATTTTTGTTGAGTTCGCTATTCTTTGAAACGATATTGGTCAACAAAATTGTGAGTGACCAAAACATGAACAATATAGTAAACGCGCTGGCGAAGACAGACATCAAGTTGATGGTCAACGCAATACTGGACGCGTCCATGGCGAAGATGGAGAAAAACGCACCTAGTAACTGGTAGAGTGGTGCTCCGGGAGGGTGGCCTACCTCAAGGTTACTGGAGGTGGTGATATATTCTCCCGCATCCCAAAAACTTACCGTGGGCTCAACCGTTAGCCAATAGGTAATGAGGGCGACGGTAAAGACAAACCATCCTAAGGTCTTATTCCATTTGCTGAAGTTGAAATCGGTCATAAACGTTATGAGTTTTGGTTGTGGCGAAATTACTAATAATATGGTTAGGGGGATGATAAAAAAATGCTAACGTAGTTTGGGGGAGATATATTTTAAACAGAGGGCATGGAAATTGGTGTCAGGCCTATTTTTTTACAAAATTTTACTTGTACAACCCAAAGTTTGTACTAAATTTGCCCCCTCCTACGTGATTCGCCTATGGCGAACGCTTCGGAGGGCGAAGCCCCCTGAACATTAGGAAATTGGCCCATGGTGTAACTGGCAACACGTCTGGTTTTGGTCCAGAAGAGTCTAGGTTCGAGCCCTAGTGGGCCAACGTTTTTTAAAAGTCACTGTCTTTTGATAGTGACTTTTTTGTTTTGAAAAGGATACGACTTAACACTAGGGTGAGAAGTTTACCCCGCACTTGATGCGGGGAGCCTACCCGCCCGACTGAACGATGCCAGTCGTTCGGGCGGGGTGGGCCAACAAGAGAAATGAAAGAAGCCCTATAAACAATATGTTTATGGGATTTTGCTTTTTCCAGCACCCCTCTGTGCACCCTTAAAACGGAATTTGTAATGAATATTTCATCATTTTCGGCATCTTTTTTTAATAGTTAATAATATAACTTTTATCAAAGACCAAGATATTAATATTCCACTTAAGATGAACTAAATTGAATTTCAAATCATTCAGATTTAATTTTTTAAATGTTCTTCACTCTCGAAAAGTGGTTGTATAAGGGCACGAGCATACAGGATAACTATTGCTAGTCATGCTAAATAAATAAAGGCTAGCTTGGAATACCTAGATCTTAAAGGTGATCACGGGCATTTGCGCATGATTAACCAGGTCTTCGCTTATGCTCCCATTAAAGAAGTGCGCGATCCCTTTACGACCATGAGTGCTCATGCCGATCAATTGGGCGTTGTTTTCCCTGGCGAAGCCCAGTATCCCTTTTTCTACTGATATATCATTATAAATGTTGAGGGTGTAATTGTCAACGCCCATGCCTTTCACAAAATTATTCATCATGACGTTGGCCTCGGAAGAAGTTTTAAACCCTCCCGGGGTATTGATGTAGAGCAGATGCATTTTGGCGCCAACATCTTTGGCGAATTTCTGAGCTCTGTCAAAAGGTTTTCTACATTCATCTGAAAAGTCGGTCGCGAAAACAAAGTCGTTTATTTCGAATCCGGAATGTTCATTCTTGATCACCAGTACAGGAATGTTCGAGGTGCGCACTACCTTTTCGGTATTACTACCTATGAACATCTCTCTGAATCCACTCATCCCATGAGAGCCCATTACAACGAGGTCAATTTCTTTTTCTTTCACCGCCTCTTTGACATCGTTATAGATCTCACCATGACCAATGGCTTCGTGCACTTCTATATCTGCTAAATAAGGACGCGTGAGAAGTTTTTCAAATTCATTTTCTGCCAGACGAATAAAATATAAAGACTCCGGAAGTGATCCCATTTGCCCAACTTCATTGAGATGCGACGGCAAATTAAGGGAATGTTCCAGGAATATAGAGCTGTTGTTCTTTCGGGCAATTTGTGCCGCTACTTTTAAGGCATTTTCGGCCTGAATGGAAAAATCGGTGGGAACCAATATGCGTTTCATAAGTTATATTTTGGTTAAAATTAGCAGCATTAAATTACAAAATTATAATCAGAAGGAATCATTTTTATACAAAATTATATGTAGAAGGAAACTTTTTAAAATTCCGAAATTTGTAGTATATTTGCACCGAAATTAATGAGCAACTAGGTGAGGGGACGGTAAGTCCCCTCTTTTTATAGCCAAAATTGATGCGAGAGAGAGTAGAGCAATTACTACAAAACGTGCTGGATGAGCGCCCTACCTTGTTTTTAATTGATCTTTCAATTAATGAAAACAACCAAATACGAGTGATCATTGATGGAGATGAAGGGGTGAAAGTCGAGGACTGCATGGCTGTGAGTCGTGGTATTGAACACAATCTGGACCGTGAAGAGACAGATTTTTCTTTAGAAGTACTATCGGCAGGTATTTCAGAACCAATGACCCTCTTGCGTCAATACAAGAAAAACATAGGACGAAAGATTAATATAAGAACGGAATCAGAAACTATCGAAGGTAATTTAACGGCTGCAAACGAATCTGCCATAACCCTTCAATGGAAAACCCGTGAGCCGAAACCCATCGGTAAAGGCAAAGTAACCGTTCAAAAAGAGGCCATCGTGCCATATAAAAATATTGTGGAAGCAAAAGTTATGATAACATTTAATTAGAATGATATGGAAAATTTAGCGTTGATAGAATCATTTTCTGAATTTAAAGATGATAAGTTGATAGACCGTGTAACGCTTATGTCAATACTGGAAGACGTATTTAGAAACGCCTTACAAAAAAAATATGGAAGTGATGAGAACTTCGACATTATTATAAACCCTGACAAGGGAGATTTGGAGATTTGGAGAAATAGAGTTGTGGTAGCCGATGGTGAAGTGGAAGATGAGAACGAAGAAATTTCACTTTCGGAAGCGCAAAAAATTGAAGACGATTTTGAAGTTGGCGAGGATGTTTCCGAAGAAGTAAAACTCATCGACCTGGGACGTCGATCTATTTTAGCTTTGCGTCAAAATCTTATTTCTAAAATTCACGAACACGACAATACGAATATCTACAAGCAGTTCAAGGAACTCGAAGGCGAGATATATACGGCAGAGGTACATCATATTCGTCACCGTGCTGTGATCTTATTGGATGACGATGGGAATGAGATCATCCTTCCCAAAGACAAACAAATACCGTCCGATTTCTTCAGAAAAGGAGATAACGTAAGAGGGATCATTGAAAGCGTTGAGCTGAAGGGAAATAAACCGTCGATCATTATGTCGCGAGCCAATCCGCTTTTCCTGGAAAAACTATTCGAGCAGGAGATCCCGGAAGTATTCGATGGCCTTATTACCGTAAAGAAAGTGGTACGTATCCCAGGAGAAAAGGCGAAAGTAGCGGTAGATTCGTATGACGACCGTATCGATCCGGTAGGAGCTTGTGTAGGAATGAAGGGTTCCCGTATTCATGGAATTGTGCGGGAATTGGGGAACGAAAATATCGACGTCATCAGTTACACCAATAACATTAACTTATTTATTACACGCGCGTTGAGCCCGGCAAGGGTTACCTCCATTAAATTGGATGAAGAGACCAAACGCGCCGAAGTTATCCTAAAACCTGAAGAGGTATCCAAAGCGATCGGTCGTGGAGGACATAATATTCGTCTTGCCGGACAGTTGACCGGATATGAGATCGATGTACTTAGAGAAGGTGCCGAAGAAGATGTTGAATTGACTGAATTCTCTGACGAGATCGAAGAATGGGTCATTTCAGAATTCAAGAAAATTGGCTTGGACACGGCGAAGAGTGTCTTGGAGAAAGACATTCCATTTTTGGTAAGCAGCACCGATCTGGAAGAAGAAACCGTCCAGGAAGTGGTGAATATATTGAAAGAAGAATTTAAAGAGTAGGACAAAGTTTGACTACATTTACAATTCAAAAATTTTAAAAGAACAACAGTATAGCATTTTATGGCTGAAGTAAAAACAATGAGACTCAATAAGGTACTAAGGGAATTCAATATCTCCCTTGATCGTGCCGTGGAACATCTGGCTTCGAATGGTCACGATATCGAGGCCCGCCCTACGACCAAGATCAGTGATATAGAATATCAAGTACTTTTTGATGAGTTTCAAAAAGACAAGAGTAAAAAGGTAGCTTCCAAAGAAGTAGGAGAAGAAAAGCGTAAGGAAAAAGAAGAATTGCGCCTGGCCCGTGAGAAAGAACTGGAAGAAAAACAACCTGGATCTCGTGTTATCAAAGCCGAAGCTAAATTAGATGGCCCCAAGCAAGTTGGTAAAATAGAATTGGATGCCGGTAAAGATGCCAAAGAAAAAGTTGCCGAAGTGGAAACCGAGAAAGCTGTGAAGGAAGAAACTCCGGCAAAAGATGTTGCTTCTAAGAAAACAAAAACCAAGGCTCCCGCTAAAAAAGAAACTGCCGCCAAGAAAAAAGCTGCTGAGAAAGTTATAGAAGAAGAGCCGGCAACATCTGAAGAAAAAGTTGAGGAAGAGAAAGAATCAACAAAACCGGCAAAAAAAGTTGAAACTGTTTACAAAAAATTGGATAGGCCAAAGATTACAGGAACAAAAATTGACCTTTCCAAATTCAAAAAACCTGAAAAAAAGAAAGAAGTAAAGGAAGACAAGGATACAAAGAGCGAAAAGAAAAGCAGAAGAAGACGCATCAGTAAAGAGGCTGCTAAAGGTGGAAACAATTTTCGGGATAACCGTGGAAGAGGAAGGGGACGAACGCACATTCCAAAAGAAGAACCTAGCGAAGAAGAAGTACAAAAACAAGTACGGGAAACTCTTGAAAAACTTCAGGGAAAATCTTCCAAAGGAAAAGGAGCCAAGTACCGTCGTGAAAAACGTGATATCCATCGTCAGAAAACAGAGGAAGATCTGGCCGTACAAGAATCTGAAAGTAAAATTCTAAAAGTAACCGAGTTTGTTACTGCTAGTGAAGTTGCTACCATGATGAACGTGCCGGTAACTGAAATAATCTCTGCTTGTATGTCCTTGGGTATGATGGTGACTATGAATCAGCGTCTCGATGCGGAAACACTAACCATTGTTGCTGAGGAGTTTGGGTTCTCTGTAGAATTCATTAAAGCAGATATCGAAGAAACCATTCAAGAAGTAGAGGATGCTCCGGAAGATCTGGAACCACGAGCACCCATTGTAACCGTAATGGGTCATGTTGACCACGGTAAAACTTCCTTGTTGGATTATGTGCGTGAAGAGAATGTGATCGCCGGGGAATCCGGAGGAATTACACAACACATAGGTGCTTATGGGGTTGAATTAGAAGACGGTCAAAAAATTGCTTTTCTGGATACGCCGGGACACGAGGCATTTACCGCGATGCGTGCTCGAGGTGCTCAGGTGACAGATCTGGCAATTATTGTGGTAGCTGCTGATGATGACATTATGCCACAAACTAAAGAAGCGATCTCCCACGCGCAAGCCGCCGGAGTACCCATTGTATTCGCGATCAACAAGATAGATAAGCCCACGGCAAATCCCGATAAGATCAAAGAAGGATTGGCAGCTATGAATTTATTGGTAGAAGACTGGGGAGGAAAGATACAGTCGCATGATATTTCGGCTAAAACCGGTGATGGCGTAAAAGATTTACTTGAAAAAGTATTATTGGAGGCCGAATTGCTCGAACTAAAAGCCAATCCAAACAAGCCTGCCAGTGGTACCGTTGTGGAAGCCTTCCTGGATAAAGGAAGAGGTTATGTGTCCACTATATTGGTACAAGGCGGAACATTAAGGGTAGGAGATTACGTTTTGGCGGGACGTCATAGTGGGAAGGTTAAGGCCATGCATGATGAACGCGGACAGACAGTTGATGAAGCAGGACCCTCTACTCCGATCTCGATTTTAGGATTGGACGGAGCACCACAGGCAGGAGATAAATTCAGCGTGTTTGAAGACGAACGTGAAGCAAAAGATATTGCTACTAAACGAATGCAATTACAACGTGAACAGGCCGTCCGTACTCAGCGACATATTACGCTGGATGAAATTGGACGTCGTATCGCACTAGGCGACTTTAAAGAATTAAATATTATCCTCAAAGGAGACGTGGATGGATCTGTAGAGGCATTGACAGATTCATTATTAAAACTTACTACGGAAGAGATACAAGTAAATATCATTCATAAAGGAGTAGGAGCAATTACAGAAAGTGACGTATTGTTAGCCTCGGCTTCAGATGCAGTGATCATTGGCTTTAATGTCCGTCCTATGGGGAATGCACGACAAATTGCCGATAAAGAAGAGATCGATATCAGAATGTACTCTATTATCTACGACGCAATCAACGATCTCAAGGATGCGATGGAAGGAATGTTATCTCCGGAAATGAAAGAAGAGATCACAGGTACTGCAGAAATTAGAGAGACCTTTAAAATTTCAAAGGTTGGGACCATCGCGGGCTGTATGGTGACCAGTGGTAAGATCTTACGCAATTCGGGTATCCGCCTGATACGTGAAGGAGTAGTGGTCTTTACAGGCGAATTGTCGTCACTGAAACGATTCAAGGACGATGCTAAAGAAGTTGCGAAAGGATACGATTGTGGTCTTCAGGTAAATAATTACAACGACATTAAAGTTGGTGATATCGTAGAAGGATTCCAGGAAATTGCGGTGAAGAAGAAATTATAATCTAAAAAGGATTGCTGTTTTTCCGTGGAATTTAATTTCGTCGTTCTCATTCGTCCAACCGGTAATTCCAATTTTGAACAATCCACTATTCACCATCCACTCATTGCTTCTTCCCCGGTTTCAAAATAAATCCTGTCGGAAAATGTTTATACACTTCCTGTAAAGCTCGATCTGCTTCAATACGGGTGTTAAAATTACCTACCCATACTTTATAATTAGGTGTTTCATATTCTATGGAAGCGGGCCAATCGGAGTATTTATTTCGATAGCTTCGCAGCACCGAATTTGCCTTATTTAAATTCCCGTAATACAACTGTATGGTATACCCATCTGTCAACTTATTTTCCTTCTCCAAGGTTTTTTTTAGTTCCAATAACCGGGGAATTTTAGCGTCCTGATTTACAGTTAATGAACCGGATTGCGCTATGGCTATTTCCGAAGAAAATAGGACTACTAAACACATAATCAACAGGTTAATTGAGCTTTTTAATATCATCATTTATCAACTTTAATGCAAATGTAAAACTTAATAACTTTTCAAGAGATATAATTATTATTTAGAATTGATATAAATTAGTATTAACACTTTATTTGGATTTCGGAAATCGACTTTAAACTGTACTTTTGCACAGTTATTTGCGGCACGTAAAACATGTTTAAAAATAGATTCTTTATTACCAAATGCGTGCCAAACTTATGGACAATAATATGACCGAACCTATGGAAAAGGTAAGTTACCGAAATCTACCCTCTCAATTGTCACTTGTTTTGTTAGCTTTTATGCTAACGTTTTCAATTTCTCATAACGCATTAGCCACAAATACAGTATTGCCGACCCAAACTATTGATACGGTTGCAGGAGAAGCTTTATATAAAGCGAATTGTGCGGCTTGTCATAAGCTTTATAAAAAGGCGGTTGGCCCGGCCTTATTTGAAGTTGGCGATAAGTACGATAAAGAATGGTTGTATAGCTGGATCAAAAATAGCCAGGCAATGGTAAAGGATGGTGACGCTCAGGCAGTAAAGATCTTCGAAGAAAACAACAAATCGGTAATGACCGGTTTCCCTGCTTTGTCCGACGGGGATATCGATAATATCATGGCATACACCTACAAGAAGAAATCACCGCCGCCGGTTCCGGTAGAAGGAGATCTTGCCGATGAAAGTTCGGAGGAAGGAGTTTCCAACGATATAATTTTGGGAATACTCTCATTGGTATTCCTAATGTTGGTAGTATTACTTTTTCTTGTCAACAAAACATTACGAAATTTTGCCTATAAACAAGGTATCGATCTTGAAGTACGCGAAGTACGCACACCTATCTGGAAGGCTTTTGTGCAAAATCAATTTTTGGTATTGGTAGCCTCTATAGTTTTATTGTTAGGCGCCTGCTACTATATGTTCGGATACTTTATGCAAATTGGTGTTGATCAGGGCTATGCCCCGGTCCAACCCATTCACTATTCACATAGAATTCA